>ERZ834694.84-NODE-84-length-111259-cov-12.081904_pt1 | contig 111259 bp, 100 predicted proteins | sample MGYA00519691_ERZ834694 | MGnify/ENA primary metagenome ERZ834694 (study PRJEB31850, sample SAMEA3708758) | human gut metagenome | biome: human gut; feature: human-associated habitat; material: faeces | place: China | collected 2014 ... | reverse complement strand
GTATGCCTGCGGAATTTTTATGCAATCTGACAAAAAATCTGACTACGCATCTGACACACGATCTTTGTGCGGTATTGCCTTAAAAAGGGCTTGCTTTTTTTCTCAGGATTGGTTATAATATAGGTATAACGCAAAGCGTTTGCGGTGCGTGGTCTATCATGATAGGAGGAATATAAAATGGCATTCACAGTTACAAAGGATACTATTATAGGCGATATAATGGACGCTGATGAAAATACAGCACCATACTTTATGGAAATGGGTATGCACTGTCTGTTCTGCCCAGCGTCAAGAGGCGAAACTCTTGAAGAGGCTTGTGCTGTTCATGGCGTTCCTGTTGAGGAAATGCTCGAAAAGCTCAACAAGCATTTTGCAGAATAAGCGTTTGGAACTATTTTCGCCGCCCAGCCGCCTTTTCAGGGGGCGAGCGGCGATTTTTTTCTTTGGAGGAAAGCTTTGGATAAAAGACTTGTGACCTGTGCAAAGCTTTGTACAGGAGATTTTGTATGCGACGTGGGGACAGATCATGGTTATCTGCCCTGCTTTATGATAAAGGAAAATATGTGCAAAAAGGCTCTTGCCTGTGATGTTGCACCAATGCCGCTAAAGTCGGCTGAGGAGCATATCCGCCGTGAGGGGCTTTCAGACCGCATTAAAACAGTGCTTTCAGACGGACTTGACAATGTTCCCCCGGAGGGCATAACAGACGTTGTTATGGCAGGCATGGGCGGAGAGCTTATTGCAAGGCTTCTGGAAAAATGTCCGTGGGTGAAAAACGGAGTGAACCTCGTTTTACAGCCTATGACAAAGTGGGACGTGCTTAGAAAGTGGCTTTATGACAACGGCTTTGAGGTGAAAAAAGAGCTTGCCTGCACAGAGGGGCAGTTTGCCTATTCTGTCATGCAGGCAGGCTTTATCGTCAGAACCCCTGACTATGACTGCGATGACAGATATTTGCAGTTCGGCTTTGTTAAGCCTGAGGGCGAGGGAAAAGAGTATATCTCAAGGCAGGCGAAGAGAATTTTTGTTGCAGGCAGCGGAATGATGAAGTCTGAGGACAAAAAGGAGTTAGGTGAAAGGCTCGTTAAGCTTGCACAGAGCGAACTTGAAACGTTGAAAAAATAAAAATGTGATACAAAAAACAGGGGGATAAAATGAAATTTCTGAAAGCTTTAGGGATAGGCGTAGCGACCCAACTTTCCGTAACGATACTGTCAGTAATTCTGTTGCTTGCATTCTGCTCCGTAAGTCCCGGCGGTGCAAGCGTGATATTAAGCGGCGTTGTTGCTTTGGGTGCGTATATAGGTTTTTATTTTAAATTTAAGAAACCAAACGTGGGCAAAGCCTTTTACTGGCTCAGCTTTGCGTTTATACCGCTTGTTATACATACCATTGTTATGGTTTTGGGATATATTTATTGCGAAAAAGATATGGCAGCGGCTTTGTCCAGCGGCGAAAGATTTCCTGCATTAAATTTCTTGCCTTTTGAGGCTATGCTTCCTGCATTGTTTGTTCTTATAGTGGTGGTATTTATCACGGGCTTTTACGAACTTCTTGACGCAGTTATCAAGGACAGAAATATCCCTGACAGCACATCAGACACACAAAAAGGAGCTGACAAAAATGACAACAGTTTATGATATTTATAGTTTTATAGAGGATATAGCCCCATACCGCCTGCAGGAGGGCTATGACAACAGCGGTCTTAACGTGGGAGAAATGTCCGCAGAGGTAAGGAGCGTGCTGGTGGCGCTTGATTGCACCGCTGAGGTGGCAAGAGAAGCCTGTCAGCGTGATTTTGACCTTGTTCTCACCCACCACCCTGTTATTTTCAGAGGACTAAAGACTCTCGTGCCCAACGATCCTGCTGTGATACTTGCGGCAGGGGGAAAGAACGCTCTTTCCATGCACACAAATTTCGACTCCGCAGAGGGCGGAATGAATGACGTTCTTTGCAAAATGCTTGGTCTTAAACCTGAGAGCGCTTTGCATGAGGAGCATGGCGTTGGCTGTGGATATGTATGCGAGTGTGACGGCATGAACGTCCGTGAGCTTGCACAGAGAGCAAAGGACGTTCTCGGCTGTAGAGTAGTCCGTTTCAGCGGCGGCGAGCGTGAGATAAGGCGTGTGGGAGTATGCTCAGGTTCAGGCGGTTCGTTCCTTGCTGATGCAGCAGAAAAAGGCTGTCAGGTGCTTTTGACAGGGGACGTGAAGCATGACGTTTTTATAGACGGCGAGAATATGGGCATTTCTGTTATAGACGCAGGTCATTTCTATACGGAAAATATCTTCTGCGAGTTTATCGCTGGTGAGCTGAAAAACAAGTTCAGTGATCTGAGAGTAGAGATAGCCGTAAGCAACAGGGATATAGTTGAAGTAATATAAAAAGCAGGTAAGTAAAATGGCATTGGACGGAATTTATCTGAGCTTGCTCAGAAAAGAATTTGACCCTCTTATTGACGGCAGGGTGGATAAGATACACCAGCCTTCACGAGAGGAGCTTATAATGACTATCCGCACTAAAGAGGGTGCGCAGAAGCTTATGTTCAGCACAGGCGCAGGTTCGGCAAGGGTGCATATAACAACGGCGGATATAGAAAATCCTAAAACGCCGCCTATGTTCTGTATGCTCATGAGAAAGCATCTTGCAGGGGGCAGACTCACCGCCATTAGGCAGGACGGCTTTGAGCGTATACTTTTCTTTGACTTTGAAGCCACCAACGAAATGGGCGACAGGGTGAATCTCACACTTGCGGCGGAGATAATGGGCAGGCGTTCAAATCTTATCCTCTATCGTGAGGACGGCAGGATAATAGACAGCATAAAGCGTGTGGGACAGGAAATGTCATCAGTGAGAATGGTTCTTCCAGGTGCGCAGTATACTTTGCCCCCAAGAGAGCAAAGGCTGAATCTTATAGAGTGTACAAAAGAAGAATTTCTTGCAAAGATAGCCGAAAATCCTACGGCGGAGCTTTCAAAGGCAATAATGAAAACGCTGGAGGGCATTTCGCCTGTGTTTGCAAGGGAAGCTGTGTTCTTTGCGGCAAGGGGTGCTGAGATAACAGCCGAACAGCTAAGCGGAGACACTGCGGACAGGCTGTGGTTTTATTTCTCGAAAGTCCGTGACAGCATAAATGACGGCACTAACGTCTACACGGTGCTGAAAACAAAAGAGGGTAATCTCAAAGATTTCTGTTTCTGCGATATTGCACAGTATGGTGCGCTCATGGTGACAAAAAGCTTTGAGTCGCCAAGTGTTCTTCTGGACTATTTCTATGCGGAGAGGGACTCCCTTTCAAGAATAAAGCAGAAAGCCAACGACCTTTTCAAGCTTCTTATAAACACCTCCGAGAGAACTCAAAGGCGTGTGCAAAATCAGCGTGAGGAGCTTAAAGAGTGCAAGGACAGGGAAAAATACCGCATTTACGGTGACCTTATCACTTCAAATCTCTATGCGCTCCAAAAGGGCATGGCGTATGCCGAGGTGCAGGACTTTTATGACGAGAACTGCCCTACAGTGAAGATACCACTTGACAAAAGGCTTACACCAACGCAGAACGCTCAGAAGTATTATAAGGAGTACAGAAAGCTCGACACCGCAGAGAAAAAGCTCACTGTGCTTATTGCAGAGGGCGAGCAGGAGGTCAAGTATCTGGATTCTGTTTTCGATTCTCTCACGAGGGCGCAGACGGAGGGGGATATAGCCGAGCTTCGTGAGGAGCTTTTTCAGGAGGGCTATGTAAAGCGCTCAAAGTTCAAGGGCAAGCCTCCAAAGGCTCTGCCGCCTATAAAATACCGTTCTTCTGACGGATATGAAATAAGGGTAGGCAGGAACAATAAACAGAACGACCGCCTCACCTGCAAGGAGGCTGAAAAAACTGACCTTTGGCTCCACGTCAAAGATATCACAGGAAGCCACGTTATCGTCACCTGCGACGGGGAAATGCCACCTGACAGAACAATAGAGGAAGCGGCAATAATCGCCGCCTGCAACTCAAAGGGAAGAAATTCCTCCAGAGTGGACGTTGACTACACTTTCATAAGAAACGTTAAAAAGCCAAACGGCTCAAAGCCGGGCATGGTTATTTTTACAAACAACTACACTATCACTGTCAAGCCTGACACGGAGCTGGAGGAGAAACTGAGGGTATAGCCTAAGGCTATATCCAACAAAGTTTCAGTCTATGAGTTTATGAAAATGCCACAAAAACGGCGTTGTATCGGGCTTATTAGTGGTGTAAAAAGATTATTGAATAATCCATAGCGATATGGTATAATTATCATGATGTGAATATTAAGAAAGCACAGTTTGAAAAGTTGTTAGCTGAGTAGAGCGTGTCAGGGCAAAAGCCTTGCCGTCAGGGAAGCAGGTCCAAATCCTGCACAACCGCCATTACTGTGTTTGACAGGCTTTTTGTGTGCTGTCATAAGTCAGGTATCTGCTGTGTTTTCGTTGACTATTTCTGTCTTGGGCGATGAAGATGACGGTCTGCTTTATCGCTGTGCAGGCAGTAAAGCGGATAGAATGCTTTTTCGTTTCGGCGGAAAGGCATTTTTTGCTGTGGTCGGGGTGTTCATAAAAAGTGCATTGACGGCGGAACAGTGTGTATCAACGAAAGGACAGAAAAGAATGAAGAAGAAAATTTTGAGAACAGCCAGCTTCGCTCTTGCGACTGCTCTTAGTCTGAGCGTGTGTGTAAGCGCATTTGTTTCAGACGGAACAAACAACAATGTAACAACATCAGTCCTCCCTGACAGTGCGGATAACGCAGTGCTTAACTGGGCAACTAAGGTAGGAAAAAGCTGGAACGATGGTCCGTCGCCTGTGGCTATCGTTGGAGATGATATCGTTTATACATCCGGCGACAAGCTCATGAGAATGAACAAGGAAACTGGCGTTGTGGATTCAGTAGTTGGACAGCGGGCAGGCACAAACAGCTACGCTATCCAGCCTGTTACTTATGCAGACGGCATGATATTCTCAGCCTTTAACGGCGGAATTCAGGCATTTGACGCTGACACCCTCGAGTCGCTGTGGGTATACAAGGACAGCGTGGGTGGCCAGTCTGTAAGCCCTATCTACTATAATGACGGCTGTATCTACACAGGCTTCTGCAACTATGGCTCAGGAAAAGACGATCAGTATGTTTGCATAGATGTTAAGGACGAAGATCCTGACACAACAGATGAAGAGAAGTCACCAAAGTGGACATTCACAAACAAAAGCGGTTTCTATTGGGCAGGCGCATATGCAACTGACGATTTTGTCGTTCTCGGCATGGAAAATGCAAAGGCAAACACTACCGACCCTGCAAGAATAGTTACTCTTGACAAAAACTCAGGAAGCGTTATAGATACTGAGTATACAGTAGGCGGAGGAGTAAGAAGCACTATTTCTTACGATAAGGATACAGACGCTTATTATTTCACATCTAACGGGGGCTATTTCTATAAGGCAACAATAGACGATGAGGGCAATTTCACAAAGCTTGACAGCATCCCACTTGGTGGCGCAAGCACATCATCTCCTACAGTTCTTAACGGCAGAGCTTATGTTGGCGTAAACGGCTCAGGCTGGGGCAACTATAAGGGCAGTGCTATCGCAGTTATCGACCTTGACAGTTTTGAGATAGCATACAAGGCAGAAACAAAGGGCTATCCACAGACCTCAGGTCTTGGCGTTGTGAATGAGAACGGCTATAACTATGTTTACTTCTCAGAGAACGCATCAGCAGGCGCTATCCGCTATGTAAAGGATAAAAAGGGCGTAACAGAAGTTCTTGACGCTCAGATAGTAAACGGAAAGAAAACAGCTCCGTCACTTTTCACACCAACGGGCGCTCAGGCACAGTACGCTATAGCTGACCTTGTTGCAGACGAAAACGGCACTATCTACTTCAAGAACGATTCAGGCTACATAATGGCTGTCGGCTCAGAGGTGGAAAAGCTTGTGACCGAGAATGCTAAGACAGTATGCAAAGAGGGCGAAGCTTATGACGCTTCCGACTTGAAGGTTTACGCAGTTCTCAAAAACGGTGTGAAGAAAGACGTTACAGATTATGTGACTATCGACGATACAGCTCTTACAGCAGACGATGATTTCGTTACTGTTACATACAAGTATGGTATGTACAGAGATAAGACAAACGAGGGCGCTGCAAACACAACCGGCGTTGCCGTTTCACCTGTTGAAGCAACTATCGACGTAACAGTTCTTGCAGCAGAGGATTATGACAGCGTAAAGGCTGTTGAGAAGCTTATCAGTGATCTTGGCGAGATAACACTTGACAGCGAGAATGACATCAAGGCAGCAAGAGCCGCTTATGACGATCTTGGCGACCTTAAGGAATATGTAGGCAATGTTGACACTCTTACGGCCGCAGAGGAAAAGCTTGAAGAACTCAAGACACCAAGCTCTTCATCAGAAGCAGAAAGCTCTGTAAGCTCATCTGACGTATCTTCCGAAAGCACAGTATCTTCTGCAAACTCTGAGGATACATCTTCTGCCACTTCATCAGCCGCAGAGTCAGTAAGCAGTGCTGACACTTCAAAGGCGGCTGACAGCTCATCAAAGACAGCAAATAACGCAGGTGCGGCTAACCCTAACACAGGTGCGACAGCAGGCGTTTGCGTAGCAGGTCTTGCACTTCTTATCAGCGGAGCTCTTACAGTTTCAAGAAAGAGAAAGTAAAAAATTAAGACAATTAAGATATAAGTTATTTTGCAGGATACTCGCCCTCTATTTTCAGGGGGCGGGCATTTTCTGTGATATGAAAAGCGAGAATATTATGAAAAAGCATACACAAAAAAACAGGCTAATAATAATGCTGTCAGCAGCGGCGTTTTTTATCGCAGCGGCTTTTTTGTGTATGCGTTTTTATAATATGAGCAGTTATAAGACACCTGAAAATCCGTTTTCAGTACTGTCTGAAAGCCTTGCGGAGGAGGACGGACAGGGCGGAGAAGGCTATGAAACAAGCTCTCAGCCAAAGGACGAAAGTTCAGATATGGACAGCTCACAGGCAGATGACAGTGATAACACTGATAGCAGCGACAGCAATACAGATACAACAGAAAGCTCTCCGCAGGCTGACAAAAGCGACGGAAATTCCCCGACAGTAAATGGCGGGAACACAAATGTTACCATAAATGCCCAAGGTGAAAATAAGTCTGACGAGGTAAAGAAAAAGCCTGACAGCAAGACCGAAACTGTCACAAAGAACACCGACACAGAATATTTCACCACCTCTATAAAAGAGGACGAACGTGTAAAAAAAGCCCTGTATAAGTTCACAATAACACATAAAAACAAGGCTCTCATAGTGCAAAAAGTTCAGGTCACTGTAAACGACAGCGTTGTAAATCAGTTTTCGGGCAGCGTTACCCTTCACGCAGGAAAAAACACTATCCGTGTTGCCTGCACCTATACCGACAAAAGCGGTCAGGTGAAAAGGGCTTATAAGGACTATACAGTTTATTTTGACAAAAAGGAGATAACCTTTGACACCGACCTTGCGGATAAGGATACTGACACAGAAAGCATAACTTTTTCAGCCACAGCTTTTTACGGCAGTGATAAGATACCTTTGACGGTTAAAGTCAACGGTGAAAAGCTTTCAGGCGGTGAAACTTTTACAGCACAGCTTTCAGAGGGCGAGAATACCATAACTCTCTCTGCGGAAAAGGACGGCTCAAAGGCTGAAAAAAGCTTTAAGATAAAATACACTCCTGCGGAGTTTTCCATCGATACCGACCTTTATGACCGCACTGTAAATGACGCCGATTTTAGCTTCTATGCGAGAATGAAAGGTCAAAGCGGCAGTGCAAAGCTAAGCGTTATTCTAAACGGCAAAAAGCTTTCGGGCAGAGATAATTATACCTGCACCCTCCAAAGCGGTGATAACCGTATAAGGCTTTATGCAAAAGACGGTGACAAAAAAATAGACAGATATTTCACTGTCACCTATGTACCCATTGCTGACGATACCACAAGACCTGAGATAACGTATATAAACGTCACCAACGGACAGACAGTGAAAGGCTCGGGCTTCACCCTCAGATTTAACGCACAGGACTATCAGGGCGGGAGGATATATGCCGACAAGACAGAGGTCTGGCTCAATGGGCTTTCTGTTGAGTGTATCGCACAGGACAGGAACTCAGCCTATTATCTCCAGCTTTCGGGCGGGGCAAATCTTCTTGAAATAAGGGTGTATGACCCCGAGGGCAGATATGCGGATCATGCCTATACCATAAATTCGGTGAGCGCACAAAAGGGCGAGCAGACAGGCGTTATAACAATGAGCATTGATGCTGATACCATAGGGCTTGGACAGCTTGCCGCAGGCTCAGAGGTGGCAATATACGAGGGGGACACAGGCGTTGACGTTATAGAGCGTTTTCTTCAGCAAAACGGCTTCACAGGTGACTTTACAGGCAAGGACGATCAGAGATATTTAAGCCGAATACACAAAAGCGGTGCGTTTGCAGGTGGAGCAGTAAACAGCGAGCTTGCACAGCTTATAAAAAATGACGGCATTGCAGACAGTAACACACAGTATACCGACAGCCTTGGAGAATTTGACTACACCTACGGCTCAGGCTGGGTGTACACTGTAAACGGCAATATGCCTGCATACGGCATGGGCAAGGTGAACTTCACCGACGGCGACACTGTAAGGCTTGCGTTCACAGTTGCCTACGGAAGAGATATAACAGGTTCACAGGATAGCTATGACAAAACATGGTAGGAGGATATTGTTGAAAACGAGAGGTTTTCTTGGCAGATTAGCGGCGGTGTTTGCAGGGGCGGTAATGCTTCTGACAAATGTTCCTGCGGTGAATGCAGATAATGCAAATAAAAGGGACAGGATAACTGAAAGCGCAGAAAAGGTCTGTCAGTGGCAGCGTGACAAAATGGGCATTTCTCAGGACGAGAGCATTTTTTCGGGGGATTTTCTGCAAAACGCAGGCATAGGAAGCTCCGATTGGCTTGCCATAGGCATTTCACGCTTTGGCTTTGAGGAGGACTATGAGGCTTATCTCACTGCGCTTTCTCAGCGTGTGAAAGCTCTTTCAGATACCGACAACGCTACCGAGTGGCAGAGGTGCGCTATAACAGCCTCCGCAATGGGAGGTGACCCTGCCGACCTTGAGGGCATGGACCTTGTAAAAGGCGGTGTTTACGGCAGAGATGAAAATAATTCCGTAGGCAAACAGGGCCTTAACGGCTGGATATTTGCACTTTTGACCCTTGATATAATGGGCTACAAGACCCCGGAGGGTGCAGAGTTTGACAGAGAGCGTATACTTGACGAGATAGTTTCCGCTCAGAATACCGATGGCGGCTTTTCGCTGTCAAAAGGTAAAAGCGATATAGACATCACCGCAATGGCTTTGCAGGCGATCGCCCCATATTACAACGATTTTTCCCGTGACGATGTTAGAAAAAGTGTTGACAAAGCGGTGGAGTATCTAAGCGGCAAGCAGGACAGCTCAGGTACGTTCGGAAGCGCAGAAGCTGATTCGCAGGTAGTAATAGCACTTTGTTCGCTTGGTATCGACCCCGAAGCTGACAGCCGTTTTGTGAAAAGTTCCGACCTTTTGACCGCACTGCTCTCCTATCAGAACAGCGACGGTGGATTTGCACATGAAAAGGGCGGTGATTCTGACGAGCTTGCCACAGGGCAGGCGCTTTGCGCACTTGCGGCACAAAAGCGTTTTGAACTTACGATGCGACGTATTTACGATATGAGAGAGGAGTTTTCAGTTCTACAGCGTGAAAAGCTTGACGGCATAAACGGCAGGCTTTCGGATATCTCAGACGAGGAGAGCGCAGAAAAAGCCTTGAAGCTTTTCAATGACCTTGATTGTGACGAACGCACATATGTGAGATACGGTGCAGAGCTTGAAAATGCGGCAGAAAAATACAGCCTGACCTTGAGCGACAGGGCTTTCACTGTGGAGCTTGCACAGACAGACCATGGGAACGGCTGTATATACAGTATCGAGAAAACGGAAATATATAAGGGCAAGAAAGGCTTTACAAAAAGCGACAGGAACAAGCTTGAAGCCCTGAGAAAAAACGGCGTTACTTCGGGGGACTGCACTGTCACAGCGGTGCTTTTAGCCCATGCAAAGGCTGACGAGAGCCTTTCCGACAGGGATAAGATAATATCAGAGCTTGAAGAAATGAACGCCAAAGCAAACGAGCTTTACAGTGAGATATCAGACCTTAACAGTATCATAAGCCGTGAGCTTTATCCTGTTGATAGTGTTGGAAAAGACAAAAAGGAACTTTTGGAAAAGACCGCAGAGAGGATAAAAAAGCTTCCTGAAAGCGAGCGGAAAAAGGTCACTTCTGCTGACGAGATAATAAAAGAGGCGGAAGATAAAAACGTGACAGTGTATGTGATATCTGCGGCAGCGGTGCTGTGCGCAGTGGGAGTTTTCACAGTGGTAAGAAAGAAGGGTAAAAAATGCGTGAGATAACAGATGAAGTGAAAAAGGTCATAATCGGCAAGGACGAAGTGGTGGATATGGTGTTCGCCGCAATTTTGGCGCAGGGTCATGTGCTTATGGAGGACGTTCCGGGCGTGGGAAAAACTACTCTTGCGGTAGCGTTTTCAAAGGCTTTGGGGCTTGAAACAAAGAGGATACAGTTCACCCCTGATACAGTTGCTTCCGACATCACAGGCTATACGGCTTTTGACAGACAAGCACAGGGCTTTACTTTCCACAGCGGTGCGGCAATGACGAATATACTTCTTGCAGACGAAATAAACAGAACCTCAGGCAAGACGCAATCTGCCCTTTTGGAGGTCATGGAGGAGCGGGCCTGCACAGTTGACGGCAGAACATATCCTCTGCCTGAGCCTTTTGCAGTGATAGCAACACAAAATCCTACAGGAACAGTCGGTACAGCGGCACTGCCTGTTTCACAGCTTGACAGATTTATGATAAAGCTTTCCATGGGCTATCCTGACAAGGCGGCAATGCGAAGCATAATGTCAGACCGAAGCAGTTCAGACCCACTGGCAGATGTGAAAGCCGTCTGCACCGCTGAAAAGCTTATAGAAATGCAGAAAAAGGCAAAGGCAGTTTTTGTTGACGACAGCGTTTATGACTACATCTCAGACCTTTGCGACGCCACAAGGCATAATGAAAATATTTCTCTGGGCGTATCCCCAAGAGGTGCTTTGGCGCTTTGCAGGATAGCAAAGGCGTGGGCGTGCTATAAGGGCAGAGAATATGTCGTTCCCCAGGACGTAAGAGATTTCTTTGTCCATGTTTGCAGCCACAGGATATCTCTTTCTGCAAAGGGACGGCTTTCAGGACTTGCCGCAGAAGGTGTGCTTGACGAGATACTTAAAAGCGTAAAATGCCCTGAGAATGAGGAAAAACGCAGATGAAGAGGCTATGCTTCTGCCTTTGCACAGCTTTGGGCATACTGCTTTTTGTGCTGAAAAAACCCATTGGCATAACGGTGCTTGGTTTTTGCGCAGTGCTTTTTGTATTGTCAGTATGTGTAAATATATTCTCGAAGAAAAAGCTGTCAGCAACACTGGTAAGCGACGGCACAGGCTTGAAAAATAAGGACATGAGCTTTAAATTTATCTTCACAGGAACTTGCGGCGAATACAGCTGTAAACTGCGGCTTAGAAATATGCTCACAGGACAGTGTGAGGACATAAAGGTGCATTTTATCATCAGCAGAGAGCCTGCTCAGGTGGATATCACTGTAAAAAGCGACACCTGCGGAAAGATAAAAGCAGAGTTTTTGACACTAAGAGCCTTTGACTTTACAGGGCTAACGTGGAAAAAGGCGCAGTGCGAAATAAAGGGCAGTGTTAATATAATGCCTGATGCAGCAGAGATAGATGAGAGCGAGGAAGCAAAGCTCAAGGAAGCCCTTGAAAGCGACTTTTTCAGCAATGAAAACGAGGGCTTCGACCACAGCGAGCCTATCGGTATAAGAGAATATCGTCAGGGGGACAGCTATAAATCGGTGCATTGGAAGCTGTCTTTCAGACTTGGTGATATCTACGTCCGTGAATATGGCGAACCTGTTACTGACAGCCTTTGTATCTACGTTGAAACAGGCGGAAATGTCCCCGCAGCGGATTATGACCGCATTGCTTCAAAGGCACTGAGCCTTTCAATGTATCTTTCAGACGGCGGTATAGGGCATTACATGGCGTTTTACAGCTTTTCTCAGCAGAGAAAAGTTTTCGAGCATATCGACAGCGCAGACAGCTTCACTGTCGCTCTGGACAGCCTTCTTTCTTCACAGCCTGAGCAGGGAAAAGAGCGACTGACGGAGTTTTCAGAGCTGTTTGAAAGAAGCGGTATAAGCCGTGTTATCGAGATAAAATAGTAAAAGAGGTGACAATTTTGACAGCAAGTGTTTGCTATGTGGAAAAGCACTTTTCAAAGGGTGTTTATATCATGCAGAGCCTTTTTGGTGCAGTGACAATGCTCCTGCTGTCATTGTCGCTTGGTATGGGCTGGCGAGCCTTTGTTCTGGTAGGTGTGTGCATATTGACAGCCCTTGCAGGGGTATCAAAAAAGACTTTGCCTATACCATTTTTCGCCGCACTACTGTCGGCGGTGATATTCCACAAGAAGTTTTTAACAAGCCTTGCAGGGCTTTTGAACTGCGTCTTGACCGCCCACGGTAAAAGCGCAGGAGTAGTGGAAATGCTTGTGGAAAAAAACTCAGACCCTTGGTTTGCTCTTTGCGTGGGTGCGGTGATAGTTTCCACAGTGCAGAGCATTTTCAGCCGTCTTGACAGCAGAGTTTTTACAGTGGCAATGCTTGCGCTGTTTTTGTGCGCAGGTATCTTTATTGATATCCCTCTGTACTATGCCACTGCAGAAGTGGCTTTAGGTATCCTTGCATTGACGTTTTCCGGCAGTATAAAAGGCGATTTGAAGCCCTTTGTGCTTATACTTACAGCATTTTGCGCAGTGCTTATAGCTTGCCTGACAGGGCTTTTTGATAAGCTTTCCAATTTTGCCTTTGCCGATCGCTTTAATACGAAAAGTGAGTATGAGATCATAATGGAGCACCCACAGCCCTTGTATCTTCTGGAGAGCCGTTTTGAGAAAGAAACTAACGGCGTGTGGGGGGAGCTTAGCGGTGAGGAGAAATATGCCTACTCAGACGAGTTTTATTGGCTTGATAAGCTTGATCTCTCACCGGCTTTTCAGACCGCTTTGCTTGACAATGCCCTTGATATATCCGACAGCGGCAACGTTACAGTAAACATCAAAAATGGCGGAAAGCCCCTTTATACCTATGGTATGACCGCCGCAGAGAACGCTTTTTCCGACCCAAAGATAATAGGCGGAAGCTTTGAGAACTCCAAAAGCTATTACAGGTTTGCGGTGTCGGAAAGCTATCTCACAAAGCCTTTTGGCACATTTGATACCCTGCGCACTTCTGAGCCTGCGGATTATCTTGCCGCAGAAAAGGGTTATCGTGACTATGTTTATTCCACCTGCCTTGACATATCAGCCGAGGACAAACAGCTTGCCGCAAACCATTTTGATCTGCAAGGTTCTCAGGGTAAACTGCGGTCTGATATGCTAAGCTTTTTTGTGTCAGACGCAGTGCTTGACAGGTCAAAGACCTATGGGGGCGAAAGCTCTTTTGCAGATATGCTTGAGGTAACTTGCCGTGGGGGCGAGGAGGATTTTGCTGCCGCCACTGTGAAGATCTTCCGTGCAAAGGGCGTTCCTGCCAGACTTTGCAGAGGATATTTTATCACATCAGATATGACCAAAGGCCTTACAGATAACTCAGCCCTGACCGTCACTTCAAAACAGCTCCACTATTGGGCGGAGTATTACAAAGACGGCATAGGCTGGCAGCCTTTCGAGGTCTGCCCCGATTATATCGGCATGATAAAAACTGACGACAGCTCTGTAAAAGCAAAGCCCACCAACCAAGGCGGCGAAGCCCTTGCTCCCGAGGACGAGGACAAACCAAGGGAAGAGATCTTTGAGGAGAACAAGACTAAACCTGCGGAGAAAAGCTATGCGGTATATATCGTTATGGGTGCGGTAATACTTATACTCTGCCTTATTATGGCAATAATAGCTTTGGTAAGAAAAAGAAAGTTTGCCGCTCTGCCTGACAGCAAAAAGGTGGAGAAGCTGTTCTTTGCAGGCAGAAAAAAGCTTTGCGGCAGGGATTTCTCAGACCATACGCCAATGGAGCTTTCCGAGAGCATAAAAAAGACCTTTGGCGCTGATATGGCGGAAAGCTTCGCAGAGTGCGAGAAAATATACGAAAAGGCGAGATTTTCAAGGCTCGAGATAACCAAAGAGGAAATGGCAGTGGTTAAAAATTTCGCAAGTCAGGCAAAGAAAGCCAAAAAGCTCAAAGTTCAGGAGGGAGCAGAAAAGTGAAAAAGGATATCGCTCTGCTCATAGTCATAATTTTAGCAGCGGCAGCGGTCATAAAGGGCGTTGATATTCAGTCTGTTGACGAGTATTACAGCCTGCACAGCGACGATACCGCAAATGCCGCTCACACTGTCACTCTGACAGTGGATTGCTCTGATATTTTGGATAATTACGATATGCTTGACAAAAATCTCCGTGACGAGCGCTATGTTCCCTCTGACGGCATTGTTATGCCTGCGGAAAAATATGTCCTCCGTGAGGGCGACACCGCCTTTGATCTGTTGGAAAAAGCTACAAGGTGCGGGAAGATACCACTTGATTATCAAGGCTCAGAGGATAACATTTACAACACGGTGTATGTTCGTGGTATAAACAATATCTACGAGTTCTCTTGCGGTCCGTCCTCGGGTTGGACCTATACGGTAAATGGCGAAAGCCCCGACAAGGGCTGTTCACAGTATGTCCTCCATGACGGTGACAGCGTGGAGTTTTACTACGTTTGCGACTACACAAAGGAGGCGGTGAAATGAGGTTGTCAGCTTTTCACCCTTTGACCGCCCTTGTGTATTTTACGGCTGTGCTTGCGGTGACAATGTTCTGCTTTTCACCAGCCGTTGATATATGCTCGACAGTGGGAGCGTTCCTGTTCTGTGCCATGATTCAAAGTCTCAGACAGACCGCATCAGACCTTGCTTTCTATATATTTCTTACCGCCGTTTTGACTGTTACAAATCCACTTTTTTCACATAAGGGCGTAACGCCGCTGTTTTTCGTAAACGGCAAGGCTTACACAAAGGAAGCCCTTTTTTATGGCTTGACCGCAGGACTTTCCCTCACCGCTGTGATAATGTGGTGCAAAGCTCTTGGAAAGGTGCTTACAAGGGAAAAGCTCCTATACATTTTTGGCCGAAAAACGCCAAAAGCTGCCCTTGTGATAACAATGACAATGGGCTTTATCCCAAAGCTCAGAAGGCTTCACAGACAGCTTTTGGACGCTTTGAACTGCTCTGGTGCGAACATCTCCGACAGCCGTTTTGACCGCCTGAAAAAAGACTGCACAGTGTTCACAGCCCTTTGTGCAGGCACGCTTGAAAGGGGAGCGGACACAGCCGCTTCAATGAAAGCCCGTGGTTATGGTATCCAGAAACGAAGCTTTGCACACTCGTTCAAGTTCAGAGCATGGGACGGCATTTTTGTGGCGGCTTTTGCAGTTATCTTTGCATTGGTGCTGATATTTTCCGCAAAGGGCGAGCTGTCCGCCGCTTTTTACCCTGTGATAAAGCTTGAAAACAGCGTTTTTCCTGTGGGAATGTTCGCACTGCTGTGCGTTTTCCCGTTTATTCTTGAAGTAAAGGAGAGCATAAAATGGAAATATTGTCTTGCGAAAATGTAGCTTTCAAATATAACGAAAGCACGGGCTATGCCATTTCTGACTGCACTTTTTCAGCGAAAAAAGGCGAAAAAGTCATGCTCTGCGGTGCTTCGGGAAGCGGAAAATCTACTTTGCTCAGGCTTCTGAAAAGAGAGCTTTCCCCAAGGGGCGAACTTTCCGGAAACATCACCCTTATGGGCAAGGGAAGAAGCGAACTTTCTGCCCGTGAAAGTGCTGAAAAGATAGGCTTTGTAATGCAAAGCCCTGACAGCCAGACGGTATGCGACAAAGTATCGGCTGAGCTTGCTTTCGGGCTTGAAAGCTTTGGTGTGAAAAGTGGTGAGATACAAAGCCGTGTTGGTGAAATGGCGGCTTTTTTCGGTATCGAGCCGCTCTATGACAGGGATATCTCCACACTTTCGGGCGGTCAGAAACAGCTCGTCGCTCTGTGTTCCGTCATGGCCACAGACCCTGATATCCTGCTTCTTGATGAGCCTACTGCACAGCTCGACCCCGTTGCCGCAAGGGAGCTTCTTGGCATTTTAGACCGCCTTAACAAAGAAATGGGCGTGACTATCATCATTGCCGAGCATGACCCCGAGGAGCTTTTTGACTCCTGCGACAAAATTTTGTATCTTGTAAAGGGCAAGACCGAGTTTTTCAGTACGCCTGCCTTGACTGCAAAATATTTTGTGAAAAACGCTTTGGAGGGTTTTCTCCCTGAAACATCAAAGGCTTTCTCAGGGCTTTGCGACGACCTGCCCCTCAATGTAAGACAAGGCAGGGCGAAGCTTGAAAAGCTTGGCGTGACGGATATTCCAAAGCAGGCTGTCACTGATACAGAACGTGCTGAGCCTTATGCCCTGCAGTGCAAAAATCTGTGGCAGAGATATGAAAAAAGCTCCCCCGATATCCTCAAAAGCTGTGATCTTGGTATCAGAAAAGGGGAGTGTTATGGGCTTTTAGGCTCAAACGGCGGCGGAAAATCAACGCTCCTGCGTGTGATATGCGGACTTTGCAAGCCTTATATGGGCACTGTTTCACTTTTCGGGAAAAAGCAGAAAGCCTATAAAAACGGCTCGCTTTTTCATGAAATGCTTGCATTTTTGCCCCAAGAGCCTGTGACAATGTTTGTAAAAGAAAGCGTCCGTGAGGATCTTTTGCAAAGCGGTGACAAAGTCGCAGTGGAAAATGTTTCACAGCGCATGGGCATAGAACATCTTCTTGACCGCCACCCTTGGGATCTCAGCGGCGGTGAGATACAGAAATGTGCTTTTGGAAAAATCCTTCTTGCTGACCCGAAAATAATAGTTCTCGACGAGTGTACAAAAGGCATGGACAGTTTCGCCAAAAAGGCTCTTGGTGATATTCTTTTGGACCTAAAAGACGAGGGCAGGACGATACTTCTCGTGACCCATGACCTTGAATTTGCCGCACAATACTGCGACAGGTGCGGACTTCTTTTTGACGGGAAGATAGTCGCCGAGGATAATGCCGTGGAGTTTTTCTCTCGCAATCGCTTTTACACCACCGCCGCCGCAAGGCTCACAAGGGGCTTTTTCAGTGGTGCAGTGACGTCAACAGCCGTAAGAGAACGGCTCGCAATGGTGAAAAGAGGTCAAAATGAGTAGTAAAAAACTTGTGTCAGGGCTTATCTATCTTCTTGTCATACCCCTTGTGTGCTTTGGCGGCATAATGTTTTTCAGAGAACGCTTCTATTCTTTCGTCACCGCAGCAATTGCCATTCTTACCGTGGCAGGCTATTTTCTCCACTTTGAGAAAAAGCACTCCGACAGTACACAGCTTGTGATAATAGCCGCCATGACCGCACTTTCCGTTTTCGGCAGGATAGTTTTCAGCTTTCTGCCGGGCTTTAAGCCCTGCACCGCAATCGTTATCATAACAGCCCTTTATATGGGAAGAGAATCGGGCTTTATGACTGGCGCAATGACAGCCCTTATCTCAAACTTCTATTTCGGACAAGGTGCGTGGACGCCTTTTCAAATGCTGGTTTGGGGTCTGACAGGATATTTTGCAGGAATGTTGGCTGATAAGCTTATAAAAAGCAAGCCGCTTCTTGTGACCTACGGCATAATCTCAGGAGCGGCGTTCTCTCTTATCATGGACTTGTGGAGCTGTCTGTGGGCTGATAACGCCTTTATTCTCAGCAGATACCTTGCCCTTGTTGGCTCGTCAGCTTTTTTTACCCTTATATACGCAGTTTCCAACGTGTTCTTCCTGCTGGTTTTATCAAAACCCTTTGGCAGGATATTTAAAAGACTGGATAAAAAATATGGATTAAAAAATTAGACCGACAAAGCTTTGCCCTGTCGGTCTTTTGCTATCTCTGCGGGACGTTCACTGTTACGTCAGGAGATTTTTTGCCCATAAAAAGCTTTGGTATTATACCTGCCCCAACAGGCACGATAGCCGCCGCTGCCGCCGCCACAAGAAACTCTCCAAGGCTCGGGACGGCTGTGAAAAATACCTTTTGCAGAACAGGGAGCCATATGCCTGCAAACAGCGCTGCCGCTGATATGAATACAGAGAAAAGCAGGAATGGGTTTGAAAGATAAGGCACAGTGAAAAGTGTCTTATCTTCCGATTTACATTCAAACACATGGATAAGCTGACTAAGTACGAGGGTTATAAGCGCACCTGTCCTTGCAGTGACGAGAGAATGGGTGTTTGTGAGCAGAACAGTGAAGCTTGCAAGGGTGCAGATACCGATAAGAAGCCCTCTTATGACGATACGCCACATAAGACCGCCGCTGAAAAAGCTGTCGTCCTCTTTTCTAGGGGGCTTTTTCATTACCGAGCTTTCCGCAGGCTCAAGCCCCAGCGCAATTGCAGGCAGGCTGTCTGTAACAAGGTTTACAAGAAGTATCTGCGCTGGAAGCAGTACCATAGGAAGTCCCATTAAAATTCCACCGAGCATTGTTATGACCTCGCCTATGTTGCAGGAAATAAGGTAGCGCACGAATTTTCTTATGTTCTGATATATGGTCCTGCCCTCCTCAACGGAGTTCACAAGGGTGGCAAAATTATCGTCAAGAAGTATCACGTCAGCCGCCTGCTTTGTGACCTCTGTGCCTGATATTCCCATTGATACACCTATGTCGGCTTCTTTTATAGCAGGTGCGTCGTTTACCCCGTCGCCTGTCATTGCACAAACGTGTCCACGGCTTTTGAATGCCTTTACTATCCTGAGCTTGTGTTCAGGTGTCACCCTTGCGAACACACGGCAGTTTTCTATTACCTCGTCAAGCTGTTTGTCGTCCATTCTGTCAAGCTCGTCGCCGGTCAAAGCGATAGAGCCTGCTTTCATAATGCCGGCTTCTTTTGCAATAGCTTGGGCAGTGAGCTTGTGGTCGCCTGTTATCATAACTGTCTTTATGCCTGCACGCTGACATTCCGCCACCGCCTTTGCGGCTTCAGCCCTGAGAGGGTCTTTCATTGCCATTAGTCCAAGAAAAGCCCATTCTCCGTCCACCTGCTGTGAAAATGCTATCACACGCAGACCTTTTGAAGCGTATTCATCGCACTTGTAAAAAGCCTGTTTTCTCATTGCTCCCCCAAATGTCAAAAGCTCGCCGCTGTCAGAAAAAACGTGGCTGCATTCCTTTATGATAACGTCAAAAGCACCTTTTCTGAATGCCGTTGTAACCCCCTTTTCGTCAGCGCATATTACCGTCATGGAGCGTGTTTCACTTTCAAATGGAAGCTCGTCAGTTCGTCTGTAACCAAGGGAGCTGACGTTTATACCTGAGTTTGCGCAGGCTATGAGTATAGCTGTTTCTGTAGGGTCGCCCTCTGCGCAAAGCTCGCCTTGTCTGCCGCCCCTGTCACGCTTTCTTGTCTTTTCAGGTGGGCAGAGCCTTGCGTTATTGCAGGCTGCGCCGCACAAAAGTATCCTGCCAAGGTCAGGGCTTTCCCATGCTTTGAGGGCTTTGTCATCAAAGCTTGCTCCCTCTTTTGTTACGCCGTAAGCACGGCTTTTCTCGGTGCAGGTGAAAATATCAGTAACTGTCATTTTGTTCATTGTCACAGTGCCGGTCTTGTCAGTGCAGATAACAGTCGCACAGCCGAGTGTTTCCACTGAATGAAGTCTGTGAACAAGTGCTTGACGCTTTAACATTTTTCTGACCGCAAGGGCAAGCGCTATAGTCACAGTGGCAGGCAAGCCTTCAGGTATTGCGGCAATGGCTATTGTTATTCCTGTCATTGCCATATTGAGAACAGGCTCGCCCCTTAGTACGCCTGCAAGAAAGACTACCACGCACACCGCAAGGCAGATGACAGCAAGAGTTCTGCCAAGCTCCCCGAGTTTCTTTTGCAATGGAGTTTCAGGCTCTTTTATCTCATCAAGCATGGTTGAAACCCTGCCCATTTGGCTTCGCTCACCTGTTGCCACCGCCGTGACCTCGCCAACGCCCTTTGTTACCACAGTTCCCATGTAGACCATGTAGTCTTTGTTAAGTGCAGTAAAATCTATCTCAGATGTACGGCATTTCTTTACCGCAGGCACAGCTTCGCCGGTGAGTGCGGATTCGTCGCATGATAACGCCCTTGATGAGTTTATGTAGCCGTCGCAAGGCACTCTGTCACCTGCTTCGAGAGTAAAAACATCTCCTGCCACGACCTCCGATGCAGGAATTTTCACAAGCCTGCCGTCACGATATACCATGGCGGTGGGAGCGGTCATGTTTTCAAGCTTTTCCAGAGTTTTTTCACAGCGGTATTCCTGAATAAATCCCAGCGCAGCGTTAATGATAACTATAAGCACGATAGGCACAGCGTCAGCATATTGCCCAAGTGCTACGGATATCACCACCGACACAAGAAGTATCATCACCATAACGTCATGAAACTGTCCTGCAAAAATTTTCGCCGCAGAGGTCTTTTTCTTTTTTGCAAGGCGGTTCTCTCCGTCCGTACTGAGCCGCTTTTCAGCTTCCGCAGTTGTTAGTCCCTTTCTTGTGGTCTGGTTTTCCGTAAGTTTCTTTTCAAGTATATCCAGCACAATGTATCTTCCTTTCCGATTTTTGGCTTTTGCCTTTGCTTATATCATATGCGGACAAGTCCCAAAAAAGAACTTTGCACTGTTGCCTGAAAAATCATATTGACTTTTTTAAGAAAATATGTATAATAGTATATAAGCCATGAAAATAAATATTGGCGAAAAAAATAAAGGAGGCAAATTCATGAACGATTATAATAATTTTTCTGAAAGCTATTCAAATCCACGAGTTAAAAAGCTGCGCTCTTTTGCACAGTCCACTTACGGCATGGAGGCGGCAAGCTATAAGGGCATTGCAATGAAGACCTTGTATTTTGTTGCAGTTTTCGCCGCAGGCATGGGAGCATATTTTTACATTCACAACTTCTTCGGCGGCGGTGCGCAGGCTTTTTCCACTGAGTATACTATCTTTGTTGGCGCTCTTATCGCAACAGCAATAGCAGGACTTGTGGCTTCATTCGCTCCGAAAACAACGGCGGTAACAGGCTCTATCTATTCCGCAGGCATGGGATATGCCCTCACCTTTATGTCAATGATCTACGCAATGCAGTGGAAAGGCATAATAGTTGAAGCCGTTACACTGACGCTTCTCACAGTTGCAGTGCTTGCTGTTATCTATTCAAAGGGCGTTCGTGTGGGAAGCAGAATGAAAACTGCTCTTATCACCTGCCTTTGGGTTTCTATCATAGGCGGCGTGCTCTTCATGCTTCTTGCATGGCTCGCACCTCATTCAGCTATCTACACTTCAATCGTTGCAATAAACAACGGCCCTGTCGGCATACTTTTCGCTGTTATTGGCGTTCTTATCGCCGCAGCGCTTCTTATGTGCGATTTTGAAACTATCCAGATGACAGTTGAACAGGGGCTTCCTGCTCAGTATGAATGGTATGCAAGCTATGGTCTTATCGTAGGCGTTATTTATCTTTATCTTAAAATACTGAATCTCCTTGCAAAGATAGCAAACAACAGAAAGTAATTTATTGACTCAGCACTTTTTTATCCCTCGTCGCAAGGTGGGGGATATTTTTATATGCACAGCAAAAGAGGACTCCCTCATTGTCGGAAGTCCTCTTTTATGTTGGTATATTTAATTAATTGGTTGGCTTTTTATTAGATATCCCATTTCCAATCTCTGATCTCAGGCATATCAAGACCATATTCAGCAATATATTGCTTGTGTTCAACAAGCTTGTCCTGCATGAGCTGGTGGAGATAAGCGCCTGTGTTTCCAAGCTGTGGAAGTCTCTTGATAACCTCCATAACAAGGTGGAAACGGTCTATCTCGTTCTGAACTCTCATGTCGAATGGGGTTGTGATCGTACCCTCCTCGTTGTAGCCGCATACATAAAGGTTGCGGTTGTGACGATGATAGAGAAGCTCGTGGATAAGTGTAGGATAGCCGTGGAATGCAAATACGATAGGCTTGTCCTTTGTGAACAGTGCGTCAAAGTCAGCGTCGGAAAGTCCGTGTGGGTGCTTTGACTGTGGCTGAAGCTTGAACAGGTCAACAACGTTGATAAATCTTATCTTTACCTGTGGAAGATTCTTTCTCAGGATAGTTACTGCTGCAAGTGCTTCAAGTGTAGGTGTGTCGCCGCAGCAAGCCAGAACAACGTCAGGCTCCTGACCCTGATCGTTTGAAGCCCATTCCCAGATACCGATACCCTGTGTGCAGTGCTTAACAGCCTGCTCCATTGTGAGCCACTGCTGTCTTGGGTGCTTTGATGTTACCATTACGTTTACATAGTTCTTTGAACGTATGCAGTGGTCAAAGCATGACAGCAGACAGTTTGTGTCCGGTGGGAGATACATTCTTACAACGTCTGCTTTCTTGTTTGCAACGTGATCGAGGAAGCCTGGATCCTGATGTGTAAATCCGTTGTGATCCTGCTGCCATACGTTGGAAGAAAGTATGTAGTTAAGTGAAGCTATCTTCTGTCTCCATGGGAGCTGTGAAGTAACTTTGAGCCACTTAGCGTGCTGTGAGAACATTGAGTCAACTATTCTGATGAAAGCCTCATAGCTTGCGAAGAAACCGTGACGTCCAGTGAGCAGATAGCCCTCCAGCCAACCCTCGCACATATGCTCAGAAAGCATAGAGTCCATAACACGACCGTCAGCTGCAAGGAACTCATCGTTGTCGAGCTTGTCAGCGTTCCAATCTCTGTTTGTTGCCTCAAAGACCTTGCCAAGTCTGTTTGACATTGTCTCGTCAGGTCCGAAGATACGGAAGTTTCTGCTTTCTTCATTAAGCTTGAATATATCTCTTACAAATCCGCCAAGCTCTATCATATCCTGTGCTTCAACTGCACCGGGAGCAGGTACATCAATGCCGTATTTCCTAAAATCAGGAAGTCTGAGATCTCTCAGAAGAAGTCCGCCGTTGGCATGTGGGTTAGCACCCATTCTTCTGTCGCCTGTAGGAGCAAGCTCTTCAAGCTCAGGGATAAGTCTGCCCTCTTCTGTGAAAAGCTTCTCAGGGTGATAGCTCTTGAGCCAATCCTCAAGCATTTTCAGATGCTCAGGAGCTTCCATTGTCATCGGTACCTGATGCGCTCTGAATGTACCCTCTATCTGCTTGCCGTCTACTACCTTTGGACCTGTCCAGCCCTTTGGTGAACGGAATATTATCATAGGCCACTTTGGTCTTTCAGTAACGCCGTTTTCTCTTGCGTCCTTCTGGATAGCCTTGATCTCCTCGATAACAGTGTCAAGAGTTTCAGCCATGAGCCTGTGCATCGTCATAGGATCGTCGCCCTCAACAAAGTATGGCTTCCAGCCGCAGCCCTCAAAGAAACTCTTTATCTCTTCATGAGAAATTCTTGAGAATACAGTTGGATTTGATATCTTGTAGCCGTTAAGGTGAAGTATAGGAAGTACGGCACCGTCAGTCTTAGGATTCAGGAACTTGTTTGAGTGCCATGCTGTTGCAAGAGGACCGGTTTCAGCCTCACCGTCGCCAACAACGCAAGTTGTGATAAGGTCAGGGTTGTCGAATACAGCGCCGAATGAGTGTGCAAGTGAATAACCAAGCTCGCCGCCCTCGTTTATAGAACCGGGTGTCTCAGGTGCAACATGTGATGAGATTCCTCCTGGGAAAGAGAACTGCTTGAACAGCTTCTGCATACCCTCAACATCTCTTGAAATGTTAGGATATACCTCAGAATAAGAGCCTTCAAGATAGGTGTTTGCAACCATGAAGTTTCCTCCGTGACCAGGACCTGAAATATAGATCATGTCAAGGTCATATTTCTTGATGACTCTGTTAAGGTGAACATAGATAAAGTTCTGACCAGGTACAGTACCCCAGTGACCGACTATCTTTTTCTTGACGTGATCCATTGTGAGCGGCTCACGGAGAAGCGGATTGTCAAGCAGATAGAGCTGACCTGCCGAAAGATAGTTGGCAGCCTCCCAATACCTGTTCATTTTCTCCAAAAGCTCAGGAGAAATGTTCATTGTGTCTGACATTGCAATACCTCCATATATTTTGTCATAGTTCAAAAAACGGTAAACGTTTTCACACAATAAAATTATATCACAGCCTATAATTTTTTTCAAGGCAAGAATATGAAACTAGCCGAAAATTTTATACTCCATTTATGATATTTCATATGCTATATAAAAACAGTGATAATAAAGACCTCTCCGCATATAGCAGAAAGGTCTGAGCTTGTCAAATATCCAAAATTTATAGCGGGCGACCTCAGGTCACCCCCTGCACAAAACTTTAAATAAGCTGACAGATAAGTATCACGCAGAAGCTTGCAAGGCAGGCAAATGCCGCAACTATGATAAGGCTTTTTTCCTTGAATGCAAGCACGCAGGCTGTTATAAGTCCTGCTATGGAAGCCGCAAGGTTTCCCGTTGAGAATAGTATGGACGGGAACGTCATTGCTCCAAGCACAGCATATGGCACATAGTAAAGAAAGCTTTGCACAAATCTGTTTGTTATCTTGCCCTTGAAAATTACCAACGGCAGGGCACGAATAAGATAGGTCACTCCTGCCATAATGAAAAGATAAATGAAGAAATCTCTTATACTCAGCATTGACCGTCCTCCTCATTTTTCACAGGCATGAGAGCCGCCATTATCCCTGCGGAAAGAACGGTGCAGATTATTATGGAAAATCCTCCGGATACCTTATTAAGAATAGGCAGCCACTTGAAACAACAGCTAAGAAGAGCCGCAAATATCGCCGCCATTGCAATGCCCTTGTTTTTCTTTGCAGGCGGTATTATTATTGCAAGGAACATTCCGTATATTGCAATGCTAAGTGCGCTTATGACTATCTCAGGAAGTATTTTTCCTGCCGCCGCACCTATAAGAGTCCCCAGCGACCAGCCTGCTACAGGTAAGGCGATAAGCCCATACATATACTGCCTTGAAACTTCACCTATATTTCCCATTGCCATGACAAATATCTCGTCTGTCACTCCGAAGCCTACCAGCCAGCGGTGTATTCCCGACAGTGACTTGTCAGCTTTCTGTGAAAGAGATATGGACATAAGTGCATATCTCAGATTGATGATAAACTGGGCACAAGCCATTTCTATCCAGAAACCGCCCCCCGACAGCATAATGTCAAGTCCTGCGAACTGACCTGCCGAGGTCACGTTGCAAATAGAGATAAGCACAGTTTCCCACCAGCTCAGACCACCTTTTACGCCTTGAAGTCCGAATGTGAACGATACCGAAAGATACCCCAAAGCAATAGGTATGCCGTCTTTAAGACCTTTTTTGAAACCACTCATAAATCATTCCGCCGAAGCGGAGTTCCCCCTCAAATCAAAAATTATCTATCCTGCACTGACATGACGCCATTGTAACAAGTGCCGCCTTGTGGCTTTCCTCTGTTACTCCTGCACAGGCGTTTGCGTCAACTATGACCTCGCATTCAGGACAAAAAGCTTTTATTAGCAAAGCGTTTGATACCACGCAAATGTCTGTGCAAAGTCCGCAAAGCTCTATCTCGTCCCCTGCCTTTGCTATTTCAGCAAGGTGCTGTGCAAGCTCAGCCGAACCGAATGTGCTTTTTTCATAGACCTCTGCGCTTCCACCGATAGCCTCAGCTACCTGAGTCTCAGGCTGCCAGCCCTCGGTGCCTTTTATGCAATGTTCCACAGGGAGCTTTTTTCCCTCAGGCGTTTCAAGATAATCCTTGAAATGCGTGTCAAGGGTCATGAATACAGTGCTGCCCTGAGCCTTGTAACTGCGTATTTTTTCACAGACAGCAGGAACGATCATTTCTGCCATTTTTGAACCAAGACTGCCCGTGACAAAATCATTCTGCATATCAACAACTATAAGATATCTCATATTCTATTTACTCCTTTCTCTCACGACGAAAACGTTTTGACAGGTAAGAACTTACATATTGTTTTATTAGTCCATAAAGTAACATTATAACTCTAAAATATGAATTTTTCAACGTGTGCATAAAATGGGCAAAAAAAATGCTGAGCAACGGTGCTCAGCAGAAAATAAAATAAAAAAAACTATGTGTAGAACAAAAGAAAGGAGACAACAAAACGGATGTTAAATCAAACAAATTATGTTCAATATCCTTAACATCAATTAAATTATAACCTCTTTTGTAGCGATAGTCAAGAAAAAGTTGCAAAGAACTTGTTAATTTTCTGAAAATTCGGGATTTTGCACAAATATTTCGTTGACATTATGCTAACAGTGACATCTGCGTGAGGTCTGAAGTTAAATCGACTTAAAAAAGTAAAATATCTTATCCATTTTTAGCGTCTGTGATGTTCAAATTTTAATGTTTAAAACAAAAAAATAAGGTCATGACAGCAGGAAAGAGAGCCGATTTTAGAATATGCAGCAGGCAAACCCGTGATAAAATGCTGCCCTCTGAAACAAGCTCCCTCTCCTGCCGTCATGACCTGCAGGGGACTACTGCTCGGTGACAAGTCTGTTGTCTTTGAAAAACAGTGAAATGCACCAGATAGCCGAAATAGCTACCAAAACGTAGATGATCCTGCTTAGTATCGCTGCAGCGCCTCCGAAAAGAAATGCCACAAGGTCGAACTGGAAAATGCCCACAAGCCCCCAGTTTATGCCGCCTATTATGAGAAGCAGCAGTGCGATCCTATCTATCATGAGAAACTCCTCCTTTGATTGTTTAAGATATAGAGCAGTCCGTCTGTCAGCGGGCTGTTGATTGTAGTATTGTCATATTTTTTTGGATTATTCATTGAACGTTTGGTAAAAAACTACTAAAAAACACATCGAAAATTCTATATAAAAATCTGCGTTTTGTACTAGACAAAAGCGACGGGCTATGTTATAATAATTGTATGTTAATCGTTTAAGTAAAAATGTATGGTAAGGCGGGAGCAGATCATCGCTTTGCACTATGGGGGCGTTACTTTTTTGAATAATATAGACCTTAAATTCATGTTTAAAGATACGGAATGTGTCAGAATGCAGTCGGGAAAGTATTCCTGCGTTATCGCACCAAAACTTGGTGCAGCTGTGCTGAGGCTTCGTGACGAGGAAAACGGCATAGAGGTGTTCAGATATCGTGATGACTGCACTCTCAAGACTATAAATAAGGCGAGAGAGATATGGGGACTGCCTACTCTTTTCTTGCCTAATCGCTTTGATAAGGGTATTATAAAGACCTCTGACGCAGTGTATCAAATGCCTGTAAATGAGAAAAAGCTTGATAATTTTATCCATGGCTGGGTGCATAAGAGAGAACACGAAATAGAGTGTTATTCAACACAGGATAAAAAAGCTGTGCTTGTTACTTCTTATACCTTTGACAAAAATGACGAGATGTATTCTTATTTTCCAGTTGATTTTAAAATATCCTATACGTTTACGCTGTCTGAAAACGGTCTTTTGCAGGAGATATACCTGACAAACAACAGCGACAAGGCTCTGCCTGTTTCTATCTGTACTCATACCTGCCTTAACGCACCAATGTGCGACGGCGGCAGGGAGGAATCAATGAGAATGTGCGTGCCGATAATCGAAAAGTGCGAGCTTGACAAGAGATGTCTGCCTACAGAAAAGCTTTTGCCTCTTAAAAAGAAAGACCTTGAATACAAAGAGGGTACAAAAATGCCTACCCTGCATAATATCTCAAACGATATGTACACCGCAGGCATGAACAAGCTTGACGGTAAGGACTTCTATGGCTCTTATGTTGTGGATACTGACAATGGTCATAAGGTTTGCAACGAGGTGTCAAAAGAATTTAAGTTCTGGAATATGTGGAACGATAAGGGCAATAAAGGATATTTCTGCCCTGAACCAATGACAGCTATGATAAACTCTCCTAATCTCAGCCTGCCTAACGAAGTGAGCGGATATGAGGAGATAACAAAGGGTCACACATTCAAGTGCTGGCAGAGATTCTTTACTGAATAATAGAAAATGCAGTAGGGGTGAACTGAGGTCACCCATTGATATATGCATTTGTATGGGTTATAATTAAGAAATTAATTAACAATAGATAAAATACGAAAGGTGGAAATTATTGATGAAATTTGGCCATTTTGATGACGTGAAAAAGGAATATGTCATCAGCAATCCAAGAACGCCATATCCATGGATAAACTATCTTGGCACACAGGAGTTCTTCTCACTTATCTCCAACACAGCAGGAGGCTATTCCTTCTATAAGGACGCAAGACTGAGAAGAATAACTCGTTACCGTTACAACAACGTGCCTATCGACATGGGCGGAAGATATTTCTATATCAAAGACGGCGAAACTATCTGGAATCCGGGCTGGTCACCGGTAAAGACAGAGCTTGATGCTTACGAGTGCCGTCACGGTATGGGCTATACTATCATCACAGGTAAGAAGAACGGACTTAAGGCTGAGGCTACATTCTTTGTTCCTCAGAACTATAACGGCGAAGTTCAGCAGGTAGTTCTCACAAACGAGAGCAATGAAGAAAAAACATTCTCATTCTTCTCATTTGCAGAGTGGTGTCTTTGGGACGCTCAGGACGACTGCACAAACTTCCAGAGAAACTTCAGCACAGGCCGTGTTGAGGTAGTAGGTTCAACTATCTATCACAAGACAGAATACAGAGACAGAAGAGATCACTTTGCATTCTATACAGTAAATGACGAGATAGACGGCTATGATACAGACAGAGATTCATTTATCGGTCTTTATAACGGCTTCCATAACCCACAGGCTGTTGAAGCAGGCAAGGCTAACAACTCATTTGCAGACGGCTGGTCACCTATCGCTTCACACTACAAGAAGATAACACTTGCTCCGGGCGAGTCAAAGACTCTTGTATTTATCCTCGGCTATGTTGAAATGCCTGTTGACAAGAAGTTCGAGGCTGACGGCGTTACTATCAATAAGGAAAAGGCTCTCGCAATGATCGAGCAGTATAACACTCCTGAAAAGGTAGCCGCAGGTCTTGAAGAACTCAAGGCAACTTGGGACAGACTTCTCAGCGTTATCAATGTTGACACACCTGATGATAAGGTAAACAGAATGGTAAATATCTGGAACCAGTATCAGTGCATGGTAACATTCAACCTTTCACGTTCCGCATCATATTTCGAGAGCGGTATCGGCAGAGGAATGGGCTTCAGAGATTCAAACCAGGATATCCTCGGCTTCGTTCATCAGATACCGGACCGTGCAAGACAGCGTATCATCGACATCGCTTCTACACAGCTTCCTGACGGCGGCTGCTATCATCAGTATCAGCCTCTTACAAAGAAGGGCAACTCTGATATCGGCGGCGACTTCTCAGACGACCCACTGTGGATGATCCTTTCAGTTTCCGCATACATCAAGGAAACTGGCGACTGGTCTATCCTTGACGAAATGGTGCCATACGACAATGACGAGTCAAAGGCTAAGCCAATGCTCGATCACCTTAAGGTATCATTCTATCACGTTGTAAATAACCTCGGCCCTCACGGTCTGCCACTTGCAATGAGAGCTGACTGGAACGATTGTATCAACCTTTCATGCTACTCTGACACTCCGGGCGAGAGCTTCCAGACTTATACAAATCCTAAGTTTGCAGCTGAGGGCGGTTACTCGAAGGTAGCTGAGTCTGTAATGGTGGCAACACTCTTTACATACACAGGTCCTAACTATGTGTCTATCCTCAAGCACCTTGGCAAGGACGATGAGGCTGCCGCAGCACAGGCTGAGATCGACAAGATGAAGAAGAACGTTATGGAGTCTGCATTTGACGGCGATTGGTTCCTGAGAGCTTACGATTCCACAGGCGCAAAAATGGGTTCTAAGGAATGTGAAGAGGGTAAGATATTCATCGAGCCACAGGGCTTCGCAGTTATGTCTGAAATAGGCAAGGACGAGGGCGCTGACATCAAGACACTTGATTCTATCGACAAGTACCTCAATACAAAGTATGGTCTTGTTCTTAACAACCCTGCATACTCAAAGTATTATATCCAGTATGGTGAGATATCCACATATCCGGGCGGATATAAGGAGAATGCCGGTATCTTCACACACAACAACGCATGGATAATCTGTGCAGAAGCATACGCAGGCAGAGGCGACAAGGCGTTCGAGTATTACAGCAAGATAGCTCCTGCATTCAACGAGGAAATATCTGATCTTCATAAGACAGAGCCTTATGTATACGGTCAGATGATAGCTGGTAAGGACGCAAGCAGATTCGGCGAGGGCAAGAATAGCTGGCTCACAGGTACAGCCGCATGGAACATGGTAGCTATCTCACAGTACATTCTCGGAGTACAGGCTGACTTTGACGGCTTGAAGATAGATCCATCTATCCCTCACGAGTGGGACGGAATGACAGCAACACGTCAGTACAGAGGTGCAACATACAACATCACTGTTAAGAACCCTGACCACGTTTGCAAGGGCGTAAAGAGCGTAACTGTTGACGGCAAGGCAGTAGAGGGCAATGTTCTCCCTGTAGCTGAAAATGGTGCAACAGTAAATGTTGAGGTAGTAATGGGCTAAGCCATACAAATTTTAAAGGCGAGATTATGTTTTTTGGAAAGACAAAGAAAAAAAATAAACCAACTACAATTGAGCATCCTGTATTAGGAACTTTGATTAAAAAAACAGATTGGTACACAAAGAAGAGCTTTATCATTACATTATGGGATAAAACTTTTGACCTGTATCTATGTATATACTCAAATCAAAAAGATGCTGTAATTTCATTTGAACAAGAAGAAGCAATCAGATATTATCTTGATAATCAGATTCAAATCGAACGAGATATTCAAAAAATGTTGTTGAATTTTTTTCACACTTCAGATTGTTCTTTGATTGAAAAGAGTATACAAATTGAAGGATTGAATTTTACAAGGAATGGAGCTATCAGCATTGGTTTAATATCTGATTTTTCTGATGAGTTTCTTGAAAAACATATTGGAGAAGATGTTATTTTTACAGATTCTTTTGGGATGTCAGTTTATCCGATTAAGGCAGTGCTTCCAAATGAGAAAGTATATTACAACTTCAATAATAAATACGAAGGAGACCAGCTTTAATATGAATGTGTTTGACAGCATAATTACTGGACTTAACGAGGCAGTTGACTACGAAAAAGGTAAAATTTCTGCTAAAAAACAACTCTTAGAATAGAGCCTTTGCCTGATATATCTGCTGAAGATATAAAAGCGATCCGAAAAAAGCTGGGATTTACGCAGGCGGTATTTGCCGCGGTGATCGGAGTTTCGACAAAAACTGTTGAGGCGTGGGAAACAGGTACGAACCAGCCTATCGGTCCTGCACGCAGAATGATCTCACTCATTCAGTTTGACCCAGAAATTCTGCAAAGCTACCATATCGTAAATGAAAATGTTATTTAACTATGACCGCAGTTCTTTGAGGACTGCGGATCTTTTTATCCCGTCACATCAAAGACCTTTTTGATGTGTTCAACACAAAAAAGCCGCCCACCAGCGTGGACGGCTTTTGTCATATGCGAATTATTCCTGCGGACCCATTACCTTGACCATAACGGCTTTCTGTGCATGAAGTCTGTTTTCAGCTTCCTCGAATATCTCATTTGCGTGAGCCTCGAATACCTTTTCGGTTATCTCCTCTTCACGGTGAGCAGGCAGACAGTGCTGAACCATTGCGTCAGCCTTTGCAACAGCCATTATATCGTCGTTTATCTGATAGCCCTTGAATGCGATCTTTCTCTTCTCTGTCTCAGCTTCCTCGCCCATTGAAGTCCAAACGTCTGTGAACAGAACGTCAGCGTCCTTTGCAGCCTCAAGAGGAACGTCTGTCATTGAGAACTTTTCGCCGTAGCCCTTTGCAAATTCAAGAACCTCAGCAGCAGGCTGATAATCCTTAGGGCAAGCGATAGAAACTTCCATGCCTACTTTAAGTCCACCAACGATAAGCGAGTTTGCCATGTTGTTGCCGTCGCCTATGTAGCACATTTTCAGACCCTCGAAACGTCCCTTGAACTCTCTGATAGTCATAAGGTCAGCAAGCACCTGACAAGGGTGGCAGAAGTCTGTCAGACCGTTTATTACAGGGATAGAGCTGTATTTAGCAAGATCCTCAACCTCTTTCTGCTCAAAAGTACGGATCATGATGCCGTCAAGGTAACGTGAAAGAACACGGGCTGTGTCCTGAACAGGCTCGCCTCTGCCTATCTGAAGGTCACGGTTTGAAAGGAAAAGTGCCTGACCGCCAAGCTGATACATACCTGTTTCAAAAGAAACTCTTGTACGGGTAGAGGACTTCTGGAATATCATTCCGAGAGTTTTGCCTTTAAGAATGTGATGCTCGATACCGTTTTTGTTTTCGTATTTGAGCTGGTCTGCAAGATTGAGAATGTCGAGAATTTCCTCCTTGGAAAGGTCGAGCATTTTAAGTAAATGTTTCATAATATTTCCTCCGTAATTTGATTTTTATTTGCTATTGCGTAGCCAACGGGCGAACGCTTTGTTATTTCTCGTCAAGAACTTTTTTCAGTATAGCAAGTCCCTTGTCTATCTGCTCATATGAGATATTCAGCGGCGGCAAAAATCTCAGCTTGTCCTTTGCCGTGAGAATAAGAAGTCCGTTTTCAAAGCACTTGTTGAGCACATCAGCGGCTTTTTTAGTTTTGAGCCTTACGCCTATCATAAGACCAAGTCCGTCAACGCCTTCAACTTCGTCTATTTCTGCAAGCTTTTCTCTGAAATATTCGCCCTTTTTGCGAACTTCTTCAAGAAATTCAGGCTTTGTCACCTTGTCAAGAACTGCGTTTCCTCCTGAGCAGGAAATAGGATTTCCACCAAATGTCGAGCCGTGTGTACCCTTGCTAAGCACCTCACTGCACTTCTTGTTAGCAAGGCACACGCCTATTGGAACACCGCCTGCAAGACCCTTTGCAAGTGTTGTTATGTCAGGCTTTACGTTGTAAAGCTCAGATGTGAGGAGCTTGCCGGTTCTGCCAACGCCTGTCTGTACCTCGTCTGCGATAGTGAGGATATCCCTCTTTGCACACTCAAGCATGATAGTGTTCACAAAGCTCTGCTGAAGAGGTATAACTCCGCCCTCGCCCTGAACAAACTCGAACATTACAGCGCAAACCTTGTTGTCAAGCTTGTTGAGCTTGTCCATAAGATCGTCAATATCATTAGCGATAACATTCTCAAATCCGCCAACGAACGGGAAGAAGTAGTTATGGAAAACCTCCTGACCTGTTGCAGAAAGAGTACAAAGCGTTCTGCCGTGGAAGCTGTTTACAAGGGTAATGATGATATTTCTCTCAGCGTCCTTGCCGTATTTGTCAAAGCTGTATTTTCTTGCAAGCTTGATAGCGCACTCGTTAGCCTCTGCGCCCGAGTTGCCGAAGAACATTTTCTCATAGCCTGTTGCCTCGCAAAGTCTTTTTGCAAAGTCAGCCTGTACCTTTGTGTAATAGTAGTTTGAGGTGTGCTGTATCTTGTGTGCCTGATCGCAGATAGCGTTCACCCAATCCTCGTCGCAGTAGCCAAGGCTGTTTGTGCCGATACCGGAGCCGAAGTCGATATACTCTTTTCCGTCCTCGCCAACAGCCGTCTGACCATGACCGCTTTCCATAACAAGACCTATTCTGCCATAGGTCTGCATAACGTGTTCGTTGAACTGTTCTATGGTGTTCATTTTTATCACTCTTTTCAATATGTATTGATATTTTATATAAACTGTGTACCGATTCCCTCGTTTGAGAGCAGCTCGATAAGTATCGAGTGCGGTACTCTGCCGTCAATGATAGTGGTCTTTTTAACGCCACGTCTTACGGCTTCAACACAGCAGTCTATCTTTGGTATCATTCCGCCGCTTATGATGCCTTTCTTTTTGAGATAAGGCACATCGCTGACGTTTACCTGTGGGATAAGAGTAGAATCATCGTCCTTGTCCTCCAGCAAACCAACTATATCCGTCATAAGGATAAGCTTTTCCGCTCTCAGACAAGAAGCGATTCTCGCCGCCGCAGTGTCAGCATTGATATTGTAAGACTGTCCGTCCTCGCCAACGCCAACTGTGGAGATTATAGGAACATAACCGTTGTTAAGTGCGTCAACTATAGGCTTTGTCGTCACCTTTTTGATGTCGCCCACAAAGCCAAGGTCTACTTCGCTGTCAAGTTTCTGCGCAAGTATCATCTGACCGTCACAGCCGCAAAGACCGAGAGCCTTTCCGCCATGAAGCTGCAAAGCGCACACAAGCTCCTTGTTTACCTTGCCGCACAGCACCATTTTAACGATATCTATAGTTTCAGCGTCAGTGTATCTCAAACCGTTTATGAACTTGCTTTCAATGCCGACTCTTTTGAGCATTGCATTTATCTCAGGGCCACCGCCATGAACAAGAACTACCTTTATGCCTACCTCGCTCAGAAGCACGATATCGCTCATAACAGCTTCTTTAAGCTCAGCGTTTGTCATAGCGTTGCCGCCGTATTTCACAACGACTATCTTGTCGTGGTATTTCTGAATGTGTGGCAGAGCGTCAATAAGTATCTGACTTCTGATTTTATTGCTTATGTCCATTTCTCATTCTTCTTTCCTATACTGATTTTATGTCTTAGCTTCTGTAATCGCCGTTTATCTTAACATAATCATATGTAAGGTCACAGCCCCATGCAGTGGCAGTGCCGTTGCCGTCGCCGATAGAAACGCTTATTGTTATCTCGTCCTCAAGAAGAACGGTCTTAGCCACTTCCTCAGAGAACTCTATGCCTGCACCGTTGTGGCAAACGTGTATCTCTCCTGCCTTTGATGACAGTGAAACGTCCACCTTGTTTATGTCAAAATCAGCTTCAGCGTATCCAACAGCACAGAGTATCCTGCCCCAGTTAGCGTCAGCACCGAACATTGCGCACTTGAAAAGCGGCGAGCATATAACGCTCTTTGCAACGATTATAGCGGTGTCAAGGTCTTTTGCACCGGCAACTGTACATTCAAGAAGCTTAGTTGCGCCCTCACCGTCCTTTGCGAGCATTTTGGTGATGTTCATCATAACGATATAAAGAGCTTTTTTGAACACCTCGTAGCTCTCACCCTCGGCTGTTATCTCGGCATTTCCTGCAAGTCCGTTAGCCATAACAGCGCAGGTATCGTTCGTTGACTGGTCACCGTCAACGGACAGGCAGTTATATGTTATCTTCACTATCTCAGTGAGTGCCTTTTTGAGCATTTCAGAAGAAACAGCGCAGTCTGTGGTGATAACATTTAGCGTAGTCGCCATGTTAGGGTGTATCATACCGCTGCCCTTGCCCATGCCGCCAACGTGGCAGATCTTGCCGTCAAGCTCAAACTCAACAGCCACTTCCTTTTTCACTGTATCAGTAGTCATGATAGCAATAGCGGCTTTTTCGTTGCCCTCATAGGAAAGTCCCTCATAAAGCTCGTCTATCTTAGCTTCGATAGGTTCAAGAGGGAGTATCTGACCGATAACGCCTGTCTGAGCGATAAGAATTTCCTCAGGCTTAACACCCATTTTCTCGGCTGTCATCTCGCACATTTTGTAAGCCTTTTCCTCACCGTCAGCGTTGCAGGTGTTAGCGTTTTTGGAGTTAAGGATAAAGCCCTTAGCCTTGCCGCCTGTTTTAGCAAGATTTTTCTGAGAAACAGTAACAGGAGCACCCTTGACCTTATTCTGAGTAAAAACGCCGGCGGCTGAGCACATAACGTCAGACTCCACAAGGCAGAGGTCAGGTTTTTTTGTAGGGTTTTCCTTTATGCCGCAATAAAGACCGTTAGCCTTAAAGCCCTTTGCAGCACACACGCCGCCGTCTACATACTTATAGCCGTCGAAATTTTTCTTTGATATCTCTTTCATATTCAAAACTCCTTACAAAATTTTCACACTAATTAGATCAGGACAGATTTTTTCTATTAATTATTTCTGTAGGGGCGAACAGCGTTCGCCCACTTATTTTTCCGCACTTTTATATTCGCACTCATTGGTCGGGAATTGCTCTCCTTTGTGGGGGAGCTTATTGTCGCCGTTGGCGAGTCATTTGAAGACGCTTCGCTGTTCAAATGACAAAAGCGGCGGAGTTTTGTTGGTTTTTAGGCTTGGTTGAGAAATTTTACTTTGGTTTGTTTTATTTTTTTGTCCGCCGCTTTTTTTAGACCGTACTTTTGTGGTGGGGGCTCTGCCCCCTGTTGGGTTTGATTTTGCTTTTGGCTTTATTTTGCCCCCGTCCCTCGGCAGGGCTAACGCCGCCCTGCACCGGCGATTTTTTGTGCGGTGCTTTTGGTTTGTTTTTTGCTTTTTTGTTATTCCAACCCCGTTGCTTCGTTTATCCCCAACATTATATTCATATTCTGTATTGCTGCGCCGCTTGCGCCTTTTCCAAGGTTATCAAATCTCGACATAAGCAAGATCTGATCCTCATTTCCGCAGACGAATATCTGCATATTATTTGTTCCTGCCAATGTATTCGCTGCGATAAATCCGTCAGGAAGCGTCTCCGTTCCACCAAGCTCCATTACCTTAACGAAATGCTGACCAAGATAATGCTCCGCCATTATTTCATGGATATCCTCAGGTGTATACTTCTTTGTCAGACATCTTGTCACCAGCGGCACAGAAACGACCATACCATTATAATAGTCGTCCACTATCGGATTGAACATAGGCTTATATTTAAGTCCGCACACCGCCTGCATTTCAGGGATATGCTTGTGCTTCTGCCCAAGTGCATACTGACGTGGAGAATACATTTCCTTTGTTTTATTTTCGCTCTCCATAGCGGCTATCATTTTCTTTCCGCCGCCGCTGTAGCCTGAAACTGCATGGCAGGTAACAGGATAATCCTTAGGAAGCACTCCTGCCTTTACGAGAGGATAAACAAGGCTTATAAAGCCGCTAGCATAACAGCCTGGGTTTGCAACTCTTTTTGAATTGCGGATATTCTCTCTATGCTTTTCAGAAAGCTCAGGGAAGCCGTAATCCCAAGCAGGGTTTGTTCTATGAGCGGTGGAGGCGTCGATTATCCTAACATCAGGGTTTGTGCAAAGTGAAGCCGCCTCGATAGCCGCTGCGTCAGGCAGGCAGAGAAAGGTTATATCAGATGAGTTTATCATCTTTGCTCTCTCGTTCACGTCCTTGCGCTTTTCCTCGTCAATGAGCATTATCTCAACGTCATTTCTGTTCTGAAAACGCTCATATATCTGAAGTCCCGTTGTTCCTTCTTTTCCGTCAATAAAAACTCTTGTTTTCATTTTTCTTCATATCCTTCTATAAAACTTTATGATTTTGTCTGTCAATAATCTGTATGCTCATGCAAACGCAAACTTTTGTAGGGGCGAACAGTGTTCGCCCGTTTGGCTGACAGCTCTTTAGCCGTCTGCATACTTTTAATTATCGTCCAAAATGTTCTTGTATTCAGGTTCTTTTTTCAGCTTTTTACGCTTTTTATCTTCCTTTGCGGCATTTATTGCGTCCTTATCCGCAAAGCAGTTTCCAAGACCTGCAGCGAAGGCCGCGGTCAACACAGTGAGTACGATAAAGTTCGGCACTACCGACCTTGCTTCCTCCACGAAGATATATTCTATCACCGAAACCGCTATTATCACAGGCGCAACATACCATTTCAAGCCGTAGTTCTTAGCGTGTCGGTAGCAAGCCCACCATGTACACACAGGGTACACCACCGTAAATCCCACCGCAAACAGCGGATATATCACAAAAAGCTTAGCCGTAAAAAGCCACATTATAACTGTCGCAAGCTCCCACAGCACAAGATATAGCAGTGCCGCCTTAGCAGGGGAGCGGCGTTTATCAAAGCTTATTTCTGACATATTCTATCTGAGCTTTTACAGACTCAGGCGCAGGACCGCCTGCCGCTTTTCTCTGCATTACGCAGGTGTCAAGGCTGATAGCGTCATAAACGTCCTTGTCAAAGTTGTCAGTGAGCTTCTTGTACTCCTCCAATGGGAGAGTTCCAAGTGTACAGCCCTTTTCAATGCAGGTGTGAACGAGAGTGCCCGTTATCTTGTAAGCGTCTCTGAAAGGCATACCCTTTTTAACAAGATAGTCAGCGCAGTCTGTAGCGTTTATAAAGCCCTTGGCTGCGGCGTTTCTCATGTTCTCAGGGATAACTCTCATTGTGGCAAGCATTGGGTCGAACGTTTTAAGACAAAGCTTAACAGTGTCAATAGCGTCAAAGATAGCTTCCTTGTCCTCCTGCATATCCTTGTTGTATGCAAGTGGCAGACCCTTCATCATAACGAGCAGTGTGTTAAGGTCGCCGTAAACTCTGCCTGTCTTTCCTCTTATAAGCTCAGTAACATCAGGGTTTTTCTTCTGTGGCATGATAGACGAGCCTGTTGCATAAGCGTCGTCAAGCTCGATGAATTTGAACTCCCATGAGCACCAAAGTATTATCTCCTCAGAAAATCTTGAAAGGTGCATCATAAGCAGTGAGATAGCTGAGCAAAGCTCGATGCAGAAATCTCTGTCCGAAACGCCGTCAAGTGAGTTCTGTGTTATCTCGTCAAAGCCAAGCAGGTCGCAAACTCTCTGTCTGTTTATAGGATAAGTTGTAGACGCAAGAGCACCGCTTCCCAAAGGCATGATGTTCGTTCTCTTGTAGCTGTCCTCAAGTCTTGAAATATCTCTCAGAAGCATATTTGCATATGCCATAAGGTGGTGAGCAAATGTGATAGGCTGCGCCCTTTGAAGATGAGTGTATCCCGGCATAACAGTTGTGAGATTTTTCTCTGCAATGTCGAGGATAGTGTGCTCAAGCTTTTTCACAAGCTCGATTATCTCTTTTGTTTCGGCTCTGAGTATCATTCTCACGTCAAGTGCCACCTGATCGTTTCTTGATCTTGCCGTGTGAAGTCTTTTGCCTGTGTCGCCGAGCCTTTTTGTAAGCTCAGCCTCAACAAACATATGAACGTCCTCTGCAGTAGGGTCGAACTGTAATTTTCCATCGTCGATATCCGCAAGAATACCCTTAAGTCCCTGGACTATTTTTTCGCTTTCGTGCTTTTCGATTATACCGCACTCGCCAAGCATAGTGGCGTGCGCCATAGAACCCTCTATATCATAGCGGTACATTCTTGCGTCAAAGGAAATAGATGAATTGAAATCATTGACTCTTTCGTCAACTTCCTTTGTAAATCTTCCTGCCCACATTTTTCCTGCCATTTTAAAACCGTCCTTTATGTTTATTTCAAGTTATCAAATATAAAAAATGTATGGGCAAAATGACCCCAAAGGATCATCCTGCCCCAATACATTTCAATAAGTGCGGATCAAATTTCCTTTTCGTGCTGTTCAAGCAGCTTCTGGATATCCACGCCGTTGATCTTCAGACCGTCTATCTTGCAATCGTTTATCTCAACGTTTGTAAGGTCACAGTGAATGAACTGTGAGTTCTTAAGATCAGGATTTTTAAACTCAACATTGTTCATGATAGAGCAGCCAAATCTCGAGTTGCTGAGATTTACGCCCAAGAACTTTGTGTTTACCATATACATATCTGCAAAGTCGCTTTCTTTCATGCTGACGTTGTTGAAATGTGTCTCGTCCATATTAACGTCATCGAAAACGGCTTCCTTAAGATTTACGTTCGAGAACTTTGCTCCGCCGAGGTTTACGTCCTCAAAAGAGGAGTTCGGCAGGCTGTCGTAAGAGATCTCGACCTTCTTGTCTATTGCAGGCTCAAAAATGCTGTTGTTATCTGACATATCAAAACCTCCGTGAAAAATATTATACAAACTTTTTAAGGCTATACACCTTTATGCTCTGTGGAGCAGAGCGTCACTATTAGTCCTTCTTAGCGTTTCTCTTCTGCTCGAGTTTAGCTCTTACCTTGATAGGCAGACCGAAGAGGTTGATAAATCCTGCTGAATCAGCCTGATTGTAAACATTGTCCTCATCGAATGTAGCAACTTCTTCATCATAAAGTGTGTATGGAGATGTTACGCCTGCGTTTATCATGTTGCCCTTGTAAAGCTTGAGCTTAACATCGCCTGTAACAGTCTTCTGTGTTTCTGTAACAAATGCGCTCATAGCCTCACGGAGAGGAGTGAACCACTGACCATTGTAAACAATGTCAGCAAACTTGATTGAAAGATACTGCTTAACTCTTGCAGTTTCCTTGTCAAGTGTGATAGTTTCAAGAACTTCATGAGCCTTGTAAAGGATAGCTCCGCCCGGAGTTTCATAAACGCCTCTTGACTTCATACCAACAAGTCTGTTCTCAACAAGGTCAGCAAGACCGATACCGTTTGCACCGCCAAGCTCGTTAAGCTTTGTAACAAGCTCCTTGCCGTTCATCTCAACGCCGTCAACTGCTGTTGGGATACCCTTTTCAAAGTGGATAGTTACATAAGTTGGCTTGTCAGGAGCCATGATAGGTGAAACGCCCATTTCAAGGAAGCCCGGCTTCTCATACTGTGGCTCGTTTGCAGGATCTTCAAGATCCAGACCTTCGTGTGAAAGGTGCCAAAGGTTCTTGTCCTTTGAGTAGTTTGTTTCTCTGTTTATCTTCAGAGGAATGTTGTGTGCCTCAGCATACTCGATCTCCTGCTCTCTTGACTTGAGATCCCAAATTCTCCAAGGAGCGATTATCTGCATATCAGGAGCGAAAGCCTTGATAGCAAGCTCAAATCTTACCTGATCGTTGCCCTTACCTGTGCAGCCGTGGCATATAGCGTCAGCACCCTCTTTGATAGCGATCTCAGCTATTCTCTTTGCGATGATAGGACGTGCAAATGAAGTGCCGAGGAGGTACTGGTTTTCATAAACAGCGCCAGCCTGAACTGTTGGATATACATAATCCTCGATGAACTCTTCTGTAAGGTCCTCGATGTAGAGCTTAGAAGCACCTGTCTTGATAGCCTTTTCCTCAAGACCGTCAAGCTCTGTGCCCTGACCAACGTTTCCTGAAACAGCGATTACTTCGCAGTTGTTGTAGTTTTCCTTGAGCCACGGAATGATGATAGATGTGTCAAGTCCGCCGGAATAAGCAAGGACAACCTTTTTGATCTCTTTTGCCATAACAAAATTCCTCCATTGTATGTAGTAAGTATGTTTGTATAATATTTTCACGGCTCTCATGCCGATAAAAATATTATACACCTTTATACAGCATTGTCAAGTGCTTTTGCATAAAAATTTTATATTTATACACATTTTAAGGCTTTTTAATGTATATTTTTAGATAATATACAATTTATTCTGTATAAACTTCAAAAGATATACATATCGAGTATTGTAACGGCATAAAATAAAACAGCTAAACCAAAAACACAAAAACAGCTTTACAAATACTTAATTCAATTATATCACTATTCTTCAAAAAAAGCAACACAAAAAAGCCCTGTTTTAACGATTTTTGTACAATATTTCAGGGCTTTCAAGGGGTTGCAATTTCATAAGAAATGATATATAATATACTCAGACGTTTTCTATACGATATTGGTGTACAATAAGTATGATAAGTCTGACATAATACTGAAAGGCGGTAATGAAAATGAGCAGTTTCAACGGTTTCAAAGAGGTAACAGAAAAGCTTGACGCTATTGACTTCAATCCATACAAAAAGATAGGCAAGGAGTGGTTTCTTGTAACAGCAGGCGACGAGAGTGGCTGGAACACAATGACAGCTTCATGGGGCTTTGCAGGCGTTATGTGGGGAAAGAACACCTTCGCCACAGTTATAAGACCACAGAGATATACAAAGGAATTTATCGACAAGGCAGAATATTTCACCATAAGCTTTTTCAAAGAGGAGTATAAAAAGGCACTTTCATTCTGTGGTTCACATAGTGGACGTGACTGCGACAAGGCAAAGGAAACAGGTCTGACCCCTGTGTTCGTGTCTGAAAACGGCGTGGAGGTAACAGCTTTTGCGGAAGCTGATATGGTGCTTGTGTGCAAAAAGGCTTATGTTCAGGAGATGAAGCCTGAGTGCTTTGTTGATACTGAAAACGATGAGAAATGGTATTCTGACAAGGATTATCACTATCAGTATATCGGCGAGATTGTAAAGGCATTTGTCAAGGAATAATCTAAGCATATCTGCAAAGGATAGGTAGTAATGGTACGTCTTAATGATGATAAAGAAATGGTAAAGAGCATAAAAGAGGGGCTTAAACGCACAGGTGGCTATTGTCCGTGCAGGATACAGCGCACAGAGGAAAACAAGTGTATGTGCAAAGAGTTCCGTGAGCAGATAGCCGACCCGAATTTTGAGGGCTTCTGCCATTGTATGCTCTATTACAAAAGCAAGGACTAGAAAAGGAGCTGTGAAAAATGTCTGTAAAGGTCATAACAAAGGATAATTTTGAAAACGAAGTAATGCACTCGGAAAAGCCTGTCCTGCTTGACTTCTGGGCAGCATGGTGCGGTCCGTGCAAAATGCTTTCACCGCTGGTGGATAAGTATTCTGATGAGGACAGTTCTGTAAAGGTGGGGAAGGTCAACGTTGACGAGGAAAACGAGCTTGCATCCGCTTTCGGTATCTCGAGCATACCTGCCCTTTTTGTTGTGAAACATGGCAAGGTAGTTGCTTCAACTGTCGGCTATATGCCTGAGGAGGAGCTTAAAGCTTTCGTGGCTTCGGCAAAGGCAAAGTAAAAACAGTTTATCATAACCTAACAAAGTGTATGGGCGACCTGTGGTCGCCCGCTTTTTTTGTATCGTAATTGGGCTATGAACACCTAAGCTTTGTCCATAAAATCTCGGATTTTGTCCACTTGAAAGATATGCGGTTTGCTGTTATAATCAAGTATAGAAAAAATAAAATTTCGGAGGTATCTTCTATGCTTGATAAAGTGAACAGACATAATGTGTCGCTTTTCTCACCCATCTTTTATTTGATTATATCACATCTTCTGCATTTTGTCACTAGGGCAAAAATAAAAGCCCTGCAAAATGCAGAGCTTTTAAATATGTTGCTTTAGGTATTATTTGTAATATATTGTAGGGGCTGGCGCCCTCGACAGCCCGCTTTCTCAGGGCTTGAGAATTATTTTACACTTTGAAAACAATGCCAAGCTTCAATATCCTATCTCTCCTCACGGAAATAATTTATACCGCAGGATTGTGGCTGTGAACGTTCTCTTGATTTTTTCACAGAAGTGATGATAAGAACAAGAGCCGTTACAAGATAAGGAAGCATATCAAAGAATGACTCAGGAACAGTGAAGCCGAGGTTTTTCGGGAAGTAGTATTTCAGCACCATGAATGCACCGAAAATATACGCTCCGTAAATAGCTCTTGCAGGATTCCATACAGCGAAGATAACAAGCGCTACAGCTATCCAGCCAAGACCGTTCACGCTGTTCGCCATCCAAACACCGCCGTTTATTACCATTGAGCAGAACGCTCCGCCTATTCCGCATATTCCTCCGCCGATAAGAACGTTTATGTATTTGTATTTCACAACGTTTATTCCCACAGCGTCCGCAACGGCAGGATTCTCTCCGATAGTTCTAAGGTTAAGACCCACCTTAGTCTTTTTCAGATAGATAAACATTATCACAGCGATAACAATGCTCAGATATGTGAAAATGTTCTGTGAGAAAAGCACCTCTCCAAGAACAGGTATCTTGCTAAGAAGCGGTATTTTTATGTCTTTCAGGCTGTTCATAACTCCCTCAGGAAGCTTGAGATTTCCTGTAGGTGAAGCGGATATCATCTGCTCGCCTATGAAGTTTGAAAGTCCCGTGCCGAATATAGTCAGTGTAAGACCTGTTACGTTTTGGTTTGCCATCATTGTTATGGTAAGAAAAGCATAGATAAGGGAAACAAGCGCACCCATAAGAAATGCCGCAAGTATGGAAAGCCATAGACTGCCTGTCTTGTATGCTACCATAAAGCCTGCGCAAGCGCCCATTGCCATTGTTCCCTCAACACCAAGGTTAAGGTGTCCTGCCTTTTCGTTCTGTATCTCTCCTACTGTGCCGAAAAGCAGAGGAGTACCCATATATACCGCATGGGCAAGGAATGAAATAAGTCTAGTCATTTTTCCTGCCTCCTCTTGTTACAAATCTGTATCTGATGAAGAACTCACAGCCAAGCACGAAGAACAGGATTATTCCCTGCAAAACGTTCGAGCAGTAAGGTGAAAGCACAAATTCAGACGATACTACCGTGCTGCCCTTCTCCAAAACTGCAAATAGGAACGACACTACAAGTATGCCGAACGGATTGAGGTTTGCAAGCCATGCAACTATGATAGCCGTGAAGCCTACTCCGCCTGCAACAGATGTGGAAAGTGTGTGTTCTGTTCCGCAAGCCTGCACCATTCCTGCGATACCGCAGATAGCGCCGCTGAGGAACATCGTTCTTATCATTATCTTGCTAGGGCTCATGCCTGCATATCTTGCAGTTGCATGGCTGTCTGATACTACAGTTATCTCGTAGCCCTGCTTTGTGTATTTAAGATAGATAAATACCAATACCACAAGCACCAGACCTATCAACCAGCCTATCTGTACTCCGCCTAGCGAGTCAAGCCATGCGTTAAGGTCAAATCTTGCTATCTTAGGATATCCCTTTGACTCAGGATCCTGCCATGCGCCCTTTGTGAGCCAGTCTATAACGTAAAGTGCGATATAGTTGAGCATAAGGGTGAGCAAAGTTTCGTTTGTGTCGAATTTTGCCTTGAAAAATGCAGGGATAATGCCATACAGTCCTCCGCCTATCATCGCCGCAATAAACATTACAATGAAAAGCAGATAGTGAGGCATATCGTAATGATAAAGAGCGAAGTATGAAGCGAAAACTCCGCCCATTATTATCTGACCCTCTGCACCGATATTCCAAAACTTCATTTTAAACGCAAGCGTAATGCCAAGAGAAGATATAAGAAGCGGTATCATTATCTTTATGGTCTCTTTGAACGGCATAAAAGGGCTTGCGGCGTTCTTGCCGATAAAAGCACCCTTTACCATTTTCGCATAGTATGAAAACGGATCTTTGCCAAGAATAAGAATGAATATTCCGCCTGCACAAATAGCCAGAAGCACCGACAGAAGCCTTATGATAAGCTTTTGCTTGTTTGAGCGTTCAGCACGCTTGGCTATTCTTATAAGAGGCTCTTTTTTTATAATATCAGCCAATGCCCAGCACCTCCTCCATTGTCGAGCCTGTCATCATCATGCCTACCTGTTCCTTTGTGACCGTCTTTGCGTCACAAATACCTGTTATCTTGCCGTGACAAAGCACCATTATCCTGTCGCAAAGCTCCAGAAGAACGTCAAGATCCTCGCCTATGAAAAGCACAGCCGTGTTCTTTTTCTTCTGCTCGTTAAGAAGCGAGTATATAAGATATGATGAGTTGATGTCAAGTCCACGAACAGGATATGCGGTTATGAGCAGATCAGGCTCACTGTGTATCTCTCGTCCAAGCAGGACCTTCTGAACGTTTCCGCCCGAAAGCATTCTTACAGGAAGCTCCGTGGACGGAGTTTTTATTTCAAGCTTTTCTATAAGCTCCTTTGAGAGCGCCTTAGCAGGCTTTCTGTCCACAAAGCAAAGCTTGCCCTGCTTATATGTTTTAAGAAGCATATTGTCCGTCATACCCACCGAAGCGATAAGACCCATTCCAAGTCTGTCCTCAGGGATAAAGCTCATGCTTATGCCGAGATTTATTATCTCCTTAGGTGTCTTGCCTATGATGTTCTCCTTGTTGTAAAGCACAGCGCCCTTTTCTATCTTCTGAAGCCCTGCGATAGTCTCGCAAAGCTCTTTCTGACCGCTTCCTGCAATGCCTGCCACACCGAGTATCTCGCCCCTGTTTATAACAAAGCTTACGTCATCGAGAGCAATGCTTCCCTCAGAGTTCTTTACCGTCAGATCGACTACGTTAAGTATCGGCTTTACGTTCACAGGTTCAGGTCTTTCTATTGAAAGCTCCACCGCCTTGCCCACCATAAGCTCAGTGAGCTGTTTTTCACTGCTCTCTGCTGTGTTTACAGTTTTAACGCTCTTGCCCTTTCGCAGTATGGTCACTCTGTCAGATATATCCATTACCTCGCCCAGCTTGTGGGTGATGATAATGATAGCACAGCCCTGAGCTTTCATTTTTCTCAGGATATTGAAAAGCTTTTCAGTTTCCTGCGGAGTAAGAACCGCCGTAGGCTCGTCAAGAATAAGTATTTTAGCACCCCTGTAAAGCACCTTCAGTATCTCAACTGTCTGCTTTTCACTGACGGACATATTGTATACCTTTTTGTCAGGGTCAACTTCAAGACCAAGCTGTTCAGATATCTTTTTTATCTCATCTCTTACAGCGCCCTTGCTCTTAAGCTTGCCCTTTGTGCCTGCCACAATGTTGTCTGCGGCGGAGAACACCTCCACAAGCTTGAAGTGCTGATGTATCATGCCTATGCCAAGTTCGATAGAATCCATAGGTGAATTTATCGCCTCAGGCTTGCCGGCAATGTAGATATTGCCCTTGTCAGGGTGATAGATACCCGAAAGCATATTCATCAACGTGGTCTTTCCTGATCCGTTTTCGCCCAGCAGTGCAAGTATCTCACCGTATTTTACTTCAAGATCAATGCCGTCGTTTGCAACCACGCTTCCGAAAACTTTTGTTATACCGCTGCATTTTACAGCGATCTCAGCAGATATTTCTTCACTCATACTTTCAGCTCCTTTTTATGAACTTCCTTAGATTTGCTAATGTCATCAGAAACCGACAGCAGAATTACCTGCTGCCGTATGCTCATATCATTAACAAAACAGGCGGCAACCTGCACCGCCTGTATAAATGTTTTGTTAAGCTGTTAAGCCTTATTACTTGACCTCAACGTTCTTGAAGTACCAGTTGATTCCGCCTGTGATAGTAGCGTCGTCAAGAGTTTTGCCCTCTTCGCCAACTGTTTTGCCGTCGTTTGTTTCGATAACGCCGTCAAATACGTTGAATGAACCGTCCTCAAGCTTAGCCTTAGCCTCGTCAACAGCCTTCTGCATATCCTCTGTGCAGAGATCCTTGTTCAGAGGAGCGATGTCTACAAGACCGTCAGCCATGCCGCCGTAGTAGTTCTCGCACTTCCAGTTGCCATCTACGATCTGCTTTACCTGATATGTGTAATATGCAGACCAGTTCCAAAGAGTTGAAGTAAGTGTAGCCTTAGGAGCGTCCTTAGACATATCTGTGTTGTAGCCTACGCCCCACTTGCCTGCGCTTTCAGCCTCGAGCTGTGGGTTAGGTGTGTCGCAGTGCTGAGCGATAACGTCGCAGCCCTCAGAAAGAAGAGCCTTTGCAGCGTTTGTTTCCTCTGTTGGTGAATACCAGCTGTTTGTTACCTTTACATATACCTTAGCGTCAGGATTTACAGAATAAACGCCCATTGCGAAAGCGTCGATACCGCCTGTGCACTCAGAGTTCTCGCTGCCCATAGCGGAAACGTAACCGATAAGGTTTGACTCTGTTTTCATACCTGCAACGATACCTGTGAGATATCTTGCCTGATAAATTCTTCCGAAATAGTTGTTAAGGTTCTTGCCGTTGTTCTTGTAGCCTGTGCCGTGGCAGAAATAAACGTCAGGATATTCTTCTGCAAGGGATTCCATTTTGTCCATATAGCCCCAGCTTGTGCCGAAGATGATGTTGCAGCCTTCCTCGATGCACTCACGGATAGCTGTTTCTGTAGCAGCAGGGTCGCTGTCTGATACGTTGTTTTTTCTAACGATCTGATCGTCTTTAAGTCCAAGCTCCTTCTGCATACCAACGATACCCTGATCGTGAGCATATGTGTAGCCTGAACCGTCGGCAGGGTTGCCGATGTGTATAACACCGATCTTTACAGTGTCATAGCTGAGAGTTGCCGTCTGATTGTCAGCCGACTTCTGTGATGCTTCGTCCTTAGCAGATGTACAAGCTGTAAGAGCTGTTACAGCAAGAGCCGCAGAAAGAACGAGCGCAAGAATACGTCTTACCTTCATGTTTGATCTTCCTCCATAAAATATTTATTGGTAACGCCTTGTGCGTTAGTCCCTGAAAGTGATAGTGCCGTTGTCCATAGAGTCAACGATAGCAAGAGATTCGAGCTTTACGCCCATGTCACGGATAGTCTTTCCGCCAACTTGGAAGCCCTTTTCGATAACGATACCTGCTCCCGCAAGCTCAGCCCCGGACTGTTTTACAATATCTATAAGCCCCATAAGAGCACAGCCGTTAGCAAGAAAATCGTCTATAATAAGCACCTTGTCACTCTTGCCGAGATATTTTTCAGATACCATTACGTCATAAGTAACGCCCTTTGTGTAGGACTTTACTTGAGTAACGAACATTTCGCCGTCAAGATTTTTGCTGAGAGTTTTCTTTGCAAAAATAACAGGGCAGTTGTTAAAATGCTGTGCCGCAATGCAGGCAATGCCGATACCGGATGACTCGATAGTGAGTATCTTGTTTACGCCTGTTCCTGCAAATCTCTTTGCAAACTCCTCACCGATATCGTTGAAAAGCTTTACGTCCATTTGGTGGTTAAGGAATTTATCGACTTTGAGAACGTTTTCTTCCTTTACTACTCCGTCTTTAAGAATACGCTGTTTTAAAATTTCCATGATCTTTTCCTCACGATACAAAAAATAGTTAAATATATTATTTTACATCAAAAAGCAACTATATAAGAAAATTATACTACACTTTCGACGATTATTCAATTGCTATGGCACGTTAAAAGTTTAACATTCTATTAATTTTCACGTTCTTTTCTGTATTGTGCAATAAAAAAATCCGCCTGAAATCTCAGACGGATAAAAGTTTTATTTTTCTTTTACTTTTCTTGAAGCTATCTTAGCCGTGTTCGGCATACAGAGCATAGCAGCGGAGCTTTCGTAAATTGTGACATATATAGGAGAGTTCGTCAAATTGCAGAAAATAAGGTTTTTCGTGTCACAGTCATAAAACTCCATAAGCTCGCTGTCAATATAATATCTCCCCAGCGTATCCCATAAATCCAGCTTTTCCTCGCTTTCCGCAAGCCCCACAGAATCAATGACCAGCCCAACGGTCACATATGCAAAAACAGGCACTACCATATCTTCTTTTTTGTAGAACATCTTGTTTCCATGTGGGTCAGTGCCGTAATAGCATATAACAAGAGTATCTTCAGGTAACTCATTTGCAACGTCAGCCTGTTCATTATCGCAAAGCCTCTGGCAGATCGTGAAAAATTTATCAAGCTGTGCCGTGAGCTTTTCTCTCTGCATTTTAGCTGTTTCAGCAAGCTCACTGCTTCCTGTTTTTTGTGCGGCATTTTCAGCGATATCGCAGTCAAAATAATCGCTTGGCGTTTTAAGCTCATAAATGTTGTTTATTGTTTTGGCAAAAAGCTTTCCGTCCTCGGAGTATACCGAGGTCACAGGAGAACTGCGTATGAATTTTCCGTCAGGGAACTTTTGACTGCCATATACAAGACCTTGAACGCAGTAAAACACTGTGTCGTCCGTGATAGGGTCAGGGAAACAGCTTTGAGCCGTGTTTGGATATGAAAAAAGCGAATTTTTCAAATTTCTTATTGCCACACGCCACTTGTCAAGATACATTTTTTCTCCCTCGCTTTCAGCATTCATACCTATATAATATCAGATAGTGTATATTTTGTCAATAAAGCTAACAGCTTAATAAGAGAAAAAAAGCCCCCGCTTATCGCAGAGGACTTTTTCAGATCATTTCGTTCGGCTAAAATATTTTTCGTTTGCACTGCCTGAAATATTGATCTTTAAAAGATTGTTCGTTCTCAGACGTACCAGCTCATCTATATACGGCTTCATAACAAAGTCTGAAACTCTGTTCTTCAATTTTGTCATGCCTTTAAGTACGCTATGAGCCTGGGTTATAGCAATAACGGGGAGTCTTCTCTCATCAATGTCAAGAGGAAATTCGTCGTCCTTGGAAATAAGCTGTATGTCAAAATAAATAAGGTCGATATCCTCGTTAAGAAGAAGCTTTTTCCCTTCCTGAATGGTTTCTGCAGTGAAAACAGTATTTTCCTGAGAAAGTATCCCCTCGAGCTGACAGCGTGCGTCGCTGTTGTTGCTTACAATAAGGATCTTGTGCTTTCGGTCTATTTCGTTTTGGATATAGTTCTTATAGTCGTTTATGCGTTTATCCGTCAACACCATGTCGGTCACGTCCGTGAAATACGCTATAAGCACAGAGCTTACACCTGTTTCGCTGATAAATCGTAAATGCGTCTTGAACCAGTGCTTCTTGCCGTTTATCTCGTGCATACTGAGAACACATTCTGCTCTGTCCTTGCTCTCTATTGCCTTGTTCACAGTGCTTGTGAATTTCTCTTTGCATTCGCTGTCAATGCAGTTCTTAACATTGAGTTTGCCGTACACACTGCTGTCATAGCCGTATTTTTGTGAAAACGCCTTGTTTGAACATACCATTACCACTGTGCCGTCCGGAAAACATTCATATATCGTAGCAGGCTGGTCGATGCTGTCGATATATGCCAGCAATCCTCCGCCCTTGCCCCACAGCAGGTCGTTTACTGACGTCCCGTTCTCAGGCACAGGCTGTTCCTCCTGATCTGAAATAAGCTTTTCATACTCTGCCGCAGGCAAAGGCTTTGAATAATAGAAACCCTGAATGTAGTCACAGCCTACGCTTTTCAGAAATTCTACCTGCTCCGCTCTGTCAACGCCTTCCGCTATAACGGGGATATTGAGCCATTTGGCCATTCTGATAACAGAAGAAATTATAGTTTCTGCACGGCCGTCATACTTTGCCTTGAACATGAACATCATGTCCATTTTTAGCATATCCACCTGAACATCTTTGAGTACGTTCAGGGAAGAATAGCCGCTGCCAAAATCGTCCATGAGGATAGTAAAGCCATTATTTCTGAGCTGGCTAGTGATATCATCTATCATTACATTGTCGTCAGTATAAACGCTTTCCGTTATCTCAATGTTGAAATACTTAGGGTCAACGTCATACTTTCTGGTAAGCTCTATGATGATCTTCGATAGATTAGGGTTATAAAGATTGACCCTTGAAACGTTTACAGACACAGGAAAAAGTGGTACTCCCTTGTCTTTCCATTCCTTGAGCTGTTTGCAAACGCATTCCCATATGTAGAAATCAAGCTTTGAGATAAAGCCGTTCTTCTCAAATATCGGGATAAACACACCAGGTGAGATAAATCCCTTGGTAGGGTGTATCCATCTTGCAAGAGCCTCCGCACCCACAGGCTTGTTTGTCTTTACATCATACTTAGGCTGATAGTAAGGCACAAACTCGTGGTTTTCAAGAGCATCGCTCATTTCATTTATTATATTCTGCTCATTTTCAATAGAAAGCCGCATTTTGTCATCATAAAAAGCATAGCTTTTCATATAATGCCCTTTTACAGTTTTAGCGGCAAGAGCGGCACGATCGCACATGAAGGATATTGGCAGGCTTCTGTCAGTCACCACATAAACACCGTAAACGATCATGATGTTATAGCTTGCGGACAGTTTTTTCATGTTTTCAACAGCCTGCTCTATCTGCTTTACTGTTTCTTTCTTGCCCTGATAAGGGGTGAAGATACCGAAAACGTCAGCGTCTATCCTACCGAAGGTACAGCATTCCGTTGTTTTTGCAAAATCTCTTATACGTTTTGCAACATGCTTTAGCAGTCTGTCTCCATACGCAGTGCCGAAAAATGAATTTATAAGCTTGAAACGGTCGATATCTAGTCTTAGAAAAGCGAACTGCTTGTCAGGATTAGCCTTAAGAAGTGCCTTTGACGCACTGAAAAATTTATTCTTTGAATATATCTCCGTAAGAGGGTCGTAGTTCATAACGTTATTAAGCTCTTTGAGCAGCGATACCTGACTTCTTGCGATAACGTTTTTGAGCCTTAGCTTTATAATATCAGCGTCATAAGGCTTTGGAACAAAGTCCCACGCACCGCTTTCAAGCACCTTCTTTTCAGTGTCTCTGTCTGATTTTTCTGTTAGAATAATAACAGGTATCTGAGATAAGGTTTTATCATGCTTTATTTTATCCATGAACTCATATCCGTCCATTTCGGGCATTATGATATCCAGTATTATAGCGTCAACTTTTTTATCCTGTTTTTTTAGCATTGTAAGAGCCTGTATGCCATTTTCTGCTTGGATCACAGTATAGTCAGAATGTAGTATGTCGCAAAGTATAGATCGGTTCGTTGTGCTGTCGTCAACGACAAGCACGGTTTTCTGTATGTCCATTTGCAACTCCCTTCTGTCATATTGCAGTTTAATATAACGTTTTCATACCATAAGTATACAACATGTCGGGAGGATTTTCAATATTTTTTATCAGTGCTTGCAGACTTTTCGTATTATTCGTTATAAATAGCTATTTTTGATTATCCAAGATACAAATAATTTGGTACTGTTTGCACAAGCCATACTATTTATTATGACAAAGCTTTTCCGTTTTTGACATCATCACAAGCAAAAGTATGAAGAAAAATGCAAGATAAACGGGCATGAGCTTAAAGCTCGCATGGTTTGCGATAAGCCCGAAAACAGTGGGCATGAAGGTCGAGCCTGCAGGGAAGAGCTGAATCAGCCCTGCCCGAAATCAAATCTCTTGTAAAGCTTTTGTATCTTAGAAGCGATGACGATAGGCGGATAACCACCGCTTATGACATAGTGTGAGTGGGCAAGATATAAAGGCCTTCGATAATCAAACCGCTCTGAAAGCTGTTCTCTGGTGGAGTTGTAAGCGATAGGTCTGTTAGGGTCGTTTTTTATGCGTCCGTAGCAGGTGTTGAAATATGTGTCGATAAAGACCACCATGCCCGATCTTTTAGCCACCTTGCCGTTCTCCTCCGAAAGCAATGCTCCGCCGCCTGTTGCAACAACGCCGCCAATGTCAGCAAATGCTGCAAGAGCCTCGGTTTCAAGCTTTCTGAAATGCTCCTCACCGTATTTGTCGAATATTTCAGGTATGCTCATTCCTGCCGTATCTTCGATATACTTGTCAAGGTCAACGCACTGACAGCCCATTTTTTTCGCCAAGATCTTTCCCACAGTAGATTTTCCGCAGCCCATAAAGCCGCACAAAAAAATTGGTCTCATATTTACTATCCTTATTATAATTATAATGTATTTTACTTAAAATCCTTCTCCACAGCGATCTCCATTTCGTCTATGATAGACTGAACTTCCTCGTCTGTGTATTCGTCACCGTCCCATATCTCGTGAGCGGAAACCGCCTGCCAAACTAGCATTGCCATGCCTCCGACAGCGTTCTTGCCCATAGCCTTGGCTTTCTGCATGAGCAAAGTCTCACGAGGATTGTATATAACGTCAAATACCGCACCGCTCGCCTTTATAACTTCATCAGGAACAGGGCAGGCGTTTATCTTAGGATACATTCCCACAGGGCAAGCGTTCATAAGCAGCTCGTAGTGAACGTCGGTCGATATCTCAGTGTTTAGAACAATAGTTATCCTAGCGTCAGACTTCATAGCCTTTATCTCTTTCTCTACCTGCTTAGCCAAAGGCATATCGCTCTCCAGTACCGCAATGTAAAGGTCAGCCCCGGCAAGAGCCGCCTCAATTGCCATCATTCTGCCTACTCCGCCGCAGCCTATAAGCAGTATCTTTCCTGTGAAGTCGATATTCATTGCACGAACAGTTCTGAGAAAGCCGTCGCAGTCAGTGTTGTAGCCAATATGCCTGCCGTTTTTGTTGTCAACGCAGTTTACAGAGTGATAACGCTTTGCCGACTGGTCAAGCTCGTCAGTGTAGTCGATAATGCCTATCTTGTGTGGAATAGTGATGTTGTAGCCGTTAAGAGAATTAAGATACTCCGCCTTGTCTTTAAGTTCCTCAGGCTTTACCTCCAGTATCTCGTACTCAAATTCACGTCCTTTCAGCTCAAAAAGCCTGGCGTGAATAGGGGGCGACATAGTGTGTTTAAGCGTTTCTCCAAGTATAGCGTATTTTCTTGACATTTTACATTCCTTCTTTATAAAAAATTTCCGCATATTAATCATATTAATAATGTATATCTGTAGGGGCAACTTGCAATTTATTGCACAAACCTTAATAACCGCACAATGTACAGTAGGGGCGAACAGTGTTCGCCCGCATTGTCGCCTGAAACTGTTTCGGCAGGATAATTGCCTTTTACAGCCTTATAGTTATCTCCCTATTAGTAGGCACATACCTGCGTATCTTTACTCCCGTCAGCTCAAACATTTTCTTAGAAGCCTTAACTCCGTCAGTGTCGGCGTATTTGTCCTCCCAGTAAACGACTTCCTTTATGCCGCTTTGAATGATAGCCTTTGCACATTCGTTGCATGGAAAAAGTGAAACATATATCTTGGCATTCTGTAAGCTTCCTGCCGCATGGTTGAGAATGGCGTTAAGCTCGGCATGACACACAAATGGATATTTCGTGTCAAGAAACTCTCCGTTTCTGTCCCACGGCATCTCATCATCAGAACACCCGGTAGGCATACCGTTGTAGCCTACTGACAATATCTTGTTGTCCTGAGAAACTATGCACGCCCCTACCTGCGTGTGAGAATCCTTGCTCCTCTGTGCAGATAGCAGTGAAATGCCCATAAAATATTCGTCCCATGATATGTAGTCATTGCGTTTCATTTTATACACCGCCTTTTATCAGGTATCTTCATCATCAATGTCTGATATGCTCAGCATTGTCACCTTGCCGTCATCATCAAAAAAGAAAGTCGCCAAAAAGCCCCTTTTCTTGTATTTCCATGCGTCTGCGTCAGGACTGTCAGGCTTGCCGAAAACTTTTTTGACTTTCGCCTTGTCATCGCCGCATTTTACCCCTGCAATGCTCATTCCCTTTTTATCGGAACTGCTTTGCGCCGCACTTATCTGACGTATCTTCGACTTCCTGTCAATATCGTCAACACTGTCCGCTTCTACCTTAACAGTGCCTATTATACTGCCGTCCTGCATAAGTGCCACCGAGAATATCCCCTTGCCGTTTGAGTTTCCCGAAAAAGGATAATCCAGCGTGTATTCATATTCCTCGCCAATATCGTCCAGAGTGCATGGTATCTGTATATCCTTGCCGTTTATCTTTATCTCCCACGCACATTTTCCACAGGCACTCAGACAAACAAGCATTGCCACCGCCAATGCCAACAGCAAAGCCCTTTTCATAGCCTTTTTCATTTTTCTCCCCTCGATATTTTAGCTCAGAGAAGCAAGCGCCTTTTCCATTGTGGCATTGTTCTCAATGTTCACAGCGTTCTTGCCCTTGAGAGTTTTCTTTACAAGACCCGTAAGCACCTTGTTAGGACCAAGCTCGATAAAGTTCTCATAGCCTGCCTTTTCCATTTCTGCAAGCTCAGAAGTGAACTTAACGGGTGAAACGATGTGCTTTGCAAGCATATCAGGCATAGCAGAAAAGTCTTCAAGCTTTGTTCCAAGAACGTTTGAGTAGAAATCAACGTTTGCAGTCTTGAACTCAACTGTCTTTGCAGTTTCGATAAATTCATCAGCCGCACTCTGCATGAGCTTTGAGTGGAAAGCAGACGCAACATTGAGCTTTATAGCCTTTTTCTTCATCTCCGCAAACTTTGCCGCAGCCGCCTCGCAAGCCGCAGTATCGCCAGCGATAACTGTCTGAACGGCTGAGTTGTAGTTTACAGGAACAACATAGCCCTCTGTTTCCTCGCATATCTTCTCGACCTCTTCAGCAGGCAGACCGATTATAGCATACATTGAGCCACTGTTAGCCTCTGCGGCTTTCTGCATTGCAGCCGCTCTCGCCTTGATGAGCTTGAAGCCGTCCTCCATAGTTACAACACCTGCGGCTACCATAGCAGCATATTCGCCCAGTGAGTGACCTGCTACGCCGTCAAATGTGATGCCCTCAGCCTTTGCGGCCTTAAAAGCGGCAAGCGAGCAAGCCATTATAGCAGGCTGTGAGTTCACTGTCTTGTTAAGCTCAGTGTCAGGGCCGTCAAATGTTACCGCTCTCAGGTCATATCCCAGCACCTTTTCCGCTGTGTCGAAAACCGCATTTGCAGCATCATACTTTTCGCAAAGCTCCTTAGCCATTCCTACATACTGTGAGCCCTGACCTGAAAACAAAAAAATATTTTTTGACATAAAATTTTACTCCTTTGTGGTTAAATTTATACATAGCCGCCTGATAATATCAAAGCCGCCTTATCTCATATCTGTAAATTTCTGAAAGTTATCTGCTCTCGATTATTGTTTTATGATTTAATTTTTGCAAGATATTTTCAAAAATAGACACATAATATTAACTAACGCCCTAAAACTTGTGAAAAATTCTCTAAATGTTTAAATTCATCAAGAGTTGTTCATAATTTGTTATTGACGTATCTAAAAAAACAGTTTATAATTATAATGTTATGATATGTGTTATATAGTTAAAAAATTAACTAATTATATTTTGATATAATATATTTTGACTTGCTCCATATGAACAAGAACATTATAGCACAAATTGCGGAAATATACAATATATAATATAGAATTTTCAGGAGGAAAAATCAGTGGGAAGTAAAGTAACAGGCGTAAAGATCAAGGGCATAGGCAAATATGTGCCTGAAATGGTCGCAACAAACGAGGATTTCACAAAGATCGTTGAAACGAGCGACGAGTGGATAACTCAGAGAACAGGCATCAAGCAAAGACACATCACAAATGGCGAGCCTACATACTATCTTGGAGCAATGGCGGCAAAGGCTGCAATGGCTGACGCAGGAGTAAAGGCAGAGGATATCGACCTTATTATTGCCACAACAGTAACAGGGGATTATTTCACTCCGTCACTTTCCTGCCTTATCCAGAGAGAGATAGGTGCGATAGGCTGTATCGCATTTGACCTTAACGCTGCTTGTGCAGGCTTTGTTTACGGTTTTGATACCGCAAAGAGATACCTTCAGAGCGGCGACGGAATAAAGACCGTTCTTTTGGTTGCTTCTGAAGAGCTTTCAAAATTCGTTGACTATACCGACCGTTCTTCCTGCGTGCTTTTCGGTGACGGCGCAGCCGCTTTCGTCCTTGAAACAGCAGAGGATACTACATATTCAAGTTTCCTTGGCGCAGACGGAAACGGTGCAAAGTATCTTGCTTCCCGTGCTTTGAAGTCTGAGAACGCTTTCAGAACTAATAGCGAGGAATTTGATATGGATATGCCTGAAACAAAGGGTTATTTCTTCAAGCAGGACGGCAAAGAGGTCTATAAGTTTGCCACAAAGGCACTTCCAAATGCAGTTGAGCAGGCTTGTGCAAAGATTGAAATTTCCCCTGATGACCTTGATTGGATAGTGCCGCATCAGGCAAATATAAGAATAATCGAAACTGCCGCAAAGCATCTTGGCGTTTCAATGGACAAGTTCCCGGTATATATCGACCGCTACGGAAACACATCTTCCGCATCTATCCCTATCGCATTTTGCGACGCAGTTGCAGAAGGCAGGATAAAAAGAGGCGACAAGGTTTGTCTTGTAGGCTTTGGCGGCGGACTTACTTATGGTGCGGCTGTTTTCGAGTATTGATGATAAATATACAGTTTATATTCGGTACATAATAAATTGTTATTATGTATTATGGCATAAAATTTGCTTTTGACAATAAGGAGAACTACTATGACTACTACAAAGACAAGAATAACTGAACTTTTGGGTATAAAATACCCTATCTTTCAGGGCGGTATGGCTTGGATAGCAGAGCATACCCTCGCTTCCGCAGTTTCAAACGCAGGCGGACTTGGCATAATCGCAGGCGGCTCTGCACCTATCGACTATCTGAGAGATCAGATAAGACAGACAAAGGCGGCTGTAAACGGCAAGCCTTTCGGTGTTAATATCATGCTCATGAGCCCAAATGCCGACGACCTCGCTCAGCTCGTTATAGACGAGGGCGTACCTGTCGTAACAACAGGCGCAGGCAACCCAGGCAAGTATATGGCTGCATGGAAAGAAGCAGGCATAAAGGTGATACCTGTCGTTCCGTCAGTTGCTCTTGCAAAGAGAATGGAAAGAGCAGGCGCTGACGCTGTTATTGCAGAGGGAACAGAGTCAGGCGGACATATCGGTGAAAACACAACCATGTGTCTTGTTCCACAGGTGGTTGACGCAGTTGAGATACCTGTTATCGCCGCAGGCGGAATAGCAGACGGCAGAGGAATAGCCGCTTCATTCATGCTTGGCGCAGAGGGCGTTCAGCTCGGCACACGTTTCCTTGCCGCAGAGGAGTGTCAGATAAACCCTGTTTATAAGGAGCTTGTTGTAAAGGCTAAGGATACAGACAGTATCGTAACAGGCAGATATACAGGTCACCCATGCAGAAACGTTAAGACAAAGTTCTCAAAGAAGCTTGCAAGCGGTGAAGCAAACGGCACTATCACTCCTGACGAGTTTGAGGAGATAACCCTCGGTTCACTGAGAAAAGCCGTTCAGGACGGCAACCTTGAGGAGGGTTCTTTCCTCTGCGGAGCGATCGCAGGCATGGTAAAGAAGGTCGAACCTGCAAAGGACATGATAGAAGAAATGTTTACAGAAGCAGAAAAGCTGCTGAACAAATAAACTAATAATATGATAAAGTTATTTCAATATCCGCCGGCTTCGAGAAGTGAGATCGGTAAAGGTGTGCTTGTCAGAATGATACCTGCACTTTTAGTGCTGATACTTTCAACGATACCATTATTTATTTTTATTGGAAAAGATTCAGCAGCAAACCGTGATGCGGTCAGAAAGGTCACTTCACAGGAAACAGAAGTGGCAGCAGCTGCTGTGTTTATAGTGTTTTTACTGTGCGTTGTATACATCAGTATAGCTGCCACAAAAGCATCGGCAAAACATATGAGAAATTTTACCTGCTATGCGTATTATAAGGGGACGCTTTATAGTATAGGTGCAGCTGTACCGCATTCGCATTCTAATACTTCAAATCACGGCATGAGAAGCATTATGAAAGCACAGGACGACGCAATGGGATTTTTAAGCGACCATTATACGTTGAAAAAGCTTCTTGACGGGGAGATCGAAAACAGCAGGATATTAGTATATGAGGTAAAGGAGCTGACCTTGCTTAAGGAAAATAAAAACGGAATGAAGGTACTTTTACCGAACGGAAGAAAACAGACCATTTACAAAGATATGATAGATTATGATACTCTCAGAGATATCATTTACATCATGCAGAAATAACAGGAGGAAAATAAAATGGCAACAGCATTGATAACAGGTTCCGCAAGAGGAATAGGTGCAGCAATAGCACTCAGACTTGCAAAGGACGGCTATAATATTGCTCTCAACGATATCTCAGAGGCAATGTTTGAAGATAACGATATAATGGATAAGATAAAGGCAGAGGGCGTAGAGTGTGAAAAGTTCATCTGCGACGTTTCAAGCTATGCACAGGTAGAGGAAACAGTCAAGGCAGTAAAGGCTCGTTTCGGCACTATCGACGTTCTCGTAAACAACGCAGGAATCACTCGTGACGGTCTTATGGCTCGTATGAGCGAGGAGCAGTACGATATGGTAGTTGCTGTAAACCAGAAGAGCGTGTTCAATATGTCAAAATTTGTGGGCAGCGTTATGATGCGACAGAAGTCAGGCAAAATAATAAATCTTGCTTCCGTTGCAGGACTTTACGGCAACCCTGGACAGATAAATTATTCCGCAACAAAGGCGGCTATCGTCGGCATGACAAAGACAGTTGCAAAGGAGCTTGGCTCAAGGGGTATCACCTGCAACGCAGTTGCCCCTGGATTTATCAAGACCCCTATGACAGACAAGCTCACAGACGCTCAGAAGCAGGCTATGATAAATCAGATAGCAATGAAGCGTTACGGCGAAGTTGACGAGATAGCAGGCGTTGTATCCTTCCTTGCTTCCAAGGACGCAAGCTACGTTACAGGACAGGTAATAGAAATAAGCGGCGGCCTGATGATGTAGTCACTCACCGTGACGGGCATCTTACGTCATGTAGATTTGTTTTACGGAATGTAGATTTGATATGTTTTAAATGATACTAAGGAGTGTTTAAATGAGAAGAGTTGTTATCACAGGTATGGGTACAGTAAACCCTCTTGGCAAGAACGTAGAGGAATTTTGGGCTAATATCAAGGCTAACAAGAACGGCCTATCTTATGTTGACCAGTTTGATACCGAAAATTTTCCTGTAAAGATAGTCGGCGCTGTCAAGGATTTTGACTGCACTGAGTATATAGATAAAAAAGAAGCAAAGAGAATGGATAGATTTACTCAGTTCGCTGTTTGCTCTGCAAAGCAGGCTCTTAAAATGGCCGGCTCTGATTTCAAGGACGTTGATCCATTTAAGGCTGGCGTTATAATCGGTGTTGGTATCGGCGGTCTTAACATGACCGAAAAGGAAGTAACAAAGTTCAACGAAAAGCCTGATAAGGTATCAGTTTTCTTTATCCCTATGATGATAGGCAATATGGCGGCTGGTACTGTTGCAATGCATACAGGCTTTACGGGCGATAATTTCTGTACCACCACAGCTTGCGCTTCAGGTACTCACGCTATCGGTGAAGCTTTCAGAAAAATAAAGGACGGCTATCTTGACGTTTGCCTTTGCGGCGGCTCAGAGGCTTGTATCTCTCATTTCGCACTCAGCGGCTTCAACAATATGAAGGCTCTCTCAAAGGCAACAGAGCTTGACAAGGCTTCAACTCCATTCGACCTGAACAGACAGGGCTTTGTACTTGGCGAGGGTGCAGGCATACTTTGCCTTGAGGAGTATGAGCACGCTAAAGCAAGAGGTGCAAATATCATAGCTGAAATAGCAGGCTATGGTGCAACAGGCGACGCTTATCATATGACAAGCCCATCACCAACAGGTGAGGCTGCCGCTCATGCAATGAAGTATGCCTATGAAGAAGCAGGTCTGAAGCCTGAGCAGGTGAACTACATCAACGCTCATGGCACATCAACAGGTCTTAACGATAAGTATGAAACAACAGCTATCAAGCTTGCTCTTGGCGAAGAAGCCGCAAGAAAGACGGTCATAAACTCCACAAAGTCTATGACAGGTCACCTTCTTGGTGCGGCAGGCGGTATGGAAGCTATCGTTACTGCACTTTCTGTACAGAACGACTTTGTTCATAAGACAATAAACTACACCACTCCTGACCCTGAGTGCGACCTTGACTACTGCGTTGAGGGCAACAGAGAAATGCCTGTCTATGCAGCACTTTCAAACTCTCTGGGCTTTGGCGGACATAACGCTACTATCTGTATCAAGAAGTGCGACTAATAAGGAGAAACTGATATGAGCGAAAAAATTTATGGCCAGTTTGACCTTGAAACAATAGAGAAACTTGCCGATATCGTGAAGAATAAAGACCTCGGTGAGATAACAATAGCTGACGGCGACAAGGTGATAACAGTAAAGGGCAAGAAATGCCCTCCTCCTGCACCAATGGGAATGCCTATGCCAATGGCTGTAGGCACAGCTTTACCTGCTTCCCAGACAGCACCGGAAGCGTCGGCAACATCAGCGCCGGTAACAGGCGGCAAGGCAGTTAAAGCCCCTATCGTGGGAACATTCTATGCCGCTCCGTCACCTGATTCAAAGCCGTTCGTAAGCGTTGGCGACAAGATAAAGAAGGGCGACACTATCTTCATTATCGAGTCCATGAAGGTAATGAGCGAAGTACAGAGCGAATTTGACGGCGTGGTAAGAGAGATATGCGTAAACAGCGGTGACGCTGTTGAGTTCGATCAGACCATAATGATACTTGACTAAACTGATTTGGAGGAAAGACAATGGCAGTTGTTTTGAATAAAGAGCAGATCATGGAAATAATCCCTCACCGTGACCCTTTTCTGCTTATCGACGAGGTAAACGAGCTTGAAGTGGGCAAGCGTGTAAAGGCTACAAAGTATATAAAGGCCGAGGATTTTTGGTTCAAGGGACATTTCCCGAACTATCCTGTTACTCCAGGTGTACTTATGGTAGAGATGTGTGCACAGGCAGGTGCAGTTGCACTGCTTTCACTTCCTGAGAACAAGGGCAAGATAGGTCTGTTCGGCGGCATAAACAACTGTAAGTTCCGTCAGCAGGTAGTGCCTGGTGATAAGCTGGATATCGAGGTGGAGATAATCAAAGTCAAGGGTCCTATCGGCGTTGGAAAGGCACTTGCTTCTGTAAACGGCAAGAAGGCTGTTTCCGCTGAGATAACTTTTGCGATAAAGTAAGGTATCTCTTATTCTAGTCATAATTAGTGAGGCATAATATGTTCAAAAAAGTATTGATAGCGAACAGAGGCGAGATCGCTGTCCGCATTATAAGAGCCTGCCGAGAGCTTGGCATACATACTGTTGCGGTATATTCCACCGCTGACAGAAACGCTCTCCACGCTCAGATAGCAGACGAAGCCGTTTGCATAGGTCCTGCACCAAGCAAGGACAGTTATCTTAATGTCAGGGCGATAATCTCCGCCTGCGAGATAACAGGTGCAGACGCTATCCATCCGGGCTTTGGCTTTCTGTCTGAAAATCCGTCCTTTGCAAGAATGTGCGAAAAGTGCGGCATAACTTTCATAGGACCAAGAGCCGAGTCTATTGAAATGCTTGGCGATAAAGCGCAGGCAAAGGAAACAATGAAAGAAGCAGGCGTGCCTGTTATAATGGGTTCAGACGGTGCTATCTCAAATATCCATGCAGCCCATACGCTGGCAAGAGATCTTGGCTACCCTGTTATGGTAAAGGCTTCAGCAGGCGGCGGAGGACGTGGCATAAGGATCGTTCACTCCGACGACGAGCTTGAAGCGCAGATGACCGCCGCAAAGCAGGAAGCTCTTGCCTGCTTCGGCAATGACGAGATCTATATCGAGAAATTCATAGAAGACCCTAAGCATATCGAGATACAGATACTTGCGGATAATTACGGCGACGTTATCTATCTGGGCGAGCGTGACTGCTCCATGCAGAGAAGAAATCAGAAAGTCCTCGAGGAAGCCCCTTCCCCTGCAAGCTTTATGAATGAGGAGCTTCGTGCGAAAATGGGCAAAGCCGCTTGTACAGCCGCTAAGGTCTGCGGCTATAGGAACGCAGGCACTATTGAGTTCCTCGTGGATAAAAACGGCGAGTTCTATTTCATGGAAATGAACACCCGTATACAGGTGGAACACCCTATCACAGAGGCCGTCACAGGCGTTGACCTTGTAAAGCAACAGCTCCTTATCGCATCAGGACAGAGATTGTCTATAAAGCAGGAGGATATAAAGCTGACAGGTCATGCAATAGAGTGCCGTATAAATGCGGAAAATCCGCTTCTTGATTTCAGACCGTCACCGGGCAGGATAAAGTCGCTCTTTATCCCCGGAGGTCCTGGAATAAGAGTAGATACCGCAGTTTATCAGGGCTATGAGATACCGCCTTATTACGATTCCATGATAGGCAAGCTCATCGTTCACGGTAAGAATAGAGAAGAAGCTATTGCAAAAATGACATGGGCGCTGTCTGAGTTTATCGTGGACGGTGTTGCAACCAATGTTGATTTCCAACTCAAGCTTATAAGACGCCCGGAGTTTTTAGAGGGCAATTACGATAACGGTTTTCTTAACCGTACCGACATTTTGGCAGATGAGAGGAGTAAGGAATAATGCTTGAAGATTTGTTTTCTGTCGTTAAAGTAAGATTTAACGGCGATAAGGCGGACGATGACAAGAAAAAGACCGATATCCCAAAGGGTCTGCTTTTCAAGTGTCCAAGATGCAGAAACGTCACTTTTATGGAGGAGTTTCAGGCAAACGGCAAGGTTTGTCCTCACTGTAACTATCATTCAAGACTTACCGCAAAAGAACGTCTTGATATCACCATAGATAAGGGTAGCTTTGAGGAATTTGATAAGGATATGGTATCAAAAAATCCTATAGATTTCCCTGACTATGAAGCAAAACAGCAGGCTTTGAGAGAAAAGACCGGTCTTAAAGACGCCGTTATCACAGGAAAGGCTGCCATAAGAGGCGAGAAGATAGTTATAATCGTTATGGATTCCAACTATATGATGGCTTCAATGGGCAGCGTTGTGGGCGAAAAGATAACACGAGCTATCGAATACGCCACCGCAAATAAGCTCCCTGTTATCGCATTCACAGCCTCAGGCGGAGCAAGAATGCAGGAGGGTATAGTTTCCCTTATGCAAATGGCGAAAACAAGCGGTGCTGTGGCCAGACATAACCAAGCAGGTCTGCTTTATATCGCAGTTATGACCGACCCTACCACGGGCGGTGTAACAGCTTCCTTTGCGTCACTGGGCGATATCATAATCGCTGAGCCAAAGGTGCTTATCGGATTTGCAGGCAGACGTGTTATAGAGGGTACTATCAAACAGAAGCTTCCTGACGATTTCCAGTCTGCCGAGTTCATGCTTGAAAACGGCTTTGTGGATATGATAGTTGATCGAAAGAAAATGAGAAGAGTTCTCGCTCATATACTCAGACTTCATAAGCCAGCAAAGGAGGTGTCCTCAAATGAGTGAGCTGACAGCTTGTCAAAGACTTGATATAATCAGACACAAGGGCAGACCGACTGCCAAGGACTATATCCCTCTTATATTTGACGATTTCTTTGAAATGCACGGAGACAGACTTTTTGGTGATGACGGTGCTGTTATGGGCGGCATAGCCTATTTTAAGGGCATACCTGTTACAGTTATCGCAGAGGTAAAGGGCAGAGATCTTGCAGAAAATCAGAAGTGCAATTTCGGTATGCCACACCCTGAGGGCTATAGAAAGGCTCTCAGACTTGCAAGGCAGGCTGAGAAGTTCCATAGACCTGTTATATGCCTTGTTGATACAGCAGGCGCATTCTGCGGCGTAGAAGCCGAGAAGCGTGGTCAGGGCGAAGCGATAGCCAAAAACATCATGGAGTTCATGACCCTCAAGACTCCTGTTATCTCCATAATACTCGGAGAAGGCGGCTCGGGAGGAGCGCTGGCTCTTGCAGTGTGCGATGAGCTTGCAATGCTTGAAAACGCTATCTATTCGGTAATATCACCGAGAGGCTTTGCAAGTATCCTGTGGAAGGATTCCACAAGGGAGCGTGAAGCCTGCGATATAATGAAGATAACCGCCGAGGATCTTACAAGACTTGGCGTGTGCGACCATATAATTTCCGAAGCCGACGGCGGCGCACATAACGACCCACAGCTCACTGCGGAGAATATCTCTGACTATATCGAGGGCGCTTTGAAAAGAAAATTGCAAAAAGGTCTTGACGAATTGCTTGAGGGGCGGTATAATAAGTTTAGGACTGTGGGCGAGTTTGAGGAAAACCCGCAGGAATGAGTTTTTTTTGATGATCATGCCGAATGATTTGCCGACTTATGGGCGGCGGCGGCTGACATAAATGCTGCGCTGAGCGGCAGACCCAGTAAAGTACAGAATGGAGGTAAAGTAATGGTATTTGATAAGATCAAGGACATTATCGTAGAGCAGCTCGACGTTGAAGAGGACGCAGTAACTATGGAGGCTTCTATCACAGATGATCTCGGCGCTGACTCACTGGACGTAGTTGACCTTGTAATGAGCATCGAGGAGAGCTTTGATGTAGAGATCCCTGATGAAGAGGTCGAGAACATCAAGACTGTTGGCGATATCGTTAAGTATATCGAGAACAAGGTCGAGGAATAATCTTTGACTGTTTCAAAAAGCTGTGCTTTTGCACGGCTTTTTTTATTTTACCTGATTTGTGGAATATGCACAAAATGGGAGTATATTTATTAAAGGGTATAGACAAATGAGGGCTGTTGTGATATAATTAAATCAATGAGTAAATATTGGGGCTAAGCTCCGGAAAGGAAAAATGATGCTGCATGAAAAATCCTGCGGTGCTATCGTTTACAGAAAGTATCACGGAAACACCGAGATACTGCTGATAAAGCATATCAACAGCGGTCACTGGTCATTCCCAAAGGGTCACGTTGAGGGCGATGAAACAGAGGATGAAACTGCCAAGCGTGAGATCATGGAGGAAACGGGGATAGACGTAAATCTCGATACAACATTTCGGGAGATAGTGTCCTATTCTCCAAGGAAGGACACGCAGAAGATCGTTGTCTACTTTATCGGCAAAGCAAAGAACACCGACTACACTCCTCAGGAAGAGGAGATCGCAGACATACGCTGGGTCGAGATCGGCAGGGCAGGACAGGTCCTGTCTTACGAAAACGACCGCAGTATTGTAAACAAGGCGAAGAAATTTATAATCTGAAAAAAGTTCCATAAAATGCGTTCAGGTATTGAACGGTGTTTTATGGAACTTTTTGCTTGTATCAAAATGGAAAAAAGAGCCGACAAAATGCTTCATTCTGTCGGGCTACAATTGCCCCTAGAGAACACATTCGTCGGCTCTGATAACAGTATAGCCCATTCTGTGGCAAATGTCAAGACCTATAGAGAAAGCCTTGACAATTTTGCAAAAATCGAATATAATAATACCAGCGACAGAAAAAAGTTGAGCAGACAGCGAGAGCTGTCGAACGATCTGACGAAACTTGATAGCCGTGGCAGATCGTCAAGTGATGAAGTGGCTGTTTATTCGAGTGAGTACGCTATGGAGCTTAACGGAAGGTTGCATATCAGCCTTGACTCGAATAGACTAACAAGTTGAAAGAAAAATGTGACTAATGGGACTTGTGCTTTGGCATAGGTCTTTTTTAGTGTCAAGACTTGACATTTGCCGCTGAATTGATTATAATAGTATTGAGAAGATCTATCCGTAGCTTTTCTTAGTGTGGCTGACACTTGAGGGACGCATTAGAAATGGTGACGTGTATCCGAAACTGTGAAGTTCACTGCTGCTTGAAAGTATAGTATGCAATGTGCAAAGGCAAAACGCCCTCTGCATGAAAGTTGGTCGACCGCAGCGACTATAAAAATCAGCCCTGCTATGAAAAAGACCGCCCTGAATTATCAGAGCGGTTTTTTTGATATGTGCTTGACATTGTCGAAAAAATTGGATATAATGATATCAGCAACGAAACGTTGTCAGAAAACAGGAGTTTTCGGTCAGAACTGACATAAACTTGATAGTCGTGGCAGTTCTGTTAAGCGATGATACCAAGGGGCGTGCCAAGAGCGTTGTTTGGTTGAGCTTTCGGGAGGGGTTGCACAGTGAAACCTCGACTTGGCTAGGCGTTTGCCGAAAGAAAATGTGAATGATCTGACGCTGCCTTTTTGGCGGCGTCTTTTTTGTTTTGTTTATTAGATTTTTAGTAGAAAAATCCCAAAGCCGTGTCCCCTAACCAATCGCCAATGCTTTCAAAAAGGTCAGCCGCCGCACTGCTTAAATAGAACATCATGCTGAAAGCCATGGATATGAGCCATAAAAAGCCTATCAATACACCGCCTTGCAAGCCTGTAAGAGAGCCATTCTGAATGTTTCTGACAAGTACGATAGTACCTCCGATAGCCACCAATACAAAGGCACTTCCAAGTATGTATTGCAGAGCGACTAAGACCTCAGAAATAAAGTTCAGAATAAACGCAAGAAAGTATAGAACACCCTTTAGTATAAACGCAACTATCAGGAAAACTATCTTGAACGGCAATAAAAGTATCGACATTTTTCTTCCCCTTGCATAATTGTCATGTTGTTTTTGTAACTTATCTTCAATATTTTATCATAAAATGCCCTATAAGTCAATTACAGTGGAGCAAAATTTCCATAAAATGCGTTCAGGTGTTGAACGGTGTTTTATGGAACTTTTTGTTTGCATCGTCATGGTGCGTGATAAAATCAAAGCTGAGTGCATTTTAGCCACCTTTTTATATTCGATTTTCAAGTTGCGTTCGGGGGTGTGTCACCGAGTATAATGCCCTAGGTTTTGCATACACAAAATATCAAATGCACGCCCACGTTCTGACACAAGTACTCTACAGCCTGCTCCAGAAACTCCCTTCGGTTTCACTAAGTCACAGGGCTTGTACGTGCCAGCAAGTGTCAAAACGCTTTCTACTTATACACGAAAAAGGGGTGTTTTGTTGCATAAAAAATGCAACAATTGCAGAAATGTTACCAAATTAAAATATAAATCATTTGTTTACACAAATCATATGTGCAAAATTTGTGCATAATTGATGCAAGGGGCATTATCCCCCTAAAAAACAGGAACGAACAAAGTCCGTCCCTGCCTGCGTTTCAATTATGTAAGCGATATGAGATCATATCTCGCTGTCATTATAACACTCGAACACCTTTTCAGCATGAGCCTTGTCAGCGTCGCTCTGCCTTGTGATAAGGCTAACGATAGGTACAAGAACAAGTCCGAAAAGCATCGCAAATGCGCCTGCGTTGATAGGTGAGGCAAGGTTTATGCCCCAAAGTGTTCCTGTGTGTCCTGCAAGGGTGTAGTATGCCATGTGTATCACTGTTATGCCTACTCCTGCGATAAAGCTTGCCATGCAGGCCGCCTTTGTTACGCCCTTCCAGAAAAGTCCGTACATAAACGGCGCAAGAAATGCTCCTGCAAGTGCGCCCCATGAGATAGACATGAGAGTTGAAATTACTGTCTGTGGATTTTCAAGGGTGATTATTGCAAGCACAACTGAGATGATAAGAAATACGGCAATGAAAATTCTCATTGTGATAAGCTGTTTTTTCTCGTCCATTTTTTCTTTCATTATAGGCTTGATAAGGTCGATAGTCAAAGTGGAGCTTGATGTAAGCACAAGCGATGAAAGCGTCGACATTGAAGCCGAAAGCACAAGAACGATAACAAGTCCGAAAAGCAGTGAAGGAAGCTTTTCCATCATAGTCGGAACTATTCCGTCAAAGCCGCCCTCCGGAAGTCCGTCAACGCTCTTGACAAAAAGTCTGCCGAAGCCACCAAGGAAGTAACAGCCGCCTGCTACCACTACTGCAAAGAATGTGGATACGATGGTGCCTGTTTTGATAGCCTTGTCGTCTTTTATTGCATAGAATTTCTGCACCATTTGCGGAAGTCCCCATGTGCCGAGAGAGGTAAGAATAACAACGCCTGCAAGGTTTATAGGGTCAGGGCCGAATAGTGACGAATATGCACCCTTGTCGCCATTTGCGTCAGAAATATCACCAAGCAGGTCAAAAGAATTTCCAAGGCCACCGTTTTCGCCAAGCACTGCAAGAACTACCGCCGCAATGCCTACAAGCATTACTATTCCCTGAATAAAATCGTTCAGTGCTGTAGCTTTGTAGCCACCCATGATAACATACACCGCAGTGAAAACTGCCATGCCGATTATACAATATTTGTAAGGAATGCCAAAGCCCTTCTCAAAAAGTCTTGACAAGCCGTTGTAGACCGAAGCCGTATAAGGGATAAGGAATACGAACACGATAAGTGCCGAAACTATCTTCAAAGGCTTGCTGTTGTATCTCTTTTCAAAATACTCAGGCATGGTCTTTGCCTCAAGGTGCTTTGACATTATCCTTGTACGTCTGCCCAAAACTTTCCATGCAAGCCATGAGCCTATGACGGCGTTTCCAATTCCTACCCATGTGGAAGCTACACCGTAATTCCAGCCGAATTTTCCTGCGTAGCCTACAAAAATTACTGCCGAGAAGTATGAAGTTCCATATGCGAAGGCTGTGAACCATGCTCCAAGACCTCTTCCTCCCAGTACAAAATCATTGACGCTTGCCGATTTTCTGCGGTAATAAACACCTATGCCTATCATAAGTGCAAGGTATAATACCAATACTATCCACCTTGCTGTCAATCCAATACACTCCTTTTACTTCATGTGTCGCTTTAAAGCTTTTATGCTTTTGTGTTTTTACTTGCTAAAGTACAATGATACTATTATAGTACAAAGCGGAGTATTTGTCAATACGAAACGGCATAAAAAAGCCACCGCAAAGGGAAATTTTGCGGCAGCTTTTTTGGTGAAAATCACGAAGTTTACCTGTGTAAAACATCATCGTTCATCGTGACGGTCGCTTTCGCCTGCGGTGATACAAAGGCACATTGTCACAACGCCCACAAAACCGCCTACCAGCGTTCCTGCAAAAAATTCAAGCATAAAAACACCTCCTGCGGATAGTGTGGGCATTTAGCGAAAATGTTATGCAGATAAAGTGGGCAGGGTATAGAAAACTTATTTCAGTATGCGATCTTTACAGTCAGAGCCATCACAGCGAGAAAAGCGATATTTGCGGCTGTGAAATATACGAAATATCTGCCTTTGATATGGGGGTGGCTGCGGCATATCTGCTTGTAGGATATAAGGCTTGCCATGGAGGCGATAAGAGTGCCAAGGCCGCCTATGTTCGTTCCTATTATAAGTGCGTTCAGCTTGTTGGTGAAGCCTGAAAGGAGTATAGCGCATGGAACGTTGCTTATTATCTGACTTGCGGCAACGGCAATAAAAAGCTCGTGACCGTTTATTATGCTGCTGAGGACACTGCGGAAAATCTCTACTCTGCCCATATTTCCGATAAAGATGAAAAATCCGCAGAATGTAAGAAGCAGTGAGTAATCAACTGTTTTAAGCACGTTTCTGTCAGCAATGGCAGAGAAAGCAAGTGCGCAGAGGGTTGTTATCTGCCATGGGATAAGCCTTGCAACTGTAAGCAGGCAAAGGACAAAAAGCAGTACGTATCCTGAAAGCTTTGTCTTGTCTTTAGTCGAATATGTATCGAAGTTTTCAGCAGTTATATCTGTCTTGACAGACAGCTTTCCTGATTTTTTACACACTGCAAGCGTCCACAGAAAAAGCATCGCTCCTGCCACAATAGTAAAGGGAAGCATAAGTATAAGAAAATCGCTGAGCTTCATATCTGATACACCAAAAAGGTATAGATTCTGAGGATTGCCTATAGGCGTGAGCATACTGCCAAGATTTGCGGCAATGGTCTGCAGAACGACAATGGGTATGAGAAGCTTGTTGCCTGCTTCACCGAGAGTTGAGAGGGCGGTGAGAGTGAGGGGAACAAATGTCAGAAGTGAAACGTCATTTGTTATGAACATACTTGAAAAGAAGCAAAGCCCCACAAGCACTATGGAAAGCTGAAATGCGGTATTGACTTTGCTTATGATAAATTTTGCACTGCGTTCAAAAATGCCAAGACCTTTGCAGCCCTCGGTCACTGTCATAAGAGAGAACAGAAGTCCAAGTGTTCGGAAGTCGATATAACTTGCATATGCTTTGTCAGGGGTGACGAAAAATGCAGATATAACGGCTAAGAGCATTGCCACTATCAGGACGGTTTCTTTTTTAGCGAAGGCGATCGCTTTGTTTATGTTTTTCATTTTATCATTTCCTGTCGTTTATTCATATGATAAAATTATATCATGAAAATGATATTATTACAAGATTTTGAGCTGTTTTAAGAAAAAACTTGACAAGTTTAAATAACCATGTTATAATAACGATGTTATTATAACATGGTTATTTTCAGGCAGGTGCAAAATGAGAACGGAAACAGCAGGAGTTACAGAAACTCTTATAGAGAGTGCAAAAAAAGAATTTCTTGAACACGGCTTTCAAAATGCAAATCTTCGCAGGATCTCTTCTGAGAGCGGAGTGCGTACGGGGTCTATATATACACGCTTTGGGGACAAGGCTGGACTTTTTTCGGCAGTAGTAAAGCCGGCTGCAGACGGACTTATGGAGTTGTATCTTGAAAGCATAACCGCTGCAAGGGAGAGCGGCGACCCTGCGGAGGCGACAAGTCAGGGCAATGAGGGAACTGAGCTTGTGCTCAAATATATTTATGAAAACTTTGACGTTTTCAAGCTTATCTTCTGCCACTCGGCAGGAACGGAGTATGAGTATTATTTTGACGAGCTTGCTGAGATAGAGGAAAAGTATTACAGGGGGTTTGTAAAGCAGTTTTCAAGGCGTGAAAACATGGTGAGTGACTTCTTTATACACGTTATCTGCCGAACAGGCTGGTCTTATATTTACGAGGTGGTCTCTCATGATCTTTCTTATGATGAGGCGCAGATCTTTATGAAAAGCATAAGAGAGTTCTGCTTCGCAGGCTGGGGGAAAGTTCTGGGGCAGAATTATGAGGATCTGGGCTTGTAGGGTCTTGGTGTTGTTCGGGTTTTTAGTAGAACTTTGAGCAGGGAGCGGGACTTCGCATTTCTGCAAAGCAGAAATTGCGCCGCTCCCCTACAGAAAAGATGTCAAAATCATTTGACTTTTTTAACATTTTCAGCAACCCCTTATAGGGTGTTGCTTTTTAAATAGTAATAAGTTAGGTAAGCCTAACTTTATAAACAAACAGGAGGTATTGTTGTGAAAAAGAAAGAGAAAAAGAAAAGTTCCTTTGCAGTTCTTATGCACTATGCAGGCGGACATAAGTATTATTCCTACGCTTCTGCTGTTCTTGCTGTAATAAGTGCATGGATAGCACTGATACCGTTTTATGATGTTTGGCGCATCATAAAAGAGATACTCAGGGTAAGACCTGATTTTTCAAAGGCGGAGAACATAAGCCGATACGGCTGGGAGGCTGTGGGCTTTGCACTTCTTGGAATGGTGTTTTATATCGCTGCGCTAATGTGTTCTCACAAGGCAGCGTTCAGGGTGCAGGCTAACATGAGAGTGAGCATGATGAAGCATATTATGAAGCTTCCGCTTGGTTATGTTGAAGCTGAGGGAACAGGAAAGATAAGAAAGATAGTTATGGATTCAAGTGCGTCAACGGAAACCTATCTTGCCCACAATTTTCCTGACAAGGCTGTTTCAATTGCGACCCCTGTGGGTCTGCTTGTTATGATGTTCATATTCGACTGGCGGCTTGGACTTATTAGCCTTATCCCTGCGTTCATCGCATTTGTGCTTATGGGCACGCTTATGATGGGTCCTAAAATGGCGGAGGATATGAAGCAGTATCAGAATGCACTTGAAAAAATGTCATCTGAGGCGGTGGAGTATGTTCGTGGAATACCTGTTGTAAAAACCTTTGGTCAGACGATATTTTCTTTCAAGCGTTTCAAGCTTGCTATTGACGAATATGAAAAGTGGACTCTTGGATACACAAAGAACATGATGCTTCCGATGATATGCTTCACCACTGCGGCAAACGGCATTTTTGCGGCGCTTATAATTGCGGCTTTCAAACTCACTTCCCATGGAGTTATGGACGAGTTTGTTCTTAATCTTTTCTTTTATGTGATAATAACTTCTATTCTTACTGTAACGCTTATGAAGATAGCATATGCAGGAGAGTCACAGATGTTGGTGGACGACGCTGTGAACAGAATGTATTCTATTCTTGAAACTGAGCCGCTTGCTGAGACAAAGAGCGGTGAAACTCCAAAGGACTCATCTATCCAGCTTGACAATGCGGTGTTTGCTTATGACAATGCAGAGAGCAACGCTGTTGACGGAATAACGATGAACATAAAGGCAGGAGAGCATATTGCGGTAGTAGGTCCTTCAGGGGGAGGAAAGACCACCCTTTGTTCGCTTATCGCACGTTTCTGGGACGTAAAGAGCGGCTCTATAAAGATAGGAGGGGCAGACGTGAGAAACATTCCGTCAGAGGAGCTTATGAAGTATGTTTCATATGTTTTCCAGGACAGCAAGCTTCTTAAAATGAGTATTCTCGACAACGTGCGAATGGGCAGACCTGACGCCACGGACGAGGTGGTAATGCAGGCTCTTCGTGACGCACAGTGCATGGATATAATCGAAAAGTTCCCTGAGGGTGTTGATACTATGATCGGCTCAAAGGGCATATACGTTTCGGGGGGCGAGTGTCAGAGGCTTTCTATTGCAAGGGCGTTTTTGAAAAATGCGCCTGTGCTTATACTTGATGAGGCGACGGCTTTTGCCGACCCTGACAACGAGAGGTCTGTTCAGCAGGCTTTTGAGAGGCTTTCAAAAGACAAGACAGTTATAATGATAGCACACAGGCTTTCAACGGTAACAAATGCAGACCGCATTTACGTTCTGTCTGAGGGCAGGATAGCAGAGAGCGGAAAGCATGAGGAGCTTATAGAGCAGGGCGGGATCTACAGCCGTATGTGGAACGAATACAACAGGTCTGTAAGCTGGCAGGTCAGAAAGGCAGGAGTTTGATTATGAGCTTCACAGAAAAATTAAAACACAAATATGCCCTTTCAGACAAGGGTGCCAAAGGCATGATAAGGGCGTTTATTGCTGTTACGCTTGCTAACCTTGTGCTTATGCTCCCTGTGGGGCTTTTATATGTGCTTTCCTCATATCTTCTTGAGGGAGAGCTTCCAAGAGATAAGTTCTGGCTTTTTATGGGGACGATAGCGGGAGTGCTTTTGCTTATTGCCCTTACAACGCTGTTTCAGTATAAGTCCACGTTTTACTCTACATATGTTGAAAGCGGTGTAAGACGAAGGACGCTTGCGGAAAAGCTCAGGAAGATACCCCTTTCATACTTTGGCAAGAAAGACCTTGCCGACCTTACGAACACTATCATGACGGACTGTGCAATGATAGAAACAGGCTCTTCGCATTGGATACCTGAGCTTGTGGGCGGTATCGCCTCCACTACTATCATTGTTATAAGCTTGTTTTTCTTTGACTGGAGAATGGCTCTTGCTTCAGTTTGGGTAATGCCGGTAGCATTTATGATAGTTATATCTTCAAAGAAGGTTATGTCAAGGATACACGAAAAGACGATGAAATATCGTATAGATTGCATTGACGGCATTCAGGAGGGGCTTGAAACTCTCCGTGACCTGCGTTCATACAACATGACAGAGAAATACTCTGAGTGGCTTGAAAAGAAGATAAAGGCTGTGGAAAAGCACGATATCGTGGCGGAGTTTGCAAATGCGGTGTTCGTATGCTCAGCGCAGATGATACTAAAGCTCGGTATTGGAACTGTGGCTGTTGTGGGAAGCTCGCTTCTTGTAAAGGGTGAGATAACGGTGCTGACGTTCTTTATGTTCCTGCTGGTGGTAACAAGAATGTATGAGCCGCTTCAGATAGCGCTTCAGAATTTGGCTGCTATAATAAGCCTTGACGCAAACTGCAAGCGTATGGACGAGATACTCTCACATGAGGAGCAGACAGGCAGTGATAAGCTTGACAACAAGGGTTATGATATCACATTCGACCATGTTGCTTTCTCATACAAGAGTGAAGAGCAGGTGCTTTCCGATGTAAGCTTCACTGCAAAGCAGGGGGAGATAACAGCGCTTATCGGTCCGTCTGGCGGAGGAAAGACCACTGTTGCAAGGCTTGCGGCAAGATTTTGGGATAATGACAATGGTAAGATAACTGTTGGCGGAATGAATGTTGCAGACGTTGACCCTGAGAAGCTTTTGTCACTTTACTCTATCGTTTTCCAAGATGTAACGCTGTTTAACAACACTGTTATGGAGAATATCAGGATAGGCAGAAAGGACGCAACGGACGAGGAGGTTATGGCGGCGGCAAGGCTTGCACACTGCGAGGATTTTGTTGAGAAGATGCCTGACAAGTGGAACAGCATGATAGGCGAGAACGGCTCGGAGCTTTCGGGCGGTGAAAGACAGCGTATATCCATAGCGAGGGCATTTCTAAAGGACGCTCCTATCATTCTTATGGACGAGGCTACGGCTTCTCTGGACGTTGACAACGAGTCTCTTATACAGGAGTCTATTGCAAAGCTTATACAGAACAAGACCGTGCTTATAATAGCACACAGAATGAGAACTGTTGACGGTGTGGACAAGATAGTTGTGCTTAAAGACGGAAAGGTGGCTGAGACAGGCTCGCCTGAGGCGCTTAAAAAGACCAACGGTATCTACAAACACATGGTTGAGATGCAGATTTGTTCGGAGAAATGGAAATACTGATATGAACAGAAACCACCGCTGGGAGGAAAACTCTCAGCGGTGGTTTTGGTTTATTTGCGTATTATTTTGCGGAGATGTTTCCGCTTTCTGATTTTTTGATAAGACCTGCGGTGAGAGCTTTTTTCAGGGTGTAGCTTATTACGCTCTCCGTTGTGCCTACGGCTCTTGTGTAGCCGAATTTCTTGGCTGTTTCTCTTACGAGGTCGGCTTCTGAAAGGCTTATCTGCTGGCAAAGCACTTCTTTCACGGCGTTTATTATCTCCTCGGAGGGGATATCCTCCATGCTTCGCTTGTTGGTATCGTCGCTTGTGCGATAGATAGAATAGCTTTCAGGGGATTGACCCTCTTTCCAAAGGAAAACTCTGTTTTCATCGGCTGTGGCGAATGGTGAAACGCCTTGTGCGGCATCGGCAAAGATGCTTTCCACTCTTGAGCCGCTTCGTGTTATGCCCCATGCGGTGAAAACTTTTTTCATGAGAAGCTTCTCGCTTATTGGCGCTTCTGCGGCAATTATCTTTTCAGCTGTTTCCCTTATTTTCTGCTTGTTTTCGGGCTTATAAAAGTCGTCAGATGTACCCATTATGCCAATATCTGCGGTCACATAGGGCTGTGCAAAGGCTGATGTGAGGGCGGAAGCTTCTTCTTTTTCAAACTGCGATGTGGAATAGACGGCAGGCTTTGAGGGGGGAGCGGTTTCGGCTTCATGCTTTGGTGCGCTGTCTATGGCGACTTTTATGTTTCCCAGAACTCGGTCCTTATCGTCAAACCAATCGAGCGTCCACACTCTCAGGATATTCCAGCCAAGACCGTTAAGCACACTTGGCTGTAGGATAAATCTGTCCTGAGCGGTGGAGCTGTGGAGGGTGTTTTCACCATCAAGGAGTATGCCCAAGAGATACTCCTTTTCGTTGTCAGGGTCGATTATGCCTATATCAACTTTGAACTCGGAGCTTCCGATGTTGCATTTCACCCCATAGCCAAGTTCTTTTATGGCTTTTGCGATACACTCTGTTACAGTGCTGTCGCTTGTGCTTTTTGTGGTGCTGTGGGCTGTTACGGCAAGCTTTCCACGCTCGGCAAACTCCAGGAAGCCTTTAAGTCCTGCAACGCCCTCGGAACGTGTTCTTGAAAGGTCTATTTGCTCAGGACGGAGGACAGAGTAGACTATCATGGCTTTTCTTGCACGGGATATTGCTACATTAAGTCTTCGCCAGCCGCCGTCACGGTTGAGAGGGCCGAAATTCATTGAAACTTGTCCCTTTTCGTCAGGACCATAGCCGACAGAGAAGAGTATAACGTCACGTTCGTCGCCCTGAACGTTTTCAAGGTTTTTGATGAAGACCGGCTCCGGTGACTTTCTGTCAAGCTCTTCAAGCTCAGGGTGGTTTGCCCACTCTTCGCAGAGCATATCGTCAATGAGATTTTGCTGAACGGAGCTGAATGTTACAACACCTATGCTGTCATTGCGGAGCTTTTCATCGCTCATTCGTCTTATTATCTCGTCAACAACGGCTCTTGATTCCGCCTTGTTCTGCTTTGTTCTGCCCTTGTCATAGTGACCCTCGGGGTGGATAATGCTCACCTTTGAAATGAGGTCGTTATGGGACGGGAATGTGAGAAGCTTATTGTCATAGTATTTCATGTTGCTGTAGGCAATAAGGCTCTCGTGGCGTGAACGATAATGCCATTTGAGATACTGCTGCGGCATGGAGATAGCAAGGCAATCGTCAAGGAGGCTTTCAAGGTCTTCTTTTTCGCTGTTTTCTTCGTCTACCCTGTTTGAAGAGAAGAAGTTTGTTGGTGGGAGCTGTTTAGGGTCGCCCACAATAACAACGTTCTCGCCCCTTGCGATAGTGCCTGCGGCTTCGGCTGTTGGCAGCTGGGAAGCTTCGTCAAAGATAACAAGGTCGAATTTCGGGAATGACGGGTCTATATACTGTGCAACTGATATAGGGCTCATGAGCATACAAGGGCAGAGCTTGCGGAGAAGATTTGGTATCTTATCGAAAAGGCTTCTAAGTGACATCATTCTGCCGTTGCTCTTTATGGCACGTTTGAGTATGCCCATTTCAGAGGTGGAAGCGCAGGCTGAGCCTTGGGCAGGTATTTTTGCGGAAAGACGAGCCAAAAGCTCCTGTATAGTCAGGCGTGAGAATTTATCGAGAGTGCCTTTGAACCGTGTGATAAGGTCGTTTGCACTGTTACTGCTGAACTGGCTAAGACGTTTATCGCTGTTTATTATCATAAGTGCAAGCTGATAGTTTAGCGTGCAGGAGAATGCTTTTTCTACGTTTTCGCTGTCAACATTGCCTGTGCGGTAGCTATCGCTGACACCTGAAAGTCCGTTGTCGGAAAGCTCTTTGTCAACGCTGTTGAACTGGGCGGCGTATTTAAGCTTATCGGCGTTTTCGGCATAGATATTAAGCTTTTCTGAAGATAAGTCAAGCCAATTTGCACTTGCTTCTATGGCGGTCATGTTGGCTGAGAAGCTGTCCTCAAAGGCTGAAAGCTTTTCAAGGAACGAGGAGAGAGCCTGTCCTTCAGAAGTGCAGTTTGCTTTTCCGATAGTCTGAGCCATTTGTGCAGGGTCAGCACCCGCTTTCTGCTTAATGGCATTCATAATGCTGTCGGTTTTTGAAACGGCTTTTTCAAGGACATTCCAATCGGTCTGCTCGTTCATGTAAATACCAGTGAGAAGCGCTGTTACATCTGACGGCAGGCTTCGCAGAAAGTCTTTCTTTTCGCTTATGGTGCAAAGCTTATCGAGAATTTCACCAAGGTTTGCTTTTGTAACGTAAGCAGGGTCTTTGGCGTGGAGCTTTATTCCCTTTGTGAGCTTTCCAAGCTTCATGGCTTTTGGCAAAAACCAGCTTTGCTCTGCCTGCTTATAGAGCATTTTCGATTCTGACGCAGGAAGGTCAAAAATGCTTTTTTCAAAATGGCTGAGGATATCGGTGCAGAGAGCGGTATACTCTTTCCCTACGGCAAGAGTATCTTTGATCTTTTGCAGGGTGATATCATAGTGAGGTGCGCAGAGAAGTCCGTCAAGAAGTTCACCGTCAGCGGTGGAAGCTTTGTATATGTGGGAAAGCATTTTTACTGCTGTCTTGTCAAGGTCGCCGCTGTAGCTATAAGCCTGTGCGAGAGTTTGTGCGCACTGAGAGGAAGCGGTGGCTTTTTGGGCAAGGTCGGCGGCTTCAGTGTGGAATTTGTCACGCTGTTCCATAGAATATGATGTAATGCCGATATCTTTAAGTGGGAAGTTGGCAAAGTCGCCTGTTTCGGCTATGGCTATTGAATATCTATGCACAAGGTCGCTGAAACGGTCGAGAGTTTCCTTTGTTATGTTTGTGAAGATATCTTTTGAAACTGATATTTTGTCTTTTTCGGATATACTGCGCTCATAGGCTGATATAGTTTCATAAAGGGTCACACCACAGTTACGCTTTTCGTGAAGTGCGGTTATGGTATCGTTGAGCTGGGCTTTCTGAGCTTTGAGCCTTGCGGCTTCGGCTGAATACTCCTCAGGAGATTTTATTTTGCCCACTTCAAGGGCTTTGCCAAGCTCTGCAAGGACAGTGGTCTTGTTTGTTTTGTTGGAGTGGAGTTCAAGGCAGAACGGGTCAAGCCCTAGATTTGCAAGACGTTTCTGCACCACGTTGAGGGCTGCCATTTTTTCGGCAACGAACAGCACGCTTTTATCATTATAGAGTGCGTTTGCTATCATGTTTGTGATAGTCTGAGATTTTCCTGTTCCCGGAGGGCCGTGAAGAACAAAGCTTTGTCCGTTTCCTGCTGCGGCAATGGCGGCAAGCTGTGAGGAGTCTGCGCTCATTGGCACTGCCATGTTTTCAAGGTCAAGGTCGGAATCTATATTCTCAGGGGTTATGCTTATATCCTCGGGGACATAGGTGAGAGAGCCAGCCATAAGGCTGGACACCACCTTGTTTTGGCTTATCTCCTCTGAGCGGTTGCGAAGGTCGTTCCACATTACGAACTGGCTGAACGAGAACAGACCGATAAAGGCATATTCCTCGATGTTCCAACGCTTTTTGCCCATAACAGCCTGACGGATAGTATTGAAAACAAGGGGCAGGTCAATGCCGTGTTCGTCAAGTGGGAGAGGGTCAAGACCTGTGATACTGATGCCGTGATCCTGACGGAGATATTCAAGAAGCGTGACGTTTATCTGAGTTTCTTCCTGTCTGCTCCTTATTATATAGCCCTTATTGCGTGTGTTGCGGACGATATCTATAGGGATAAGCACCAAAGGGGCATAGCGTGGCTTTTCGGAAAGGTCGCTTTCATACCAGCGGAGAAGTCCCAGAGCGAGGAAAAGGGTGTTGCTGCCGTTTTCCTCCATGCTCACCTTTGCGGAGCGGTAGAGGCTTTTAAGGGCGGCGTCAAGGTCAGTTTCGCTGAGGAAAGTTCTTATGCGGTTGTTTTTGAACTCGTTCTCGGCGATATTTGTCACAAGGTCCTTTTCGTTCTCGATAGCGAATATTTTTGCGTCACGAGTGGAAACTGTCCACTCGGTAGGTATTTCCATGATACGGAAGTCACTTCCGCTTGCAAGCTCGTCCTCAAGCTTTCCAAGGTCTGCGGTCATAAGCTGCATGGTGTTCTTTGTGACACGGAAGTTCAAAAGAGAATTTCGCAGGCTGAAATCAAGGAGCTTTCTTTCCCATATGCGCATTTTTGTGACGGGCTTATCGTTGCCCTCTGCCACTTTGCCAAGAAGCGAGCTGTTAAGCTCGGAGGGGGCGAGAATCTCTTTTGGCTTGTCGGATCCTTCTGCAAGCTGCAGACCTGAATAGGTTTGCTCGGGACGCAGTGGGATAGGTCTTATGCCACTTCCACGGGTGCGGATAATGTCTATGACGCATTGAAATTCCATGTTGCTTATATGGTCTTTGCCGTGTTTCATGGCATGGTCGAAACGTTCGACATCGTGAACGTTGCTGTCAACAAAGTCTGTACACTCCACAAGGAGCATTTCTTCGGCATTTTCTGCAATGCGCTTTTCAATGGCGGAAACATCGTCAACGCAACAATCTGCGAAAGTTTCGTTTTCAAGCCAACAGCCGCAGAATGCGTGACCTGTCATGAAAAGCAGCAGAGGGTGAAGTCCCACTGCTTCAAGGCAGGCGGCATAAAGCACCGCAAGGTCAAGACAAGTACCCATTTTTTGCTCCAAGACCTTATGCGGCAGGCGTATCCTCTGACCTATGACCTCATAGCTTGCAGGGGGATCGTTGTAGACTATTTTTTGCTGAACAAGGGCGGCAAAAATTGCTGCCATTTGAAGCTTCACGTTGTTTGGGTTGTTGGTCTGATAGCCTGTGAAAGAGGGGTCGCCTTTCCACTTTTTCAGGAACGTGGAAGCGTCATGAATAACTGGGGAGAGCGCAGGGTGATTTGGCGTAACAAATGCGGCTATCATCTCAGGCATTATGTTCAAACCGCTCCACTGATCGCAGGCGAGAAGCTCTATAGTGTTCTGATAGGTGAAGATATTTTCACCCTTTTGAAGCACCTCAATGGTGATATTGCCCACCATTTTTTCTGTAAGAGAGAAAAGAAGATCTGTGTTGGTAGATATCCTCACGGGGGATATCTCGGCAGAACTTTTTGCGGGGATAGAGCCGATATAATATGTAAATTCCTTTGCAAACTCAGGCTCAAAGGTTATTTTAAGTCCGATATTCTCAAGGGCTTCCTCTGAGTTGTTATTTACTACAAGGCTTCTTATGACAGGGACATAGTTTTGCTGCATGGCAAAGTTTATAGATGCGTTTATGTGTCCGCCGACAGTGACGATATTATCCACTTTTACCCCTCCGACAATAATTTTTTTAATAAGGAACACCGAACAAGGAGCGTGCGGTGCAGTCATATATACTCATTATAGCACAAATAAACACATTGTGCAATATTTTTCCTTAGGACAGGATATGTTATATAAAAAGTAAACCCATTGTTCATAGTATCTTTATTGAATAGGTGGGAGGGTTGTGCTATAATACACTTTGAAATTCAATAGAAAATTTGGAAAGGTGAAAGCTATGGAAAGAATACTTGATTGGAACAAATATCTTGATACTGCGGCGAAAATGGTTTCTGAGGGAATCGTTATGCTCAAAAATGAAAATAATGCTCTGCCACTTGATACAGACAAAGAGGTGGCTGTTTTCGGACGCATACAGTTTCATTATTATAAAAGCGGAACAGGCTCGGGAGGACTGGTGAACGTTACTAAGGTAGTGAACATTCTGGACGGGCTTATTGATAACGGCGTAAAGGTCAATGAGAAACTTCTTGACATATACAGAAAATGGGACAAGGAAAACCCATTCGACTTAGGCGAGGGCTGGGGCGGAGAGCCGTGGTCGCAGAAAGAGATGCCACTTGACGAGGGGCTTGTCAAAGAAACTGCAAAAAGCTGTGAAACTGCCATTGTGATAATAGGCAGGACGGCAGGAGAGGAGCAGGACAACAGGCTGGAGGCAGGCTCTTATTTGCTAAGCGATGACGAGATAGCTATGCTCACGGTGGTGAGGGAGCATTTCAAAAAAGTTGTTTTGCTTCTCAATGTGGGAAATATCATCGATATGACCGACATAAACAGGATAGCCCCCGACGCTGTGCTTTATGTTTGGCAGGGGGGAATGACAGGCGGAAAGGGTACAGCGGACGTTTTGACTGGAAAGGTCAGCCCAAGCGGAAAGCTTCCTGACACTATCGCATCCAAGGCGTCGGACTACCCTTCGGACGCTAATTTCGGCAGGGAGAAAAGCAGGGATATTTACGCTGAGGATATTTATGTGGGATATCGCTATTTTGAGACTTTTGCTAAAGAAAAGGTGCTTTATCCGTTTGGTTTTGGCCTCTCATACACTGAGTTTGAGATAAAGACGGAAAAGGCTGAGATAACAGAGGGGGCTGTGAAGCTTTCTGTATCGGTGAAAAATATCGGTTCTTACAAGGGCAAAGAGGTAATAGAGGTCTACTGCGAAGCTCCGCAGGGAAGGCTCGGCAAGGCGGCTAGAGTGCTTTGCGGCTTTGAAAAGACCAGGGAGCTTGTACCACAGGAAGAGCAGGTGGTTGAGATAGCAGTGGATATCGCAAAGCTTGCTTCTTATGACGATTCGGGTGTGACGGGCAACAAGTCATGCTATGTGCTTGAAGCAGGGGAATATAAATTCTATGTGGGCAGTGACGTGAGAAGTGCTGAATATGCTTGCAGTTTTGAGCAGGGTGAGGATCTGGTAACAGAAAGGCTCACTCAGTCGCTTGCTCCTGTGGAGAGTTTTGAGAGGATAAAGCCTGTTTGCGAGGGCGGAGCTTTCAGCATTGGCAGAGAGGCTGTGCCTGTATCTGAGGTAGACGAAAGTGCAAGGCGTTTGGAGAAGCTTCCAAAAGAGATAGCATACACCGGTGACAAGGGCATAAAGCTTTGGGACGTTAAGAACGGCAAGAACACAATGGACGAATTTATTGCACAGCTTTCAGACTATGACCTTTCCTGCATTATAAGGGGCGAGGGCATGGGAAGCCCTAGGGTAACTGCCGGTACGGCTTCGGCGTTCGGGGGAGTGTCGGAAAATCTCAATGGCTTTGGCATACCTGCTGGCTGCTGTTCGGACGGTCCGTCGGGCATGAGACTTGACTGCGGCACAAAGGCTTTCAGCCTGCCGAACGGCACTATGATAGCTTCTTCGTTCAACAAGGAGCTTACAAGTGAGCTTTTCACTTTTATGGGGCTTGAAATGGCGGCTAACAAGGTGGATTGTCTGCTTGGCCCCGGAATGAACATTCACAGACACCCTTTGAACGGCAGAAACTTTGAGTATTTCTCGGAAGATCCTTTTCTTACTGGCAAAATGGCGGCAGCTGAGTTAAAGGGCATGGCTGGTGCAGGGGTGACAGGTACGATAAAGCACTTCTGTGCGAACAATCGTGAGACGAACAGGCATTTTATCGACTCGGTGGTATCGGAAAGAGCGATCAGGGAGATATATCTAAAGGGCTTTGAGATAGCGGTAAAAGAGGGAGGAGCTTCCTCTGTTATGACCACATATGGCAGAGTAAACGGCTTGTGGACGGCAGGAAACTTTGACCTTAACACAGTGATACTTCGTGAGGAATGGGGTTTCAAGGGCTTCACCATGACGGACTGGTGGGCGAACATAAACGTTCGTGGAAAAGAGCCTGACAAGACGGATTTTGCGGCTATGGCTAGGGCGCAGAACGATGTTTACATGGTTTGTCCTGACGGAGAAAAGAATGACGATAACACGCTTGTTGCCCTTGAAAATGGCGGTATAGAGAGGTGTGAGCTTCAGAGAAATGCGGCGAACATATGCGGATTTCTTCTTAACACTAATGCTCTTAAGCGTGCGGAGGGTATAGGAGATACTGTCAAGGTGATAAACCGAGAGGACGAGGAGCAGGAGGACGACAAGCCTGTACAGTTTTATAAGGTGGACCGTGACATAACTCTTGACCTTAGTGATGTTGACACAAAGAAAGGCACTTCTTATAGCTTTGCTCTTGACTTGTCAAACTTCGGTATTTACAGGGTGATAGTCACGGCAAGCTCTACACAGAGTGAGCTTGCACAGATACCTATGACGCTGTTCAGCATGGGAACTGCGGTGGGTACGTTCACTTTTAATGGCACAGGTGGAAAGGCCGTTTCAATGGAAAAGAAAACGCCTATGTTCTCACGCTTCACAACTTTCAGGATATACTTTGCACAGAATGGGCTTGACCTGCACAGTATCAGGTTTGAGCTGACGGACGAGAAACGTTGATTTAAGGCTAGCGTTATGTTTTGTGCAAGTGAATAAACAGCAAGATCGGTCAGTAGATCCCAAATGGGATTACTGACCGATTTTTTGTGGTATTTGTGGGTGATCTGGGCATGAAAAAAGGACTATCGAATGATAGTCCTGAAACTGTCTTGCTGATACCAAATGGATGCATATCTAAAACGAGATAAATTATGACCATTCCGATTAAAAATTATTTCTACCGGTCAATGTTCATTGAACTCATCACTCATTCTACGGTATTCCTTCTCCTCACAGTCAATATAATCCTTAGCAAATTGTTCCACTTCTTCAAGACTGTCTTCCAGCAGTTCAAAATCCACCGCCGCCGAAAAAACATCAATCTCAAGCTTTTCAGACTCATCAGCAAAAACTTCTATAGTAAAGCCTTTACAGCGAATATCATTACCGTCCTTATCCTCCTGATGCAGATCAGTATCGGGAGATATTTTCACATAAAAACCATTGTATTTCATTCAACCACTCTCCTTAAAATTTCATCTGCATATCGTCGTCAAGATCATAATCCTCGTCAAATTCATCATTTACTGAATGTTCAATAAATAGTGAATTTTCCAGAGCTGTAATTAGGTAACTCTCGTCCAAACCGTTTTCTTTGTACCCTTGTAAAATAGTGTTATAATATCTGCTGCTCGGCGGAGAAAGCTCCCCATAATTTATCAGATATGCCATACCAGTACAAACTTTCCCATTCAATTCAAAGGACATATTTTCCTGCCTGTAAAACCTCGGATAGCCCTCGTATCTGTTGAGATTTGGTAAATCCCTTTCGTCAAGCTCCCATATCAGAACAGGAACGCTTGCCCCTTTATTCGGAACGATAGTCGCAACGCCTCTGAATTCCAATTCAAAATCCTTGATTTCTGATGTTCCTATAACCTTTGAGTGAGGACATCGATATGCCATTTGCTCCAAATTTATATTGCTTCCATATGCAATATATAACTGTTTATTTTTCATTCTCTACCTCCGATCACATTGACATTTCCATGCCCATTTCTTCATCTTCTTCAAAGTTCTCACATTCGCTCTCTGTCGGCTCTGAATTTTCATCGGGTACATTTCCGATATGCTCCGAACTTTGCGACAAATCGCTTACTGCTTGCTCACGGGCGGCTTGCCGTTCAGCTTCACGCTTTTCTTTCAGCTTTGCTCTTGCAGCGATTCCGTCCTCCGGGTGCCGCCATGCAATATCTCCGCCCAGATGTTTTAGCAAATGTGTCCTGCAATTCTTGAACTCATCTCCGATAAGCCCAAGATTCAAAAGCCATACACGAAAGCTGTACCGCATATTATCGCTTTGTGAAATGCGCGGAGAACAGTATTTCTTAGTCATTGCCGCATTGCTTATGGCAAGCGCAAGAACTATCTGACTTCTTACCTCACCGGCATGAAGACTTCCGTTGTATGCCCTTATCTCGTAATGACCATGCTGAAAGAATGAGTGCAGATTGCAGATAACATATCGGCTATTTGAGTAATGCTGAAACTGTTCGCTCATTCTGCCGTGATACCAAAGTCTCTTTATTTCTTCCATATCTTTAGGCTTTTTTCGGTTAATTTCCTCGATGAACTGCTTATCCATCTTGTGACAGTAGGATTCACGAGCAGAAGAAACCTGCAAAGCGTCCCACAGAAAGTCCTCCTTACTTGCAAAAATATTTACAAGATTGCGTATCTGCTGCGGAGTGTAATCGTCTGCCGAAATGTGTATATGCGTGCCTGCACAATATCTCGGACCTGTTACTCCGCCCGCTTTTCTAAGAGCTCGTACAACCTCCTGCAAAAGCGGAATATCCCCATATTCAAGAACAGGAGAATTCATTTCCACACTGTAGGATTTGGAAGCTCGGTCGCCGTTTGCATTGTAACAGTTGATACTTCCGTCGTACACAATAGACCAATCCCTGCTTTTAATATCTTTAACCGTATATTTATCATAAGCGCCACCCTCATGGACAACCTCTCCTCCCAGAACACCTGAAAGCGCTTTTGCCGCCTGACAGCGAGTTAAGCCTGTCATTTCTATCTCAATGCCAAAATTTCTTGTCTTTATCCCATCAAAATTGCCTGCCAAATAACCGCCTCCCAACAAAAACAGCCTGCAGATTTCTCCGCAAGCCGTAAATTTAATCGTTATTCAATTTCCGTTCTAACTTCGTATCCGCCCTTGAAAATCACCAATATTTCGGTCTTACTCACAACCTTTACACATTCTATCAACTTGCGTATCAGCACATTATCGAATATTTCCAACTCAAACTTTTCATGCTCTATCATGTTCATAATTTTATTGAGCTTTTCCTGAGTTTCAGCAGAAGTCTGATTTTGTGATTTCAGCATTGCAAGCCGTTCGCTCAACTGCTGTTCTTCCGCATAAAGCTTTGCAAACTCACTGTCAAGCTTATCCTCATCGCAGCCGCCCGAAGCGATTAAGTCCACTAAATCATTTCTTGCTTGGTCGATTTCCCTAAGCCTTTTTTCGGCAGCTAAAATATCCTCCTGCCCCTGACATTCAAGCACAGAGCCGATATTTGCTTTCAAAATCCTCACAATATCATTTCGGCAGGAATAGTAGTTATTTATCGCCCGAATTATCGCCTTATGGAGCTGTTCTTCCTTGATCGTAGGCGAATCGGGACAATACTTTTTGCCGTGTTCCAATCTGCTTATGCAACGCCAGACCACCTGCATTTTACCGTTTCTTGACCATATCCTGCGTCTGTATGGAGTTCCGCAGTGACCGCATATCAGCAACTCGGATAACGCATATTTTCCGCTGTATTTGCCTTGCTCAGTTTTGGTGTTATCACTGATTTTTCGCTTGGAAGTGCGCCTTGCAAGTTCCTGTTGTACTCGGTTATATGTGTCACGGTCAACTATCGGAGCGTGATGGTCAGTAACCAGATACATCGGTCGCTCTCCGTTATTTTTCACCACTTTGTGAGTTATGCAGTCCACCGTGAAAGTCTTTTGCAGAAGTGCGTCGCCGACATATTTCTCGTTTTTCAGAATCCGCTGAACCTCGCCTTTACTCCAGATATTTTTGCCTGTAGCCGTCCTTCTGCCCTGAGCCATAAGCGTATCTGCGATATTTAAAAGCGTGTATCCGTCAAGGTACAGCGTGTAAATCAGTCTTACTGTTTCAGCTTCATCAGGTACAATTTCGGGCTTGCCGTCCGCCCCTTTTTTGTAGCCGAGAAGATATTTATACTGAAACTGTACCTTGCCCTCACGGAAAGCCTTTTCTTTGCCCCAGCTTACATTTTTGCTTATTGACTCCGATTCTGCCTGAGCAAAACTTCCGTACAGAGCTATCATAAATTCAGAAGTCATTGTCATCGTATTGATGTTCTCTTTCTCGAAAATCACTCCGATCCCGAGGTCTTTCAACTGTCGCACATATTCCAAACAATCCACAGTATTTCTGGCAAATCTTGATATCGACTTGGTAATTACAAGGTCGATTTTCTTGTTTCTGCACATACGGATCATGCGATTAAATTCGGTACGCTTTTTTGTCTGAGTACCGCTGATACCTTCGTCAGCAAAAATTCCTGCAAGTGTCCATTTTTTTTTGCGATTTATCAAGTCTGTGTAATATGCGATCTGAACCTGATAGCTGTTTTGCTGCTCCTCTTGCTCTGTACTTACACGGCAGTATGCAGCAACACGAAGCTGGTGATACTTGTCACGATTCTCCGCAGTCTGCGCTTTGGCAGGAATTATCGTTACATTCGATGCTGTGCTCATTATTTACCTCCTCGATGTTTTGAACGGTTTGCGCAGCAAATTGCGGACTTTGTCCGCAAAGGTCAAAACTCGCATTTGAAAGCTTTGCTTTCAAATTGTCCTTCTCCGTTATATTTTTTATTCGCACTCCATTTATGAGTTCAACCTCTATGGTACAAAAATGGCTTATCCAAATTCGTGAAACACACGCTTTGAATAAGCCTATATCGAGCGTATTTAATTGTTCGTGATTTTTAAGAAGTGCCTTGATTTCCGCTGCTTTCTGCGGACTGTCATTGTAAGTACAGCAGTCGTACTTCATCTCGGCAAGCTTGAAAATCTCAGCTTTCACTCTGTCAAAATCCATTTGAAGGGAATCTGTCATCTGATTAATTTCATTTTGTTTTCTAATCACATCTACAGTAGGGGAATACACGCTTATTTCACCGCTGTTTTCAATCAAACTTGGATTTGCAATAGCTGTGTTCAGAACGGTCAGCACTGCTCCTATTATCATTTGGTCGGTCAGTCGATATTCATATTTAAAGCAATCGGGATTTCCACAGTTCCAATATTCACGTCCTTTGCCGTTAGTTCTTCTGAAAAGCTTTTCTCCGCATTCAAGGCAGTATGTAACCTTTCTGATTTCCTGTAAATCATCGCATATCGAATTAAACGTAGTAGCTTTTCTCACTCGCTTTTCATTGGCAGTTTTAAAGGTTTCCTCATCAATTATCTGCGGATATTTGTCAGTTCCGAGATACTTTTCATTTTCGATTATCCGCTTGACCATATTTTTGTTCCAACGGTCAGAATCCTCAGTATATCGTATTTTTTCGGACTCCATCAGCTTTGCAATTTGAAGTAAACTGCTGCCGTTCAGATATTCTCTGAAAATCGTTGATACTGCGCAAACTTCTTTCGGGTTGGTAGTTATTTCGCCGTTTTTCATGCAGTAGCCGAAGGGGATTACTCTGTTTCTTGCCATTGATCTCACTCCTTTCAACCAACAAGGATACCATAAAATTCTGCGGGAATCCAGTATCAAAGGCGATAAAAAAACGCTCTGTGTTTTGGTCACAAAGCGCAATTTTTATTTGTTTAGTTAAAAAATCTCATATAATCACTTCTGCCGTAAAAAATTCGAAGTAGATTTATATTCTTCTTTTCATCATCAACTTCATATATCAGTATGTAGTTTTTAACAACAATTTTTCGGTAACCGAGTGATTTCAGAGGTTCATTACATTCGGGATACATATACGGCATATTTTTAAGATTCATAATGGAATCATCAATTTCCTTCATTAGCTCCTTTGCAGCTTTATCTGCACATAAAACATGGGATATATATTCAAAAGTGCTATCAAGATCCCTGGCAAATTCCGGAGCAAATACAAGCTTATACATATCCGTATTTGTCCCTCATTTTTTTCAGCACATCTTCTCCGTCCAAGCCTTCTCCATTGTCTATTTGCCTTTGAGCTACAAGCAGCTTGCGAAAAACCTCTGCTGCTGCCAATTCCCTTTCATAGGTCTCATTACTCATTAATACCATATCACCGTAGCCATTTTTAGTAATAAAGATTGGCTCTCCGGAACTATGGCAAAGCTCAGAAATTTCTATCGTATTCCTTAAATCCGTAATCGGTCTTATCTGTGGCATAACAACACCTCCAACTTTATTATGACATTATTATATCATAATTATGTCTGTTTGTCAATGCTTTTAGATAGACTCTTTTAACTTCAATCCGCCAATCAAGTGAAACTCCAGTTCATGTTGATTTATAACCACGATCTTCTCAACGATACTCTCAAATGCCAATTCTTCAAACTCGGTTATCGGATTATCTCGCTTTTCAAAAAAATCAATCAGCATTTCTATCTGTTCAAGCGTTTCATCCTCATCATCAGATTGTGTAAGCTTTTTCAACTCGGATTGCAGCTTATTAATTTTAGCTGTAAGCTCCGTAGTCTGTTCAATATACTTAGCCTCGTCCAGAAATCCTTTTGTTTTCAGCCTTGCGAGTACATGGGTCTGCTCCTTAAGTTTTGCGATTTCTTTGTGAATATCCATAACATTGGTGTTTCCGCTGAATCTTTTCAGCTTTAAATCCTGTAACGACGTTTGGAGAGGTACAAGAATTTGCTTGTAATTGAATAACAGTTTGTTGTGAAGTATTATAAAACTCTGCCTAATAAACTTTTCCTCAATTCGTTTATTTGTGCATAGTTGCGCTAAATTATCATGCCTGCGGCAAACCCAGTATATTTTATCACCACTACATTTACGCTTATATTTTGTTCCGCAGTTGGCGCATATAATTTTTCCGCTGAACGGTGATTCTGACAATATGTTCTTATGCTTTCTACATTCTATTAGAGCTTGTGCTTTTTCAAACATTTCTTTTGATATTATCGATTTGTGTGTGGCTTGAATATAATATTGAATTAACTCACCTTTATTAGGGAGTTTTCTATACGGAAGTGTATTCGTGGTAAATGTTTTTTGATATTTTGAATCACCGATATACTTTTCATTGGACAAAATATATCGAATGCCGTAATAACTAAAATTATCCTTATATGATGAATACTTATTTTGACAAATTTCTGAAATTCGCTGATAACCAATACCATTCAGAAACATCTCAAAAATCTCTTTTACTATCTGAGCTTGTATTTCGTCAATAATTAACGAGCCACTACTTAACTTATAACCAAAGGGCGCAGAAAAAACATTTATTGTTCCTTTTTCAAATCTTTTTTGATAACTCCATTTTATGTTTTTGGAGATCGAAGTTGATTCCTCCTGCGCCAAACCTCCCATAATTGTAATCATCATTTCATCGGTCATATTGGCAGTATCGATGTTCTCTTTCTCAAAATATATCGTAATTCCAAGGGATTTCAATTCTCTTACGTTCTTCAGACAATCCCTTGTATTTCGGGCAAAGCGGCTGATTGACTTGGTGTAAATCCTGTCAATTTTACCCTTTCGGCAGTCCTTCATAAGTCTCTGAAACTCGTCACGCTTGTCCTCACGGGTTCCTGTGATACCTTCGTCGGCATATATGTCGATCAGTTCCTCTGTTTCCGAATCCTCAAAAAAATGACTGTAATACCTTGTCTGAGCCATAAAGGAATTGAGCTGATCTTCGCTGTCGGAACTTACTCGGCAATATGCGGCACAACGTATCTTGACTGCTTTTTCTTCTGCTATTGTCGGCTGTATAACCGTTACTGTCGGCATTTCCTCACCTCCGTTTTACCAACAAGGATACCACAAATCTTTTCAGAAAGGTATCACCAAACCGGACAAAATTACTTGTCCGAATTTGACATATTTTCATCTGCCTGCTTTGCCGCAGTGCAAAGACACATTGTGATTACTCCTGCTGTACCGCCTGCAAGCAATCCAATAATAAATCCTAACATATCAATACCTCCTCACGCTGCGTCCCTTGAAGACGGGAACTGACCGTATATATCTTCCGTATTTTTGCTGTTAAAATTCTGTTTATCGTCTGCATCAAGAATTTCATCAAGCTTGTCCGCAAATACTCTTGCCATAAAATCACAGTATTCTGCTTGTCCAAATTTAGTCATCAAAATCAACTCCTATACTTATTTTCATCGCTTTTTCTACTTTTTCCATAAGTTCAAAATCAACTGAACCCACGTAACTTTTCAGTCGGTATCTGTCTATCGTTCGTATCTGCTCCGCAAGAACCACCGAGTCTTTGGGCAATGCTTTTGAACATCGGATATGAATATGAGTAGGAAGATAATGCTTTTTTGCCGTCGAAAGCGGAAGAACCACGATCGTTGGGCTGTGCCTGTTTCCCACATTATTCTGTACCACCAGCACAGGACGAATACCGCCTTGCTCTGAGCCGACCACGGGATTCAAATCTGCGTAAAAAATATCTCCACGTTTAATCAGCATTTCATTCACCTTTTCTGTATCTTACACACTTATGAAACGGACAAAACAGTACGTCGGTATTCCTGTCATACCACACACAGCCTTTGCATGGGTGATTATCTGAAAGCTTTATGCACGGGATTCTAACATCAATGCCGAATTTACTTGATTTTAGCTGAAAGTCAAATAGCTTCGGCGTTTCTTTTTCTTCTGATATATCATTCATACTATCAGCCTCCTGTTCTTGTGAATTTAATATGTAAATGGCGGTCTGCTATAACGCAAACCGCCGTATAACTTCGTTTTGCCTTCGTCTGATTCGTTAGTTTCAGACGATTTTCCGTGATATTTGTTCTCAACGACCGTCACGGCGGAACTCTGCAAGCTGCGGTCAGCGTAACCGCATCATGGGACTCTCACCCGCTATATCAGCCCTCACTGGGAAGTATCATTATCCTCACACGTTTCATCGCCGACTTTGGTTGCTGTCCAAAGGTCTGAACGTCATGGTTATCGCTCGCTTTTTGAGGTCGTCGCGCATGGTTCATTTGGCTGCCGAGATTTCATACCGACCGTGTGATTAACGTACTTGCAGAGTTGATATTCGGTTGTCAAGCTACTTCGGATTTTTATTCCGCTTGTATAGGGGAAGAAGCAACGCTTTTTGCAACCATTTTTTTTGATTATTTTAAAAGTTTGTAGAGTTTGCACAAAATCCTCTTTCTTTTCTTGCTGACAGCTTGGTGAGTAATACCAAGATATTTTCCGCATTCTTCAATTGTTAAGTTTTTAAAATATATAAGTTCAATTAATTTTCGCTCGTCATCCGATAACAATGCTAAACAACTATGCAGTCTGTCATATTCCGCATGCAGCATAACATTTCGTTCAGTAACATCTTTGTCAGTCACAAATTCGTGAAAGTTCTCAAATGCTCCGTCAATGCCTCCGATAAGGGCTGAGAACTGAATCTCATGTTGATAGAACGACTTGTCATTATCGTCAATATTCCACTGACTTCGATTGTATCCCACTCTGACGTTTTCACTGACTTCAACCTCAACATACTTCTTTGCTATGGTGTCATAGACACGCAATGTATTTTTACTCATTAATATTCCTCCGTTTTGATTTTTGTTTTGAATCAAAACGAAGGCTTACGGATATTTGGATATAATGCACAGCCACTTTGTTGTAAAAATCATATTGTGTCCTTTCTTCTGAGGACACAAAAAACGAGCCTGCATACTTAGTACACAGACTCTGTTTGCCTGAAAAATGGGCGTACTAAAGAAAGGGCACAAAATATGCTGTTTGCATTCTCTGCAAAACGGTCATATTTTGTATCCCCTGCCATAATGCATATCAGGCGTTGAATATTTTATTTATAAATTAAAAAGCACCGACAAGATGGACTCCTTTTGTGTAGGAATCTATCCTGCCGATGCTCTCCAGCGAGCACGAAAAAACGTGACGAGTTCAGTACATCGGATTCAATCTGTTATAAATGTTTCTCGAAAATGGAATCTAAAAGCATTGAAGAAGAACAAAGAATCAGAGTGGGAATAAAAGCCCATAAAATATTGCTTATACAGCTGCATGACATTATAACTATTGTCAACGTGGTTATGATACTTAACATAGTAATAGAAAACAGCATCCAACAGAGAGGTTAATAAGGCTTTTTCATTTCCCTGAAGCTCCTCATTTTCAAGTATTTCCTGAAGTTTTTATTTGCTTATACTTCACGACGTATAAGCAAATAATGCTGTATCATAACGCTCCCTCCATTTTATATCATCATATATTTATGAGAAATAATATCCCCACTGTGCATATGCTTCTTTTGAAAACACATTATCCGGACCCCTCAAAATATCACTTCCTGTGCTATTCACTGAGAATCTGTTTAGTGCTTCAATTATAGCTTTCTTTTTAAAGGGAATGTGTATTGCGTTTGCAGATCCATCATTGACTCTATCTACAAGTACTTTGGGCCATCTGATGCTGTAGTCATCATAATTAATAACATGAGAACAATCCGTGTATGCTATTATTAGAGGAAGTTCATATAAGTCAACTGCTTTCTCTATTTCAAAATTAAGCAATCCTCTATTATAGTTAGTTTCACCAGAAAGTACCAGAAGCATGTTTTTTGAATTGCGCATTCTCTCCATCAGCCGATTTTCAAGCGTTTTTCTCAAGCTTGAATCCAAAACAGCTGCTGTCTTCTTATGACTATCAATAAAATGAAAATCAAAGTTTGAATTCTTATCCCAACTTCTGAGAAGTCCAAGATATTTTAAATCACTTTGTGTCGGATCAGTCTTTCCCTGACCGTCAAATGCAATATATGTACCATTTCTATAAGCCATTCTGATTTCTCCTTTAAATAAGGGGCAACCGACCGTACAACTATGAACAAGGGAGGCGATAACCACTTAGAATATCATAGGGAAATTTAACCCCCACTGACATACGTTCATGTTATAAATCCGTAATCGATATTTCGTTTTTACACTTCTTATCAACGATTATTGTTGTCTTGCATTTTAAATAGTTTTTAGATATTTGGGTTAAAAGAACAATACTCTCCAATGCTTCTTTTTTCGATAACCCTGTTCGTGACATGGCTGTTCCCATAGGGTATAGATAGAGTTCCTTCCCTTGACCATGTTTGTCATAATACTCAAACAATTTTAGAATACAATCAAAGTATTGATGCTTATCACAATGAGCAACACAGTCAACATCAAATTCTGTAAGAGCAAGCAAGAAAAAAGTAACTCCATTCTCGCCTTTTATTCGGGATACTGAACCCATAGGATATCTTTTTCGCTTTCCTTCTCTTTTTTCGTTAAGAGAGATATCCTCATATTCATAGCCAAATGCTTTAAGGGAACTTTCTATTTCAGCATCAAGAGCTTGTCGTTTTTCGTCCGAATAAGCAAATCTTTTTAGAAACTGACCATGCACAGAGCCTTCGTGAATAATGTCATCATTTACAACAGTATCATAACAACAATTAACTGCTATGACGACTATTCTTTCAGTCTGAGGTTTTTTGGGAAATGCTATCTTCATAAGATCATCATATCTTACAATAATTTCAACATCATCCTCAGATAGTATTGTTACCTCTTTTGATGAATGCAGTCCCCAGACAAGTGCTGTAAGGAAACAAATAAACAAAAGCACTGTAAAAGCCTTTATCTTACACTTAACATCATCGTCTTCTATTCCGATTGTATTCCAATCAAAAAATAGTTGAACGATTGAAGCCAATCCAAAAACTGATGATGCGATTATTGTGAATTTCGATAGTATGTATTTTAGGTTGATTTTTATTATTGTCAGCATTCTTCGAATCATCTTTGTCAATCAAATCCTTAATGGGTCAATATTATAGCCCTGCTTTGAAAGTTCTCTTATGAGATTTATTGCAACTTCATCCACCTTCTTGTCAAATGGAATATATATTAAACCATGAATATCAGAAGGCTTTTCAAATTCTATATCTTCTTTAAGCAGAATTGCAACCTTTTCTCTACCCAATTTTGCAAGGAACATTCCAAGTTCAAGAACTACATTTTGCCTTACACGGGATTTGTAACTATCTTCGCTTTTGGATTTTCCTTCGTCATCAGGAGTTGCCAAAACTATTGCATATCCAACCTCTTGACTGTATTCTTCAAGCTTTTCGATTATGGTTTGTCCCCCTGAAGCCTGCTGATCAAGAATAATCGGCTCAAGATCCCAGCGGCGAAGCAATGCTTCAAGCTGTGTACGTGCAATATCATCATGACCGTAAACAACAAATATTTTTCTGTTTCCAAGCTTAGCAGTTTCACCAAGAATAGCTTTAGTTTCATCAGTGTTTCTTCCTTGAACATTATGTTTGCCTGTATTAAAACAGTTTATAATACTTCCGTTTGACAACGTTATACTTTTTCCGTGCTGAATATCTTTTACGGATACAACAGACACTTTAGTGGTTGATCTGATTTTTTCAATTACTTCTTCATATGTCATAATAACATCTCCATTTAAAAAATTTTATTCCGATACTAAGTGTTCCCTATTAAATCATTGACTCTAATTCACTGTGTTTTTTTATGTTCAAAAACGTCATTTATCAAAACCTGCTTAGAAAACAATATTAGAGAACCATATTTTATCTGAACAAAGAATACTATATACTTTTCCATTGTCGTATTATGATATAATATATGTATTGATTTGTATCAGTTTAATCAACCGCTCTCAATACTCTAAAAGCCATTGCATTCTCTCCTCGTAAATAGACAATCCATTAATTTATGTATATTATATACTTTTATGTATAAATGTCAACGAATTTGGCACAAGGTGAAGATATTTAGCACGAAATGCAAAGATCAGAAAACTAACATAATATGCTTGACCTTGCTGTTTTATTATGGTAAAATAAAAAAGAACCCTGATACAAATTCAGAGTTCTAAATTGAATTATTTTTTTGACTTTCCTATAACCTCAATGAAATACGCTAAATGCTCACGTTCTGCGTTGTCCATCTTTGCCATTATTTCTACAGCGTCGCCTATAGTCATTTTATTTGTTAGCTTTATTGCATAAGTGTCATTAAGATTTGTCCTGCTTGCACTTTTGCCGAGAATATAATCTGTAGTAACGTTATAAAAGTCGGCAAGTCGATACACAACTTCTGTAGGTGGGACAGTTAATCCTTTTTCATAGTGAGAAATCGTGATAGGAGAAAGATGAAGATGTTTTGCTATATCTGTTTGTGTTAGAAAGTTTAGCTCTCGCAGATTGATCAAGATTTTGGCGATAATGAGCTTTTGTTTTTCGCCAAAAACATTTGAACTTTTTACTTGCTTTTTCATAATATATGCTCCGCCTCTCTTTCCGGTTCCAACACTTTTGTTATAGTATAAATATATTTAGAAGTCACAAGTTTATATTATTTATAACAAATCGGCGAAATTTGTCGATTATTTATATTGTGAATATAATTGATGTGATTTATACTACATTATAAGGAGGAAATACATATGATCAGAGTAGCAATATGTGATGATAATAAAGTATTTGTTAATAATATGTCACAAGCTGTCAAATCCGAATTTAAAAGACAGAATAATGAAGATATTGAGTTAGAAACTTACATTTCAAGTGAATTGATGTATCAGCACCACTTAATAAAACCATTTGATTTGGTTTTTCTTGATATTGATATGCCGGAGCCGGACGGTTTTCAATTAGCAGCTAAGATTTCAAGTTCAAACGACTGTTACATAATTTTTGTTACCAATCATCCTGAACTGGTTTATGATAGTCTTTATTTCCGACCACTGAATTTTATAACCAAAAGCAATGATTCTTTTTTCACAGAAAAACTACATAGTGTGGTTAATCAGCTCTTCAATGAAATGAAGCAAAACACAATTATTATTTTGGAAAATAAAGAAGTCGGAAGAGTTCCGCTGCAAATAAAGAGCATTTATTATATTGAGAGCAGTAAACATTATGTTATCTATCATTCAGAACATAACGAACCGATAAAGATCAGAGGTAATATTGGTGAATTGGAGATTCATTTTTCTCAATATGATTTTGCTCGGATACACAAGAGTTTTCTAGTTAATCTTCGTCACATTTTTAATATAGATAGAAATAAAGACGAGATAATTTTTAAGCAAGGCTTTAGATTAAATATGAGTAAAAACTACAAACAAACTGTTGATGAGAAATTAACACAGTATTTGAGGAAGACAAAATGAAGAACTTGCTATGGAAATGCTTTGAGCTTGTGATTAATTATTATCAGGGCTTTATTATGACATGGTTTGTGTATAGATTTCTAAATCCTAAATCTCTCAAACAGGCAAAAACATTTCTTTCGATTTTTAGTATCATATTTGGAACAACCATAACCCTGTTAAATCACATCACTTTATATGAGGGATTTACAAGTACTTTATATTTAGTTATATTGTTGGTATATGCCATTATTGCCTTTAACGACAGTATTATTAAAAAACTACTATCAACGATCATTCCCAATATTATTCTGCTGCTTATCACTTCTGTTGAACTTAATTTATTATCATCTCTAAATAGAATAAGCGTCAAGGACTTGATTACAAATGATAATAGCGTAAGATTCATGACTTTGATTGTAATCCAGATTTCTCTTTGGATCTCCTTGAAAATTATAATCAAGCTGTTCAAATTCTCTGACAGTTATACAATATCAGATTGGTCTCCGATTATCACAGTATTAATATCTTCCTTTATTCTAGTATCACTTCTCCATGTACTTTCACTCAATGCGGATGATACGCAAAGAATATACATCAATTTATCATACCTGGTTATCATTATACTGAATTTCCTAATGTTTTACGTTATTTATTCACTCTTCTTCAAGAATGCTCAGATAAAGAATATGAAGGTACTATCCGTAAAAGAACAGTATATGGAACAGTATGTTAATAATGCGGAGACTCAATACGAGCTGATCAGAAAAATAAGGCACGATATAAAGGATCAACTTACCACCGTTTATGAATTGCTCACAAGTGGCAAAACCGAAGATGCTTTGGAATTTATTGAACAATCCAACGGCATTGTTAAAGCTACAATGACATTTGTTCAAACCAATAATCCAGTTGCAAATGCAATAATCAACTCTAAATTGTCTACTGCATCAACTTTAGGAATAAAGGTGTCATGTATTACGGTAAATGACTTTGTAGGTATCAATGAGCTTGATCTATGTGACTTATTGAGCAATACTTTGGAAAATGCGATCACAGCCTGTGAAGCTATGCCGCCAGATTTAAACAAGTTTATCTATTTGGAAATCAGTAAAGAAAACAACATTTATACATTTATAGTGAAAAATTCTCTAGATAAGTCTGTTATTAGCGAAAATCCAAAATTAAAAACCACAAAGAAAGATATCATAAACCATGGACTTGGCACTTCTATTATTAGGGACATAGTAAATAAATACAGTGGAAGATATGATTACTATGAAATTGACAATGCTTTCTGCTGCTCTATAATCTTAGAAACTTAACTCATATGATAGCTCGGCTTATGCCGAGTTATTTTTTTGTGCCTGAAAACTGCACAATATGCCAAAACGCTTGACGAAAGATATTTTATATTGTAAAATTCAAAAAAAGCAAGGTGAAAATTATGAATTACTTGGTATCTCAGATTGTTAATTTTATTACGGAACAAGATGTAATCAGTGATGAATCAGATGTACAAGACTTTTATAGATATGGAATAGAAATAAGTATTTCATCGTTACTTAACATAGTTCTTGTTGTAATAGCAGGTATCCTTATTCATCATATAATCGAAAGTATTGTTTTTCTTACACTATTTATACTTATCAGATCATTCACCGGAGGCTATCATGCCGACACATACTTTAGGTGCAATCTATTGATGTGTACTACATTCATATTAACCGCTTTAGCCAATAGTATATTTTCTAATAAATTCTCCCTATTGATTATTATTGTTTTAATCTGTGTTACTGAACTGATAGTTTCTATCTTGGGTCCTATAGAGAATAAGAATAAACCAATTGATGATTCGAAAAGAATAAAGCTTAAAATAATAGGGATAGTTATAACTTTAATAATTAATTGTACCGGATTGTTTCTTTCGAGAAGTTATCTAGGTACAATGATTATATTAACAACTTTTTTAATTGCCTTGCTCATGATTGCAGCAAAGATTAAAGAGAGAGGAAGTGATTAATGTGAAAAGTTTAAAAAAACTACTAGCTGAAATGATTCAGAAGATTGCAAAACATACAGCAATTTTGGCTTGTGGAGCAGCTTCGGCATACGGTGGATATCAGACTAAAGAGCCAAAGAACATCTACAAGAGATAAGCATCAAAAAACACAATTCAAAAGATTGGCATATTCGACTATTACGATCTACACTAGTATAGTTTTGAGCTGAATTAATCATTTTGTGCAGGAAGAAGATTGATTCAAAGGTTTTCAAAGTACTGTAATACTTGTCATAGCAAGTATAGAAATTGTCTTTTACTTTGCTTAAAGATGGTTTTTTTAGAATACAGACTTTAGGTCGGGAGTATTGCGTTTGTCTTATGATGAAAGCAATAAAAAATTTCAAGGAGGTTTTCAATATGAAACTTAAGAAGAAAATTGCGGCTATGGGTGCTGCTGTTATGATAATGGCTTCTATGAGTGCTATAGGTGCTAGTGCGTATCAAGCATCATATGAGGATAGTTATCGAATTATACTTGCATATACGTCTTATACTCCAAGCGAGACAGATTCAGTGGGAACGGTAACGAATCTTTCAACTACAAAAACAAATTACTCTGTACAGTCAACCCTTTATTACAAGACTTCTGCAGCAAAAATCGGTTCTTATACTCCTTCTGGATGGAAAAAAGGTACGCTGTCCAAAGGTCAGCTTTTGAAAGCAACAACAACCCATAACCGTAATACTAGTTATAAGTATTCTGCCAGAACTCTAGTCATGAAAGATAATAGAGTTTTTAAGGATATTCAGTCTGATTACTAATATATAACCCTGAGGAGCTAAAGCTCCTGCGGCAAGCTTGCTTCGTCGCAGCCGATGAAAAGCTACGCTTACATCGGGCTTTGCTCCGAATTAAATATGCATTAAAGAAATTTTAATAAAAATCAATTGAACATTTTACAAAGGCAATGCATTATCTGAATAACATCAGATAATGCATTGCCTTAATGGGTTTGAAGGAGGAAAGAATGTACACGCTGAAAAATCTTAGAAATATGATGAAAAATCATACCGGTATGCTGGTTCTACTTGTGATTTCTATGTTTGTTTCATTCGGGGTTTTGTTTTTCGGTGTTGGATTGTACTATCAGTACAGCAAAAATATTGAGGACGGCGAAATTGACAGCTATGCTGTCGGTTTTTCCATAAATGACATTATTACAAAAAAAAATTTTTGTGAGTTTGTGAAGAATATGCCGAATAAGCTTATGGGTGATGTTTCATATATTACCTGTTTTTCGTCCACGCAGGTAAGCGGAATTGATGAGGAAATACCTGTCGCATTCTATCTTCAGTATTCTGAAGGAAAATTTGAATATTCCGATAACGTATTTCAGCCAATGATTGATGACCTTGTAATTAAGGACGGCAGTTTTTTCACGCAGGAGCAATATTCAAACGGAGAAAAAAAGGCTGTTGTAATGGGCAGCGGAAATGTAAATCAGCCGACTTCAGCACCCGAATATACAAATTCGGTTACAGCATTCGGTCAGAGCTATGATGTTATCGGCACAATAAACCCTGCTAACAGCAGCTATTTTTTTTACAGTATCTATGTTCCGTTCAGCTCAATCCCCGACGATACAATTATGAACGACGGGGTTTATCTTGCACTCAACAATAAAATCACTAAATCTGAATATGATGATTTTACCGCATATATCAGCGAATTTTTCAAAGATAAAATCACTCTTTATGAACCGGCATTCGACTTGGCATCAAACACTTCCTACTACATAACAGTTGTACTGATTTCGGTAATCATTGCCATTCTTTCGGCATTGAACATTTCCATTCTGTATAATTACATCATTATCAGCAGAACAAGACAACTGACCATTATGCGTATCTGCGGAGGGTTAACCTCAAATCTGAGCATATCAACCGCAAATGAGATTATTCTTATTATGCTTCCTGTAAGCATTATTTCAGCTTTGTGCTATGATAAATTTATTCTTACTGTACTTTCAGCTAAATTTCCGCTTATGAAAGCTGCATATAATCCATATGTTTACGCAGAAATAATTTTGATTTACTCTGCAATATCGTATCTTCTTAATCTGTTTTTGCTTCATCATAATCTCGGCAAAAAAATTAAGGAGGGATTGAAATGAGAATTAAGTTATACGGCAGGGTTATCGGTATATTCCTGAAAAAGCACTCGTTTATCAATGTTTTAATAAGCCTCCAGCTGATTGCTGTTTTTGTTATCGGAATAATTATGACATCGATAATAGACGAAAAGGCTTCCTCATATGAGGCTGTCAAACCGCTGCTTAATGGCGAGGGATTGTATTGTGGTGGATATTTTTTGAAAGATAATGAAAATGGCGGACTTTTGGAAAACACAGATGAAATCAAAACTCAGCTGAAAGATGTTGATTTTATCTCGTCTGTAAACTTTGCGTCCCTGCAAACAGGCGTTGATACACAAACTAACGAGGTTAAGACCGCATATGCACTTGTATATGATGATTATTCTGCAAATCTTTTTCGCCCGACAATAGAAAAAGGTTCGTGGATAACTGATTCCAAGCAATCCGATGATATACCGCAGGCTGTAATTACCCGAAATTATCAAGGCTATAATGTTAATGATATTGCTGAATTTGAAACTGAAAATGGAACGTTGAAGGTCAGAATAATCGGTGTAATTGGTGATAATGAAAAATACCTTGGAGCAAACTCGGAATATGAATCAAATGAACCATCCTATCAGTTAATGCTTTCTACACATTTCAACTGTCTGAATGACCAGCTTAAAAACAAAGGCTTTACAAACGAGGAGATTGCTTTGAAACTCGAATCTCTTGGGTATTCAGCGGACAGCATTGTATATAATGAACCTGTATTGTTTTTTACAGATAAGGAGTGGAATAAAACCGATTTGGATTCAGTAATGTCAGACTCCCTTTTTATAAAGTACAACCGGAATATTTCCGATGATGAAAAGCTTTACAACAGAAAATATATCAACGAGAATCTTTCTGTATTATCATTTGCGATACAGTTTTCTCAGTTGAACAACAACAGTCAGACCATTGTTTATAGAGAGTTGTACACATTGATGCCAATAATGTGTGCAATATACCTGCTTGTACTGATTGCGTCAGTGAGCGTTAATGCGATTAACTGCAAAAATAATATGAGAAACGAAGCCATACTGTATTTGGGTGGTGCAAAAAGAAAACAGTTGCTTACAATCAATGTAATTTACAATGGGCTGATTTGCATTGTGTCTTTGATAATTTCAATAGCAGGATCGTTGATTTTCTACAAGGCAGGATTGTTCAGCAAAACAGTAATTACATTGGGCTGGAAACAGATCACCATTTGCCTGATTGTGTGTGCTGTATATATCTTGGTATCCTGTATCATTTTCTGCATTATCCTTACATCAAAGGCTATAAAAAAAGCAATAATATTATCGGAGGAATAGTAATGGTAAAACTTAATAACATAGTAAAAATATATAATTCAAAGAAAGCCAACGAATTCAAGGCTCTCCACGGTGTTTCGGCAGAAATTCGGGACGGTGAGCTTATTGCGATTATCGGAAAATCGGGTGCAGGAAAATCAACGCTTCTGCATATTTTAGCCTGCATTGACAACTATCAGGAGGGCGAATACTACATTGATGATGTGCTTGTGAAAGACCTTTCCGAAAGTCAGTATGCAAAAATCAGAAACGAGAAAATCGGGATGGTTATGCAGGATTTTGCACTGGTTGAGGATTTCACGGCACTGGAAAACGTGATGATACCGCTGAATTTTTCCAAAAAGAAAGTCAGTGACAAGAAAGAAAAAGCCCTTGCGGCACTGAAATCGGTAGGCATTGAGGAGCTTGCCAAAAAGCTATGCAGCAAACTTTCGGGCGGACAGAAGCAGCGTGTGGCAATTGCCAGAGCGATAGTCAATGAACCGTCAATGATTTTGGCGGACGAACCGACGGGAGCACTGGACACAAAGACTTCCGCTGAGATTATGGAGCTTTTCAAGTCCCTGAACAAACAGGGCAGGACGGTTGTTATAGTTACCCACGACCCGAAGATTGCGGAGCAATGCGGCAGGGTTATTGAGATTAGTGACGGGAATATTGTTACAGCAAAATAAATTGTGGAGTGAAAACAATGAAAATTACCGATTATGTAGATCTGTTCTATCCGTCGGCGGAGGCTGAGGAGTATGCAAAAAAGCGGCAGAAAAAATATGAAAATTATCCGCAGGATTTTATGGTCAATCTTGAAACGGATAACATAGCAAAACTTATTGCACCTATGAATTTTGCTGTCGCAACATCTAAAATGAAAGAGTTTACAGATGACATTGAAACCCTTGATTACAGGCTGGATTGTCTTGAGGACTTTATGAATGTCCCCGAACTTAACGGCAGATTTCGACAGCTGATAAATGAACTCGCAGGAAACAGAATTGACTTTTCAGATGTTGATTGTGTCAACTCGTTTATGCAGATTAAGACCCATATGGACAGCCTTGAAGAATTTCTCGGCTGCATTGAAAACATCAACAGGTTCTTTGCAAAGTATAATCACGCAATTAAGTCGGTAGCGGTAAAAAGGCTTGCACAGTTTTTTGAAAAACTGCCAAAAAGCGAGAACATTTTCGAAATAGCATACAGCATTTCACAGCTGAAAGATACCTTTTCAAAAACCATACGGAGCGTAAAAATCGGTGTTAATTTTGATTCGGCTATGAATCCCGACAGTGCAGGACTGCTTGAAATCGGATATGACAAAATTTATCCCAAGGGAAATATTCTTGAAAAGCTTGTGTTCAAAAGTTTTGCAGGCAGAGAGCAGTTTATTGGCGAGGAGCATTTCAACTCGGCAACAAGGCACACTCCCATTGATATAGACACTGCCCTTTTCCGTGAACTGAGCAAATACACAAAGGAGTTCGCCCTGCGGATTGCCGCAGCACTTAAAAGCTATCGTTCCTCGGTTTTTTCAGACCTTTCGGAGCTGGAATCACAGCTTGACTTCTATGGCGGAGCGGCACAGTTTATATCAAGTGTTAGGGCAAGGGGAATGAAAATGTGCCGACCGAAATTTCTCCCCTCTGAGAAGCGTGTTACAAGGCTGAAAAACGTCTTTGACCTCAACTTCTACAGGCAGCTTGTTACGCAAAATCCGCAGGAAATTCTGACCGAAAAAATTGTTGCAAACGATATTGATATGTCAGATTACGCACGGTTTTATATGGTGACGGGAGCAAACAACGGCGGAAAAACCACTTTCGCAAGAGCGGTGGGAGTATGTCATTTAATGGCACAAATGGGATTGTACGTTCCTGCGGAAAGTGCAGAGATTTCCCCTGCCGATTACATATTCACCCATTTTCCAAAGGAAGAAGCTGTCGGAATAAATTCAGGCCGATTTACCACGGAAATCAAGGAGCTGAAAAAAATCTGCGAATATATGACCGACAGAAGTCTTGTTATTCTCAACGAATCCATTCAGTCAACCACGCCAGTTGAGTGCTTAAACATTGCAAAAATTCATCTTGAAATTATAGCGGCAGTGGGGGTAAGGGGATTTTATGTCACTCATCTAACAGAACTTTATAATGAAATTCAGCGGATAAACAACAAAAACTATCCCACAAAGGTGGGAAGTCTGGTATCCTGCACAGACAGTGAGGGCAAGCGTATGTACAAGATGAAAGCCGCAAAGCCGCCTATTGAAAGTCTTGCATACACGGTTTACGAAAAATTCGGAGCAAAGCTTGAAGACGTACTTGCAAAGTCGGGTGATAAGAATGGACAAGCGTGAAAACCTTTTGCAGTTTCTTGATTACGGTGGAAACGAGCTGTTTTCAAGCCTTATGGAAAGTGACAGCGACAGACCGCAGGCGTTGGACAGAATGTGCATTTTACTTCGCAAGGCTGTGATTTTCGGGAAACTGAAAGGCAGAGCTGCGGCATACCAATATATGATTTCAAAGGCAAACCAAATGGGATTTATAAAGTCAAAAAAAATACATGCCTACAGGCTGACAGCTGCCGAACGGGAGCGGATTACAGAAAAAGTCTGCAAGTCAACAGGTGCGAAATATTTTTTCAAAAAGTATGGAAAGAACGTGATAATTTATTCTGCACTGCTTGGGGCGGCTGTGATTTTGGTTGTGCTGATATATAATTATATGCACTCGGAAAAATATCTGAAAAGAATGTACCAGGCGGCTGAGGAAACTGTAATTATAGAGTCGGCATACAAAACCGATTACGGCATAAAGCTTACCATACACAACAATTCACTTGTGGACTATTACATCTGCGATTTGCCGACCTTGAAATATACTGACGAATATGATGACCGGGCAATCGGAACATATTATCATTGTAAAAATGCAAAACTTTAAGATTGTGTTATATACAAGTTTGACAAAAAATGACCTGATTCTAAATTCTGTATAGCTGCGGAATGGCATATCAAAATTAAAGAGCAAATCTATTTGATGAGATCGTCGAAACCACCGTCGGTCTTATCTGCATATTTTCATAAAAGTATTCTGTGCAAGATACAGCATTTTGAACAGTCTCTCATCGGTTGGAAATAACGACTTTGTTTTGGTGACCTTTCGCAGCTTACTGTTAATTCCCTCAATCGCATTGGTAGTGTAAGTCAGCTTTCTCAGTTCCTGCAGAAACTTGAAGTAAGTGCTTAGATTCGCCCGATTTTCATACCATGACTTTGAAATCTTTGGATACTTCTTGTCCCATATTGATGCAAATTCGTCAATGGCATCATGCGCAGAAGGCACATCAACAGCGGGATAAACACATTTTAAATCAGCCATAAGTTCTTTCTGACACGCTCAGGCCTAAATATTGCGGATATGCTCTTCAATGTCAGCAGTTGACACACCTTTTGCGTAACATTGAGATGATTTTATTCTCCATGTCCGAAGAAATTTTGGGCTGATTTTTCCAAATAAGCTGCAGCTCTGGACCTGCGAAAAAATCTCTGTAAATTCAACAACAGTGATAAAAAACGATATTGTGGAGCGGCTTGAAAAACAGCCGCTCATTTTTTTACAGTATACAATAAATACCGTAATTTGTCAAGGTTCTTCAACAGTCAGTCTGCTGGAATGGAGCGTAGCGGAATGGAGGCAGACTGACTGTGCCGGCTCAGCTTAGCCTGTCGAGATACATGATCTCCAGCTCGCCAAGAACTATGCCCCAGTTTCTCAGCGGTATAGTCCATTTTTTCGCTATTTCATGCGTTGCAAGATACAGTACCTTCAGGAGCGCCGTATCGCTCGGAAATACGCTTCTCTGCTTGTTCAGACGACGATAGCCGCTGTTAAGGCTTTCGATCGCAATGGTGGTGTAAATGACCTTTCTCACATCAGCGGAAAACTTGAAGATCGGTGAGATCACATCCCAGTTTTTGTACCAGCTCTTCATGGCGTTTGGATAATCTTTCTCCCACTTCTCCGTCACACGCTCAAGCTGTTCAAGCGCAGCGTCCTCAGACGGTGCGTGATAAATGGTTTTCAAATCGTTGGAAAATTCTTTCTTGCTTTTTGCACCAACATATTTCAGCGTGTTTCTTACTTGATGAACGATACAACGCTGTAATTCTGTCTGTGGAAATGCCGTATTTACGGCTTCTTTCATACCCGAAAGACCATCGGCACATATCACGAGGACATCCTTTACGCCGCGATTTTTCAGCTCATTCAGGACTCCAAGCCAATATTTTGCACTTTCGTTTTCTCCGATATGTATGGATAAAACTTCCTTGTGACCTGTCAAGCTTACTGCAAGAATCACATATGCCGCAAGCTTTTTTATCTGTCCGTTTTCTCGTACAGAAAAATGTACAGCATCAATAAATACAATGAGATAAACCTCGCCCAGAGGACGTTTCTGCCAGTCCTCTATCTGCGGAAGAAGGCGGTCTGTGATATCGGATATCATACTCCTCGAGCAGCATTCCGATGATGTTCTTTTTTCCTTCGCTCATTGGTTCTCTTTTTCTTCTTCTCATAAAAAATCAGCCTCCTGTGTTATTTTTATTATACCACAGTTGACTGACTTTTTACAGACTTTTTTTCAGAGGATCCAATAAGAATTTTGACTTGTTAATGCAATATTCCCCAAAAATCAAAGTAGCCATACTGAATGAGGATAAGGAAGTAATAAGTGTTTCTGATGTCGGAACAATAAAAAAAGCTAAGGGTTATTTGACTGGAGGTATTATTTATAACATTAGCAGCAATAATCTAAAAATTGATTACTATACTCCTAATAATAACACGTTTGGTATTATCGTTTTCGTCTTTATATGTGCTACTATAATTATATTTATCACACTTATAATTAAAAACATTGTAAAGCGAAGAAAGAGTATAATGTACCCTAGAAACTGAACACAAAATTGCCAAAACATCGTGACAGTGGTATAATAAAAGAAAGAAACAGGAGGACACGATAATGGCGAAGAGGAACACATACACACCAGAGTACAAGGCAAAAATCGTAATAGAAATACTGGAGGGAGAGCAGACGATCAGCGAGATAGCAAGTCGTGAAGGAATCAACGTCAATCAGCTGAAAAATTGGAAAAAGGAATTTCTTGAGAATGCATCCCGTGCCTTTAATGGTTCAAAATCAGAAAAGGAAGCAAAAAGAGCAGCTGAGAACTCAAAAAAGCGGGAAGAAAAGCTTATGCAGAAAATCGGTCACCTGACAGTTCAGGTGGACTGGCTCAAAAAAAAATCTGAAGAAGTGCTCGGACCTGACTGGAAGGAAAAGTCTGGTTATGAAGAATGATAGGCTGAACATTAAGGAACAGTGTGAACTGCTTGAAATCAACCGCACTTCGATGTACTATCAGCCTGTTGAACCGGCAGAAAAAGCCTTGGAGCGTGAGGAATACATCAAATCACGTATTGACTACTGGCACACAAAATTCTGCTACATTGGTCATCGGAAAATCAAAGAAAAGCTTGTACAGGAAGACGGGATTGCAATCGGCAGAAAGCTTGTCAGACGTTATATGGCGGAAATGAATATCTGTCCGGTTTATCCGAAATCCAATCTTTCAAAGCCCGGAAAGAACAGTTTAAAATTTCCGTATCTGCTGAAAAATCTAAAAATTGACCGACCAAATCAGGTATGGTCAATTGACATCACCTATATCAAAATGGGGCGCAGCCATATGTATCTGACAGCGATTATTGATTGGTACAGCGGTTTTATCGTGGGCTATGAATTGTCTGATACGCTGGATACTGCACCGGTTTTAGCAGCAGTCACAAATGCCATGGAACAATACGGCAATCCTGAAATTATCAATTCTGATCAGGGCAGCCAGTTTACAAGCAATGACTATATTGAATTTCTGAAAGCGAAGAATATCCGCCAGAGTATGGACGGAAAAGCTAGATGGGTGGATAATGTGGTAATTGAACGCTGGTTTCGCAGCTTGAAAACGGAGTTGATTTATATCAATGAATACAGCAATCCCAGAGAGCTGCGGCAGCAGATTGGTAGTTACATCAAGGATTACAACAACGAAAGACCCCATCAGGCGCTTGGCTACAAGTTGCCTGTGCAGGTTTACCAAGCCAAGTCTGTATGCAATGCTGCATAAATTTTGCTTACGTTTTTTGGATGGCTATACAAGGTTTTCGCTGTCACGATAATTTTTTTCATTTGTGTCTTGACAAGGGGGACATTATAGAGACCTTCATTCAATTATAGAACTTAATACAAAATTTGACGTGTAGCGTGGGTAAAATTACTATTTTATTAGACAATTTCAGTAGTTATTATACGTACAATGTATCATTATAAAAAATAAGAAGATATTGATAATAATCTGAAAAAACAACCAGTAAACCACTAACGCTACAGAATCTTACTATGGTAATTATACTATGTTAAATATTGTTAAGGTTTTTGGGGGTCAGGAAGCGATACCGCAATAATTGTGGTATCGCTTTATTTTTATAAACAAATAACGATTCACTTTTTATAGATTACTCAAAATTAAAAGAAGTTATAATGTTCTTATCTTGATCCTTCTGATGATATATTAACAAATTATTAAAGCAGATGAGTTTTTAAGTCAAGAAATGTCATTTGACGCAAAACTATTGAAAAAAACAATTTAGACACGCTATACTAAAAGCGAGGTGATGAGTGATGATTTCAAAACTCGCAAAAGGTATGGCGTGTTTTTTTTCCGACAATAAAATTATAGCGGCGGAAGATTCCGAAGTTTATGCATATGGAATAGAGTTACTGTTATCCACAATTTTCAATTTGGTTGTAGCTATTATTATTGCTTTAATTTCTAATGAATTTATACCCTGCTTTTTCAATTTAACAGCGTTTGTTACGATAAGAATGTATGCTGGAGGATATCATGCTGATACGCATTGGGGATGTATGCTTACACTTGTTTGTGTGCTTTCTGTTTTTATTTTATAAATAAAAACTATTAGTATAACTACTATGAGTATATTATCGCCGATCTTATGGATTTTATCAGCAATAATATTATTTAGATTTGCACCGGTTGAACATCCGAACAAACCTATTTCAGAAAAAAAGAAGATGAAGTTAAGAAAAAAATCTTTGATTTCATTTTTTGTATGGACAATATTCTGCATAATATTTTATTTTTTTAAATCAGAAATATGTTTTTATTCAGTAACGGGAATATTTACATTAAATTGTGCGATGATTGCAGAGAAAATAAGACTACATATGAAATCGTAATAATACGTTAATTCTCAGTGCGATCTATGGCATAACGACATTAGTAACAGGTCAAGCCTGCAGCATAACCTATTGTCAGCCGAAGGAGCCGGAGAATTTGCATAAATTTTTGAAAAAGAAACCTGCTAAGAAAAATCAATAGGCAAAATGAACAAAGTTGAGAAAAGAAGCA
>ERZ834694.80-NODE-80-length-114938-cov-33.657965_pt1 | contig 114938 bp, 109 predicted proteins | sample MGYA00519691_ERZ834694 | MGnify/ENA primary metagenome ERZ834694 (study PRJEB31850, sample SAMEA3708758) | human gut metagenome | biome: human gut; feature: human-associated habitat; material: faeces | place: China | collected 2014 ... | reverse complement strand
GAACATTTTACAGCAGAGGATGCCGTAATCGGCTAATTAAAAGTATTTATTTACAGAAATGCACAGTTCCCGATATGCTAAGAACTGTGCATTCCTTTTTTCTTCAATTTTACGATTTCTCAATTTTTCGAACTTGAAATTGTCGGGTTCAAACTGTAAGCTCAATTTGATTCCCTTCAATTGCAACAATACAGCTTTCGTAATAGCCATCTCCTGTTGTCCGGGGACCGCTGATTACTTCATAACCAGCAGTTTTCAACTCTACGGTCAAGGCATCAACCTTTTCTTTACTTCCTACACTAAATGCGATATGTGCATATCCCGTGCGAGCAAGTTCTTTAGGTAAATCATGCATTTCTGGCTTATTCATAATCTCTAATCGTGCACCATCATCAAACGACAGAAAATAGGAACGAAAGTTAGTTTTCAGATTATGATATCCTTCGTTCGACTTGGCTCCCAGATACTTCATAAAAAAGTTGCGAGTTTTTTCCAGGTCATTTACATATAAAGCAATGTGTTCGATTTTCATAATTCACCTCCTTAAATTTCGATTTCTACGCGGTGATGCCGACGCTAATATTATCTGACTCATATTTATTTACCTTTTCTTTCAATTCTGATTTTTTAGCTGTTTATATTTCATCGTATAATTTCATATATTTTATCACACATAAATAGCCAAAAAAAGGACAAATTAATCAATTGAATTATTTCCATATTCCCTTACTTTTTCTGACATAATAATACAGATCATTTTCCATAGCAAGCACCTTGTCGAGCGGAATACTCTTAAAAATCTTCATCTTCATCTTAAACCTGATCCACAAAGCTGAATATATTCCGAGCACTATAAAGCAGACTCCGGTGACAAGCCATATCATAAGCTTTTCATGTGGGTCACTTGAAATATTTAAAATCATATACGCTGTACCGACAATTCCGATTATTGGAAATAGTGGGCCGCACGGCACTTTAAAATTTCTTGGTGCTTTTGGAAGCCTTTTTCTGAATATCAGTAGATCAATATGTGCCAATATGTATGAAATCATCCAGAATACTGAGCCTACCAGAATCAAAAATGAAATCATATCTGCGGAGCTGTCACTGAAATATCCAAATATCAGGATAAGCGCACTCACAAAAACCTGACCAAACCACGGCACATTGTGTCTGTTTGTCTTTGCAAAAATCTTTGGAAGCATATTCATTTTTGCCATTCCCTGACAGATAACAGCAAGTGAATTGACTGTTGAATTCTGTGTACTTATAACAGCCAGAGCTCCGACCAGCATCATCCATATTTTTCCGGCTTTTCCGAGCACTGCATAGCCATATACCAGGTGAGGGGCTGCGGAATCTGCAAGCGCTCCCCACTCCACATAATTGTGAAATCCAAAGATCATGACTGACTGCATTATAAATATGAGGAAAAGTCCTATCATCATGCCAAGCGGCACATTTCGTTTCGCATTTTTCACCTGCTTTGATACCGGGATTGCATATTCGGCTCCTATAAAAAGCCAGAAGGCCACTGCCGTCATTGCGGCAACATCCTTAAAATCGGCATTGAGGACATATGGCTGTTGTATTTTTACTCCTGTTCCTATACCTATCATACCGATGAAGCCCATAGCAACCAGCGAGCCGACAAGCAGAAAGGCTACAATATCCTGTATTTTTGCAAACATATCCACACCTCTTAGATTTGCCAACAGGATAATAACCGTCATGATGACAGTATATGCAAAGCTTGGTATGCCAGGGCCTATAACATCTGCAAGTGAGAAAGAGAATATAGAAGCTTCCACTCCACATGACATTGTGTTACAGATTAAGTAGCCTCCAACCATTGAGATAAGTGTTGGAAACGGTCCAAGTGCTGCCAGTGTATACTGTGCGAGACCACCTGTTGTATTGGGCATAAGTGCATTCAGCTCTGACAGCGATGCAACCGTTGTCATGTTTAAAAGCATTGCAATGAACATTGCAAATATAAATGTGCTTCCAAGTGTACCTGCACCATTTCCGAGTGATACGAGACAGCTCGTTGCGACTACGAGCCCAACAGAAATCGATACTACATTTCCTAAGCCTAATTTCTTTTCATCCATAAGCGATGCCCTCTTTCATTCATATATTTACAAACTGCTGCTTTTAATTAAAGCGCCTCCAGTCCCTCGTCTCCGGTGCGGACTCTTATTACATTGTCAATGCTGTATACAAAAATCTTTCCATCGCCAATATGTCCTGTATAGAGCTCTTTTTTGATTATGTCCAGGATTTTATCTACCTTTGATGTCTCTACAACAATATTTATCTGCTGCTTTGGAAGCAGCTCCATAACTTCATTTATATCTACCTCATATTCCTGCGTTCCCATTTCCACTCCGCAGCCTAACACCTGCATAACCGTGACTCCGCGTATTCCAACCTTGCTTAGCTGCTGTATCAGGTCTGTAAGCTTTGACATTCCTGTGATAACCTCAATCTTTGATATTCTGCTCATGTCTATATCCTCCTTTGCATTTTCCTGTACTGCTCCAATGTTAAGCCTGCATAACTTTTAAATTCCTTCATCATGTGAGCCTCATCAAAATATCCACAATCAAGTGCAAGCTCATCATAACGTGTATTGTTTGTGTTTAATTTATCCAATAATGTCTGAAAACGTATATAACATGCAAATTGCTTTGGTGAAATACTATTATAATTCTTAAATACCCTTCTTAGATAACAGGCTGAATAATTTGTTTCCTCCTGCAGCTCATTGATGCTTATATGTCCGTTTGCACGCGTAATGCGGTTTACCAGATATTCATTAATCATCTCTTTGTCTGACAAATCTGGACGTCCATATACAAAATCCCTGTAAGCCTCCATAAAAATCATACTGCGGCTTTTTATATCAGTTGCCATGGCTATCCTTTCAGTGAGATTTTTGCCAAAGAGATTGCCATCTATTTCCAAATCGTCATTTACAAGCATGTCCATGGAAAGCTCCCTCGGCAGTATTCCCTGTCCCGGCTGAAACCTGACGCCAAAGCATAAGCCGACATCGCCCAGCTCCCATTTCTTTACGCCGAATACAGTTCCGCTTATAAAAGTAGTAACCCTGCTTTTTCCTATATTAAACAGCAAATCTATGCTTCCATCAGGAACTGCTTTCAGCTCATGCAGTAATTTGTTTCCTAAAAAAAATTCATAGAAATGTGAAATTCCAAGCTTTGGCATATCAAGCCTTGATACATCGTCAACCCCAAGTTCAACGTATGGCTGACACGGATTAATGATGGTATTCTCTTTTTGCATAATCTGACCTCTTTTCAAAAGTCATAACTAATGAAGCTCCGGTTCCTCCCAAAGGTTGAGTCTGACTCCAATTCCCAGCTCAAGAGCCCTTTTGTATACAGTCTCACCCCAGGCAATATCCTCTACAGGCATTCCACCGACTGAGTAGATGATTCGCTGTTTATCATTGTCTCTGCCTGTCAGCTTACCGGTTATGACATCGGTTACATCTATTATTTCATCTCTTGTTATTTTTTTGTCATGCATGAGATCCATGAATTTGCAGCCTACAATCTGTACCGGATCGTAGCTCGGATATGGATATTCCTCCGCCCATGCTTCGTACAGTTTATAATTATCTACGACAAGCTTTGTGTTTTTATCCAGATAGAATTTCTCATCAAATCTGGCTGCTGAAGGCATACATATGAGAGCTCCTTCCTTTATCCAGGCCTCATCAATGTATGGGAATAGCGCTTCCTTGTCGCCGACACATGTGGTTGTACTGATGATATCACTGCCTTTTATGGCTTCCTCCATTGTCTCACAGACTTTAATTGTCTTAATCTGAGGAAATTCCTTCTTTACATATTCTACAAATGAATCGATTGATTTTTGTCCACGGCCTTTGATTTTAACTGTGTCGAGCTTCGGACAGACACTGATAAATGCTGCAAGAGATGTTTTTCCCATTACTCCAGGGCCAACAATTGCTGCTACCTTTGAGTCCTTTCTGGCAAGATACTTGGCTCCGACTCCGGGAATTGCTCCCGTTCTGTAAGCACTTAAAAGATTTGCTGACATAAGCGCTAAAGGTGCTCCTGTGTCCTTGTCATTTAACATCATCATGAGAATTGAACGCGGAAGTCCTGCTTTTTTATTTTCAGTGTTTGAGCCATACCACTTCATGCCTGCCATCTGAAAATTGCCTCCCAGATATGCCGGCATTGCCATGAAACGCCTGTCCTCTCCATTCTTTGGCATCCCCTTAAATTCAGGATTATCAGGGAAGGTAACCATACATCCATGTGAATTGTGATTTTCACCGCCCATCACATAGTCACCCTTTTTAAGTGTGACCATCATATCCTCCATGACCTCAACACATTTTGCCATATCCTTTACACCGGCCTTAATCATATCTGGTTCACTTAAGTAAAGAAAATCAATTTTTGCACTCATCTTATTTTCCTCCGTTTCCTGTGTCATGTTACAACTGTCAGGTATAAATATGTTTATATACATGTCAGAGAAATCTGCTTATGATGAATCTCAAAAATCAAAAAAGGCGCCAACAGTTTCTACTGTTGACACCTTCGTCATGTACGTATATTAACATATTTAACATTTCAAGTCTATATACTTTACAAATAAAAGCATATTTCTTTTTTATTTGCTTTATAACCTGATTATATATTATTGTTCACAGCCTGTATTGTATAAAACGATACAGCCCATATTAGTTTTCCATATAACATTTTATTATTTTATCTGCAAGGCTTAAATCTGTCATATCTCAGCGCACTGATATCAACTACCGTCTTTTCACCTTGCACCATCTGGCTCAGCATAAGTCCGACTGCAGGAGCTGTACCAAAGCCATGGCCGGTAAAGCCACATGCCAGTATAAGTCCCGGTGCTTCATCAACCCTGCTTAAAAAAGGCACCCCATCAAATGAATTATCCAGCCATCCACACCAGCTTCTGACTATCTTTGCATCTCGAAGTGCCGGAATATAGCCCTCAATGGCTCTGCAGCTTGCTGACAGAGTCACGGAATTTGTAATCATCCTTGACGGATCAGCCAGGTTTGTTGACGGATCTACCATCTCATCCACTGTTTCCCAGCCTGAATCCGAGCCGAATACAAAGGAACCATGCTTTGTCTGATGACCATAGAAATCAGCAGATGCACATCCAAACATAACATCTATCATATGTGGCTGCATTTCTGTTACAAGACACTCATCTATCAGTCTGTTCATCGGAACATCAACTCCGATTGTCCTTGCTATAGCTCTGCTCTCATAGCCGGCAACAAGTATTATTGTCTCCCCCTCAAACACTGTACCATCATTTAATATTACCTTTCTTACCTTTCCTTTCACCTTTTGAAGACTCTTTACCGGTGCATCCGTGTAGAATCTGACCCCAAGCTCAAGTGCTCTTTTATAATATCCCAGTGTTGTGGTAAGCGGATTTGCATGTCCGTCTGTAGGACACCAGCTTGCTCCGATTACCTCATCAGACAGATATGGGCAGATTTCTTTTACCTCCTTCTGGTCTATCATTCTGACATCAAGACCTACAGATTGTGCTGAGTTTGCAAGACTCTCCAGCTTCTTCATATGCTCTGGGGTTTTTCCCATACGCAGATTGCCCTTCTGTGTATACTCTGTGTCCACTCCAAGCTCCTCTGAAAGTGTTGGCCACAGATTTCTTATGCCATACATGGCATATGGCAGCTCTCTTACATCTCGTCCTGACTGACGGACACCTCCTCCATTTCTGGATGAACCACCATGCCCTATGCTGTTAGTTGCCTCTAATACTATCACTGATCTGGTACCGCTCTTTGCCAGATAATATGCTGCCGCACATCCGTTTACTCCGCCTCCGATAATTACAACATCTGCCACATTACTCATCACAGTCACCTCCGTCTTCTGCAAGTATACACATCTCAATTGGTCTCATCGGCGCTCTAGAGCTTGCCGGAACAATCTCTGCCGGAGATACCTTTAACTCACTTGCTATTATTCCTTTTACAAGCTTTCCGCAGGTCTGTCCCTGACACAATCCCATGCCGCTTCTCAAATATCTGCGCATTTCTTCCATTGTAAAAATGCCTTCATGCACAGCTTTTCTAATCTGTCCCTTTGTTACCTCTTCACATCTACAGACAAGGAGATCATCATCCTCACCTTTTACAAAAGGTCCTATTTCCTTTAACTTTGCCTGAATATCAATCATAATAAAACCTCCTATGCTTCCTTTGCCATTTCTTTTTTATAGAATCTCGCCTTCATTACCATGTCATTTGGAACCTTTATGGTAAGCAGATATGTATGGTCAAATACCGGGGCTGTCCTGATTTTTGTAACCTCTGCATCACATACATATTTACCGTTTCTGCCAAGTGCAATGCCCCTGTCACCGACCTTTGGAAGTGGAAGGAACTCATATGGCATTGTAACCTCACCATAGCCTTCCTCTACGTCTTCTTCTACAAGAAAGATAGACTGTCCTGAACATGAAGCCACGCACATTCCGCAGCCTACACATTTTTTATCCGGGTCAATTGCCGGAAGTGAGGTGATATTTCTTCCAATTCTGATACAGCCCATCTTACATGCATCCTGACATGGGTTACACGGAATATTCTGTGTACACTCGATTACAGGATGTATGCCCTTCTGGTGTGTGACACCGGGGAATCTTTCTATCTCTTCATCTGCCACATATCCTTTATTTAAAAGATTCATTGAGACAGCAATTCCCTCTTCTGTTGTTTCAACAAGCTTTCCTCTGTTCTTCGGTGCAAACATTCCCTGTCTGAGAGTGTCCAGCTGTCCTTCAAGCTCGTCAATCCTTGCATCTCTTTCCTCTTCCGTCATGTATCCCAGATAACATGCAATGGATGCTCCTGACATTCTGCCTTCTATCATGGCTGAGCTTGCTTCCTCTATACCTGAAACATCGCCTGCCGCATAGATTCCGGGAACACTTGTGGCTCCGAATTTATCAATTACCGGAACATTTCCACCCTTTGTATCACTCATCTGTACCTCTGCCTGTTTTAAAAGCTGCGACATAGGTGATAATCCAACTGCCAGACATACCGTGTCTACATCAAAATGCTTTTCCGTGCCCGGTATTATTTTCCAATCCGGTCCGACCTGCCCTATCACAACACCTGTCACATAATCATCGCCCTCTACTCTTACTATTGTATGTGAGAGATAGAACGGAACCCCGCATCGGGCTACCTTTGCGGCATGTACGCCGTATCCACCAACCCTTGGTGCTGCATCAGCCAATGCAACAACCTCACAGCCTGCCTGCAACAGCTGATAGCTTACTACAAGTCCAACGTTTCCTGAGCCAAGCATCAGTATTCTGTTGCCGGGTTTTATGTGATGGAGGTTCATCATGGTCTGGGCTGCTCCGGCTCCAATTACTCCGGGCTTTGTCCATCCCTCGAAATTTACCATATTCTCACTGGCTCCTGTAGCGACAAGAACAGCATCTCCTTTATAGTGCTTTACGCTGTCTCCAACCTTTACTGTTATCTCCTTTTCCGGATAAAGGCCTACTACCGTTGCATTTAAAATGACCTCAACTCCGTATTCCTTTGCTTCTTTGAGAAGCTCTTCACCAATTTTAAAGCCTCTTTCTTTAGCCTTATGCTCCTTTGAACCAAAGAATTTATGAATCTGTTTAAAAAGCTGTCCGCCCGGTCTGGCATTCTCATCAAATACTATCGGCTTTAATCCTTTTTTTGCTGCCTCTATTGCTGCAGACAAACCGGCAGGTCCGGCACCAATTACTATCATGTCATATCGTTCAATCTTCATAATTCATGTCTCCATTCCATATATTTTATGCTTTCAAATATTATTCCTGTGGTTTCGCAGATACGCCGTACTGTGTCTGAACAACCATTCCGGCTTCAAGCGGTGTGATGCAGGTTCTGATATTTGGCTTTCCGTCTACAATCATCACACAATCAGTACATCTTCCTATTGCACAAAATATTCCTCTCGGCTCATGTGTCTTCGCTGTGTATCTGTGAGCCATAACACCGGCTGCCTTTAAGGCTGTTGCAATCGGTTCTCCTTCATAGCCCTCCAGAAGCTTTCCATCATAACTAAAGGTAACCTTTTTTCTCTTTGGTGTTTCTCCCAATATTGGGTGATTTTCAATTCTATCCATAATCTCAATCCTCCTAGTGTACTTTCAAACCGCTTAAGTAAGCGATTAAAAAAGGCGCCAACGATTGTATCGCTGACGCCTTTGTCTAACTCATTTACTGATAAGACATTAACATATAAAATTTATCCGGTATTGTAAAAAACGATACTTCCCCCCGCTTCCTGCTAAAAACAATGCCATATGCTAAGTATTCACCTGCTATAAATTATTTCAATTTCCAGCTTACCGCCTGTTCCCTGGCATCTACGTCCCAGAATCTTGCAATCAGGTTACACAATGTGGATTTTCCACCACCTGATGGGCCAACGATTGCCATCTTTGTATGCTTCTAATTTAATAATTCCTTTTCTATACTAAGGACATCCGGAAAAATCAACTTCGCTCCCTTTCTCTGCAATGCTAAAACTTTTCCTGCTTTATCCTTTAACTCCTTTTCCAATCTACCATCAACACGAACTGGTATATTGGCAACAGAGTCCAGATACTCATTTTTCATATATTTTTCTGTAATCGGGCACATATTTTGAATCAAAAATGCCTTCTCATGACCAAGCACTTCTCCAAAAACAATTGTATCGCACCTATGATACTTTTGCATTTTCTTATTATAGATTCCTTTAAATTTAGAAACCTGTGATGAAAATGGTATCATCCAAAACAGCTGCGTATTACTATCCTGGAATGCATAAAAACATGGTCTATCATGTAACTGTCCATTTACCTTTTCCTTATTCTGCATCAAATAAGAATCTGGAAAATCCTTAAAGTATTGATCATCAATATAATAAAAATGTCCTATTTCCATTTTTTCTCCTATCGTCAAAAAGAGGCTCCATCCTCTCGAACGGAACCTCAAAACATTTGAACTCGACCTTTTCTAAGTCGCATATCGAGTAGCGACAAACATTTGAACTCGACCTTATTTGAGTTGCATATCGAGTAGCAACAAACATTTGCAGTAATCTCTTACTGTACCTAAAGTATACATTCAAATGTGCCGCCTGTCAAGGTCAAATATAGTTCAAATCACAGCTTGCGGCTGCATTAATATTATATGTCCTTATCCAACTAGATATTCATTTTACACGATACGGATAGACTGTTCAACGATTGCACACTATATAACAATAGCCCTTACAATTTAACGATTGTTACTACCGTTAAAATCAGCACTTCTACATCGGCTCATTTGCATTCACTCATTCGTAGTATTACTCATTATTTATTTTCTCTTTATAATCTATAGCATACATCTCACAAATTGAACGTATCAAATCCATATTTATCAGCAATATTCAAAGATATCTCTTTAAACTGCAACTCATATTTTGGGAACTTATTAATTCCCATAAATTTTTTGTATTCCTCTTCATAAAAAGCAAGCTTTTTTTCTATTAATTTCAATATGTGCCTCCATTAATTAACTTCTTATTGTACATATTTTTTGCACACTTACAACGCCTTCAAATACTCTTCCACATTCAGATAAGCCACATCTTCCTGTGTCTCCACGCCTGCCTTAACAAGCGATGTTGTAGCACCACGGTATATCACATACTTTCCGGTAATTGTACCATATCTAAATTCAGTATCCTTGCATTTTTGTTCATCCAACAAATGTTTGCACTGCTGTGGAACAACTTCTTTACTATGCTTAATCTCATAGATTTCGCAAGTCCCTTCATCCGGATTAAACACCACCATATCAAATTCGCCAATTGCAAACTGTAAGCGGAACACTTCACAATTCTTTTTAGAAAGCTTTGTTTCCAAAAGAACAATATCCTCCATCATTCTGCCTTTGATTTCATCTATTATTCTTTCAGTTACTCGCTTTCGCTCTTCAAAGGATAAACCTCTAAACATATCATCCTGAATAAGCGATTTGATAAGTGCCTCTGCTTGGGAATAACGCATACCAGGCTGCGAAAATGCTGTTCTGGATTCTCTTCGATTATAATCAGACATCCATCTGCTTTCTATTTCCACAGTTAAGTCAAGCAAATCCAAGTATTCTTTTATTTCGTAACGATGTGAATCTTGGATTTCAACCTTTTGTTCTTCCTTATCCTTGATTTCCAGCAAAGATTTCAGCATTTCATTCACTTTAAGAATATCAATACGATCGAGAATATCTGTCGGTTCTTCCCGATCCTTTCGTAAATTGCCTGCTGAAATTCTTAAATCATTTGATTTAAAATCTCTGGTCAATACCTCCATAGTGAATCGATGATTCATATCCTCCACAATTCTGTTAATTGCGTTGGTTAATTCATTTTTCTCATATAAATCCCGCAATGAACGGAAATGACCTTCATACTTATAATTTTTCAAGGAATGCTGAATATTTCTTGCAATGGCACTGTCAACATACTCGTCGGTACTCTTCTTAGTGGCAAAAATCATGGCATTATCATTATACTGCTTTCCACCAAGACTCATCGTTCCGCCATATCGAATGAAATCGTCAATACCAACAATTCCCAGCACTCTCTCAAATTCACGATATGGAATAAAAGTTGTATGACACATAATGCACCTGTCATACAACTCCTCATCCTCTGTAAACATAAAGCCTAGGGAATCAGTACCGGAAAGTACTATCTTCATTCCGCTCGCCGCAAATACATCAGAAAACAGTGCTGCACCTTCGATAAAATCATTCAGTAGTGTAACCTCATCGATAAACACATAGCGATAACCTTTTTCTTCCAGAACTTTTAAATCCCGATTCACATCATCCAAGGTTTTATTATCCTGTATTTGAATGAACACAGTTTTACTTCTCATTGATGTATCCATCTCTGATATCAACTGACGTATCAGTGTTGTTTTACCGGTTCTTCTAAGACCATACAAAATATACACTCTATCATGTATATCTCCATAAACATAATCATAAAGTTGCTGATAACATTCACGTTTTCCCCACTTTGCCACAGGCTTTACAAAACGCTCCAGCTCCTCACCAATTCTTACTGTACATCGAAACTGCGAAACCGGCTTTTCTTCTTTTATTTCCTGATTATCTATGTTTTTTATTAAATTTTGAAGTACTTTCCTGCGTTCGATTTGCTTGGAAAGCTGTTCTAACTCTTCATCCTTCGTCCTTCTGGTATGTTGCTTTCCATCTTCGCGCCATTGATAATAAGCATACTCTTTTCCATTTATTTTTTTATAAGTAATACCACCTGTTGGCAATGTTTCAATCTCGGCAATAATCTTGTTATATTCTTCGTTTGTCATAAGCACCCCTCCTTATAGGTCTATTTTAACTTTTTTAACTTCGTTTGTAAAGTTAAAAAAGTTAAAATTATGATTTTTTACATATAATTGGCTAATTCACTCAGAAATGCTATAATACTTCCAGTTGAGAAATCTGCGAGGTTTGCACCATAATATAGGGCAAACCTCGCTCACTCTTATCGAATCCTAACGCCTCTTTCATAACTTCTGTCTTTGTCCGCACTCTGTAACTGTGTCCCCACCTTAATACATGCATCCCGGAATTCATATTCAGAAAAATCTTTTCCATGCATCTCTTGCAGAACAACTTTTGCCTTTTACTCTGCATACTTTTGAATAATTCCTTCGTATTCGGCCCTAATACTCCGATTTCGTTCCGCAAGAGTGTTGCACAGACTCCAGTTCACATTGTAGCTTTGTTGTTTTACCCAAAGCTCACTTCAAGTTTACGGATGAATCCATTCTTTTTCATCAGCATCTTTTACTCTCGATTTCCTATAGTTAATTGCCTTGTTTATCTGATTCTTATTATACAGATCAAGGTGTCCCATAAACACACCTTACACATCGAATTTATGTTCCTATTTTTTATACTGTTTTACTAACCGGTCAATTTCATCATTCATCATCGCTACTACATTTTGTGGACCAGCAAGCGTAACTCCCTCACCCAATCCTATAATCCATGCAATCTAAAACATTCCTCATTACAGCTTTCCACTACATCCTTAGATTAAGAAAGGCTCTGCATAAGCAGAGCCCTTCTAACATTTTCTTTCGAGGATTAACCTCTAGCCAGATTGTGGTAAATGTCAAACCCTTATAAAGCTCATAAGGCACTGCTCTCTGGCACAACACCTTACTTTGCCGCTTGGCAGACACTCAAGTTGCCTGTCTTTAATATTATATTATCTGTCATATGAAAATATGTCAATCCAAAATTCATGACTTCATAAAGAATTAACATTTTTCATTTGCACGCTTTTTCCACAAATGCCACATTGACACTGTTCGCCTTTGGTGGCATGCACCTAAATCATGATAGAAGTATCTGCGAGCATAGTAACTTTATCAATACAAGTATGCTTGACATTTAGGATAGTTTTGATACAATTTTCTATACCACACATACTAATGAAGAGCCGAAGACAAGCACGAATCCGTTATTTTCAGAAGGAATAATTCTCATTATCGGAACATAATTAGTAAAAATTAAAATCCTATATGAGCCCTAATATCATTTAACCACCATGCCATTGTTTCTCCTCATAGCCATCAATGGTATAAGGTTTTTGCTCATGATTTCCATGTTTTCAGCTTTCATCTCTGTCACCTCTTATCATACCTCATCAGCTCATCACCTCACCCTACGATAAACTAATCATCCATTTACGCTTTTTAAAAATAACCAGCGATACAACAATCCTGAATATTTCCTCCGTAGTAAGCAGTATATACACACCTACAATTCCCCACTTAAATACATACGCAGCAAGCAGACATAGCGGAATTCCGATGCACCATGTGCCAACAATATCAATAATCATAATAATTTTGGTATTGCCGCCACTTCTTATAATTCCTCCTCCAAGTATCATATTTTCCACCTTAACCGGTGCATATAGGGCAAATACAATAAGCAGTATTTTTCCAATCTCTTTTACACTATCATCCACACGATATAATTCAGTATATGCTCCAGACAGAAGAATGAGCAATGCCGATACCACTACTGCACCAAATAAGCCTGAATACATAATCTTCTTTGACTCTGTATACGCCTCTTCGTATTCTTTCCTGCCAAGCCTCTTGCCAACTATCACCCCGGCAGCCGCTGACAATCCACTCAATGCCCCTACAACGAGCCCCTGTATCGGGCAGGTAAGTGTATAGGCAGCCAGATTTGATGTTCCAAGATGTCCATACACTGCCGACTCCACATTTTGTCCGAGGCTCCATAAGAATTCACTGATCAGAATCGGCATAATCATAATTAGATAATCCCTGATGGTAATCTTTCTAAAATGCAACGACAATACCGGTTTATCCCCATCTTTTCCGATACATAAAACAAATCCGATAACAATACATACAAGATTAAACAACTGCGAAATAAGTGTTGCAACCGCAGCTCCCTTTATTCCCATACATGGCAATCCGAATTTTCCAAATATCAGCAGATAATTAAGACCTGTATTTACTGCAACTGCCCCAAAGCTTGCTAAAAACGGTATCGTAGCATGCTCCTTACAGCGCAGCCATGAGGATAAAATATTGCTGACTGCCATTGGGATATAGGAAAATGCTACAATCCTGAAATATACCGCGCCGGTATTTACAATACTCACATCCTTTGTGTACAGGCCAAGAATCCATGACGGAAAAAATCCTGCTGCAAATAGAAATAAAGCTGATATCATAATTGCGCAAATGAGACTCACATCAAGGCTGCACCACGCTTCTTTGGTATCTTCAGCGCCAATAAACTGTGCAATCAGTATACCCGCAACAGTGCTTACTGCACCTATTACCACGGAAAAAATCAGAGAAAAATTTCCACATAATCCTACTGCCGATATATTTGTCTCTCCCAGCTGTCCTATCATAATCTGGTCAACAATTGAAAAAGATGCTTGCAGCATACTTTGCAATGTAACAGGAATTGCTATTTTGCACAATGATTTCATAAACTTTGACATTATAATTTCCTCGTACTTTCTCTTTTTATTAACTCAACCGGCAACACAATTTCTGTCTCACATTCCGCACCATCGCGCATTGCCTCAAGGCACTTAATTGCAGTTTTTGCCCTAAGAGGCGCCTCCTGATGAATCGTTGTAAGCGCAGGATTACTTTCCCTGCTTGCCATGTTGTCATCAAAACCTATTATCTGGATATCCTTTGGAATTTGTATGCCTTTTCCCAGCAAAAACCTCATAAACTCAAGTGCATAAAAATCCGATACTGCAAAAACCGCGGTAACATTGCTCTTTACCAGCTCTCTATATTTATCCTCATAAAAGCACATTCTTTCCTTTTCTGTCTTTGGTATTTCCCATCTTAATGTTTCCCCAGGTTCAAATGCTTCTCTAAAGCCCTCTATGCGCTCTTTATCCATGCATATCAAGCTCCTGCTGGACACGTTTTACTGTTTCATCCGAAATCTTTTCTGTTTTGCCATGAATCACTTTTGAGACTGTCGCCGTACTAAGACCTAACGCATCTGCAACATCTGCAATTCTAACCCTGTTCTGTGCCATGTACATTCCTTCTTTTTCTGATATTCTGATTATATGGTACAACAGAAATTTGTGTTTTACAAAGGTTAAGCGCGTAACCTGTCACAAAATATGCGTTCCATTTTTGTTATATTTTACCAAAGAATTACTCATTTTAGTAATCAGAGTACACACGAACAATCACTTATGAATATAAAAATGACTGGCAGACCTTATTTACCATAATTGTCAGCGGTCATTTCCCATACAAAAAGGCACTTACATTTCTGCAAGTGCCCTCTTCAATAAAACTTTATTTAAAAACCTCTTATTTCTTTTGCTAAAGTATATGATGTTGAATATTTTTTATCTTGACCCTGTTTCTTTTTACTAATCAAAGTAAGATCTGTATCTATATCAAAATCTGCATTCTCCAGTATTGACTTTAATTCATTTGCTTTGGACAAGCTTCAATTCCTTTGCTCTGGATTCCACGGACATATCTTTCCTGACATCATAACTGCTTTCTTACAGCCTTATTCCACTCCACCCCAGACTCATCCGTCCATGTATCAGCTCCGTCAAAAATATACACAGCATTTGTCCTATCCATATATCGACCATCCGCAAGTAAATATACGGTCGTCTCATCTCCTCTTAAATTTACAAGTTCTACAGCATCCTCCCAAGAAGGATCTACGCTTGAGCCTGTCTCATTTGCCTCATCCGGAAGTTGCACCACTTCTACGATTGCCTCTATCGTTTCTACAGGAGAATCGCTCCATGGATATGCTGCATCATCACAACCGGCACTTTCAAGTAACTGCTTCGCATCACTTCCAAGCAGCCTGTTATATGCTTCGTAAACAGATGCCAGCTTGTTTGAAAACTCCACCTGTTCAGAATTTCCTTTATCAGATAGCCAGTTTACAGTCTCCTCCTTTATCTCATCTGTTGTCATGCTGGTTCCTACACCCCAATTTAATAAGTGTGCCGCGACTTTTATTGAAGTTGAGCCACTTCCGGCTGTTCCCTGCTTTATTTCTGTGTTGATTTCATCTAATACCTTGTCAAGCTCCAAATAGGATGACTTTTTTGTCTGTGTCTGCTGAGATTCAGAAATTTCTGATGTAGTTTTCTCAGTATCCTGTTTTAACGAATTTTCTTCTGTATCAGCCTGTTCAGTGCCAGTATTCTGTTTCACAGTCTGCTGCTCACCTGTTTCCGTAATGCTCATAGAGCCTGTTGCTTCTGTTCCACACGCACACAATGCGAGCGACATTGTTGCTGCAATTAGTATTACATGTAATTTCTTCATGTCATTTTTCTCCATTTCCTTGTTATAACAATTCTTCCATCACAATATATTCATTTTCACTTATCACAGAAAATCCATTCTTTCTCCCCTGTCGCAGTCTGTGATCCATTTATCTAAAAATTCCATCTGTTTCTCCGTATGAAACCAATGCTCCCCCTCCGGCATAACCGTAAGGAATGCTCCTGTTTCTTTTGCAAATGTAGTGATAGTTTTCCCGGAAGTCATATGATCCTTTTCTCCATACAATATATAGGTTGGAATCTTCCATCTTACCGGGTGCTCACATGCGTACGAATAGTATTTCCACGACAGTGTTTCTCCAAAATCTATAGGAATCTCTCCTTTTTCCTGCAATTCTTCTTTTGTTACTCCTGTCCACCTCATCATATCCTGTATCAGTTTTTTCATATCTACAATCGGGGAGATGAAAAATGCCTTTTCAATTTTTTTATCAGCTAATGCAGACATTGCAAAATTGGCTCCAAAACTATTTGCAACCACAATAACAGAAGCATACCCTTTTGCTGCCTTTTCATAAAAATCTGAAAATTCCACCTTGGCTTCCCACGGATTTTGAGACTGATAATCACATCCAATCACATCATCTTTTGGAAACAAAGGTTTGTAATGCTCTGCCTCTTTGGCATTTCCGCCTTTTCCATGTATATATATCACTAATCTGTTCATTCCAAACCATCTCCTTAAAAAAATGTACCAGCCACAAATGAATAAACCTTCTCCGACCACTGCCACACATCAAGTTTTTCATGGCTCAGACAAAATGCTTTATCGATCAAATTATCTGGAATCATCTCTATCAGTTGCTCCTTATACTCCGACGGAATAATGATTCTGTACACATAGTCAGCAAGTTTCACCTCATTTTTCACCTTAATCGGAAGAAAACCATCATGCACTTTCTGTGGATGTCTTTCCAAATCCTCATATCGAAAATAGAAACGGACTCCCGGCGTAAAACCCACTCCCATTTCTTCCGGAGTCGGACTCCGTTTTAGTTTTCTCTCCATAACCAGTCTGTCACCTGCCTGACAATTTCCCCATGAAAACATCACATAGTGGAAGTAATCTAACGGATCATTTGCTGCATTTCGGTCTTCCTTTTGTAAAACAGTATCCGGCAATTTTCGGGCATTTACTGATGATAGCAGCAAACCACTTTGTAAAATGGAAATCGCATTTTCCAAAGGAGCAGTATGACATACGAAGTCCGTCATGCAGCCTCCTCGTGCAGTACAAGCTGTACACTCTCTAATAATTTCCGGTCTCTTAACATTCTTATATTTATCCGGGTATTTTATTTTTTCCAACACATATTCCAGAATATCCTGCCGGTCTGCCTCAATCTCACACTCTCTGCCATTTATTTTCTCATATGCAATAAAATCAAGAATATCCTTCATTTCATTGTCGCTGACTTTGGGATAGTCTGATAAAGCCTTGTATAGCACACCATCCCAACATTCTGTAAATTCATGCTTTCCTATATTTATTTTCATTTTGTCACCTGCTCATTCTTACAATTCCCTATTAGTACAATCCCTACACAGACATCATTGTAACTACCTTTTTATTAGATATTTTCTTAAAAAAAGTCACCATTGGGTTTGGTGCATTCATCCACAATTCAAATGCCTTTGCTCTTGTTGTGTCCTGCGGATTTATTTCCTGTTGCTCCATTCTTCTTTTCCTCTGTAAACAAATCTGGGACCTTCTTCTCCAATTACTCCATTCTTCACAAAACCGGCTCTCCTTAAAACATTCTGCGATGCCACATTTTTTAGATCTGTCTCTGCTTCTACAGCACAGACTCCTTCCATCGATAAAGCCCATTCCGTAATTACTTTTACAGTTTCTACCATATACCCCTGATGTCTAAATTCTTCCCTTAATCCATATCCGATTTCCACTATGCCATCTTTTCCAAGACCCTTGAAGCAGAAATCGCCGACAATCGTTCCCGGAACATTTTTTAATTCCATATTCCAGACTGCATACCATATTCTGCTATCCGGTTCTAAAAGACAGCCTTCTAACATTTCTGTATATGCCTGCTTCATTTCTGCGTCCGCTTCATTTTCAATCAGACTGCGCATCTCATCGTTGCTAATTGGATATAAATAAAGCCTTTCCGTTTCCACTCTCATATTAGTTCGCTTCTGACAATAATTCTTGCTATTTCCATTACCAGAATCTTCATTGTAATTCCGCCGGACATGACATAAAACCAAATCTGTCTCATATGCTGCGACTTTGCTATCGGTGTTGCAATAGCTGCAATGATTATAATTGCAGCTCCAACGCAGCCAATCAGATTCGGGATGCTGATAAGCGGGAATACTCCCGGTGCGCAGCTTCCGTCAATCGTGTTCTGAATCGTCTTGTCTAGTCCGTCCCTTGCCGCTGCAAAGCAGCATATCGTAAGTCCATATGCCAGAAGGAACAGACTTCTACGTCCCCAATAGTTAATGTTAGTCCGGTTTGCTATAGATTCTCCAATAAATCCAAGCAATACAAGAATCATAATTGTTGTAACTGTCGTTACTGTATTTCCAAAATATAATTTCATAGATATTTACCTCATTTCTACTCAGTGATTTCTATCAGATTTCCTTCAATTCCTCTAATGCAGCTTTCATAGTATCCGTCTCCGGTAGTTCTCGGACCACTGACAACCTGATATCCATCACCTTTTAACCTTTCCGTCAATGTATCCACAAAAGCTTTACTTCCTACACTAAATGCAATATGAACATAACCGGTTCTTGGCAATACTTTTTCATTGTCAACCAAATCTGACTGGTTCATAATTTCCAGTCTGGCGCCATCTTCAAAAGTCAAAAAATAAGAACGAAAGCCGATTGTTTTATTAAGATATCCGGCATCTGCTGCTGCATTAAAATACTTTATGAAGAAATCTTTTGCTCTTTCCAAATCATTCACATACATAGCAATATGTTCAATTTTCATATTTACTTTTCACCTCGTTCTGCTGTGTCATACCAGTCAATTATGTATTTCAGATTCTCAGCTTTCACACGTTCACTTCCATTCATCATCATATCCAGCATGTCATCATCCTCGGGCGTCCTGTCGGATTTATCCGCCAATGCTTTTCCGGCGGTCTTTACCATGACATTCATCATCATTTTGTAAACACCATGAAGTTTTTTGATATCAAAGGTTCCCTGCAGTGTAAAAAGTGGAATTCTTTGTGGCACTTTATTTTTCGTTCTGACCTCAACAAGCTGTGTTCCGGTCTGCCCCATACCGACTCCACAGACTGCCTGAATCCTATATTTTCTTGCAGCTTCCGGATATCCTTTGATTTTTCCTGCCATAATCCATCCCATATAAATGATTTCTGCTCCCGGCTTCACCTTTGTCTTTGCTTCCTCCATGCTATATGACGGAATGCAAATCTGGTGTGACAACATTTTTGCATACTTTTCCGTACTTCCTGTATTCGAAGTATATACAATCGCTCTCATTCTTGATTCCTCCTATTCTTCGTATAAACCATAACGCTAAAAAAGACGCATTACGAATCGTATTACAATCCGCACTGCGTCTTAGCGTCTGGCTTATTTATTTTATTTCTTTTACAATATATTCTTTTGCATCTATCAGACTTTCCTTTTTGCATTTCGGACAAAATAATGGAAAGTGCGTAAGGACTGTATCTTCGCGCAATCGAAGTCTGGTCTTATTCCCACAAACGGGACAATGCACCCATTCCTGCTTCCCATTTTGATTTTCATTTAGCATCTGCTATCCCCCTCTTTCTTATCCATAAACTGCTCGGAAAAACGCTCTACATGCTTTTCAACCAGCTCAATAATTCTTTCCTTATCCTCAGCTCCATCATAAATGCTGTAAAGCAAAAAAATCGGTCCGTAAAATTCCAATGCAATTTGTCCCGCTTCCTCCTTATGCTCTATCAGTCCCTGAAACACATTTTCTATATATGCAAGTGGGCCACCTGACAGGTAGTTTTGATACAGCTTTGCCATTTCCGGATCTCTGTACTGCTCCAATGTCAGCATTTTACGAAAACAGCACGGAAATTCTTCCTGCGTCCAGTGTAAAAACTGCACCTTCGTAAATTCTTTAATCTTATCAAGTGCTGTAGACCGGTAGCCCTCCACCACTTCTTTCATATTTCCTTCCGGCATATCATATTCCTTTACTCTTTCCTGATCCATCCGGTTCATTTTCTCCACAATGCTGTCTAAGATTTCCTGCTTGCTCTTATAGTGCTTATATAGAGCTGCTTTCGTCACTCCCATCCTGTCGGCAATATCATTCATGGAAGTTCCCATATAACCACTCTGGGCAAACAGTTTTAATGCTTCGTCTAAAATTCTTTCCTTTGTATTCTTTTCTCGGATACTCATCACTTACCTCACTCCAAATTTATTTTTCAAAATTGGCACATACAGCCTCGAAATAATTACTTTCTCATCATTTTCCAACACTGCCTCAAATCTGCCACCAAGTGCCGGCGAAATATGCAGGATCTTTCCGGTATTTACAATCATGGACTTTGAAATCCTCATGAATGGAAGTTCTTCTATCACCTCTTCTAGCTGATATAGTCTTTCCTTAACCTCATAAACGCTTTGCTTGCAATATGCGAATACTTTGTTATCGACTGCCTCAAAATAATAGATATCTGATGCTGCAATGGTACAGATTCCATGCTCATCATATCCAGCAAACTTTATCTCACCATATCGTAATCTATGTATTAATCTGTCCATGTCATCTGATAAGGTATGACACCTGAATATTATTTCATCCTCCTCATCCGAAGAAGGACGAATGACTGATACTTTCATCTGCTTTCTCCATATAAATATGTTTTTTGTAGCAGTTTCCTTATAAATATAAGGAAACTGCTTATATGTATGCTCCTAATACCCAATTACCAGCATACGACAATCCTCACAGCACTCAACCGCTATACTTGTCCGATGCCCCGGCTTTAAAGAAGTAATCTCTATAAATCCATCCGCTTTGTCTGCCTTCTCAAATACACCCGGCACCTCATTAGCAAAACTGAATGCTCCATCTTTGCTTGCAAATAAATATCCTTTTCTCATTTCTTTACCACATTTTGTACAAACCATTCTTGATTCCTCCATCAAATTCACTAAAAAGGCAGCACTTAAAATCCACATCAGGAAAATAAGCACTGCGTCTTTGCGTCTGTCTTATAACATTATAAGTTACCTTTCGGTTACTTTATATTATAGTAACCGTTTGGTAACTTGTCAAGTGTTTCTTTTATTTTTAATATTGAATTGTCCATAAGACAAATCCCGATAAGAATATCACTCCACCACACATGTTTCTTCTTTCATTTTTCATAATTTCTGTTTGTCCTTTCTCTTTGCCTGTTTTACTCATGAGCTGATCCTAAAGTAACAAACAAATTGATAGAATGAAAGAAACGCCTGGTAACATGGGCGATACGAATCGTCACACCTGTATATTTTCTCAAATCATAAGTCAATTCTGAACAATTCTATTCCCAGCACCGCATTATATCCCACAGCCGCAAACACACTGAACCGCTCAACAACACCAAAATATTCTTTCGGTACGATATTCATTCCAAGTGCACCAACTAACATCATTCCCAGAGCAATTCCTGCAAACACACCGAAGCTTCGATATTCTTTGCTCTTTGCTCCAGCTATGATAAGCATCACAAGCGAAACGATGGATAGCAGTACAACTAAAATCGTTGAAAGAATATGCATTTTATCCTGAAATGTTCCTGCATAGCCACTGTCACTTAATGGAAACATGGAAAATCCCACTGCCGATATCCACTCCATTGCGGTAAACAGATAAATTCCGCTTCGTAATAATCTGCTTCCTTTTCCCTGTATCCCTGCGCAAACCATCATGGCACAGATTAAAGTGCAGATATTATACAGGCTGCTAAGCTGATTCCATAATCCAAGAGACGGAGCATTCGATGCACTTAGGTCACTGACCGCCTGTGCCATCCAGTTATATCCCGGATAGTCAAGTGGAGAAAACACAACCGCCACTGTGTAAGAAAGTAATGCCACAATTCCAAGCAGTCCACAATAATTCATAAAATTCTTTTTTCTCATGTTAATCACCAGCTTCCACTTGATTCTCCGTACAAAACCATTTCAGATATTCATCCAGAAGATTTTTGGGTTCTTCATCATATCCATACTTCTGATCCAGTTCATAATCCATCAGTCCATGAACTGTCATTGCAAAGCTGACCGCACTCATATCTGCATTATCAAAGTGAAGCAGCTTATGTATCTCCATTGCATAAAATAGCTGTTTTGTTGCAATGATCATTCTCTCAGTTTCTTCCGCAACGATTCTGGCTGCCATCGGCTGAATACTTCGTTCCGAGTAAATCACCTTATAGAATGTCAACATCTGCTCCTGATGATTCATATTGATATATCCCTGCACCACACCCTTCAGTACTTCATAATCTGTTTTTTCAGAAAAAAGTATGCTGTAATCCACAGGCTTGATGTTTGCATTTTCCTTCGATTTGTCTCTTAGGAACTGATACATTGCCTCCACTATTTCATCCTTGGATGAAAAGTGCTTGTAAAGCGATGGCTTTTTTATCCCTATCTTATCAGCAATCATGCTCATGGAAACACCCGCAAGTCCTTTTTCAGCGGCTAACTCTAACGTTGTCAGAATGATTTCCTCTTTTCTGTTTGTGCCCATTGTCATTCTCCATTAAAATAATCATTTAATAGCCTGCAAGCTAACGTTCGTTAGCTTTATAATAATACATCTATAGAGAATATGCAAGTCCTTTTCAATAAAGCGAATGCTATACTGATTGACTTGCATATTATAAGCTCATCTCTCTAATTGTCATTTTCTTTATTAAGATACAATATGGCAAATAGCACCATTAATCCAAGAAGTACCCATGGCAATGCAGCCGAAATAAAATCAATGAACGGATTGTCGTCAAATACATTCCCAAGAATAATCATAACAACACCGATTACAATAGATATCCTTTCCTGCTAATTCAACCTCCTGTTCTATAGTTCTAACATAATGCAGGCATAAACTTAGCAAACAGATAAAGCCCATCATCTCCTGCTAAAACTTCATGTGGTATCTTTGCTGGCATAATAGATATTACACCTACCTCATATTTTAACTCAGTTCCATCATTTATACATACTCCCGTGCCAGCAATAACCTCATGCGTTTCAAGCTGGGTTTCATGAATATGATTTTTGATAGCCTTACCTGGTGCAATTCTGACAAGATGATAACTGAACTGACCTCCAGTTTCTTTCCCTGTAATAATATGCTTCAATTCCACACCCTCAAAAGTCGGATGTTTAGACCACTCAATCTGATCAAACTTAATTATCTTCCCTGGAATTGACAGGTTTCCAATGTTAAATGCTTCAAATACATCTTTATTCATAGAATTGTCCTCTCTTTCTTTGTTTATGAAGCAATTCTACATTCTTCTTATTTGTTTGGCTTGGATAAAATTGCGGATCTTATATATTCTTCCGGGGAAATTCCTACCTGTCTCTTAAATACTCGGCATAAATGGCTCTGGTCACAAAAGCCAACAGCTGCAGCAACATCGACCACCTTCATTCCTCTTTCTAGTAGTTCCTGTGCCTTCCTAATACGACATTGAAGTTGAAACTTGTGTGGTGTTAATCCATTTTCGCTAGCAAATTTTCTAATCATATGATATGAACTTATGTGTACTTTTTCAGACATATCAGCAATGCTAAGTTCCAATTCTGGATTTCCAATTATTTCTCTCCTAATAATATCAAGTTCTCTATCTATATTATCTTCTTGCGGGAAACATATGCTTATCATAGAATAAGTATCTGTTACCGGGTAAATTGAATGTGGCAAATTAACAGCCACAGAAAATATTTCTCCCTCATTGCAAAAAAATTCCTCTTGGTCAATTTTCACCCCAACTGTTCCCTCTGTTACAATACCGAATATAAAATGACCTATATGTGTATGTTCTGGGTAAGCAATATTTACTTTCTCATAACTAATAGTTTCAATACCTGTAGAGAGATCTTTTATATATTCAAGCTTATTCATGCTATCACCCTTCAAAAATCTGTCCCGGAAGTTTTTTCTTCTCCATATACGGGAACTCTCTATCAAATGCCTCTGCTTCCTTTTCATTTACCAGATACCCTGCCGGAGGTGCATACTCTCCTGTAATTCCATTAAGATATCCCGGCATCAGTTCTTCGCACAGAAAGAAAGATGCATCCTCGCCTTCCGGCAATCCATGATAGCGGATGCCAAACTCGCTTGCCTGTTTAAATCCGCTTTTTCCATAAAAATCAATATTTCCTTCAAAGCATACTGCTCCGCATCCAAGCTCTTTTGCTTTTTCCAGAGAATAATCCAGTAAAATCTTTCCATACCCCTTCCTTTTAAGCTCCGGTGCAATACAGATCGGTCCCATGGTCATAATCGGAATACTTCTGCCATCATCGGCTGCAATCACAGCCTTCATAAACATGTTCTGTCCAATCAACTGTCCATCTAATGTCATGACAAAATCCAATTCTGGAACAAATGCCGGATCGTTGCGAAGCTGATGGAGTACATAATGTTCCAGACAGCCTGGGCGATACACATTCCAGAAACTCTTCCTTACCAGATTTTCTACCTCATGGTATTCATTTTCTCTTTCCAATCGAATGATAATATTTTCCTTCATTTTCTTTTTCTCCATTTCTTTATATAATGCTACTAATACTTTTTTCAAACCGCTCTTTTATTCTTGTTTTATCCTTTGCTCCATCATACAGACTATAATAGAAAAACATGATGGAATAGAACATGGTTGCTTTTTTATCTGACTCCACAACACCCATGCTCTTGAATAAATCCTTCACATATCCTGCCGGACCGGACACAAGATACTGCTGATACAATGTCTGCATCTCCTCATTCCGAAACTGCTCTAATGTAAGCATCTTTCGAAATGACGATGCAAAATCATTTTCTGTCCAATACGAAAACATAGATTTACTGTATTCCACGAAATTGTCCGTAGAAATCTCTTCATACTGTTCAGGTTCATTTTCCTTTCTATCAACAGGCATATCATGTGATTCTGCCTGTTCGCCATCTCCCTGCTCCATCCTTTTTACAATATGTTCAAAAATATCTCTCTTACTCTCATAATGCCTATACAATGCACCTTTTGTCATGCCAAGCTCACCCGCTATCTGACTGACAGAAACTGCTTCATATCCATCTCTCGCAAATAAATGTAATGCAACAATCAATATATCTTCCTTTGTAGTTTTTGACATATCCAAACCTCCTGTCCAATAAAATAAACGACCGTTTACAATTTAATTATAGTAAACGGTCGTTTCTTTGTCAAGTCAGATATCTCTAAACATTTTTACATAACTTTGTTTATGACTATTTTGTCTTTAATGGGAAACAGATATCTATTTCCATATATCCGCTTTCCTCTATCTTCCGATAAATATCAATAATCGGTCGCTCATCCAGCTCATTTCCTGTCTTAGACAGCCATCTTCAAAAAATCTCCGTATGATCTTTTAATACCGGATTACCTGTATATCCTTGTTGCTTGAAATCGCACAACATATATGCTCTTTTTCAATATTTTCTTTCGTCACTCTTATATATTCCATGGATTTCCTCCTGTATAACTTGCTTTTATTCCTGCACGGCCAAATACATATGAATAGTTGTGTTTATCCTGCTAACACTAATGGTATATCCATTGACTTCATAACAAAATTTGTGTATAATTTTGTTATCAAGCTAGGAGGTGTTTTTATGCCAGCAATCAAATCAAGTGCTGATTTAAGGAATAATTACAATGAAATTTCTACATTTTGTCATAATTATCCTGAACCTGTTTTCATCACAAAGAATGGAAAAGGCGACCTTGCTGTTATGAGCATTGAAGCCTACGAAGAACTGACCAGCCGCTTTGAACTTTACAGCCAGATTAAGGAAGGAATGGACGATATTGCCACAGGCAATACCAGACCATTTTCCGAAGCTATGGCTGATATCAGGAGCCGCCGCAGTCGATGAGCTATCGGGTTCATATCACTTCCACCGCAGAACACGATATTATGCGTGCTGCGGATTATATCGAATTTATCCTCAAAAATCCTGATGCAGCAGATAATCTGTTAGATGTTGCGACTGAGCAGATAAGCTCATTAGCCGACCTGCCACAGAAGTTTTGTCTGGTAGATGATCCGGTACTTGCAAGCTGGGGCATTCGTTTTGTGATAATCAATAATTACCTTGCTTTTTATACGATTGATGAAGAAAAGCAGACTGTAATCATAGTCCGTTTTCTCTATCAGAAAAGTAACTGGACTTCCATTCTTCGGCAGGGATTTTCCCTCATTTAAGGAATCTGTTTTATGCAGATTCCTTTTTAGTGCATTGCTTTATAAGCAGCCACACCCGCTACAGCCAGCACAAACACGGTTGCCAGTCCAAACATGATATTTCTTGTCTTTTTCTTCATTTCTTCTTTCACTCCCAGTTCCATCCTTGCGACAAACATATAATCCAATACTACATTCAATATACATCCGGCGATACTCACCAGCATACATAACTGTGGTTTTCCATTCACCCGGATGAATTACTGTTTCTCCCATGCTGTGAACGATATTTCCACACACCGTACACACATAAAAATGTGAACGCAGCATTATTGGCTGATACATTGGAATTAACTATTGTATTGCCGGAAATAAGCTCTGTCACCGACACCAATAATGCATTGGCAATGGATTCTAATAGTGTGATATCCGGATATCCTTTAGCTGTTTCCCATTTGGAAATTTTCTTTGCACTGACTGACAACTTATCTGCCAGTTGCTGTTGTGTCATGTTTTTTTCCTCACGCAGTCTCTTTATGACTGCACCTGTTACATACTGATTCATGTTCATTACCTCCATGACACCATTCTATTTCAGCGTATGAATATCCTCAACCTACGGAGAGTAGAGTTCGAATTTGCTCATTTATTTTTCCATCCCATCCAGAAGCTTTATAAACCTTTTATCATTCATCTGCTCATTCGTAAGGTATTCTCCATTATAAAACAATGCATAGGTTGTAACCGGTGTCGGAGCATTCTGCGCTTCTTCTTTCGTTTCCAGTCTGATTGCCTGAAACGGAATCTCTCTTTCCTTGGCAACTTCAAGAAGCCCCGGAACATATTTTGCATTAAACGGACATTGATTGGTATAGTACAATACATAGCCTGCCTGCTCAATGTGTGGATGCTTCGCACACTCCTTAAATTCAGGCTTAGCCGCATCCAAAGAAAAAGGCAGATACCAGAGCTGAATACCATTATCTGCTTCATCGCAGACCGTAAAGTCCTTATATTTCAGGAACTTCGGATCTGCCAGAAAAGGCTTTTTCTTAGCGGCTGACAGGATACAGATTCCCTTTTTTCCCTTCGCTTTACTGTCTTCTATACAGGCATTCAGTAAATCATTTGAATAACCATTGCCTTTGAAAGAACCAGCCACCCACAGACAGTCAATATACATATAACCCTCTGCTATGATTGGATTCCATGCATTTTCTGCCGGAATATACTCGATAAAGCATTTTCCACGCTCTACACTCTTGAGAAATACCAATCCATCATCAAATCGCTCTTTCAGCCAGTTTTTCTTTGATATTACCTGTATATCCTTGTTGCTTGAAATCGCACAGCAGATATGCTCTTTTTCAATATTTTCTTTCGTCACTCTTATATATTTCATGGTTTTCCTCCCTATTCTTAAAATTTAAATCGTCTGACGCTGATTCTGATACGGATTCATCAAGTAATGTGTTCACAGATGTATTTAATTCGTCTGCTAATACAATATCTATTTCCCACTTTTCTGTTTTGGTGCTGGTAACTCCGCATACATAGCATCAAACAATCCGGTCAGGAATTTCTTATTATCCACTTCCTCTACCAACAGCATCCTCTTTGCTCCATCATATGGCAATTCATACGGAGCTGTCGGCATATACCGAACAGCTGATTTTACTGGTTTCACGAGTAATCTATCATCATAGATACCACCTACGATTTTGCCTCGATAATAAATAATAAATTCTCCTTAAATTCCTATTTTTCTGAATCTTTCTCCCATCTTCTTGCCCTTCGGACAAGAAGTATCCCTAATTAGTTTCAATTGAATCATTCTATTCTCTTCAATTCCTTACAATTCCGCAAATCTATCACAGCCTTTTGTTTTAAGCCAAATATACAATGTCAGACCAAGCACAACATTTGCTACTATAAAAATCCCTATATAGAGCATATATCCCAATGTATAACCAGGAAGCACCATATATCCGATAAACAGAAGTGCTGTATATCCAAATCCACCAAACATTGTAATCATCACAGAAGCACTCTGCTTAATCGGTGTAAGCTCATTCGTCCAGGTAAGCACCGGCTTTATCACTCCCATAAATAAACCAAATACCGCCATTACAAACATGAAGGACAGTACCTGCAGAATCATCATCACAAACTGTCCGATTTTAATTGGGCAGACTACTGCTGTACAAATCATGCAAAGTATCACAGGTATCCCATTTAAAATAAGCTGCATATCCAGTTTCGCACGAAGTACCTGCCATGGTGTCACAGGAAGAGACTGTGCAATCCACAGACTTTTACCCTCCAACGATATCGAAGGTGCCGTCATGATATCCATGGATATAAAACCACACAGCATAATCGTAATCAGCAACATAACACTTCCATCCTGACTTCCAAACATGCCATTAAGCAACATAAATATTTTTCTTCCCTTCCATAAAAGTCCAGCCGCACATACCGGCATCAGAAACACTCCTAGTCCGCTGTTTAACATATATCCCGGACTTGATGTAAAATGCTGAAACTCCCTGAAAAGCAGTGCCTTTGTTACACTTTCCTGTTTCATTGTCTTTTTTTGATATACCACTTTGCTGAATTTTCCTGTAGCTGTTGCTACCTGTAAAAAGCTTTTTGATATCAAAAACCACATCATTAAAAATGTAACTGCAACCAGAGCAATCATTATAAGAGTGGCTTTCACATCTCCTACGCCCGCACTTCCAAACGCAAAAAGCAGATATGCAGAACCCTTAATCTTTTCACCATACACAGTCAGGTTGGTAAGCAGGTCTGTAATCATATGCTGTGCCTGAAAATAAAAGAAATAGTAAGCACCAATAAATACAAGCGATACCAGTACCGTAATCATGCTTTTGTGCTTTAATTTAAGGCTTACTTTTGCAACAACATATCCAAGTAAACAGGACAGTGTCATAACAAATACAGAAATCATCAGCGTAAGAATCATTCCACCAAATATGTTTTGCGTATTAACTCCTGCTGTTACCATATATACAATCCATGCCGGAATAATAACTACTGCCGAGTACATCAGTCCCATAATGTAAACACTAAACAGTCGTGATGCAGCGATTACTGATACCGGAATCGGCATAGATAAAAGCAGGTCATTATCCTTTGCCAGATACAGACCGGAAAATGTGTTAAACACACTTCCAAATGTTCCAAGCAAAATTGCAAGAAGCCCCATAAGTGCAAAATACATCCAGCCCATATCAAGTGCTGCCATTGGGGCACATAATTTTCTTGAAAGCATCGTAAATATGCCCGCAATAATTCCTGCCATAATAACCGCAAACCATATCATAAACATGATAGTGGACAATTTTGAACGGGCTTTATTCTTCTTTGCATCGTAAAAGTAAACACGGAAAATCTCAATTAGTTGTTTTTTTACTAAAAGCTTTAACATATTACTACTCCAATTCCAGGAATACATCTTCCAGAGACTCATCTCCCTTGACCTCATCCATAGTTCCCTGTCTGATTAGCTTACCGCCTTTGATAATAGCAACCTTATCGCATAATTTTTCTGCAACTTCAAGTACATGCGTTGAGAAAAAGATTGCCCCGCCATTATCGCAGAACTCACGCATCATTTCTTTTAACAAGTGTGATGCCTTAGGATCAAGTCCTACAAATGGTTCATCCATAATAATAAGCTGTGGCTCATGAAGCCATGCTGAAATAATCGCCAGCTTCTGCTTCATTCCATGTGAATATGCAGCAATCGGCTGTGCCAGTTCATCTGTTATTTCAAACAAATCAGCATATTTGTGAATACGCTCTTTTCTAACCGCCGCACTGACCTTAAAAATATCTGCTATAAAATTCAGATACTTGATTCCTGTCATATAATCATAAAGGTCGGGATTATCCGGGATATATGCAATTTTGCTCTTACATTTCAAAGGCTGTTCTTTGACAGACTCACCACCTATGTAAATTTCACCTCGGTCAAACTGCAAAATTCCCACAACAGACTTTAATGTGGTTGTTTTGCCGGCTCCATTATGTCCTATAAATCCATAGATTTCTCCCTGACATATATGTAAATTCAAATCGTCTACTGCTGTTTTATCACCGTATCTTTTTGTCAGATGTTCAATTTTTAACATATCATTTTCCTCTTTTTTTAAATTCTTTTTTCTCAATATAATAAATCTTTATGTACCTGTTTTTATTTTATCGTATATATTTCAATATGTATATATGAATAATACCAAGATGCATAATATGTGAACCAAGATGCATAAAAGCACAAAAAAGGACGCAGGATAATTCTCCCACGCCCCAATTACTATCTGGTTTTATCTTCTCTTACTTTTGATTACTCATCATTAGAAACAGTCAACTCAAAATGATTTCGATTTGTTTTTATAAAGCCTTCTTTTTGTAACTTTGATATCTCTGTAGACATTGCTGCACGATCAATGCAAAGATAATCTGCAAGCTGCTGCCGTCCAAAAGGAATATCAAAGGATAGTGATGAATGTCTGATAGCTTCTGCTGACAGATATGATAATATTTTATCTCTTGTCGTTCGTTTCCCAACATGTGTAATCTTATCGTTAAGAATCAGTATCTTATTTGCCAGAACACTGACCATATTACGAATCAGCTTCTGATGATGATCACATGCAGTTGGACAGGTAACGAGAAGCCTTTTGACATTTAAGAAAATAATCTCACAATTCTCATCTGCTACCACACTGATATTTAAGACAGCTCTCTGGCTTGCGGCATACGGCTCACCAAAAAAATCTCCGGCGAAACATTTTGAGAGAATATTCCGATGTCCCCAGATGTCTTCTTGAATAATAAGGACACAACCAGACACTACAAGTCCCATCACTTCAGTACTATCACCTGCTCTGAAAATATATGAATCCCGTTCTTTAGAAATTACCGTTGCATTCAGACAATGCAGTATTGATAATATTTCATCATCTGTAAGGCCTTTAAAAAATGGACTGTTTCTTAAAATAGATAAATATTTTTCCAAAATTGTTCCTCCCTGTTGGAAATCAAACATACAAGTTGTATTTATAATACTATAATTCTATCAGAAACGAAAGTTAAATTCTATTGTCGGAGGTTAAAATGATAAGAAAAATTATAAAGATTGATAAAGAAAAATGTAACGGCTGTGGTGCCTGTGCATCTGCCTGCCACGAAGGTGCCATTGATATCATTGATGGAAAAGCTGAATTGGTGAGAGAACATTTCTGTGATGGACTGGGCGATTGTCTCCCGGAATGTCCTACCGGAGCCATCTCATTTGAGGAGAGAGAAGCACCTGCATATGATGAAGCAGCTGTAAAAGAAGCTCAGAAGAAAATAAATGCCAAAAACCAGACAATGGCCTCTCACTCCGGCTGTCCCGGATCTAAAATCATGCAGTTCAGACGAACAGAAAACCCTGAGTCTGTAAAGGTCTCTTCAACCACAGATTCAGAATCAAAGCTTCAGAACTGGCCGGTACAGATTAAACTGGCTCCTGTTAATGCACCATATTTTAACGGCTCAAAGCTTTTAATCGCAGCTGATTGTACTGCTTACGCTTATGCCGCCTTTCATCAGGATTTTATTCGAAACAAGGTAACTTTAATTGGCTGTCCTAAATTAGATCAGGTGGATTATAGTGAAAAGCTGACCGCTATTATTCAAAATAACAACATTCAAAGTGTAACTATTGTCCGAATGGAAGTTCCTTGCTGTGGCGGCCTGGAAATGGCGGCCAAAAAAGCTCTTCAAGCTAGTGGAAAATTCATACCATGGCAAGTTGTAACAATAAGTATTGACGGAAAAATCATGGAATAAAGTCAGCAACCACCAGTTCAACTGGTGGTTTGCTATAGCCCCTCTATTAAGCCTCCCTGCACTTCTCATATGCAAAAAGTGCTGCACCAAGCGCTCCGCAAAGCTGTGCCTCATCGCAGATATACAGCTTTGCGCCGAGCTTTTCTTCAAGTGCATTTGTGATGCCTTTGTTCTTTGCTACTCCGCCTGTCATCATATACTCACCCGGATTATCCTGCCCAAGCCTTGCTGCAAGTGCGCCTACCTTTGAAGCTACAGACATGTTTAGTCCGTGGATAATATCAGAAACAGCCTTGTTCTGTGCCACCAGCGATACTACCTCAGACTCTGCAAAAACTGTACACATGCTTGAAATCACAATGTTTTCCTTCCACTCAAGTCCCATGGTGCTCATCTCCTCGAGTGAAAGTCCGAGTGTCCTTGCCATCATCTCCAGAAAACGTCCGGTTCCTGCCGCACATTTATCGTTCATCAGGAAATTCTTCACCGCACCGTTTTCATCTATGCTGATTGCCTTTATATCCTGTCCACCTATGTCAATAACTGTGCGCACGTTGTGATTCAGGTAATGTGCGCCCTTTGCATGGCAGGTAATCTCTGTGATGCTGTCATCACCGCTGTTGATGTATGCACGGCCATATCCTGTTGTTACAATCCTTACAATATCATCCTTTGATATACCGGCCTTTTCTACAGCCTTCTCCAGACTTTTTTCTGCGCTAAGCATAGCACCGCCACCTGTCGGAATAATCATTGTCGATTTGATTTTTCCGTCCTGATCCAGTATCACCACATCTGTACTTGTTGAGCCGCTGTCAATTCCGGCTACATAATAGACTCCTGATTCCATCCTTTTTCTTGTCTCCTCGCTTATGCCTTTTGTAGGGTCCATGTCATCTGAGCCCTCTATTGTCTCTGCAAATGCCTGTATTCTTGTAAAAAGCTGTCCGGCACTCTGACTCGTAAAATCCGTCTCAAGCTTTAAAAGAGGCACCTTAACATTATTCTTTATGCTTGCATACTCAAAGCCGTAATAATCGCAGAACTTTATCGTGTGATATATGATGCCCTTAAGACTTGGATCTAAAAAGAGCTGGTTTCTTCTTGTATTATTGTTCATTCTGGCGCATGGCATCTGTCCGAGCAGGCTCTCTGCATATGCTAAAAAGAGTGTCTCATCATCCATATTTCTAAGATCTTTCTGTAAAACAATGAGATTTCTACCGGATGTGCATGTCATATTTTCCACATCCATCTGCATATTTTCACGTATTGTCCTCTCAAGAATACTGCTCACATGCACACCCATAAGACCTATGTAAGGCTTGCGCTCAGCTTGAGGCTTTGCAAAGGACTTTATAAAAAGCTCCCTGTCGAATGTCCTGTGCGAATATCTCTCATATGCCTTCTTCAAGCGAAGAAGTGACTGTGCAAATTTTATGTTCTCACACTCGTTATCCTCATGAGGCAGATCAAGCATATACAGGAATTTGCATTTCTTTGTATTCTCTATGATATCATAGACTCTGCGCATTGAATCACAGCAATTCACGAGCACAAGCTCCTCTACCTTGTCCTCGAGTACCGCCTGTATCACTGATTTACCGAATCCACAGAGATTCGCATGAGCTATCTTATCTGATTTATCGAAATTCTCCGGCATCTCCTCAAGCACAGCACATTCCTGCCCAAAGCCCTTAAACAGCTCTACCGGAGCATATTTACAAACATAATGTATCATCTGTTTTCCACTTCCTGAAATTGTTTTATAGTAAATATCCACACACCTGACGCAATAAACGGTGTATTATTTCTAATTACGTGCCTGCTCTGTAAGCATCTCCACAAATGCCTGAAGCCTTGTGGAAATCTGTCCGTCACTGGCATTGGCCGGGTTACAGCCGTCTCCGTCTAAAACCATGGTTGGAAGCCCTTCACACTCGAGTGAACGCTTTATAAGGCTTGATGCACCGATTGTATTCTTGCAGCCCCAGTGTGCAAAAAGCACTGTACCGTCTGCTCCAACTGTGTCGGCAAGCTCCTTTGCCTCCTCTATTCTCTGATTCACGCTGCCATTATAAATGCAGTAAACCATTTTCTCGGCAAGTGCCTCATATGGGTCATCTGACTCCATGCTTCTGAATCCATCCGCTATAAAATCGCTTGCGCTGATATGGATTGTGTCACTGTAATTGAACACATCCTTCACTGCATCCTGCAAAAAGGGCATGGTGTGCATCCAAAGTACATGAAAGCCATCTCCTGCAGGTGCACGTCTCACATCATCTCTCAGAAGCTGTGTATATCTGACTGATTCATCAGTTCCTGCAAGCAGATGACACATGAAAAGCGCATACAGCTCATTTGTGAGAGTTGACGCAATATCATGTCCTTTTCTCAGGTGAAGCTGCCTGTAATAATTATTTGATGCAATTTTACTCTTATCTACAGCCTTTTTCACAGACTCCTCTGTGATTTTTCTTCCGGTGACATCCTGTAAAAAATTCTTAAGCTCCCTAAGCTGCTTTGCTACATACATAACAGAGTCATAATTCTTCTCATATGGAACATCTATATAAAAGCTTGGTATTTCATATCTCTCCTTGAGATACGGAAATGTCATCATATTGCCATCGCATGCCAGGTTTGTATACACCATGCACTTTGGCTTTGGCACTATACCATTTAATGCTGCGCCCAGAAAAACCCTGTGATACGAGCACATAGTTTCCGGAAAGCCTTCCTTCTCAATCTGTCTTAGAAAGGCCTGCTCACATTTAGTTCCTGCAATAAAGCACGATAATGCCTCAACCGAATACGGTGTGAGACCTGCCGCCGTCAAAAGCTCACCCGGTACAAAAATACTGACCATGGCGGCATTTTCAGGCTTTGCAAGTGCCTGTATGATATTATTCATGACAACCTTTGCCACATACTGCCCTGACATCGGAAGCTTTCTATCCGGAAATAATGCTAATCTTTTTTCCTGTAATCTATATCCTGCAAGTAAAATCTTCCTCGCCTTGACAGGATCTTTTTCTGCTATCTCGCCTACTTTTTCTCCAAATCTATCCACTATACTCATGTGATATTTCAGCTCTTTTCTATATTCAAATATATATATTCTATTCACTATACTATTATAGTAATTATGTACAAAAAGTAAACTCCCATTTTAGCTATATTTCACTATAACTATTGTCAGATATCCCTTTGCTTTGGTAAGCTCATCCAGCCCCCTATACACACGCTCAGACTCCATGCCACAATTGGTCACACCATACACTGTCATATCAGCTCCTTCACCTGCCTCGCCTTTGGACTCTGTGCGAAGCACTTCTATCAGCTCTGCAAGCTTCTTTCCCGATTTCATGTATACACAGGTGCCACCATAGCCCACGGTAGCCCTCACATCATACGAAGCCGGTATAATGTGTATCTCATCCCTCATCTCACCAAGCGAAATGCCAAGCCGCGCTGCAGCTGCACAAAATGATGGCACACCGCTTATCATTACTGCCGTAAAACCTGCCTGCATGACACGCTTATGGATATACATATATGTCGAATACACGCTTGGATCGCCGATTGTAAGCATTGCCACATTTTTGCCTGCTTCAAGCTCACTTACTATGTCACTGTATATCTTATTGTGTGATACAACAAGCTTTTCCTTGTCCTTTATCATGGGAAACGGAGTGCACATAATCTGTTTTTTCTCTATCTCCGGTAAAACAGCCTGCACTATACCGTACGCATAGCATTCCTCTTTTGAAACTGCAGGGATTGCAATTATATCACATGCTTTTATTGTATTAATAGCCTTTAAAGTCATAAGCTCGGGATCTCCCGGACCTACACCGATGCCATATAACACACCAATATTATTTTTATTGTCATCCCCGGCTCTTTCTATCTGCTTGTCCATCTTTATAATTTCCTGCTTTCTATACCACATTTACAAGTAATACATTCCTAACAAAATCATCACAAATCGATATCATATATTCTTCTTGTATCAATTACCGTCTCTATACCATTATCATCCACAATTATCATACGCTGCCCTATGCTATCAAGCTTTTTAAGATACCCTGTCACATGCTCATAGCTGCCACCCTCCTTGTGCTCATCCGGCACAAAATATGTCACCTCAAAATAATTCTCTGCCATGGTGTTTATGACATTTTCGTCATATAAACTGTCTGAATTTAAATTACGCTTTCTATAAAGCATCATGAGCTCATGCATTTTCTCATCAAGCTCTCTTTTTTTGTCCTCATCAGGCTCATGCCACTCTTTTGTCAGCCTCGCTGTCTCTGCAATAGCCTCCTCATGACCTGTAAGTGCCGCAAAAGGTGCAAACTGTGCTGAGCGGTCCCATATAGACATCTGCGGATGTACCTTTGACACATGATGTGGTAAATCTATAATATCATCATATTTTCCCATGCCATGCTCCTTATATACTTTTTCGTAACTATTATAAACCACTAAGAAAAATCCGATTAAGAACCACAGCGGTTGCTGCTATGCCTTATGTCCGCCAATCTGATTGTTCCTTGAAATAGTTGTGGCACCCTCCTCAAGATTCATACCCTTTAGCATGGCATTCTTTCCATATTTCTTCTTGACGGAAATCATAGCCTCCTGAAGCTTTCTCTCCCTGGAAAGCGCCTCATCCTCTTTCTGCTTTTCCTTAGCCCTCTCCTGATAATCTGTAAATAAATCAAGCTGCTCAAACTGCTCACTTTCCTGCACCTTGCTCTCATCACAGACCCTGTTTGCCACCACAGTAATCCTTCGTGTCAGAAGAGAAGGATCTATGATACGGTCATAAAGCTCCATCACCGCATCCATGATGATGCGCGTGGATGACGTATAACGCCCTAAATTTGCTGTGCCATGTGCATGCTTTGGAACCTTTCTGCCGTATCGGTCTATGGTAATCTCACCTGTATAATCTCTGTTTGTACCTTTCTTACCGCCAATACTGTCTCTGCCTTTATTATTTACTGCGTGGTCATAATTATTGCCTGAAAAGCTATCAGCCTTATTAGACAGATTTGCAATATCATACCCTATAGTGAGCACTATCTGGTCTGTAACCAGCCTCTTATCTACCAGATCAAGCACAAGCAGGTCCGTCATCTCACGCACAATAAGCTTTGTCTTCTCATAATCATACGGCTCCTGAAGCACCTGCCCTGAGCTGATGCTGTTGGTCTGCGGTCTGTATGCCTTGATATCAGCTATTGTAACAGGCTCATACCCCCATGCATGGTCTATAAGAAGCTCTGCATTGATGCCAAACATCTTATACAGCTTTTCCTCATTGTAAAAATCATTCGAACCGCCTGTTGAGCACCTGGCCACATCTCCCATTGTATACATACCGGCTGCCTCGAGCTTTTTGGCATAACCTGCTCCCACTCTCCAGAAATCGGTAATCGGCCTGTGGTCCCATAGCTTTCGCCTATAGCTATTCTCATTAAGCTCTGCTATACGCACTCCTCGCTCATCAGGCATGGCATGCTTTGCCATAATATCCATGGCTATCTTGCACAGATACAGATTGGTACCAATGCCGCAGGTTGCCGTGATACCGGTATCCTTAAGGACATCGTCTATCATCTTAGACGCAAGCTCCCTTGCCGTCATGTGATAAGTGCGAAGATAGTGTGTCACATCCATAAAAACCTCATCTATCGAGTAAACACTGATATCCTCAGGTGCGATATACTTAAGATAAATATTGTATATGCGTGTACTGTAATCCATATACAAAGCCATACGCGGCGGTGCGACAATGTATGTCAGCTCATACTCAGGATGTGCATCAAGCAGATTCGCATTATATGATGCATAATCAAAGCCTGCCATTGTGCTTTCTGTTATATCATTTTCTGCTATATCAATTTCTGTTACATATTTTTTTCTTTCATCCGGATTGCCCTCAGCCTGGAGTCTTTTTTGCTGTTCACCTGCTGATTGTTTTCTATCAGATTGTTCGCCCTCAATTTGTCGGCTTCTCTCCACTGTCCCGGCAGCATGTCCACTCGCCATAAGCTTCGACAGACGCAGCTTGTTTACCTCCTTCACACGCTGTACCACCTCAAAAAGGCGCGCCCTGCCCGGTATGCCATATGCCTTAAGAGCCGGCGATACTGCAAGACAGATAGTCTTCTCCGTGCGGGTTGGATCTGCCACGACCAGATTAGTGGTCAGAGCATCCTTTCCCCTCTCTCTGCACTCTACTGATGCATAAAATGATTTTAAATCTATTGCCACATAAATGTGCTCTTCATTATGCTTGTCCATACTGCAATTCTACATTGATTACGCTTAATTGTCAAGAACATATGTTTGTATATATAAATTATTGTCACCACATAAGAAAATGCCGCTACAGCACAGTTTAATGTATCTGCAAGCCTTACGCAGTCACTTAGTGGCTGTTAGAATTATATCCGCACACAACAATGCCCCGCCAAGGATGGCGGGGCAAGGCGTTATGTGCCATGGACGGCACATAAAAGCCGGTTGTGTCATGGTCTATAACAAACTGAATATATAATTCTTACAGCCTCTTAGTGACGCAGTACCGGCTTACGGATGCATTAAACTGTGCTGTAGTGGCATTTTCGTACTATAACCATTATGAATCACTAAGCTTTAAAACACTACACTACAAGGAAGAACTTCACAAGGAAAAGAAGCGAAATAGCATAAGTAAGGATAGAAACCTCCTTTGCTTTTCCTGTAAAGACCTTGAGTACAGTATATGTGATAAGTCCAAGACCTATACCATGTCCGATAGATCCTGAGATAGGCATTGCAATAAGCATAAGTGCCACCGGAGCAACCTGTGAGAGATCCTCGAAATCCACCTTCTTAAGACCTCCAAGCATCAGGATACCTACATAGATAAGTGCTGATGATGTTGCTGCGGCAGGAATGATTGCTGCAAGCGGTGCTATAAAGATGCATGCAAGGAACAGGATACCTGTTGTGAAAGCTGTAAGACCTGTTCGTCCACCGGCCTCTACACCTGATGCAGACTCAACAAAAGTTGTTACTGTAGATGTACCTGTTACGGCACCAACCATTGTGGCAACTGAATCGGAAACCAAAGCCTCCTTCATGTTTGGCATATTTCCCTCTTTATCAACCATTCCTGCTCGTGATGCAGTACCAACAAGTGTTCCGATGGTATCAAACATATCTATGATACAGAATGTGATGATGAGTGAAATTGCTGTAAACCATCCAATACTGATGAAATCCTTGAAATCGAACTTGAACAGTGTTGTATCTGCCATATCCTTAAACTGTGGCACAAATGAAGCTGTTGCAAGTGATGCAAAAGGATTTGTTCCAAAGAATATAGCCTCTCCTACCCAGTAAACTACGCAGGCTGCAAGCATACCAAAAAGTACTGCTCCGTTGACGCCCTTATGAGCTAAAATAATGATAACAAAAAGTCCGATGAACATAGTCACAACAGTGAGCACCATTGAAGAATATCCATCTGTCATATTTGTTTTGGCAAGTCCCGGTGTAAGTGCACCGAAGAAATCCTTCATCACATAAAATGGTCCACCATCCTTTGAGTAAACACCGGCATTTGAGCCAAAGCCGATATTTAAAAGCATAAGACCGATAGCCGGTGAAATACCCATGCGGACACCATAAGGAATTGCATCTACTATCTTGTCACGGATATTGAATATTGAAAGTATGAAGAATAAAATACCCTCAATAAGGATGATACACAGTGCAGCCTGGAATGAATCAACATATGACAGGCCTGTGATGCTTACGATATTGGCAACTACTACAGCAAAGAAGCTGTTAAGTCCCATACCCGGAGCCAGTGCAAATGGCTTGTTGGCAAGAAATGCCATGACAAACATACCGACTGCCGAAGCAATACATGTTGCCAGGAACACTCCGTTCCATAGTGCTTTTGTTCCCTCAGCACCAAATCCGGTGAGGAGGTTTGGGTTAAGAGCAATGATGTATGCCATGGTCATGAATGTTGTCAGACCGGCAAGAATCTCTGTCTTGACCGTTGTGTTGTTTTGTTTGAGTTTGAAGATTTTTTCTAACATTTTTCTTCCTTTCCTATTATCTTTTTTTGCAGCTGTTATCCGGTTTCCTGCTACAGGCGCCTGTTAACAGCTGCATTGTATATAAAATTGTGAATCACAATTGATTCCTTGTTTTTTCCACGAACTCACTCGTGAAGACATCAAGTGTAACCGGCTTTGAATAGAAATAACCCTGAATAATATTACAGCCAAACTGCTGTAATAGCCTTACCTGCTCTTCATTCTCTGCTCCCTCGGCAACACACTCTATGCCAAGCTCCATAATCATGGATATGAGGTGCTTTAACATAATCCTGCTCTTTTCATTGCTCTCGAGATTCTTGACCAGGGAACGGTCAATTTTAGCAATGCTGAACGGAAACTTAAAGAGCATCTCAAGATTTGAGTACTTCGTGCCAAAGTCATCCATCGAAAGACGAAAGCCCATTGAAATCAGCGACTGCGCGATATTATTTATCAATACAATATCCATATCACCAACAGACTCTGTTATCTCTATCTGAACGAGCCCCTCCGGGAGATCATACCTGTTCATTATCTCCTTCACCTGATCCAAGAGGTCTGCATATTCCAGTGAATTTTTTGAAAAATTCACAGATACCGGAACCACTCTCCTGTCACTTATACAGCGAAGCTTCTGCGCCTTGCATACCTCATCAAGTACAAATAAATCAATAAGATGCGAGCATCTGTTTTCTTCTAAAATCTCGATAAAATGAATTGGTCCTACAACGCCATGAGCCTCATCAAAAAATCTGATAAGGGCCTCCGCCCCGACTGTGATGCCTGTTCTTGAATCAACCTTCGGCTGATAATACACCATGAAGCTTCCCTTTTCAATCTCAGAAACCACATCCTTAAATACCTTATTTCTCATTATACTGTCAAGACTCTTAAGCTTTGCATCCTTTTCAATATCATACATTAAGCGAACCTCTGAGAGCTGCCTTGCTATGTCGGGCTTGTCCGTCCAACTAAAGCCTGTCGATACTGAGACATCCAGATCATCAAGGCTTTCCCTTACTATCCTGACAAGTCCCATAAATGATTTTTTATCAATATCCTTGCAAAAAACAACTATCTCATCCTGCTCGTACCTGTATATATCATAGCCTGTAAAAACGCCCCTGATCACATCTGCAACCATCCGAAGACGCGCATTTCCTGCCATATACCCAAATTTATCATTAATATCTGAAAGTCTTATGATATCTGATGCAAATACTCCCATAAAGCTGCAGTCATACTCCACATAGCTCTCTCCCAAATTATTAAAGGTCTCTCTCTTTCTTAAGCCTGTGACCTGATCAAAATTGAGCCTGTACTCATACTCTGCCCTCGCCTTCTCATAAAACAGACTGTTCGATATTGAAATACCAACCATATCAATCAAATCCAGACTTCCTGAATTGGCTCTTGGATTCATAACCGCGATGGCACCAAAGCATTGTTCTCCCTTGTTTAGCAGAACCGCAGATGTAGACCATATTCTGACATCAGCCATACGCTTGAATAAATCCCTGTATTCACCCTCAATTGACTTAATATCACTTATAAACACACGACCGGCGTCATTAAAAAGAGCGAGGAAATCTACAATTGCACCTCTTGAAACAGATTCATTAACCACCTTTGCCATAATCTTGGCACTTGGTATATGTATCTCCTCAATTGTGTCCCACGCACTCTCTCCATTATAAATGACAGCCACACAATCTGCATTATAAAACTCTCTAAGCAGCCGTAAATAGTTCCTATACCCCAAGCCTTCGGTGGTATCATTAATAGCATCAATGAAATTCTGCATAAACGACCTGTAGTTGATTATCCGTCTCATAACAGCATTCAGCTTTGACTCATCACTCAAATCTATCATCATGAGCAGTCTATAGCCATTATAATCCTTATGATTCAGCTTGATTATGAGCTTCTTTTCGCCTAACAGCTTTGCAACTATATTGTCGGGATGATCCTTTCCTGAAAAGACCGATACTCTGTTTCCCTGCTCTTTTTTCCGTAAAAACAAATCAATAAACCCATCCTCAAACGGCTTTGAAATAAATTCATCAATCTGAGATTCTGTCATAACGCTTGAATTTCTGATAGCCTTATTGACAAATACTATTCTACGGCTCTCCTCATCTACTGCAAGTATATAGTCCGGCATTTCATCATACGAGAATATCTCCATATCTGACATCCTGCAGGATACATCTGTATTGGAAGGAGCGCAGGAATTATGAGCAACGCTTATATCATTTTTCCTGATAGAATCGAAAAAAGATATGCGATTCTTTCCCTGCCTCTTTGAGTAATACATAGCCTGATCCGCCTCATAGTACAGATCCTTAAAGGTCAGCTCTCTGTCATCGCCGGTAGTCATGCCGATTGATGCAGAATACTCCATATCAAAGATAATATTCTTCAGTCTGCCTGACAGCTTTACGCAGAACTCATCCACAGCATCACTGTCCTCTAATCCAAATACAATCGCTGCAAACTCATCACCGCCAAGCCTGCCAACTATACCATTGGCTCCAACTGCTTCCTTAAGCACCTGTCCTGTCTGGCTTAATACCCTATCCCCTACATTGTGTCCCAAGGTGTCATTTACTATCTTGAAATCATCCACATCAAGCATCACAAATAAAAGCTTGGTTCCATTTTGCCTGATAAGTGATGTACATTTATTCTCAAATGCAAGGTGATTGTATGTGCCTGTCAGCGAGTCCAAAAGCCCCTTTTCATCTCTGATATCAAACATTACTCCAACTACCATACATACCTTTTTATCCAAATCAGGTATGCTGACCATGTACATCTCAACCGGCTTGCTCTTGCCATCCTCTGATATAAAACTAAGCTGGAATGCAGTACGCATAGGCCGAAGCAGACATTTATCAAGCTGCTTTTTGAAGCATTCGATGCTGTCTTCCGGACACTCTGACATGTATGTGTCAATATTTTGTTTAAAAACGGGATATACTGTCTCCTGAGCCGGAGAAGAGTTGACTATTTTGAAAATATATGCCTCATCATCTTCCACATAGTACTCAAACATGCGCTCATGATTGTTTTCTGCAACAATCTTCATCAGCTCATAGTAAGCCTCTGTTATTCTATCTGTAATTATTCTCCCTCTGTTACGCTTATCTGCCATGTGGAAACCCCATTATCTACATATTCATAAACTTTACTTCAAATTAAATTCTCATCAGAGCTTTTCAATTTCCTCAAATACTCTGTCAGCCACCTGCGGCAGCTCAGAGAATTTGCGAATAGCAGGCACATCGTCATCTATTGTGCCGAACCCGTATGCTGCATGGATGAACTTTACTCCTGCCTTTTTGCTGGAATCGTAGTCTCCCTGTATGTCACCTACATACACTGCCTCATCTATATTGTTGCGCTCTACAATAAGCTTTATGTTTTCTGACTTTTCGAGCTCATTGTTGCCGTAGCACTCAGTATCCTTAAAATACCTGCCAAGTCCGTGGTACGCAAAAAAAGACTCTATATAACCACGCTGGCAATTGCTGACTATATAAAGGTCATAGCTTTCTGACAGCTCATCAAGCGTCTTTTCAACATCAGGATAAAGCTCTCCCCCGTGAGCGGTCAGGTAATCGTTTTCTTCCCTATAGCATACATTAATTAACTCATCTCTGCAAGTACAATTAGGAAAGATAATGGATGCCAGTACATCCATTGTCTTTCCCATTACTGAATACATGTCTTCTTTTGTGATAGGTGCCCTCTCATAGCCATAATCTGCTATGGCCTTATTCCATGATTTTGCCACATTCTCTGCAGAATCCCAGAGAGTTCCATCCATATCAAAAATAATACCCTTATGCTTCATCTATTGCCTTTCCGATATCATGTCTCATATATTTATTATCAAACTGTACCCACTCTGTTGCCTCGTAAGCCTTGGCTCTGGCCTCCTTGAGTGTGGCGCCTGTTGCAGTGATACCAAGCACACGTCCTCCGTTTGTAACGATATTGCCGTTGGCATCAAATTTGGTGCCAGCATGATAGCAGTAATAATCCTCTTTGCCGTCAAACTTCTCAAATCCAGTTATCTTAAAGCCCTTCTCATACTTGACAGGATATCCGTCTGATGCCAGAACTACGCATACGCATGCATTGTCTTCAAACTGCAAGTCTATTGTGTCAAGAGTTCCGTCTACACAGGCCTCCATCACATCAATGATATCATTCTTCATACGAGGAAGCACAACCTGAGCCTCAGGATCTCCGAATCTCGCATTGTACTCAAGCACCTTTGGTCCATCCTCTGTGAGCATGAGTCCGAAGAAAATTACTCCTGTAAAAGTTCTGCCCTCTTTAGCCATAGCATCTACAGTTGCCTGATAAATATACTTCTTGCAGAAATCATCGACCTCTTTGGTATAGAACGGACTAGGTGAGAAATTGCCCATGCCGCCTGTATTAAGACCTGTATCTCCATCGCCTGCACGCTTGTGATCCTGCGCAGATGACATAATCCTGATAGTCTTTCCATCTACAAATGAAAGCACAGAAACCTCACGGCCTGTCATAAACTCCTCAACTACCATGGTGTTTCCGGCTGTTCCGAACTTCTTGTCCTCCATGATGGTTCTGACACCCTCTTTTGCCTCCTCAAGAGTATTACAGATAAGTACACCCTTTCCGAGAGCAAGTCCATCTGCCTTTAAAACGATAGGGAACTTTGCTGTCTCTAAATATTTAAGAGCCTCTTTTGCATCAGTAAAATTCTCATATGCCGCAGTAGGGATATTATACTTTTTCATGAGGTCCTTTGAAAATGCCTTTGAGCCCTCAAGAATAGCTGCATTCTTCTTTGGTCCGAAGCACTTGAGCCCTGCCTTTTCAAACTCGTCAACGATACCTCCTACAAGTGGATCATCCATACCGATGATTGTAAAATCAATGGCATTATCCTTTGCAAATGATACGAGCTTATCAAATTCCATCGCACCTATTGGCACACACTCTGCAAGTGCTGCGATACCTGCATTGCCCGGTGCACAGTATATCTTGTCAACGCGTGGGCTCTTTGCAACAGCCCTGCATATTGCATGCTCTCTTCCGCCGCTTCCTACTACTAATACCTTCATTTTTGCCTCCTATACCTAAGCTATATATAAGCTTTTCATTGTCCGGTAATCATAATCTGTCTGTGGTTACATACTAATTACCAACAGCACTGTCATTACTTCTCGTCTATAATAACATGTCCGTCTTCTACTGACACCCTGCCATTTGCTATCAGGTCGATAGCATGCGGCATGATTTTCCACTCAGCCTGCTCCATAACCCTGCGCTGAAGCACCTCAGGTGTGTCACCCTGCTTTACCTCGACTGCCTTCTGTAAAATAATAGGGCCTGTGTCTGTGCCTTCATCCACAAAGTGGCAGGTGGCACCTGTCACCTTCACACCGCGTGCAAGCACTCCCTCATGCACCTTAAGACCATAGTAGCCTGTGCCGCAGAAAGATGGTATGAGCGATGGATGGATATTTATGATTCTGTTTCTGTACTGCTTTATCATCTCCGGTGGAATCACTACCAGAAAGCCTGCCAGTACGACTAAATCCACATGATATGAGTTAAGCTGCTTTAAGAAATCTTCATTGAAGGCAGCTCTGCTTTCATAGCTCTTTGGCGAGATGCATACTGCCTTTATTCCTGCTTTTTTTGCTCTCTCAAGTGCATATGCATCTGCGTTGTTGCTGATAACAACCTCTATCTGTGTGTTTGTAATTGTTCCGTTATCTATTGCATCTATGATGGCCTGAAGATTGGTGCCGCCACCCGATACACATACTGCAATTTTCATTCTTTTTCCTCGCAACGATGTCAATTGTCTGTAATTATACGAGATCTACACCCTTCTCGCCGTCAATAATCTTTCCGACTACGTATGGTGTATCTCCGGCAGACTTCATAGCCTCCATAGTCTTGTCAACGTCTGCAGGGTCAACTGCGACAATCATTCCAAGTCCCATGTTGTAGGTATTGTACATCATCTGCTCCTCAACATTTCCCTCTCTAGCCATCATTTTAAAGATTGGTGGAACAGGGTAGCTGTTTTTCTCAACTACGGCACGCTTGCCATCGATGAGCATACGTGGGATATTCTCATAGAAGCCGCCGCCTGTGATATGACTGCAGGCCTTTACTGTGACTCCTGCGTCCTTTACAGCCTTAAGAGCCTTTACATAGATTCTTGTAGGGGCAAGAAGTGCCTCTCCAAGTGTAGTGCCAAGCTCCTCATGATATGTATTTAATGTCTCCTTGTCCATCTTGAAAATCTTTCTGACAAGTGAAAATCCATTTGAATGTACGCCTGTTGATGCCATTCCTATAAGTACATCACCATCCTTTAATCCCTCGCCTGTGATGATGTCCTTTCTGTCAACCACACCAACCGCAAAGCCTGCAAGGTCATACTCGTCCTCAGGCATAAGACCCGGATGCTCTGCTGTCTCGCCACCAACGAGTGCACAGCCTGACTGCTTACAGCCCTCTGCCACACCGCTTACGATTGTAGCAATCTTCTCCGGATAGTTCTTTCCACATGCTATATAATCAAGGAAAAATAATGGCTCACCGCCTGCACATGCCACATCATTTACGCACATGGCAACTGCATCGATTCCGATTGTATCATGCTTGTCCATGATGAAAGCAAGCTTTACCTTAGTTCCGCAGCCATCTGTTCCCGATAAAAGCACCGGATCCTCCATATCCTTGATGGAAGCAAGTGAGAATGCTCCTGAGAAGCCTCCGAGACCACCTAACACCTCCGGTCTCATAGTCTCCTTTACATGCTTTTTCATAAGCTCTACTGACTTGTAACCTGCCTCGATATCAACACCTGAATTCTTGTAATCCATTATTGTTCCTCCTAATAATCTGCAATTCGTTCAATACCTATAGTATACCTTCATAGTGCTAAATTTTCCAATTATATATTGTAATTATTCTTATTAGTTTTACTAATATAATATATCTTTTATAGAAATAATACTTATAATTTATTTCACGGATTATATTGACATCAGACATCCATCGTCCTACACTATCCATGCAAATAAATATCAGGATTTACATGACAAGCTGTCAAATCACAAAGGAGAACAAGAATGCTTAAACAGATAAAAAATTTTCTGATAATGACTCTCAGTATCACCATTATGGCAATCGGTGTATACTATTTCAAGTTCCCAAACAACTTTACCTTCGGTGGCGTAACCGGTGCCGCAGTTGTGTTTGCAAAGATTACACCTCTCTCAGCGAGTATGTTTTCTACTATTGTGAACATGCTCCTGCTTGTAGTAGGCTTTTTCTTCCTTGGCAAAGGCTTTGCAATTAAGACCACCTATGCCACAGTACTTTTATCAGTTGAGCTTCTGGCACTTGAAAAGCTTGACCCGCTCACTCATCCTCTCTCAAACGAGCCAATGCTTGAGCTGATTTTTGCCATCGCTCTTCCTGCAATCGCATCTGCACTGCTTTTCTATGTAGGTGCTTCAAGTGGCGGAACCGATGTTATCGCCATGATTGTAAAAAAATATGCACATGTAGAAAATATCGGCATGGCTTTATTTCTCACCGACCTCGTCATGATTATAATTGCATGCTTTGTGTTTGACATAAAGACGGCTCTGTATTCATTTGTCGGACTTGTTGTGAAATCATTTATGATTGATGCCATCATCGAAAACATCATGCTCAGGAAATCCATAATGCTTATCTGCGATGACAAGGATGTGATATGCGATTACATTACCAACACGCTGGAGAAGAGTGCCACATATGTGGAGGCACGAGGTGCCTACACCGGTGAGAGAAACTATATCGTTTTCAGCACTCTCACAAAGAAGCAGGCAATAGAGCTTAGAAGCTTCATACATCAGAATAAGCTGCACGCTTTTATGTCTGTGATGAGCACCAGTGAAGTATTTGGTAAGGGATTTTCTTCTCTGTAAATTTTATTGTAGCATCATGCAATAGTCCAGTCTTCAAGCTTTAATCCATCAACACGACAAAATTCTCTTGTATTATTTGTCACAAGAATAAGGTCTTTGGACAAAGCATGAGCTGCAATCAAAGTATCCATTGGTCCGATTGGTGTTCCCATAGTTTCAAGTCCAGCACGCACCAGACCATACTTTTCCGCTGCAATACCATCAAATTGTAAAATTGTAATTGATGATAAAAACAGAGAGAGCGCAAGATAATTTTTTTCGCGATACGTGCTTTTCTCCACACCGTGCATTAATTCGCCGTAGCTAATTGCTGATATACATAATTCATCTGATTTGTGTGATAAAATATGCTTTATTACTTCCTTAGGTTTATTTTTTATTGCATATATGCAAATATTCGTATCCAACATGTATTTCATAAAAACCCCTTTTCATTAAAAACTTTCTCGTACCTGTACTTCTGGCTGCATGCGTCCTTCTTTCATGAAATCATCTGTAAACATATCCAGACTACTAAGCAGTCCTGCCCACTCATTATCTTTAGGTATTAGAAAAACCACATCTCCAACTTTATTTATCATAACCTCGTCCCCATCAAAACGACATTCCTTAGGTAATCTAACTGCCTGGCTTCGCCCATTCTCAAATAGCTTAGCTGTTAACATAATAGAACACCTCCTTTTGCATTTAGTATATATCACGGTATATATCGTGTCAACCAGTTTTTAATATGACATTTATTTTTTATCACAAAACAGCCGTAACCGCGATTTTCTTTTTCAATCGCAGCTACGGCTGTTATATTTACATGAACTAATTTATTTCAAAAACCACTGATTTTATTCATATTCTTGTCTAAATGTTGATAGAAATTTGATAATGTCATTTTCCTCTGACTCAGTAAATTTTCCACTTTCAGCTTCTGCTACTACCGCATAAGTACCTCCATAATAATTCCATGAGCACTCTTCATATACTCCTCCGCCTCCCTTAAATGTGGTCTGACCCAAATAACTTTCCGGAACAACCGCGTAATAAGTTGGTCCATCAAATTTCTGTTCACCTTCATCGCTAAGACCATCTTCTATAGCAATAACCTTGATTTTTGCAACACAAAACTTTCCCAAATCATCCTCATTGCCTTCGGTTTCCATACGAAAATCACAATCTGCAACCTTATCCACGCTTGCAGTTTGCAAATCATATCCACCTCCATAATATTGGGAAAATTGTTCCGCATAGTGCCAAAATATAATTTCAGCACCCTTGCGATCCTCTATCTTTTCCTGTCTATACTCTGTCCATTCACCAATATCTATATACTTCCAGTTTACTGAATAATCATATGCAAACAGTATTTTTGGTTTTTCCCTTCTTCCAAGAGTATAAAATGTTTCACCAAGTTCAGTATTATCCTGTTCATTCTCGGTAGCCACTTCTGTCTCTTTTGTACTGTATACATTATTTTCTGTATCAACACCTGAATGAACTTCTGAAGTTTTATTTGAATTTACTTTTGTGCTTCCACAGGCAGTTAAGAGACTGATGCATACAAGCAGCATAGTAAATGATAATTTATTTTGATACTTTAAATGGTGCAGAATCATGACCTAGTCCTTCCATTATTTCGTCATTTATTTTAATAAAGGCTCTAATATTGACCTTATCCGTTGATAGCACTCTTTCCGGCTTTGAAATCCACTCTCCTGCTTCAAGATTCAGCATTAAAGTTTCTTTATCTATTGTTCCCGAAAAACTATAGCTGCCCGGCTGTGTATATTTGTCTATTCTATCAGGTGTATAGCTATAAGAGCCCGACACCTCATCGCCATTTACCTCTGAAATATTAAGAGATACTGTTCCACTACTTCCGGCAGCCGTGTAATTTCCGGTCCACTCACCTGTAATATCAAAATTTTCTAATTTTGCATTAGTCTCAATTGATGGTTCATTCCAACCGCTACTGTAGGTAAATGTTAATTCCATTTCCAAAGAAAATGTAACATATTTTTTAGTTAGTGTTGCACTGCATTTAACAGTCTGTATGGTTCCCTTCGCTCCCGAAGACTGTTCTTTTATTTTAAAATTACTTATCTCAGATTCTGTCATAGGTATTTTCTGAACTGTAGAATCACTTATTATCGAAACTAAACCTGAACCATTTGACTTATTACCATATTGAAAAGATTGTTTTGTAATATAGCTTAATATTGATTTTTCTGAGGTATCCAGTTTTTTGTCTTCTTTGACTTCAGATATTACATTAGATGCATCGGTTACACCTTTAAAATTCCACTCTTTATTAAAACTATATTCAACAATTAAGCTTCCCTTTGCTTTTTCTACTGCACCATCTAAAGTGATATCAACAGTTATTTTATCTCTTTTGTTTTTTAAGTCTGTTTCCTGCTTGGTTATCGATAAATCACGGATTTCACCTTTTTCTATTTCCCATTCCTCATTTTTAAGCTTTATTACTTCACCTACAAGATCTGATTCTATGACTTTTTTACTTACTCCTTTAAGAGGCGTAATTTTCCACTCTGAATTTATATTTACCTGAACGTTTGCCAACTCCCATTCCTTAGATTTTTTATATATTGCATTCACCTGTTTTTCATATGATATATCATTCTTTTCTGTTTTTACTGTACAATATAGCGTATATGAATCATCATTACTTTCAGAATTATCAATTTTTACCGAATCAATTTTTTCCCCGCCGGATTTCAAATTTTCATTTTCAAAAGACTTCAAGTCTTCCGTTACCTTTTTTTCATCCGGCTTACTAGAACATCCCGACAGCATAAATACCATACATACAGTCAATAATATTATCTTTACTAATATTTTTTTCATTTTTTATTTCTCCTTTTTAATATAAATGTGAATAATAGTCCAATATAGGAAGCTTGTATGTTATCTTACAATGGTTTCAGACTCTTTATGACCACAATATTTACATATGTACCACTGATAATAATATAATTTCGTTACAGGTACATCCTTTTCATATGTTCCTGTCACCTCATGATTTCTATTGTAAATATTATATTCTTTTCTTTCTACAACATTTTCCTTACCTAAAAACTCCCTTTTACCGGGTTTCATGGCAAATATTTTCTTACATGCCGGACATCTGTCCATAGATAATGCAAACCATACACCACCTCCTCCAATTGCTAAACATATAATACCAGCAATCATCCATCCCAATGCACCACTTACACCAACCCTATGTGATAAAACTAAATTCGCAAAAAATTCGAGTAGCAGCATCAATAAAAAAAATGCTCCTATAAGGCCTATAAAGCCAAAAAAAATTAAAGCCAACACCTGTAAAAATCTTTTCATAAATATACATCTCCTTTGTGATTTTTATTGATTATATCACATTGTGAATATCTCCACAATATTTATTTTAATAATACATCAATATAATCAAGCTATCAAATATAAGGAGATGATAAATATTATTAGCTATGCACCATTATGGAAAACACTAGAAATGAAGAACATTTCTCAATATCACTTATTAAAATCAGGCTTGGATAATAAAACTTTAGACGGTTTAAAGAAAAACAAAAACATAACTTTGCTAACCGTAGAAAAATTATGCAATATCATTGATTGCACTCCGAATGATATTGTAGAATTTAAATAGATAATTGAAAACAGCCGTAGCCGCGATTTATCTTTCAATCGCAGCTACGGCTGTTATATACATGTATTAACTATATACATGAACCAGTTTATTTCAAAAACCAGAACGCTATACTAGTGCTTCGGAATAAGCTTCTCTGTACCACCCATGTATGGCTGAAGTGCCTTAGGGATATTTACAGAGCCATCTGCATTCAGGTTGTTCTCAAGGAATGCGATGAGCATACGTGGCGGAGCAACAACTGTGTTGTTAAGAGTATGTGCAAAGTATTTCTTGCCATCCTCGCCCTTTACACGAATCTTAAGACGTCTTGCCTGTGCATCGCCTAAGTTAGAGCAGCTTCCAACCTCGAAGTACTTCTTCTGTCTTGGTGACCATGCCTCTACATCACATGATTTAACCTTGAGATCTGCGAGGTCTCCTGAACAGCACTCGAGAGTACGGACAGGCACATCGAGACTTCTGAAAAGCTCTACTGTGTACTTCCACATCTTCTCATACCATTCCTTTGAATCCTGTGGCTTGCAGACAACAATCATCTCCTGCTTCTCAAACTGGTGGATACGGTAAACACCTCTCTCCTCAATGCCGTGTGCACCCTTTTCCTTACGGAAGCAAGGTGAGTAGCTTGTGAGTGTGTATGGAAGCTTTGATTCATCGTTTATTGTATCGATGAACTTACCGATCATTGAGTGCTCAGATGTGCCGATGAGGTAGAGGTCCTCTCCCTCAATCTTGTACATCATGGCATCCATCTCCTCAAAGCTCATAACACCTGTTACGACATTTGAACGGATCATGAATGGTGGGATGCAGTATGTAAAGCCCTTTCCAATCATGAAGTCACGCGCATATGCTGTCATGGCTGAGTGAAGACGTGCTATATCTCCCATCAGATAATAGAAACCGTTTCCTGCAACCTTTCCTGCTGCATCGAGGTCTATTCCGTCAAATCTCTCCATGATATCTGTATGATAAGGAATCTCGAAATCAGGAACAACAGGCTCACCAAACTTCTCGTTCTCCACGTTGAAGGTATCATCCTTTCCGATTGGAACTGATGGATCGATGATGTTTGGAATCTTCATCATATCCTCAAGCACCTTGTCCTGATACTCCTTCTCGAGCGGCTCAAGCTCTGTAAGGCGCTTTGAAATCTGTGCTACCTCAGCCTTTACAGCCTCAGCCTCTTCCTTCTTGCCCTGTGCCATAAGAGCACCAATCTGCTTAGAAACCTGATTCTTCTTTGCACGAAGATCATCTGCCTCCTGCTGTGCTTCTCTGGCCTTCTTGTCATACTCGATTACTTCATCGACGAGCACAAGCTTGTGGTCCTGGAATTTCTTTTTAATATTTTCTTTTACGAGATCCGGATTCTCTCTTAAAAACTTTAAGTCTATCATAATTCCTCCAAAGTATTATGTTTTTATAACTTATAACATTTTACTCTGAAAACCCTTAAAATGCAAGAGGATACTTGTCAGTAAGTGTCTTGATGATAGCCTTTGCAGGCTCAACTGCGCTCTCGCCCTCTTTGATGATCATGGCGATTGCCTCTGCAACCTTGTCGAAATCATCCTCCTTTAAGCCTCTTGATGTAGCAGCAGGTGTTCCGAGACGGATACCGCTTGTGACAAATGGTTTCTGTGGGTCGTTAGGAATAGTATTCTTGTTGGCTGTGATATGAGCCGCATCGAGAAGCTTCTCGATAGATTTTCCTGTGAGACCAAACGGAGTTAAGTCCACGAGCATGAGGTGGTTGTCTGTGCCGTCTGATACAATCTTGATGCCACGGCTCTGAAGCCCCTTGCAAAGTGCCTGTGCGTTCTTTACAATCTGCTTCTGATACTCCTTGAACTCAGGCTGTAATGCCTCCTTGAAGCAGACTGCCTTTGCAGCGATAACGTGCATGAGAGGTCCACCCTGGATTCCCGGGAAAATAGCCTTGTTGAAATTGTACTTATCCTGCATCTCCTGGCTGCAGAGAATCATTCCACCACGAGGTCCGCGAAGAGTCTTGTGTGTAGTGGTTGTGGTAACATGTGCATACGGGATTGGGCTTGGATGAAGTCCTGCGGCTACAAGTCCTGCGATATGAGCCATATCAACCATGAGCACTGCGTCTACCTTGTCTGCAATCTCTCTGAAACGCTTGAAATCTATAGTTCTCGCATATGCAGATGCACCTGCGATAATCATCTTTGGCTTGCACTCAAGGGCGATTTCCTCTACCTTGTCGTAATCGATGAAGCCCTCGTCATTTACTCCATAAGGCACTACATGGAAATATGAGCCTGAGAAGTTGACCGGTGAACCATGTGTGAGGTGTCCGCCGTGGTCAAGATTCATTCCCATGATGGTATCGCCCGGCTTTAAGATGGCGAACTGTACTGCCATGTTGGCCTGAGCACCTGAGTGTGGCTGTACATTTACATACTCTGCGCCGAAAAGCTCCTTGGCTCTTTCTCTGGCAAGCTCCTCTACCTCGTCCACGCACTCGCAGCCGCCGTAGTATCTTCTTCCCGGATATCCCTCAGCATACTTATTGGTGAGGATGCTTCCCATAGCTGACATAACAGCAGGACTTACCCAGTTCTCAGAAGCAATAAGCTCGATGTGGCTGTTCTGGCGCTCAAATTCGTCTGTGATGGCGCTTGCAATCTCCTGATCTTCTTTCTTGATGTCGTCAAGTGTATACATATATGTGTCTCCTTTTCTTTATTGCAAAATACTTGCATTATTTATCGCAATTATATGCTTTGCTGTGATTTATTACTTTGATGCGCTACCGCGCAAAAATAATCCTTGCTACAATTCTACTATTTAAAGCAGAAAGTAGCAAGGATTATTTGATATATCCTTCATATTTAATTCTAATAAGTAACTATACCCAAATCAAATAACTAAAATCACATATATGAATACATTTAAAAAATACGGTCATCCTATAAAAAAGGAGGTCTGAAAACATGACTACTGACCAAAAAGAAAAACGAAATGATGAATATAACAAATATGTAAAGCGCGTCACACCTACTCACTGCCTTTCTGCAAACATGCTAAAGGCATTTATACTCGGCGGCATCATATGCACTATCGGACAGCTCATAGTAAATACCTGCACACAATACTTTGGGTTAAGCAACGATGAAGCATCTGCCTGGTGCAGCATGATTTTGATTCTCATAAGCTGCATACTGACATCGCTAAACCTGTATGCACCGCTTGCAAACTGGGGTGGCGCAGGAGCTCTCGTTCCTATAACAGGCTTTGCAAACGGAGTATGCTCATCCGCATGTGAATTTCAGGTGGAAGGGCAGGTATTTGGCATAGGCTGTCAGATATTCAGGATTGCCGGTCCTGTGATACTGTACGGCATATTTTCAAGCTGGGTGCTTGGTGTGATATACCTTGTTGTAACGTGCTTTTGATTGATTAGCATTTCAGCATGTATGTGTTAATTTGTCAATGCCTCAAATTATTTAGTAAGAGCCGATCTTGTGACCGGCTCCTATTCAGATCATTAATTTACTGTTCTGATGCTTCTTTTTTAGTTTTTCTTTTCTTTTTATAGATTACAAAACCTGTTGGTGCGATTATTGCTGCTGCAACTACACCCAGCACACCATAAAACAGTGGCTTGTTCTCAAAGAAAAGAATGAAAGCGTTTGATGAAACTGTTATACCCTTGTAAATAAAATCAGTTGTATTGGTTCCACCATCTGTTCCGATGGAGCAGTCTGCACAAAGTATTGCAACCTGCTGATTTACGCCCTCCGGTACCTTAAATTTAATCTTTCCATCATTTCCATTCAGGTACTTTGTAAGTTCATCGCCTGACATATCAGAAATTACTTTCTGTTCTTTTCCATCCTTGTCAAGTATTGTGACCTTGACATGTCCAAGCTTTCCTCCATCATCTGTAGGAACAAGAGTTACGTTCTGTGATGTTCCTCTGTAATTACCGTCTTCCTCAATTCCACTGATTGTGAAGGTTGGAGCTGTCTTATCAATTACAAAATCAGCTGAAACATTTTTCAAATCACTATATGCCATTGATGTGGCTTTGTCCTCTGATTCAACAACAAGGTTGTATTCACCTTCGTCATCAAAAAGTGATTTATTTACAGCATACTCGTATCTGTACCAGCTTCCATCTCCGCCTGACTCTGTCACCTTGTAGTCGTTACCTTCCTTAAGCGCATTGCCATTAAGCTTGATATTGTAGTTTAAGAGTTCATCAGCATTAGTCTCGTAGAATACGATATCCTCTGCTGTCTCCTGAACATAATAGTCATTAACTACATCCATTGAGTAATCATTTAATGCAAATGTTGAGCCATTTCTGTTGACAGAGAAATCAATGAGATTATCTCCATCCTGCAGGTTTACAGTTGAAGTTACTCCATCTTCATCAACAATGTTTACCGTATCATAAGCATTTCCAGCCTTGTCTACAGCTGCACATCTGAGTGAGTACATTCCATCCTCCTCGAGGTTTCCATACTCAATCCTCTCTCCATTTCCAACTGAAGAAGTGCTTCCAGCAATTTCTTTTGTTGTAAAAGAACCATTCTCATATACTACAGCTGTCAGTACCGGAGTAAATGTGCCAAAGTTGGTATCTGTGCATTCAATAGCAAAACCAATATTTCCATCAGTATTGTTTGCTGAATTAGGATTTATTCCACTTATTGTTATAGCAGGCTTTGTAAGATCAACACAGAAGCTCTGATTCTCAAGGTCAGTTGCCTTGTTACCAGCCTTATCTGTGTATGCAAGTGTCCATGTGTAAACAGCGTCTGATGCAAAACTGATTGTTGCCGTATGTGTATCACCGCTTCCTGACCAGCCACTTATTGTAGGAGCTGAAGCAGGATTTCCATTGTCTGTCGCATTCATTGTGAGGACAACTCTGCTTGTCTCAAAATTGTGCTCCTGAATTGTCACAGTAGCAGTTCTCTGCTCCTTATAAAAGCCAGCCTCTGCTGCATTATTATTGTCATATGCTACTGAAATCACCGGAACAGTCTTATCTACAGTAAATTTTGTAGGTGCAAGTGAATTGCCATAATTGACATCACCGCTCTTGTTTCCTGCGATATCCTCTGCTGAGATATTGAAAGTATAATCAGCATCATTTCCATAGTATATTGTAGCAATATTAACTGTGTCATCTCCGTTTCCAGAGCCACTAACTGTAGTCCATCCTGATATAGAAGGAACACCTCCGGCACTGGCCTCTATTACAGGGATTACCTTTGCAGGGTCAAAGTTACGCTCAGTAACCTTAACTGTTGCTGTTCTTGACTCCTTAAAGTAAGTATCATCTCCAAATGTTGTATCTCCACTGTTATTATCATAGCTTACTTCAATCGTAGGCGCCGTGATATCAATCTTGATTACATTTGTTGTCTTATAAGTGTTTCCTGCATTATCAACAGCTGTCACTTCGATCTGTACATCATTACTGTTGTTTAATCCCGCATCAACTGTGAAATTTCTTGATACTGACTTAGTCAGATCATTCAGGCTTCCTGCTGTTGCAGTGTATGTATACAAATCTCCTGTCTGTGTCTGCTGACCCAGGCTTGTTACCTTGTATGATACACTTCTGATACCTGAAACAACACCTGTTGCTGCATTGTCCGATACTGACACGCCAACATTAACATTTGAAGCATAGATGCCATTGATATCAGCCGGAAGTGTTACATTAATCTTCGGTGCCTGTGTATCAAGCACTGCTCCATTTGTGCTGACATATGATACATTTCCTGAATAATCTACAATCTTCAGATAGACAACATAGTTCATGTCATTTTCCGGTAAACTGATAGCATATGAGCCATCCTTACCAGTTGATTTCATCGGTGTCCATGATGTAACTCCTGACACATCCGCAAATACACCATCCTTGTTTGAAACGTTGTAGCTTACTTCTTTTACTCCGCTGAATTCATCTCTTACACTACCTGAAACATACATCTTTCCCTTAGAGAAACGTGATATCTCGTATTTGCCACCATTTAAGATATTCTTCCAATCTGCAAATGATGTCCATGTAGTGTCAGTTCCCTGTGACAGATAATTATACTTCATGTTACCTGTTGGATTTATCTTATCGATAACAAATGTATTAGATTTATTGATTTTGTATCCATCAGCTTTATTCTCAGCCAAATCCTGTGCTTCTACACGGACGGTATACTTATGATCATTGGTAAACTTAATAGTAAGTGTACTTACAGCATCCTTTCCGGCTCCAAGAGTCCAGTCACTATCCTTTACGATACCATCAGGAAGCTTATCACTATTATTGATATCAACTTCTTTTCCGCCATCCTCTGATACCCAGATATTTACAAGCTTCGGATTAAAGAATACACTGTTTTCCTTAACCGATACTTTAGCTGTACGCTCTGTATTGTAATACTCAGCACTATCAACTACACTGTATGCAGCCTTCTCAGTGGCATACTCTACATTAATCTCCGGCTTTGTTGTATCAATCCTGAATGTCTCATCTTTCTTATCATCTTTCAGGCTGACAACTGTCTCATTGTCTGCTGTGTCTATAACCTGAACATAGATATTAATTGCACCGAGATTATCTGCTGAATTGGCGAACTTATCCGATATTGTAATCGGAATATTCAGCTTGTCATTTGTTCCTGCCTGTTTTTCCGGGAGAATACTATTAACATCTTTATTTGTTGTATCAGCCCAGGTTTCCTCTGTCGGTACATCTCCGGCAGCAGTTACATAGTACTTAATTGATTTGATTCCTGATGTAGCATCATTTGCTGTTACATTAAGCTTCACATTTCTATTGTAGAAATGCTTTGCACCATCAAAGCCATCCTTGTCACTAAGACTGTTTTTCATTTTCTTGTCAAGGCTTATACCTGCTGTAGGATGTGTTGTATCAAATTTGATTGTCTGACTACATTCTGTCTTATTTCCTGCTTTGTCATACGTTTTCGATTCAACATAAAGATTCTTTGAATCATAATATGCATCTTTCGGAATTGTTATTGTTCCTGTCAAATCACCATTATCTGATTTTTGCAATGTATCTGCAGTTAATGTACCACTTGTCAGATTTTCGTTTGAATCCTTGCTGGCTTTTACAAAATATTCTACTTTATCAACACCTGATGTCGCATCTGATGCTTTTACACTAAGTGTTGCACCGGAATTAAACCAGCCATCCTGGTTAGCACCAGCATTTACTGTCAAATCAGCAGTAGGGTTTGTTGTATCAAGCTTAATTGTCTGACTACACTCTGTCTTATTTCCGGCAAAGTCATATGTATATGTTGTGATTGTCAAATTATCAGTATCATAATCAGCCATATCAGGTATGCTAATACTATTTGTATACTCTTTTGCATCACTTTCAACACCGGTTATTAATTCTACCGGAGCATCAGCACTTCCCTCAACATAAGTTCCATCTGCTTTTTTAATTGTATAGCCTACTTTTTCAATTCCTGAAGTATTGTCCTGCGCAGTAACAGTGAATGTAGCACCATTGGTAAACCACTTATCACCATCAACTCCCTGTTGTAACTGCAATTTTGCAGTCGGAGCTGTAAAATCATACTTTGCTGTAACCGTTGTATCAGCTGATGACACAGACCTATTTCCGGCTACATCTATGGTATCTACATCAATCTTTAAATTATTAGAATCATAAGCTTTATCTTTTGAAATAGTTATATTTCCTACAACCTCTGTATAAGCTCCGGAAGCATCCAATTTCTTGTCAATAACATTTACCTTTCCGGTTTTCATTTTCTTGCCATTCAGGTAAATATAATAATTAATAACCGGATTTTCATTTTCTGCCTTAATACCACTTGTTACATCCTTTGCCACAACAGTATAAGTCAAGGTATCTTTATTCCAGCCTTTGCTATTATCTAACTTCAAGTTCTCATCATCTCGGGTGATGGTAACTGTTGGAGCCTGTTTATCAATATTGATTATTTTTTCAACTGTTGAAGAGTTATTAGCCCTGTCATAAACTGTTATTGTAGCCTTAAGAGCCTTTGTATCGGCTGCATAATAATCACTCTTTGAAAGAGTAAACTTTGTTGAATCATTCAAGGTTCCAAGCTTTGAGCCTTCCAACGTGACAGTTGTAGTAGATAAATCATCATATGTTCCATCGTCATTCAGCCTTACAAGCTTATACTCATATCTGTCAATACCGGAAAGATTATCAGTAGCATTTAATTGTAAACAAACATTTGACTGTTTCCACAAATCTGCATTTTCGTCTTCAAGCTTATTTATCTGATTATCACTATCTACTATATTGACATCTGTGATTTTAGGTGCTTCGTTATCGATTACAGCGCCTTCTGTACTTATATATTTTACATTCCCACTGTTATCTACAATCTTTATATATACTATATATTTATTATAGGACTTGTCTAACGACTCACAAAAGCTGTATTCATCATCTGATTTATTTATTTTAATTTTTTTCCATTTATCAGCAGATAACTTATTTAAGTCAGGCTCTGATAAAACTGTATCCGTATCCAGTTTATTTACATAATAGCTAACTGTCCATATGCCGGAATTTCCGGTATCTTTATCAGTTACACTACCTACAATATTCAACTGATTTTGTTTAAAAATAGATATTGCAGTGAATGGGTTTAATACATTTTCCCACCAGTTACCAATTATTCCGGTCTCTGTTTTATCTGTTGAGAACTGGACTTTTCCAACCGGAGCGAGCTCATCAATATAGAATTCCTTTGATTTGCTATCAGCTACAGTAGCTTCCTCCGTTTTATTTCCTGCTAAATCCTTTGACGAAGCTTCAATTTTGTAAAGATGATTACCTGTAAATTTAAGCTTTGCAGTATATGAGCCATCTTTATTGTCAGTCCAGATTTCATCATCTGTTTTTACAATAGCAGCACCTTGTACTTCTGCCTTGTTATCTAATATATTTACTGGCTTTTTATTATCAACCGCTACTTTAATTTGAGTAGCATTTTTGTTAAAAGAGGCATCTGTTACAGTAATCTGTGCATATCTGTCATGGTTGTAGTATTCTACCCCATCCTTTAACTGTGAATAATTATCATTAGTTGTATTTTCATCAGCTGAAGAATATGCAATACCTACAGTTGGTGCAGTATGATCAAAGTGGAACTTTTCATTGTCAGAAAGTGATGTAATTTTTTCATTTCCTGCTTTATCCGTCACCTTGACATACACATTTCCTGCATTTGTGGTATCTGCAAATGGTATTGTTACACTCTTAGCATCAGCTCCAAGATTTTGAACATTTTCAGCATCCCAATTGAAATTCTTAATGTCCCATCCAGAAGCACTTGTCACATCATCTGTGAGATAAACTGCTTTTATATCAGCGATGCCTGAAAAATTATCAGTAGCACTGATATCTACAGATATTTTATCAGTAAAATAATATTCACCTTCATTACTATTCAATGACAGATCCGCCTTAGGCAGTTCTGTATCAAATTTGATTATCTTAGTCTGTGTATCAGATCTAAGACCTGCATTATCGTATGCTGTAACATTAACCTTGATTTCTTTATTGGCAAATTTACTTGCCTGTAATGTAATCAGATAGCTTCCATCCGCATTAGGATTAACTGTTGTTTCTTCAAGAAGCGGCTTATCTTTTTCATCTGTCACTGTATACTTAACAGCCGCAAGTTTTGAACCATCATCAGATGGTGAAGCTGTAATTGTCACATCTTTGTTTACCCAGTCTGCCTTATTATCCTTTTTAATGGAAAGTGTAGGATTTACACTATCATAGTTGTATGCTCCACTTACTGTTCCCTCGTTGATATAAGATACATTTTCATTGTCTGATTTCTTCTTTTCCTGTACGATAACAAGAGTAAATTGATTTTCGCCCTGTGTGATATTATTGGCATCTATAGCAATTTCTTCTACAAAGCTGCCATCAGAATCTTTGATTTTATAACCATCTTTTGCCTTGATCCCGGTCACTTCTGAATACCAGATTTTTCCATCTGAAGCAGTATTTGATGTTCCAACTACCTCACAATATGTTCTAAAATCATCGTAAGCATATGGTTTTATTGTTGTAGTATATGTTTTCTCTGCACTGTTATATCTGTCATCCTCTGCAATAGCAGCCTTGATTGTAACTTTTACTCCATCGGCACTGTTATTATAGCTCTTTGCAGTCCATTTACCATTGTTTGCAAAATCAGCATCCTGTGTGATGTAACCTTCTCCGGTAACCACACTATAAGTGATTTTTCCTTTCGCATCATTAGCACTTGATTTTGCTATTGTTGAAATCTCATCGCCTACATAAACCTCTGCATTTTCATCAGTAAATGAAAGTGTCTGGTCTAATTTTGCAATTGTTACATCAGACTGTGTGATTGTCTTATAACTATCACCAACAGATAGTGTAGCCGTAAAAGAAACTTTTCCGGCTTTCTTTATAGTTACTACATCTGTAGTTTCATCAACATCTGCAATTTCCTGATCTGAAGATGCATATTTAACACTATTATTACCCGCGCCATTCACAGCAAGTATTGGTGTAGTATCTAGTTTCCAGCCATTAAAATCTGTGGAGAAAGCAAACTCTGTATATGTGTCCGGAACCATTGCAACCTTTGTATAAGCTGCACTATTAGAAGCCTCCACAGCAGTGCATTCCTTCTTCCAGAAAAGATATCCATCAGAAGATATATCCACAGAGTACTTACTGTCCTTGACAAGACCTGTCACATCAATTTTTATGCTATTGAATGCTACATGCTTAGCATCCTGCTGTTCATCTGCCTGTCCGACAGGCTCATTTGAATTGTCAGAGCCACTTTCTGAGCCTGTATTTTCAGTATCCTTGCCAGCAGCATCATCCTTATCGGTATCAGTATTACCCGGATTGTTATTACCTGAATCGGTATTACCTGAATCGGTATTACCTGAATCGGTATTACCTGAATCGGTATTATCTGGATTTTTATTATCTGGATTTGTATTATCTGGATTTGTATTTCCAGAATCAGTTTGTGCCTTAACCACTTCGGTCTGCACAAACTTTTGGTCAACTTCCTTTCCGGTACTGTCAGTAACAGTTACCTTGATATCATCTTTCTTGGCCCAGTCCGAAGCACCTGTCACCTTAAGGTAGATAGCACCATTTGTGTCATTCGCTTCAACTATCGTGAAGTTTGCCGGCAAAATGGTGACAACCATAAGTAGGGCCATTAAAAAGGCCATCATGCGTTTTCTCATGCTACTCACTCCTTTGCTTTAAATTATTTCATCTGTATGTATAAAGGTAATATCCTCTAATACCATAAACTGATTGAGAACTGTTGTCTCGCTTGGATTCTGTGGCATATTTGAGGAAAGTACCGTTGTTTCCCCAACATTCTGCGGACTGAGAACTGTTGTCTCATTTGAGTAATTCTGTTCAAGAACCATCGTCTCATTACTTTCATTATCTGTATCCATTCCACCAGACGCCTGCTGTTCTAGCTTCATCGTGCTGATTTTTTCTGTATGAACCCCAAAACCACTTGTGATTCCACGTCTTTGTAGATTTCCTGACGGAGTCATTTTATCTGTCAGTCTGCCTCTTTCCAGATTAACTGCACTTGCATTATAAGCTTTTCCACCGGAGGATTCATTCTGCTTTCTAATATTTTCAATTGCCTTTTTTGCATTTCTGCCTGTTAAATCGCCAATTACATTTGGAATTTTAAGTGTAATAAATAGTATTACTGAAACACCAAACATTACAGCACATGCTATGGCACCCACGATAAAAATCAGCCTGTACATATCATATGTCATTCTTTCTCAGCCTCCTTTACCGTGTTTATCTTCTGCTTTGTCGACTCGATGTTGTCCTGAAGCTTTTTCATATCATCTGCAATAACCGATTTGTCAACCTTAGTCGAACTGTCTGAAATATCATCCAAAAGTGCAATCACATCATCCTTGGATGTCACCTCCAAAAGCGGAGAAATATTGTTGTTTATAATATCATCTACTTCATTCCACACCTGAAGCTTTGAATCCACACTGTCAAACTGTTCAGATTCCTTTTCCAGCTCTGTAACTTTTTTCCAAAGATTTGCATACTCTTCATACATCTTCTCTGTCTGCTTAACCTTTGCTCCACCATATTGGCTTATAAGATCCAGACAATCGGAGATATCACAATATATCTGTGCAACAGGATATTTCTGTACAGCATCCTTGTACCACTTGGCGGCATTGGCATATCTGTCCTTTTCCACATTTATATCATAGTAGAAAAGAAAGCTCTCACCATACTGGTAGCAGACCTCCTGATACCCGTCAGGATTTTTCTTTTTCAAATCCGAAAGCACATCATACGTCTGCGAATATCCGTCACTGTTTTTTCTATCCAGTCCGACCTGTATCTTTGCAAGTATGTTTGCCTCATCCTTGTCCAATACAAAATCACTTGTAAGCATATCATTCAGCTTCAGATACGCATCTGTTCTGGTAGGGTCTGTAATTATCGCATTGTAATAGTCCTCATAAGTACCTGCCGTTTTCAGAATGTTATCATAGTTTTCACTTTTTTTATTCTCGGCTGAAACATATCCCCATATAGAGGTTGCTCCCAAAATCACTGTAATTACCGATGTAGTGATAAAAGCTGCAAGCTTTCTTTTTTGTTTTTTTCTATATATATCATCTATCTCATCATAGTGCTCAAGAGCATACATCAGCTCTGCCGCATTCTGATATCTGTTAGCCGGATTAGGCTGTGTACACTTTAAAATGATTCTTTCAAGTCCACCTGACAGGCTTGGGTTTATCTCTCTGATTGGCCTGATTTCATAAGGTGGCTCACATGGGTTTTTCCCTGTAACCAGATGATATAGTGTAGCACCAAGACAATAAATATCTGTTCTGCCATCCGTCTGTCCCATTCCTCCAAACTGCTCCGGAGCTGCATATCCCATAGTTCCGAGACATGTCGTATCAGCCAGATTTTTTTCTTTAAACTCTCTCGCTGTTCCAAAATCAATAAGAGTGATATTGCCATCAGGCTTAAGCATGATATTGGCTGGCTTCATGTCTCGATATATGATAGGTGGATTCTGTGAATGCAGATATCCAAGTACATCGCACAGCTGCTTAGCCCAATGAATCACATCATCCTGAGGCAATGCGCCATACTCTTCAATAGCCTTGCTAAGTGAATTTCCCTGTATGTAATCCATGACAATCAGGAATCTGTCGTCGTCCTCTATGACGTCCACAATATCCGGCAGATAAGGATGATTGAGTTTTTTTAGCATGTCTGTCTCAGCTACAAGACTCTGCTTCACAACCTCGAAGTCCTTTACACCGTCTTTTCGTACCTCTTTAATAGCCCACTGCTTATTTGCTTTTTCGTTCATAGCCAGGTAGACGATACTCATTCCACCATGGCCCACTTCATTCAGTATCTTGTATTTTCCATCAACAAGAGAACCAATCTCAAGCATAAACTTTCCTCCTACTGTACCTTAATCAGCGCTGCTGTGATATTGTCTCTCTCCCTACGCTGCATGTTGAGTTCTATCAGAGAACGAAGCTGCCTATTCATCACATCCCTGTTTGTCATAAATGATGGTCTTATTGCCTGATAAATCTCATCAGATGTAATCTCGTGTCTGAAACCATCCGAACAAAGCAGAAACTCCGTACCACTTTGCACATCTCCAAAAAACATGTCAGGATTAACAATCTCAGAAGCACCCACACACTGTAAAAGCACATTTCTGCGCGGGTCTGTTTTAGCCTGCTCTATTGTCATATGACCCAGCTCTATCTCTCTACCTACAAATGTCTGATCCTTTGTAAGCTGTATGAGCTTATCATTTACAAGATATGCTCTTGAATCACCGACATTCATCAGATAGTATCTCCTGTCAGTGACAAGAAGCGCTACTACAGTGGTTCCAAGATTAACGCCCTGACCTGCTCCATACTGTTTGATTTTTTGATTCTGATTTGCTACTATACTCTCCCACTGTGCCCTGATTACAGAATCCTTAATATATCCGGGTCCATTCTGACAAATCATCTGCAGATCATCATTGACCCACTTATCAAATGCTCTTATAACCGTAGCACTGGCAAGCTCACCCTTCGCAAGACCTCCCATACCGTCACACAATACCGCAAAAACCATATTCCCAAGATTGGTAAAAATACGTTTCATCATTATGCTGTCCTGATTTGTTTTCTTGACTGTTCCCACATCTGTCTGGGCTGCAATTTCGTAATCCATACCATTTCCTCAATATATGTAATATTTAACCTGTGATTTTTGTTTACTAGTACATGAAAAATTCAAAATCCTCATTCGCCAGTCTGATTTTTGTTCCATGCTCGATTTTAGTCTCCACATTGCTCTGAATCATTGAACCATTCACATATGTATGGTTTGTTGAATTGGTATCAACAATATAAAACTCATTGTCCTTGTTAATGATATTTGCGTGGCTCCTGCTGACCGCCGTATTGTCACTCACAAAATAATCCACATAGCTTCTTTCTTTTCCTATTCTAAATACCGGCTTGTTGAGTTCTATTCTCTCATTATTCTTTATTCGAAACAGATAAGGCTTAATAATCTGAGCCTGTGATGCTCCCAAAACAGTGGTCTCTCCAGCCTCTGAACCGACTCCAAGCACTGTAGTCTCTCCAAAATTACCGGCCTTTGTCATGTTCTCCAAAATCTGTGGTGGAACTGATGGATTTCCGGTCATGCCTGTATTTGTATTTTGATTCTGCACCGGCTGTGGCTGAACCTGTTGCACCGGCTTTTGCTGTGCCTGTGGCATTACAGGTTGTGGCTGTGCCTGTGCAGGTTGCTGACGCTGCTGCGGTGGCTGGCCTGGAATGGCAAATGAAGCATTCGATGCCTTCACATTTTGACCAGGCATTGCTGCTCCGTTTTTTTCTGCTTCCTTTTGAGCCTTTCTTTGGGCTTTTTGTCTTTCGTAAATCTGCTTATTTTCTTTACTGTAATGTGTCAAAAGTCCAAACATGGACATCTGCTTCTCACTGGTTGTTTCCACATATGTACCTGAAATATTCGTCCCCATCTGCACATTATTATTAATTCTATTCTGGTTTTGTGGATTCATATTAGGTACTGCAAAATTCACCTGATTAGGCTGTACCACATTATTTGCAGATTGTGTTTCACGCTGTGATTGCATTTTCCCCTGAGATGGCATATCTGTCTGTACCTGTGCATTCTTTAGCTGATTCATAGCAGGCTGCATAGGTTTAGGCTGCTGACTCTGTGACTGGCTCTGTGGTTGAACCTGTTTTTGCTGACCAGCAACAGCCTTTGAAGCTGCAATATTTAAATTATCAGCATCTATGTCCATCAGGAGCTTTTCAAAAGCATCCACAGAAAATACAGGTGTACTATTCAGATAATTAATAATCTGTGCAACATAATCGCAATTCTCATTTTGGTCAAACTGTGTACTAAACATTATCTGCTTAAAAAACATAGGAATATTAACAGACTCATTCTGTCTGACCAAAGGAAGACATACCAGCATTGCATCACACTTTGACACATCAACATAGATATGTTCCAAATCAATCAACAGGCTTCTCGCATCAATCATATATTCCTCTGTTGATTTAATTGCCTTTAATACGCTGATAAACACACCTAGTAATCTCTTCTTATTTACAACTCCTGATAAAAACTCTTTTGCTGACACTTTTGCAGAAATATTATATTTAATAAATCTATCAGTATCTGACTGGGTGAACAGAGTCGGAACAATTCCATCTATCTTATTATTAGTAATCATTCCAAGGCTCATTGTATCTACATTATCCGAAGCTCCTATTTTATATACCAGATAAGTATTGTTTCCTTGATTTTCATATGTAAAACTCATGCCTTTGTCTCCTTTGTTCTATGATTCATGATTGTATAAATATAGTGTCAAAACCTGCCATTTATCATCCGTCTTAACAAATGTCTTGCCCTGTTCATTGAAATCGCACACATCGTCAAATCCTGTCTCAATGACTTTATTCCCCTTTTCATCCACATAGCCCCAGCCATTTGAAAATCTGACGGCCGCCAATCCGTTTGAAAAGCTATGAGCCTCATTAAATTGAGGCTTAATCACCTGTTTACCATCCTTATCAACAAATCCCCATTTGCCGTCCACACATACTGCGGCATATCCATCATCTGCAAATAGCCGTGCATCATCAAATTTAGTTTTTACAACCTTATTGCCTTTAGAATCAAATAAATAATAATATCCATTCTGCTTAGCAAATATCCTATCGTTTCTACATACTATTCCTTTACTGTCCATAACAACCGAATCATATTTATCTTTTGTTACTTTCTTTCCCTTAGTATCAATAAGACTCCATTTATTACCAGACTTGACAGCAGCTACTCCATTTCCCATGGCTGAAACCTCATCATAGTCACCAGCTATCTTTTTCTTGCTGTCCAGACTGTACAGGCTCCATTTTTTGCCATCATTTACAGGAAAAATATTATCCATTGACATATATCCCAGCTTCTCAATATTGTCGACAAAATCAATGACTATCTTTCTGTTGCCCTCGTTGTCTATATAAAATGCCCTGCCTTTGTCATCTATAACAGGTGCAACCTCTTTAGCAAACGCTCCCGCCTCTTCAAATTCGGATTCTATTACACGATGCCCTTTGCTGTTCAGATAGCCCCACTTTTTTTCTTTCTTTACTGCTGCATAGCCATTACTGAACTCCTCTACCTGTGCATATTCACCTTCGAGATAATACTCGTATTTGATATCTGAAATAATATCTTCAATCTTCTTTGATGAAATTTTCAATCCATCCGCTTCATCCTTTATCCTGAAACATGAGGCATAGTCTTTCTGCTCCAAATACACCTGAATCAAAAACTCATATCCCACCTGTTCCTTTGGATATTCACTTATGAGAGACTCTCCCCATTTGGCAGCTGTTCTTAAATCCTCCGCTTCTATATACATCTCTCCCAGCTCTGCCCGAAGCTTCGCTGAATCTTTAAGCTTTAAGGCATCAAGATAGTCCTCCTCTGCATTCACATAAACCTCAAGCTTCCTATTCTGTCTGGCCTGAGTTATATCATTATCATATTGTTTATTAATTTTTTCTCTGTCACTGTATGTTTTATATACAGAGCCTCCTAACAATGCTACAAGCAATATAGGTACTAAAAATTTATAATTCTTCATTGTATATCCTCTACATTCCAGTCAAAAATATTGATAACCACGTTCCTATAGCAAGAGCCGGACCAAATGCCATTGCATCCTTTTTGCCTTTTCTTTTTGTAATAAGAAAATAAATTGCTGTGATAAATGATAAAACGAGAGATAGAAATATAGCGCTCCATATTCCATCAAGCCCAAGCAATAGCCCCATAACCACAAACAGCTTTATATCCCCGGCGCCAATTGAACCCCTGATACATATCTTGCAAAGCAAAGAAGCTATAAACAGGGCTGCCGCTGCAATAAGCGAAGAAATGATATTGGCAACAATAAACTGACTGCCACATATCAGCTCAACAAATATACTTAACACCCAGTATACAAGTCCTGTAATAATATATTCATTTGGAATCCTTAGCTCCGTGAAATCAACATATGCAACAGATGCCATAATTGAAAGAAGTGCTATCATCCTAAAATTCTTATAAATTGCATTATCGTGATAAAAGAACTGAAGCATACAAGCATCTATCATGACAAGAAACATACCTATAATACAATAGACAATAAGCTTTTTACTCTTTTTTTCTTTATTTCTGATCAGTATATAGATACTCACTCCACATAGAATAATTGAAATGAGTATCATTAAAATATCATTTGTTTTCATAATTCCTAATCCACCTATTTTTTCGCACTAACTCCCTTGCCCCACACATCGGTTGATGCACTCTGACAAAATCTGATGGTGATATCTGTATTAAGCAGATTGACAACCTTCACATCATATGAGCAAGTCAACCTTAGGGCATTACTTGATTTGCCATCCGTTGATACCAAAAATTCCGTGCCAGCAAACGATAGCCCATCCAGACCATCCTTTACATGATACTGTTTCAAAAAAGCGTTGACATCCCCACCATTTGAATCCTTAAGATTCTTCTTCATAAAGGCTCTTCCCATAGACTGTGCCAGATATGACTTGCCTGCAGACGAGCCCTCATTCAATGCAAGCATACCCATGCCCTTTACAAAGCCCATAGGATCTTCTGCCAAAGCATCTCCATAGTCATTAATATTGGCAGCCAAATCTGATGCTCCACCCTTTGTCTCATCATAAGCGGTCATTAGACTTTCAAAATCAGAAGAGCCATTCTCTATATCCGACAAGCTGCTATCTATATCCGATATTCCTGTCATAATCTTATCCATACCCTTTAATGTATCCTTTGCCAATGCCCTACTGCTTGAAGCCGCATTGCTTGCCGCATTGTCCACCGAATCAATACCAAACTTATAATACAGATAGGAGTACTGCGAGATATCTGTCGCCGCACTGTTTAACGCTATGCTCATCTTTGCCTGTATGTAGCATATATCAACTATCGAATAGATGATGTACAACAGGAAAATAAAGGCAGTAAACGAAATCGTTGCCTCAACAACAATAGCTCCTCTTTCATCCTTTATACGTTTTCTCATGATATTCTCCCTTTAAATATAGATTTTCATATATACTATTTTCCTACTTCAATTACTGTTTGTCAATAATTACTTTACTATTTGTTAATGCAATAATAATATTTACACATTACAATTTAATAATTTTCTATTTTAACAAAAAAAAAAGCCACCACACTACTAATATAGTACGGCGACTTTCTATGATAGTATTAATATTTAATTAATTGACATATTGTAAATTATTCTGCTGTGAATGTAACACGGCTATCTGCATGTTCTTTTGCATATTGTTCAGCATATGAACCCGGTTTACCAATGAGATTAAAATCAGAAACATGGAGTTCTGTAACGCTCTCAGGTATTTTTAAATCCATACCACTGTTATCTAATGGCGGATCTACAACATTTAATTCATCTTCACCTATTCTTTCCAACCCATCATTAAGAATCAATTCCTTTAAGTTTGTTCCGTAGAAATTATATCCATCTATACTCTTCACAGATTTCCCTAACACAAGATACTTCAAATTTTCTGCATTTCCAAATGCATTTTGATCTATTTCTCTAATATTATCACCTATTCGAACTGCTACAATATTTTTATCATTCATAAAACTAAATCCAACAACCTTCTTTCCATCAATTTCATCAGGTATAACCACTATAGGATCCTTACCAACATACTTATCTATTATTATATTATCTCTACCATCATAAAACTCAAAATCCTCTGCCGGTGTCTCATCATGACTCATCAAATCATCCATGGTGATTTCATCTGCTGATTTATACTTCTCATCTTTCTTATCATTATCTGACTTACTATCGCTTGATTCGTCTTTCTGGCTGTCCTGCACATTTGCTGTTTGTTTTGTTTGGTCTGTCTTACCTGCATTGTCTGATGACGAACTGCCACAGCCTGCTGATGACACAGCCATTGTAAAAATCATTCCTAAAATCAATAGTCTCTTTTTCATTTCTTTCTCCTTTAATAACCTCTAATTGTTTTTATATTATATGTGCACCAGTCAGTACTGCTGCTATCATACAAATCTGTATAATCACTATATAGTGGCAGTGTAATTAGTAACGGATCTACTTTCAATTTTGAATCAAGCTCAAAATAAGTCTTTGAGTTTTCCAGCTTGTAGCCATCATCCTGCGTTATCTTTGACGTTTCAAAAACTTATATTTCCAAAAAGGAGGGGCAGTTCCTCGCAACTGCCCCTCATAAACTTTGGCAAACTCTCAAAATTTTGATTACCAAGTATAGTTTGCGACTTTACATGATAGTATTAATATTTAATTAATTGACATATTGTAAATTATTCTACTGTATATGTAAGATTATTACTATCCGCAAAATCTTTTGCATACTGTTCAGCCTGAGATCCCGACTTAACAATAAGATTAAAGTGTCTTACATGTATTTCTGTAACGCTGTCAGGAATTTTTAAATCCATGCCATAATTACTATCAGGTGCGTCAACAGTATTATTAGTATCATCTTCACCAATTTTCTGCAATCCATCGTTTAATTCAATCTCTTTAATATTAGTATTTGCAAATGAATCACTTCCTAATGATTTAACCGACTCTCCTAAAACAACATATTTCAAGTTCTCACAATTAGAAAATGCCATTTTCTTTATTTCAGTAACATTATTACCAACACGTATCGCAACAACAATTTTATTATTCCAAAATGTTTTATCAAAATCCACAACTTTCTTTCCGTCAATTTCATCTGGAATAACCACGATTGGATCCTTACCAACATACTTCTCTATTACTATTTCATCTGAGTTGTCAATTAACTCAAAATCCTCTGCCGGTGTCTCATCATGGCTCATCAAATCATCCATTGTGATTTCATCTGCTGTTTTATACTTCGTATCTTTCTTATCATTATCAGACTTACTATCGTTTGATGTATCCTTCTGACTGTCCTGAACTGTAGCTGTTTGTTTTGGTTGTTCTGTCTTACCAGCATTGTCTGATGACGAACTACCACAGCCCGCTGATGACACAGCCATTGTAAAAATCATTCCTAGAATTAATAGTCTCTTTTTCATTTTTTTCTCCTTTAATAACCTCTGATTGTTTTTATATTATATGTGCACCAGTCAGTACTGCTGCTATCATACAAATCTGTATAATCACTATATAGTGGCAGTGTAATTAGTAACGGATCTACTTTCAGTTTTGAATCAAGCTCAAAATAAGTCTTTGAGTTTTCCAGTTTGTAGTCACTATCCTTCGTTATCTTTCTCATATTCGCCTGAACTACATCCGCACATCTAAGTGTCATTGATTCTCCAATGTCGGACTGCATGCCACACACTATAAAAATACATAAATAATCGCTGTAGCGCAATCCATTTTCACATGAATTAGTGAAATTTCCAAATTTAGTTTGAATAGCATTTAACATACTAGAAATACTTTTATCACCAATCTCCGTTCCTTCACCAAAGTCTAATGACACCTGCCACATCTTTGCATCTGTTTTATATAGTTCCACTGAAAATCCAGCCTCTAATCTATTCATATCATTTGCAGTTTCAAAAACTGTTATCAGTGCTATCAATACCGCTTTAATAGCCACAATTGGAACAATACCACTTGTAGCCGTTGATATAGCCAATGCAATTGCACGAATGGCATCTCCTGTTAAATTTCCTTTATTCCAAAAATACTGAAATGCTGATACCAGATTCAACACATATCTAATCTCATATATCTGTCCATATGCAGCATTTATATTCTCATTATTATTTTCATAACCATACAAAATGTACTCTAATTCACAACCATATGCAGCATTGTTTTCCTTACAAAGCCTCTTATTGGTAAGTGATTTATTAAAGTAATCCTTATATTCATCACTATTCCACTTATCATTTACAGAATTATATTTATCATCCATATTTTCTTTTGTCAATGTGGACACATCAAAACCCTGGTCTTTTAAAATGTCATACCTTCCTTCATTATCTATAGTAGAGTAAGACAACATTTCCATTATATAAGTGGACAAATATAAGTTATCTCGAATATTTTCAAAATTTCCACCTGTCAGATTTTTTAATAGACTGACAAAGCTATTGAAAAATGTTGTATTTCCAAATGTTTTATTTATTGTGTCAATCTCCCGTGCTATATTCTCTGCATCTTCGTGTGGATTTTTTCTATTCTTAGCATTTTCTTTTGTTTTTTCCTGACTGTCTGTGGCTTTTCCCTTTTCATCATCATATTTCTTTATTTCATCTTCACTAGCTGATTTAAACTGTTCTCGCCAAAACTGATACACCCCAGGTATTGCAACTGTCTTTGAGTTAGCGACATCAAGCAGTAAATTATGGTCATCATTGCTATTTATGCTCGCAAGACCCTCGGTTCCTGTTCCCTGTGGTGAGAACAATGATGAAAATGTAGAATCCGCATAGCTTGAAAGCTCTGAATTCGTAGTCCTTTTATTTATCTCGCTTTCAGTAATAACCATAGAGCCTGCATTTTTGAACTGATCATATGTAGATATATCCTTTACCTTCTGATCACCATATTTGAAGCTATCTATAGCTGCTATCATCGAATCAATCTGTGACTTTATATTCTTAAGTCTGTTTTCTAAATCTATAATTGACTGTTCAGTTATATTTCCGGCTGCTTCGCTGGCCTTAATACCTGCGATTTCATCTCTGTCAGCTTCTGCAAGGTCTGAATCAGTGCCATCTGCCTGGTTACTCCAATCATTGAGTTTTTTTGCATAATCTGCTGCATCCTGCTTCAGTGTCTCAAGTGACTCTATGTCCTTACTCGAATCGCCATTAATCACTATGTTTAATACATCTGAATAGTGCTGCAGAGTGTTTCTCTTTTCAATCAGATTCGTTGATATATCAGCAATTCTATTTACAAATATAGTACTTCTATCGCTTAATGTCAATGATGTTGCTTCTATATTATATATATTATTGCTTGATATACTCTCAAGCCTGTTTACTAATACGAGATAGCTGTCACTGCCATTTGTCACCCCTGCTGTCAGATATTTTGTCTGTCTGTTCTCCACCTGTTTCTTATATGATTTGTATGTAGTATCATAGTCATCAGGTAAGTCATTTCCCGGAGTACACTGCATCATGGCATTGAGTGCACAGTAGCTCTTTATCATTTCATCTGCTTTCTTATTCAGATTAGTTCGATAATCATCACTGCCACTTACCGTGACACTGTAGGCATCTGCAGCATGCTTCCAATACTGTATGTCATTTGTAACACCGGATGAATACGATATGCTATTGTTCACAGCATTGGTGAAATCATTCTTTGCTTTGTCAAATGCCTTTATTTTCTTAGAGATATCGTCAAACTGTTTTGTCAGTTCGGTGCCATCTATGTAATATGTATCATCGTCTTTTCTTGAATGGCAGTTTACATAATATGTCTTGCCATCATACTTAGCTTTATAACACTTTGTAGAGCTTTTTGTGTAATTATACTGATTCAGTGGCACCTGTGCCCTGTTAAAAACCACAAGACCCGATGTGTTATACAGATTGGTAATCATCAGCTTATTCAGCTCACGATACTGTTCTCTGGCTGTCTGCATGGCATCACGTGTACCTGTGAGCAATGAATTGCTTGGCTGTGGATTTCCATTAGAATAATTGTCAAACAGATACTTATATGTATTGTAGCTGTCACGCATCAGCTTCTCGTCAGCTTCACAATAATCCTGTTTTTTCTCCACCAGCGGTTTATTCTCATCACTTTTTAAGACATCATCTATACCGGGAATACTCTTATTCTTTATTTTATCGATGGCAGTCTGTGTGATAGCTATAGGTGCTCTGTATTTCATGAAGTCCACTATCTGTGATTTAAGCATAGTGGCATTAGCCAGATTGGCACCATCTACGGCTTTTATAGTAGTTGAGTCATCGCCGTCATCCGTTACCCTGAGATAGTCACTGGCTTTTGAATCAGCACCTATCATAGCGCTGAACTCTCCTACCAATGTGTTCATCTCATCCTTAGACAAATTCTGTGATTTGAGTGCATTCTTGTAGCACTTTATTGAAGCATCATAGAATTCATCTATATTCTGGCAGGAAGCTACCATGCCATACCAGTCATTCAAATCAGCGTCATAATGTGTCATAAGTGAATTGAGTGCCATATCAGCTGCAGATTCAGCCATGGACTTGGACAGGTACACTCTGCCCACATCTACAAATATACTGGCCACAAGCATACACGGCACCAGAATGATTACGAGAAATACTGACACAGCACCTCGCTCTCTTTTACTAAATCCATACATATTCATAACTCCTATTTACTCGTCCACTCAGTTATCTTATCTGCCAGTTTGCCTGCCGGCTCAGAGATATCATGATTTTTATATCTCTGTACAAGATCCTCTGCGAAATCTACAGTCCGGATAAACTCCGGCACATCAGATACCGGCACATCAGTATGTGTGGCATACGATATATTGGTAAACTCATCCTGTCCCAATAACCTGATTGGCATTTTTATCTTATAGGATACATCCACATTTACCTTTGAATATATCACTTTACTTTCAAATTTAAGTCTGTCAATTGAAATACTTGGCTTCATCCCTGTAAAAAATCCGGTGCCTATCTTTCCCACATTTTTTTTTATTTCACTCTCTATGTCACCCTCAGTATCTCTGAGACTGCCTGTAAGGTATCTATATGGCTTCAGACTAACTGAATTAAAATCCGGTATGCTGCCAGACTCAATATCATCAAGCATAGGATCGGCACACTTTGCAGCACCTTCAAGCACTGCTGATACCACTATATCCTCCACCTTACATTTCTGCGTATATGCATTTCCTACAAACAGCATAAAAAATATAGCCAGAAACATTGTCGGAAACACAATCGAAGCCTCCACTATCAATGCTCCTCTTTCATCTAAAAGTCTTTTCATAATTTTCACTCACATTCGAATTATTTTGGGTATATATCAAAAGATATATACCCAAAACGCTTTCTAATTGTCTGTTATTCTCCAGATACTGCACTATTAGCTTTATCTTTTATTGTACCAAACAGAGTTTCCAACAGATCCATAATCTGTCCTTTAAAGAATACAGCAAGTAATACAGCTATTCCGATAAGGACAACTATAGAGACGATATTTACATCTCCCTCTTCATCGCACATGAACTTACTAAATGCAAGTCTTGCCTTAAGTCCTAAATCATTCATTAATAACCACATAAACGTTTCCTCCTTTCGTGAAATCTATAAACAATCAGATTACTCTGATTCTCTACCTAAGCTCCAATGTTGGCAAATATCGGGACAATAACCATAATCAGGATTCCCATAAACATAAGAAACATTGGGATGAGAAGCTTGCTTGATGCTTTCTCTCCCTCTCTTTTTACCAACTGTCTTTTTAGGTTCCAGGTCTCTGCACTCTGCTCCTGTAAAAGAGCCGTCAGCTCACTGTTTCCCTTTTCGATACCCTGTATGATAGTAGATGCGAATTTTTTTATCTCAGGTATGATACATCTGTTTCCAAAATGATATATAGCTTCAGTCTCAGAGACTCCATTTTTCATCTCGTCAACTGATATCTGCATTTCTTTATATAATGTAGTATCGCCATTATAAGCTACATCTGCCCATGCATCCCTCATGATAAGACCTGCATTAGTCAGAAGGGCAAGCTTTGATACAACATTTGAGAAGTCGGACAGCAGTTCCTCTGAACGTTTCTTAATCTTGTCGCTGGCTGATGTTCCATAATAGTAAAATGCCACAAAGGCGAACATTATAAATATCGCAACAGCTGCCATACTTCCTGCCAGCCCATACATGGCAAATGACATGGTAAATAATGTATACCCTAAAGTAACCTGCTGTGCTCTGGTGACTCTGATATAATAATCAGCATACTTGTCATCCTTGAGCACCGATATCTCTTTCCTTAGCCTTCTGTCGTATTTGGTTCGATAATTGTACTTAATGAGTTCAAGCAGTTCATATCCCACAAAATAAATATCCTTTAAAGGATATTCTTTCTCATCCAATCCTTGAAAAAGTGTGGCATTTTTCTTTCCTTTAAAAAACAGGAATATCCAAAAAATTGTAAATATCAAGCCTAATATCCAACATATATAATCTAATATTCCTAACATAACTAAATCTTTATCTCCAATACTTTTCTTCCTATAAAATATGCTGCCACAAAGATGATTACCGCAACTGTTGTCGCCATGATGCCTGATGGAGACACAAAATTCTCAGCAAAATCCGGACTCATCAGCTTCATCATTCCAATAAGACCTATCGGCATGATAAGCATCACATTCTGCTCTGTTTTGTTTGCTGTAACAACGGTTTCTATATCCTCTGCTATCTCCATTTTGTCATTCAAAATTTCATATGTAGACCTGACTGTATCCTTGATATTTCCGCCCTTCCTATAACATATCTGAAAAACCTTGGCGAAACTCTCTATATCCTCATTGCCGCTTCTTTCTCCAAAATCAAGAAGCAGGTCTTCAATATCAATATTATTATCCATACCTGACAATAAAAGCTCCAGTTCGCTAATAATATAAGCACCATCCTCATACTGCATCTTCATATCGTCATACACACTTCTGAATGAATCTATAACATTTTTACCGGCTCCCAGAGATGTACTAAGTGCCTCTAACATATCTCTAAACTGTTTATTAAGCTGATTTTTCTGTTTCTTAATAATAGACTGTATCCTGACCGGAATATAAAGTTTAACAGCTATAACGCCAACTATTACCGGAATAATTACATTTAAACAATATGTAACTGTAGTTGCCTGCCCATATTCATCTTTTCCTATACCTCCATAGAATAAATATCCGATGCACGCTCCTATCACAAATGCAATAAGTACATTGATAATTTTCTCTGGAACAGACATATAATAGACTTTATAATTATATGTACTTGTATTTATCCGTGATGTATAGTATTGTGGTTCCAGAACTTTTTTCTCTTTGTTTTTTTTCTTCATAGATTCACCTATATGGCTGTTTTTATACCTGACAGCTTAAGCTTGTAGTCGTTCTTCAATGGGTTGCCGGTTCTTACCAGTCTTCCTGATACCTTATCCATTGTGCTGGCTTCATCCTCTTTAAACTCATACAGTGGGTTTAACTCTATCTCTCCATTTTTGATGCCAACTACTTCTGTTATAGCCATGGTCTTTCTGCTTTTATCCCTAAGTCTTGATAAATGAATTATAATATCAACTGCCGATGCAATCTGCTGCTTTATTGCCTCAAGAGGAAGTCCATCAGCCCCCTGCAACACCATTGTCTCAAGTCGGCTGAGCATATCCTCAGTAGAGTTGGCATGTCCTGTAGACAATGAACCATCATGTCCTGTATTCATAGCCTGAAGCATATCAAGAGCTTCTCCTCCTCGACACTCACCTACTATTATCCTTTCGGGACGCATTCGAAGAGATGATTTAATTAAGTCTCTTATTGTAACCTGTCCGGCGCCTGAAGCATTAGCATTCCTTGTCTCCAGACTAACCAGATTATCTATTCCTGTAATCTGAAGCTCTGCTGAATCCTCAATTGTAATAATTCTTTCATCCTTAGGAATAAAATTGGAAAGAGCATTAAGAAATGTTGTTTTTCCGGAGCCTGTACCACCACTAATAAAAATATTGTATTTGGCTTTTACCAAGAGCTCCAGCTTATCTGCTATTTCCTGTGTTATAGAACCATATTCTATCAGCTTATTTATAGTCATTGGTTCTTTTGAAAACTTACGAATAGTAATCGTTGGGCCACATAAAGCAATCGGAGGCAATACCACATTCACACGCGAGCCATCCGGAAGCCTGGTATCACATATGGGATTAGCCTGATTCACTTCTCGTCCTGCCAATCCTACAATTCTTTGTATGACATCCTCCAGCTTTCTCTGACTCTCAAACTTCTTATCAAGGCGTGTAAGTCGTCCTTTTTTCTCAATAAAAATCTTTTCAGGTCCATTAATCATAACCTCTGTAATTGAATCATCACTGATAATCGAATCTAATAAACCAAATCCTCTTATAGAGCTATATACCTGCTGTGATATCGATACTTTTGTCTCAATAGGACAGTAAATATCCTTAAGCCTGTCTGTAACTATCTGATCTATTCTTTCCGCAAGTTCTTCATCTGATATTTTGCTCAAGGATACATTTTCACTTACAAAACGTTTTATGTCATCAACAAACTCTTCTTCATTAATCTGCATATACATTCCCTCTATTGCAAGATTTCTTCAAAAAATCCCATCTTGGTCAATGCTTCTATTATCTGTCGGACTGTAGCATGTTCATATCGTGGTGCTCCACCAATAGTCTTAATAGAAATATTTGATAGCATCTCTGAGTTCTTATTACTAAACTTGTTGTATATCATATTCATGTTTCGGATAATATTTATATCATCATTTTGTTCTAATAAAACAACCGACTCATATGCTCTCATAAATTTATAATTTGACAGCTGACTGCCATCATTTACAACTATAATTCTCCAAGCCTTTGAGAGGAGCTTTAATTTTTCTATTTCCAAAGAAAATGGTAAATCTACAATAATCTCATCATAATTGTCCATTCCCTGTATATTGCCTATCAAAGTATCAATATCTGCATATGAAATTTCCAATATATCGAGTGCCACCTTTGTAGACGAAAAGTACGACACCCCTTCCTGGCTTTGCTTTATACAGCTTTCAAGCTTCAATAACAGATTTGCCTTTCTGCTCTTAAGCGAATATATAACATCACTCATAGTGGCATTTCCTTCTGCCTGAAAGAAAACATCTGTTGTGCCACACTGTTCTAAATTTAAATAAAATACCTTTTTCCCCATATTCGCATGTGCTATCGCACATGCTGCTGCAACAGTCGATGTTCCAACCCCACCACATGGTGATGTAAAAATAACCACACTGCTCTTATCATTTTCTCCGCTGATAGTAGCCACATTTGCAGCCATATCAGAATATACCCCAAGTATCTGCTTAAATATAACGTCAACACGCTGATACTTGCATATGGCAATTTCATCCTTTATTAACTCTATACCGGGTGTCCCTGTAAAATAGGCAAGTCCACAATTTCTCTTGAATTCAGATTTATCAATATCAAAATCTTCTTCAGCTATTAATACATCTATTCTGTATTCTTTTACCGATTCTATTGCGTTTTTTTCATCTGTAAATGAATAAACCTCTAATTTATCAGCATACTTTGTATTAAATACTCCTGTAAGCCTATCCAAGTACTCTTTATCTTTGTCAAGCAATGCAACCTTAATCTTCATAGCACAACCCCCTTCATCTTAAGTCCTCTTTTGCCTATATTTTGCCACTTTCATTACTATGTGTCAATACATCTTTTACTTATAGTTAATATTTTTATAATATTTTGACACAGATATTTTATATACTATCAATGTTCTTTTTATTCAATATTCACAATTTTCCATATGTTAATTTCTGATTTTCAGTGCGTAATTTAATTTTTCATAATTCAGCTACAATTAGTCATAATAATTTTTACTAATTGAAATTATAATATGGGAGGTTTATATGAACAATATTATTCTAAATCCAAAAGAACTTGGTGAGCGCATACGTAAACTACGTTTTAAAAGAAATAAAACACAATCTTATTTTGCTGATATGTTATACATCTCACCTTCATATCTGGCCCTTATAGAGTCTGGAAAGCGAGTTCCTAATCTTGACTTACTTATCCATATAGCAAAATTCACAGATGTCACTCTCGATTATCTTGTTTTCGGGGATGATCCTAATTGCGACCCTTTGCAAATGACATTTAACAGACTCTATGATAGCTATGATAAAAAACAGATGGAGAATGCTATGAAACTAGCTGAGTTTTACCTTGAAATGACAAAAGATGATGATAAAATCAAAGACAATATAAATAAAAAATAATTTTCCATTGCCAATCTCCTTCCTTATTTCTATAATATTCCCATACCATATTTTCAAATGCAGCATATAAAGAAAGGGGATTTTCAATGGACACTTTTTCAGAAGTTTTTAAGGCTATCGCAAGCTACCCGTGGCAGGTAAATGTGGGTGTTCTTTCACTAATACCACTGTACATCATAGATTTTAAGTTTTTCTGCAAACTAAATATTGGTTTACAGCGCAAGATAGCACTTGCAAAGGAGCGCGGACATGTGGCGAGAGGCATGATTGTGAAGGAGGATGCAAAGAGGCTCGTTGTCAATAATTCACAATCCGCTTACAGCTACTGGGCTGCCAGGTACACATATACTGTAGACGGAAAGGAGTACCGCAAGCGTTTTTCATGCGATAACAGACATAGCACCCGTTCTGAGCTTAGGACTATCATAAATGTGTACTGGCTTGATGACCCGAACAAGCCTTTCTGGGACTATAGCAGCGATTCACTTGGCGCATGGTTTGGAATTTTTACGATATTGTTTCCATGGGTTGGGGCTATACTTATCATACAGCTGTTAGGCGGTGCCGATGCAATAGTGCAGTACAATAACAGTCGGATGTGATACTTTCCTACACAAAAAATCCGCTATACCAAATACAATGGTTAGCGGATTTTTGCTATTTACATTTTGATAAATTATTCATGCCTGATGCTACACAGACTCAGGCACCTTATATCCTGCTTCACTCATTAATTTTTCAAACTCACTGACACTGACACCGGCTTCCTCTGCTGCAGTATCAATATCGAGCTTGCCTTTTGTTACTAAAGTAAACAGCATCTTAGTCTCTCCCTGATGCATTCCCTCCTGAATTCCAAGCTTTTTATGATCTTCCCATGCTTTACACACATTAATCACCTCTTCCTTTTCTTCATACTCAATATCCGTTCCTGCAAATAAATTCATTGCTGCTATTGTCTCAACATCGACTTTTTTAAAAATGTCATCTGTCGTGATTAAAGCATTTAGTTTTCTTTCATCTGATGCATTTTTCAACACCTCAAATAATGGTCTTAGTCCAGTCTCAAACATCGAAAAATCTGTCAGCTCAAGTGGATTCAACAGATTAATTTTATAATCGTTTATAAGTGGAAATATTCTCTCATCCATCTGTGGCATCATTTCAATCAGACTTCTTGGTCCATCCCACTTTGATGTACCAAGATATAATGTTATGGTTATAACCGGAGTCAATTTGTCATCATACGTGAATCCTGACAAAAATTCCTCTGATGATTTATAATCCTTGTTCTTCTGATGTCGCTTCTTCGCTCCATTGACCTGGTCACCATAATTCAAAGCATCATAAATCATGGTCTTTACAGGCATAGCATAGTGCACATTAGTCTGTGCTTCTATACCAATCAATACAATATACATGTTTCCCGTATATTTGACTAAAACACTCTTAAGTAAATCCCGCCATTTCTGTCTGACAATCTGTTTCTTGTCAATTCCAAATATGGATAATACCTCTGTGGAATCACATTCCTTCAAATCCTGTGGTTTGATAATCTTGTCACCGCCAAACAACATGTAGTTGCAGATTTCACTAAATCTGATATTGTCCGACAGATACTCTTTGGCTTTTGAATCCTTTACACCCAATTTTCTCCTCCTATTCACTTGTGTGAGCAGGAAATGATATCAAATGAGAATAGTAACTTGCCTACAATCTGAATATATTCTACGTACCCCTACATAAAAATATGGCATTATCTACACCTGACATATTATTTTCCTGCTATTTACTGGTATCTTAAAGCATCGAAAATTTCCATGTCCTTTGTAGAATGATGCGAAGTGGTCTGCCCTCTTCAAAGTGATACGCACCAATTATTGACGTGTTATGTGGTGACGCTCTACAGAAATATAATGCTTCGACTAAATTGTAACATAGGGATATTCTTTTGTCATTATAAAAATCAATATATTATATTGTTTTTGTTGTATATGCAACATATTTTTGGACAAAATTATAGTAATATTGTATTATAAATAATGAAATCAACATTCAAGAAAGAAGGACAAGAAATCCTATGGACAAGGTTTTCAAAATAGAAGATTTACGCCCTATCCGCGACGAGATGACCATCTCACGAAATTCAGGGCTAAGTGACAAAACACCCATAACCTATTTTTCTCTCGGTAAGGGCACGTCAATCTCTCAGGATTCCTACGATAATACCACGGTATACATCGTTGCAAAAGGATGCGCTGATTTTCTTATCGGAGCTTATGCTGCAAAGCAAACCATATCAGAAGGTGATATGCTGGTAGTCCCTTCGAAAACACTCTGCGGAGTAACAACAGAAACCGGCTGTATTTACACCGAAATCATCATAAAAAAGGAGAACAACAATATGAACAAAATTATCAAATCAGGCGAGGTCATGAAGCTTAAGGATCTTATCTCATATGAGGATGGCAGTATCACGAACATTGATGTGGTAAGCAACGACACAATGAAATTCGTGCTTATGGCATTCGATGAGGGCACCGGTCTCACACCGCATCGCGCGCCTGGAAATGCAATAATTTTCGCACTCGAGGGCAAGGCTGTAATAGACTACGAGGGCAAAGATTACACAATCTCAGCAGGCGAAAATTTCCGTTTTGACAAAAACGGACTGCACAGCGTAACCGCTGACGAAAGGTTCAAGATGGGACTTCTTCTGGTGTTGGAGTAAAGCTTGCTTCACTCTTTTTTCAAATCCCATGCCCCTGCTTCCTAAGCACCGGCATGGTGTATATCTTCACCAAAAGCGGTATCACCATGATAAACCATACAAGCGGCGTAACTGTATCGCCCAGTGCCCTAAGTGCCGCCGCACATGCATCATACAAAAATGTCGCTACAAGCCCTGCTATTATAATAAAAATATATGACACAGTCATTCCCATCAAAAAGCCTATCATCAGATTGCTGAGTGTCGTGGTGGCTCCGACTGCTGCCAGTGAGTTTTCTCGCAGATATGATCCGACTATTCTCGTGTCAACTATACTGTATGTGAGCTGGAGTATATTTGCCATAAATATTGGAATGGCAAATGCCAGTATGAGTCTTGATGGTTTTCCTTTTGTAAGGTCTTTCATGTATGTATATCCTCGTATATTTCAAAATATTTTCATCAATATATTAGCAGATAAATTTTAAAATTCAATCTTTTTAATCGGTAATATAATCATTTCTGATCATACTAAAATATAAACAACAATATATAGTTTATATACGCAATAATTATACATATTAAATTTATATATATTATATTTACACGCATTGAATTTATACGTATCATATGTTATATTATATATATACTAAAGAAAGGTGGATAAAAATATGCCGATCAAACCAACTGAAATGGAACGTATAATACTTGCCGATGGGTGGATTTTCAAAAACCAAACCGGATCACATCGGCATTATATTCATCCTTCAAAGCCCGGAAAAGTAACTATTCCTTTTCATAAAGGCAAAGAACTGAACAAAATCACTGAAAATTCTATCCGTAAGCAAGCGGGAATCAAATAATCATAAGGAGGTATACTCATCATGTTATCAATATATCCGGCATGTTTTTTTAAGGAAGATAATGGATACTCTGTAATCTTTCCTGATTTAAATTATCTTGCAACACAAGGAGATACCCTTGAAGATGCTGTGGCCATGGCTGTTGATTGTCTTGCAGGATATCTGTATACGGCTAAGATGGATAATGAAAAATTTCCTAAAGCATCCAAATTATCTGATATCAATATTGACAGACTATCTGACGAATTAGACATAACAGGAACATATACCGATGCATTTACCAATATGGTTTCAGTAGATGTTAAGGCATATGCCAAAGAGCATTTCGATAAATCGGTCCGAAAAACCCTTACCATTCCGGCTTGGCTAAATACTGCTGCGCAGGAAGAGGGAATTAATTTTTCAAAAACACTGCAGGAAGCACTTATGTCAAAGCTTAAGGCTCATTAGATATCTGCATTATAATTCGGAGACATTATGAACAACAATATAAAATACAAGCTGGCCAATGCCATGAAGGAATGCATGTTTTCCTCTCCTGTCGAGAAGATTACGGTTAAGGAAATCTGCGATACATGTGGTGTGACCAGACAAACCTTTTACAGAAATTTTCAGGACAAATATGACCTGATAAACTGGTATTTTGATAAGATACTGATTGAATCCTTTCACCAGATGGGTGAGGGCAGTACAGTGTACGAAAGCCTTGTTAAAAAATTTGAATATATCCGTATGGAGCACCTTTTCTTTAAGGCTGCTTTTAAAAATGATGAGCAGAACAATCTAAAGGAGCACGATTTTGAGCTGATTCGTCAGTTTTATATTGACCAGATTGAGGGAAAAAGCCGCCGGAAAATATCCGACAAGCTATTGTTTCAGCTTGAGATGTACTGTCAGGGCTCTGTCTTTATGACAACACAGTGGGTGCTTGGCAATAAAAACTTCACCCCTCAGGAGCTTGCCGGACTGCTCGCTAATGCTATGCCAAAGGAGCTTGCCGACGTGTTTCGCGAGGTAAACCTGATATAATTCAAGGTAATATTTAGGAACCATTTAGAACAGGTATCGTGCGTTTTTACAAATGTGCACGGTCGTCAGAATAGTTATATCAGCGTTAAAAATCCGGGAATGCTGTCAATTGACAGTTCCCGGATTTTCTATTTTATTTCATTCTTAATCGTAACTATTCACAAACATCCCTGTAAGCTGTTGCCGAATTACATAATCTTACGGAAAAGAGCCTTCAAATCCTCAACACTTGCATCCTTTGGATTTCCAGGTGCACATGCATCTGCGTGAGCAGACTCTGCGAGGAAGTCTAAGTCTTCCTCCTTTATAGCCTCGAGCTTTGTTGGGATTCCTACATCTACAGAGAGCTGTGCTACAGCATCAATTGCAGCCTTTCTGTACTCCTCTACAGACATATCATCTACGCCCTTTACTCCCATTGCGCGGGCAATTTCACGATATTTCTCACCTGTACAGTCTGCATTGTACTCCATTACGATTGGAAGCATCATAGCACATGCTACTCCGTGTGGTGTATCATAAACAGCTCCAAGTGTATGAGCCATTGAATGAGCGATTCCAAGTCCAACATTTGAAAATCCCATTCCGGCAATGTACTCTCCAAGAGCCATACCCTCACGACCCTCTTTTTCATTGGCAACTGCACTTCTTAAGGACCTTGCAATAATCTCGATTGCTTTGAGATGGAACATATCTGTCATCTCCCATGCAGCCTTTGTTGTGTATCCCTCGATAGCATGTGTAAGTGCGTCCATACCTGTTGATGCTGTAAGTCCCTTTGGCATTGATGACATCATGTCAGGGTCTACGATTGCGATGATTGGCATGTCATGTGGGTCTACACATACAAACTTTCTCTTTCTCTCTACATCTGTGATGACATAGTTGATTGTAACCTCTGCAGCTGTTCCTGCTGTTGTAGGTACTGCAATGATAGGAACACAAGGCTTCTTTGTAGGTGCAACACCCTCTAGGCTTCTTACATCCTCAAACTCAGGGTTTGCAATGATGATACCGATTGCCTTTGATGTATCCATAGATGAGCCGCCTCCGATTGCAATGAGGTAATCAGCTCCTGATTTCTTAAATGTCTCCACTCCATGCTTTACGTTGTCGATTGTTGGGTTTGGCTTAATCTCTGAGTAAATCTCATATTCCAATCCGTTCTTATCAAGGATATCTGTTACCTTTGCTGTAACCCCAAATTTGATTAAGTCAGGGTCAGAGCATACCAGTGCTTTTTTAAAGCCATGCGCTTTTGCCTCTGTTGCGATTTCCTCGATTGCACCTGATCCGTGATAAGATGTCTCGTTTAACATAATTCTGTTAGCCATAGTGTAAAATCTCCTTCCAATTTTAAAAAAATACTCCTAAAAAACTCTGCCGATAAATTCTTATAACTTATCTGCCTGACTATATTTTAACAAAGTATTAAACGAGATGTAAGTTACAAACCTGCCAATGTGTAACATACCGGCTGCAATATGTGACCTGCCAGTTACCTATGTATATCCCACCGACTGCCAATCACACCTTATGGCTGTCTGATATAACTTTCTTTAACTCTCTTGCCGCCGCACTGATCGGGTGATGAATATCGTATACCATACATATATTTCTCTGCGGTATCTCCTCCTCCAGAGCTATCTCTACAATCTCGCGATTTGCTATCGCAGCCTCTGCCATCGGCTTTGGCATAAAGGCAAGACCAAGCTCACTTTTCACAAGTGGCAGTATCTGGTCTGTCGTTGCGGTCTCTGTATCAGGCGCAAATTCAAGTCCGTGTGACATAAAAACTCTGTTAAAAAACTGAAATGTCATGGTCTCCCGCCCCAGTCCGATAAGCGGATAATTATGCAGCTCCTTTAATGACAGAGTCTGGCTTCCGAGCGCAGTAAAGGTGGTTCCACCCACAAGAATCTCCTGAAATGAACCAAGCTTTATCATCTTAAGAGGGGCCTCCACCTCAGCCGGCGTCGATACCACTGCAAAATCAATCATGCCGTTTTTTACGGCATTTATAGCCTGTGGGGTGGAGTGATTATATATCTTAAGCCTGATACCCGGATATGCCATGTGAAAAGTCTTTAGCCTGTCAAGCAGATATATGTTTAGAGCTGTCTCACTGGCTCCTATTGATACGCTTCCGTGTGACAGTCCTGTGCTGTCTGACAGTTCCTCCTCCGCCGCAAGTATCTGTGACATCGCTGCAGATACATGCGCGTACAAACGCTCTCCCTCCGGTGTGAGCTGCACACCTCTGTTATTTCTGATAAAAAGTATGCTGTTTATCTGCTGCTCTAAGTTGTTCATGGCTCGGGTTACATTTGGCTGGCTGTTTCCGAGCGCCCTCGCAGCCTTTGTGAAATTGCAGTATTTTGCAACATAATAAAATATCTTGTAGTACTCAAAATTTATATCCATATTCAAAGCCTCCTTTTTATTATCGTTTTCTTGTCAGTTTCCTTATTATGCGCCGAAATTCATGATATAATTTTGATATATCTGATATATCAATTATATTTTTTACTTATTTATGATTATACATTATAATAGCAAATGTTCTTGAATACAAGAACATATTAAACCTACTCCAAAAGCATTTCTCTCAACTAAAAATGAAAAACCCTGAAAAATCCGAAGACACCCCCAATTGTCTTCGGATTTTCATTTTAAAATATTAAACTGTTTTTCTAAGTATCCTTGCAGCCTCTACCATGTTCTTAAGGCTCGCCTGTGTCTCCGTCACTCCTCGTGTCTTAAGTCCACAGTCAGGATTTACCCAAAGCTTTTCTCTATCTATCTTTGTAAGCATCTTTTTAAGCACTGCGACTATCTCTTCAACAGATGGCACTCTCGGAGAATGTATATCGTATACTCCTGGGCCCACCTCAGTCTCGAAATTGTTCTCCCTTAGTGAATCAAGTATTACAAGATCTGAGCGTGATGCCTCAAACGTGATAACATCCGCATCCATATCATCAATTGCAGGAATAATGTCCGTAAACTCACTGTAGCACATATGTGTATGAATCTGAGTTTCAGGTTTTACTCCGCTGTGTGTCAGCCTGAATGCAGGGATTGCAAAATCAAGATAATCGCTGTACCAGTCTGATTTTCTAAGCGGAAGTTTTTCTCTAAGCGCAGCCTCGTCAATCTGTATCATTTTTATGCCGTTTGCCTCAAGGTCAAGCACCTCATCACGAATTGCGAGCGCAATCTGTGCGATTGAATCCTTTATTGAAATATCCTCTCTCGGAAATGACCAGTTAAGTATCGTAACAGGGCCTGTGAGCATTCCCTTCATGATGTGTGATGTCTGTGACTGTGCAAAAACCGACCAGTCAACTGTAATAGGCTTTTTGCGGTATACATCCCCCCAGATGACAGGTGGCTTTACGCATCTTGTACCATATGACTGTACCCACGCCTTCTCTGTAAAGAGAAATCCACCAAGCGCCTCTCCAAAATACTCTACCATGTCATTTCTCTCGTACTCTCCGTGTACGAGCACATCAAGGCCAATCTCCTCCTGCCATTTCACGCACTCTTCAATCTTCTTCTTATTAAAATTGACATACTGCTCCTTCGTAATCTCACCCTTTTTAAAAGCAGAACGGTTTGCCTTTACATCCTTTGTTTGTGGGAAAGAACCTATAGTAGTGGTTGGAAACTCCGGCAAACCGAAAAGCTTCTTCTGCAGCTTCTGTCTCTTCGCTCTCTCCGGAAGCCTGATATAATCAGCATCCGTTACCCCTTCAAGCCTCTTTGCTACAGTAGCATTATGGCAGTCTCTGCTGCCTGAGAATAAATCCACGTTTTCCTTATATCTCTCCAATATTTCACTATCCGATGCATTCTTTTCGTTGCCACTAAAATTATTCACTTTAATATGAAACTCTGAAAGCTGTTTAAGCTCCGAAAGCTCTATAAGCTTTTCCTCTGCAAATGCAAAATATGTTAAAAATTCCTCACTGAGTTTCTTTTCATGCGCAAGCGTATATGGCACATGAAGCAGAGAGCAGGATGTGGAAAGAACTGTATTTATGCCATTTTTCTTAAGCTCATCAAGCACTTCAAGGGTCCTTACATAATGATTTTTCCAGATATTTTTTCCGTTTACAAGTCCTGCAAAAAGCAGCTTATCCTTTGGAAAACCATATTTTTCTATAAGCAGTGAGTTCTGTTTGCCCTCAATAAAATCCAGTCCGATTCCATCAAACGGCAATACTGCAAGCTCCTTGTACACATCTCTCACATCACCGAAATACGTCTCAAGCAGCACCCTGCTGCCTGACCTTGCAGAAAGAATTTCATTATATAAACGCTTGAATACCTCAATGTCCTCTGTCGTCATATCCCACACAAGTGCAGGTTCATCAAACTGTATCCACTTTACATTTTCGCCCTCACATTTTGTAAGAAGTTCTTTATAAGCTGCTGCAAATGCATCCACAAAATCGTCAGCCGTCTTTTGACCTGTGTAACGGCAAAGCTTAAGTAGTGTGTATGCCCCTGTAATAACAGGCTTTGTCTCTATTCCGCTTTCCTTTGCTTCTTTATACTCCCGTATAAGCTTGTCACCTGTCAGCTTAATCTCTGTATCGTCCTCTATCTCAGGCACAATATAATGATAATTGGTGTTGAACCATTTCTTCATCGCAAGAGCCTTCACATCACCACCTGCGCCCTGATAGCCTCGCGCCATCGCAATATATGTATCCAACTCTGACAGGTTAAGCTTTTTGTATCTCTTTGGTACTATATTAAAGAGAAAAGCGCTGTCCAGCACTATATCATAAAATGAAAAATCATTTGATGGGATGAAATCCACCCCCGCGTCCTTTTGTGATTGCCAGTGTATTGCCCGAAGCTCCTTTGCTGTTGCCTGAAGCTCTGTAGCTGTGATTTCATTTCTGAAGTATTTTTCCAGAGCAAATTTCAATTCCCTTAGTGTTCCTATTCTCGGATAACCAATTACCGATGTCTGCATTTTTAAACCTCCTGCTTTATTTTTGTGTTTTATTGCTTTCAAAAGTTGAGGCTATTATATATTTCCTTCTGTCCATTGTAAAATACATAAAACCATGCGTTTGTTATAGTTTTTTTCTATAAATAAAAATATATCAGCAGTGTATTCTCGCAGGCATAATAATATGATATTTCAATTATATCAATTATACTTTTTACTTATTACAATCATAATTGTATAATCATAAATGCTCAAAAGAGAAATATTGATTATATAAGAAAAGGACGTGTTTCAAATGAGTGAAAAGACAATGTTTCCAAGAGAAGATCATGCAGACATTCTGTTTCAGAAGATATTAAATGATCCATGGGCCTGTGACAGGCTTATGGAAACCTTCAATGAAAATCTGGTTTACAATGATGAATTTGATGTATCTCTTCCGGCAGAAAAATTTGCTAAATCTCTCTTCAATGCATATACCAACCGCGATCTTTCCGCACTGCTTATGTGTCTGTGCAACAACACCGTATTTGATCTGCTGCGCAATTCATATATCATACCGTACAGATTCAATGCCGACGGACATCAAAATCCGATAATCATGACCGATGAGCACGGAAACCCGCTGCCCGAGTATAAACACATATCTCACGACAAGAACTATATACATTTTCATGAGATATACAACGATATGCCAGACAAAAAGGATATCTACTATGCACAGGCTTACCGCTACAGCCACACATATGATTCCGAGCATATGACTCCCACACAGCAGGTCATTGTAAAGCATGACGGAATACTCCTGATACGTGAGCTTCCCGATACCGTAAAACTCAAGGAGACTGAGGCTGAGGCTTACTCTGCCGTATGGGATCTGATGATACAGATTGAAAAGGAGCTTCCTATGGCATATGTTTTTTACGGTCAGGACTCGCTTGTAGAAAATGATAAGCGGTATGATGAAATTGGTATTTTCCTTCGAAGCTCTCATTTCCTAAAAAATCTTGAAAAACATGTACAAAAGGCCGAGGCGATAATTTATGGCAGATAACAGCTACACAGATATCATGGAAAAAAATCATATGGAAATCCCCTGGCATGATTATGCCAGACAGGATAGAAATATACTCATAGATAAGGCGGGACTGATTGAAAAAGCCTCTGTAATCGGACGTGTCGGACTCATCATGCTCTCCTGCGGCACAGGAGCCTGGCGTGTGAGAACCTCCATGAACCGGCTCTCAAAGGTGCTTGGTGTCACATGTACAGTGGATGTCGGACTTATGTCAATCGAGTTTAACTGCTTTGACGGAAATGACTGTATATCACAGTCACTCAGCATAGCAAACACAGGTGTAAACACATCAAAGCTCTATCGCATGGAGCAGTTTGTCGACAATTTTCCAACGGAGGAAGCCCACCTGACTGGCGAAGAAATTCACCGGCGACTTGATGAGATTGAACAGATTCATGCCATTTACTCCCCTGCAAGGCTTGGACTTGCAGCAGCTATAGCATGCTGTGCCTTCACATTTTTGCTCGGAGGAGGTCCTATTGAAATGATACTGGCATTTGTAGCAGCCGGCATCGGAAATCTCATACGTACAAAGCTTATAAAGCATCATTTTACTTTGTTTCTTAATATAGCGGTATCAATTTCTGCCTCATGCTTCATATATGCGGCATTTTTAAAAATTGCAGAGATGGCTTTCAATGTACCATCAATTCATGAAGCCGGATACATCTGTTCCATGCTCTTTATCATTCCGGGATTTCCGTTTATCACAAGCGGAATCGACCTGGCAAAGCTGGATTTGCGCTCCGGTCTTGAACGCCTTGCCTATGCAATAATAATAGTCATGGTAGCCACGATGTTTGCATGGATTATGGCACTGCTTCTGCGACTGCAGCCTATGGACTTTGAAGACTTGAATCTAGGCCCCGTACTACATCTAATCCTGAGGCTTATAATGAGCTTCTTCGGTGTGTTTGGATTCTCAATCATGTTCAACAGCCCTGCTCCCATGGCTGCAACAGCCGCACTTATAGGTGCCATAGCAAATTCACTGCGGCTTGAACTGGTAGACCTGACTGGTATGCCGGCTCCTGCTGCCGCATTTGCCGGAGCTCTCACAGCAGGGCTTCTCGCATCATTTATCAAGGAAAACAACGGATATCCGAGAATATCCCTTACTGTTCCATCCATAGTCATAATGGTTCCGGGACTTTATCTGTATCGGGCTATATACAATTTCGGCATAATGGCACTTTCGGATGCTGTTTCATGGTTTGCATCAGCAATCATGATTATCATTGCACTGCCGCTCGGACTCATCTTTGCAAGAATACTAACTGATAAGACATTTAGGTATTGCACGTAACAGAATCATACACATTATAAGCAGACTTGTTTTATACCATTCAAAATCCGGACAGCACAAGCTCTGCACCAACATCCAAATATTAAACTCAAAAAACAAGGAGGCATTCATCATGCTTACAGCAGTTACAGGAATAAACTGGGGAGACGAAGGAAAGGGCCGTGTCATCGACCTGCTCGCAGAACATGCGGATATCGTAGTCCGCTATCAGGGTGGTAACAATGCCGGACACACAGTTGTCAATAAAAAGGGGAAATTTGTCTTAAATCTGCTTCCATCCGGAATACTTCACCCAGATGTAGTATGTGTGCTCGGTGACGGAATGGTTATTGACCTAAACCATCTGTCCAATGAAATTGCACAGATCAGAACACAAGATGTATCTGTTTCACCAAAAAACCTGAAATTATCAACAAGAGCCACAATTTCAATGCCGTGGCATAAAATACAGGATGAGCTTGAAGAAGCACGCCTTTCAAAGTCCGGAGCAGCCTTCGGCTCTACCAAACGCGGTATTGCCTATGCATACAGCGATAAATATCGTAAAAAAACAATCCGTCTCGGTGATTTACTCCACTTAGACGATGAGAATGTACAGGCCAGACTTAAGACAATGCTTGAAGCTAAAAACCTTGAGCTTGCAGGCTGCTATCATCAGGAACCTATGTCTCTGTCAGCTCTTTTGTCATGGTGCAGGCAGAAGGCTGCAAAATATGCACCTTATATCACAGATACCGGTGCTTTCCTTGAGGATGCACTATCAAAGGGAAAGCGAGTTGTCCTTGAAGCACAGCTTGGTGCAATGAGGGATATCGACTATGGTATTTTCCCATATACCTCAAGCTCCTCCACCATCTCAGCTTACGGTCCTATAGGTGCCGGTATCCCCGGTGCCTCATTAGACCATGTGGTCGGTGTACTAAAGGCATACTCTACCTGTGTCGGAGCCGGACCATTTGTCGCAGAAAAAGCCATGAATGGTGAATGGACTGAAATGGTCCGCAAATATGGTGGCGAATATGGTGCTGCCACCGGAAGGCCCCGTCGTGTGGGTCCATTTGATGCCGTTGCAAGCCGCTATGGCCTAAAATGCCAGCATGCTGACAAAATCGCACTGACCAAGCTAGATGTTCTAAGCATCATGGATCAGATTCCTGTTATCACAGGGTATCAGTATAAAAACGCTGTAACAAACGTCTTTGACCCTACCGAAAATCTAGAAAAATATACCCCGGTAGTCAAAATGCTGCCGGGGTGGAAAACCAATATATCAAATTGCAGGTCTTATGATGAGCTGCCGGTAAATGCTAAGCGCTACATAAGCTTCCTTGAGGACATGCTAAGACATGAAATACAGTTTGTCTCAGTGGGAGCTGAGAGAAATCAGTATCTTCTCAACGGTAAGTGGCTATAATTAGCTGTAATTGCCTTTAACATGCTTTAACCAACCTCTATGCCATTGCCATATTATTTTTCTGATTTACTGAGATACTGTATACACGAATGTGCTGCCACATTTCCTTCTCCGACAGCCTTCGTATACTGGTAAGGTCTGCCTGTGCAGTCTCCTGCCGCAAAACAGCCTGCTACATTTGTCTGTTGGGCTCTGTCCACCAATATATGTCCGTTTTCTATTTCAAGCTGCGGCATAAGCTTTGATGGTGCAATGGCATTTCTGAGGCAGAATACTCCGTCTACGCTCTCAGTCTTTCCGCTTCGAAGCGTAATTCCTTCCACAAATGAGTCTCCGATTAATGCTATAGGTGCATCCTTTGATATCTTTACATTTGGAAGCTCTATTTCACTGTCATTATAGGCTGGGAAATACAATACCTCTGACGCAAGATCTGCAAGATATTTTACCTCATGCTCATACTTTTTGTCATTGCATATGACAGCTATCCTCTTATCCTTATAAAACATGCCGTCACATGTGGCACAGTAGCTGAGCCTTTTTCCAAGCAGCTCATCCTCCCTGTCCAGCTGCTTTGCAGACATCACACCCATGCAAAGTATGAGAGTCCTTGCCTCATACATCTCATTGTCTGCAAGCACCATAAAGCCGTTTCCTGCAGGCATGATATTGGTCACGGTCTTTTCTGTTATCTCAATCCCCGCTGCCCTCCTATGAGCGTCAAAGCGTTCAAACAGCTCCTGTCCGCTTATCTGTGGAAATCCGGGATAGTTTGTGATTTTCTCTGCCTTTTGCACCTTTTCGCTTAGGTTCTTCGAACCAAACCAGATAAAATTCTTTTTATATGTTTTTAAATTCAGGGCTGCCGACAATCCGGCAGGACCTGTTCCTATTATTATACTATCGTACATGCTATGCTCCTTGTACCAAATATTTGTATATATTTAGACCTTATATATTATAATTAAAGGGGCAAAAGGTATTTTGACCCTCATTTATGATTAATCAGATTACTACATGCTTCGCATTCCCGTAATCTGACTCCACCTCGAAATCCGCTACTTTGCTGCATTCCGGCAGCAAATTGCTACTTTCTCGGTGTAGTGCAGGTCACATACAGTGCGCCTTCAATGCTTCAATATACTCCCTTGCATATCGCGAGAGTACCACACCCTTTCTGCTGATAATGCCTATCCTCATATACTCCTCCACATCAAGTGGCTTTGATATAATATTCCTTCCATTCAGCTCTGCGGAAATCACTCCTGAGCACACTGTGTAGCCATTTAAGCCAATTATCAGATTAAAAAGTGTAGCTCTGTCTCTGACCCTGATATTCTTTCTGCTGTCAAGAGTACTGACAAACTCCTCCGAAAAGTACTGTGAATTGTACTCTCCCTGCTCATACGTCAGGTACGGATAGTCCTGCAGATCATCCATCGTGATGCTCTTTTTCGAAGCAAGCGGGTGACTGTCACATATGAATACATGCGGTGTGGCTGTAAAAAGCTCTGTGAACTCGAGTTCATTACGCTTTAGCATCTTTGAAAGCACCTCCGTATTCTTGGAGCTTAGATATATGACTCCCAGCTCACTCTTTAAATTCGTGACATCCTCAATAATTTCGTGAGTCTGCTCCTCCCTGATGGTAAAATCATACTGATATGCATCAAACTCTCTGATTACATCCACAAATGCATTCACTGCAAAGGAATAGTGCTGACACGATACCGCAAAGTGCGGCTTACTCACCACATCATCCTTGTAGATCCCCTCTATGAGATCTACCTGCTCGAGCACCTGTCTGGCATGACCGAGAAATCTCTCACCATCTTCTGATAATATCACTCCCTTGTTTGTCCTGATGAAAATAACTATCTGCATCTCTTTTTCCAGGTCATGTATAGCACTGGTCACTGTGGGCTGCGAGACAAAAAGCTGCTTTGCAGCCTCTGTTATATTGCCGCATTCTGCCACTGTCACCACGTATTTTAATTGTTGCAGAGTCATGTTCATTCTCCTCCGGTTACATATCAAAATATTATTTTACTGTATGCCGATAATCTTTCTCAGTATCTCACCCAACAGCTTTCCGAGCATAAGTGGAATGACAACAAGTACCACATACCACAGCAGCTTATCATACCACACCCTGCCATCATTTATCACACAGATAAAGTGCATGGCAACAACTGCCACCGCAAATACAGATGCAAGAAGCTGCAAAAAGCTCGCCACATGAAGCTTATTTGTCACCTTGCCAAGCGTAAATAAAAGCATCGCACCAAAGAACATCGCTATATCTGTCTCCCATGGTATCATTTTACTATACGAAAACAGCTTAAACATATCGCAATACTCCATATGCAGCTCAAGAAACAAATCCACTGATGCAATCATGAGCAATACTGCTCCTATCGCCGAAAATACCGCTGCCAGATATACATAATTGTTTCCAATCCTGTGCTGTCTGAGCTTATATTTAAGCATACCCTTTTTCTGCACATACTGTGTGCGAAGATATGAATCTGTCGCAGCGTCAATAGCCCGGTCGCAGTAATCTGCTGCTGTCCTGTATACTTTGACTCCGGCCTCGTTATTTTTAAGAGCAAACTCCACTAGGCTCTCTCCCGCTCTGTTGTTGCCACGCTCCGTTGCAGTAACCAGATACCCTGCTCCAAGCTTCTGCTCCTTGCCATCAAAAAAGGTGGTGACCAGATAATGACCATAATCGGCAAGTGCATCCACATTTCCAAGCTCCACTGCTTTCTTCCACCAAAACACTGCGCGCCCGGGATCCCGGTATGTGCCCTGACCTCTTTCAAACATATTTGCAGCCATATTCATGGCATCTGCATCGCCATTCTCTGCCAGTGGCAGAAATTGACGGAATGCTCCCTCCATATCATTTTGTCTGTATGCCATCATAGCCATATCAAACGCTGTACTTTTCATATTTTTCTCCTTGACAGCCTTAGCTGTTTTATTCTTATTATAATGTATTTAAAGCGATGATAGCAATATGACTTCTTTCCCAATTTATAGCAAAATGCCGCACCCGAAGGTGCGGCATCTAAGAGGTTTATAAAATGTTTAGTTTAAAAGCTGTTTTATTTGCAAGCTTTTTTCTTGCGATATGTAGCTGCTGTGATTGCAACCATTGCGAGTCCAAGTAAGCATACATATGTAGCTACTTCATTGTCATCGCCACTCTTTGGAGCTGCTTTTTTGGTTTCAATAGCTGCCTTATCTGTTACGGAAATAACTCCATCTTTCTTTGCTGGTGTTGGTGTTGGTGTTGGATCTTTCTTGCCCGGGTCTGCCGGTGTTGGATCTACTGTTTTCTTCACCTCGGTAAGAATGACTGTTCCACCATCCTTTGCTGCCGGAATGCTTACTGTTACAGTCTTGTCTGCTGATACAGTATACTCGTTTCCATCATAAAGGTTCTCCATCTTGCTTCCTGCCTCTGCGCTTACTGGAATAGTAACCTCAGTGGCTTTTTCCTTGATATTCATTCCTACATATAATGTAGTGTCACCATAGCTTCTTGCGATTACATCATAGCCGGTTTCATCTGATGAAACAACTGATGTTCTTCTTCCTCTTGCAAATACATCTGTATATGCGTTACGGATTGAAAGCATGGTCTTGTAATGATTGTAAATACTGTTGCTGTCTGTCTTCTGTGCTTCTAACCCTTTCCAGTCAAAGTCACGACGATTTGTCTGGTATGGCCAGTCATTAGCTCCTGCCTGACCAAGCTCATCTCCATAGTAAATAATCGGCTGTCCCTTGGCTGTAATCTGAAGAGTAGCTGCTACCTTCATCAGGTTATAAGCCTCTTCCTCTGGGATTCCACTCTTTTTTACAAGCAGCTCCTGAAGAGTATCATCATCATGGTTGTTTAAGAAATTACCCATTGTTGCTGTATTGTTTAATGCCGCATTACGCTTTAACAATGAATTTTCAACTGTAGAAATCTTTCCGCCTACAAAATCCTTTGCAAAATCGTTGAAATCGAAGTCAAGGAGTGCATCCATACTTCCTGTTCCAAGCTCTCCGGCTGTATTAGCATATCCGGCTCCAGAGTACTCTCCAATCATCTTGAAGTCTGGATTTACTTTTGTAAGAGAGTTCTTAAAAGCTGACCATGTAGTAGAATCAACATGCTTTACAGTATCTACACGATAATAGTCAATTTTATATTTTTCCATCCAGTCTGTCTGCCACTTAATCAACTGATTTCTTACTTCTGCATCCTCAGTTACGAAGTCTGGAAGGTCTGAAAGTGCATCTTGCTTGTCATCTCCTGAAACAGTATTGCTACTGTCACGAAGCATCTTTATTTTCTTTCCATCCGCACCTTCGAGAATATTATTGAAGTACTTCTCTGTGCCATAGCCTGCATGGTTTAATACCACATCGACCATAAGCTTCATTCCACGGCTGTGTGCAGCGTCAATAAGTGCTGCAAACTCTTCCTCTGTTCCAAGGTGTTGATTAAGCTTTGTGAAATCACTAGCCCAGTAACCATGATAACCATAGGTAGCTGTATCTGTATCTGCATCATGTTGGTCACTTGTGATATTCTCCACTATTGGTGTAATCCAGATAGTATTTACACCTAAATCCTTGAGATAATCAAGCTTCTGAGTTAATCCAGCAAAGTCTCCACCATGGTAGCTGGAACCACCTTTATCACCTGTGTTGTAATCTTTTACACCATAAGCATCATTATTGCTTGTATCTCCATCAAAGAAACGGTCAGTTACGGCAAAGTAAATTACTGCCTCATCCCAGTCGAAATCTCCATCCTTCTTATCTCTCTCTGTTACTGTAACATTTGTGCTTGTCCTATATACATTTCCGTATATATCCTTTACAGTTACCGGAAGGGTCTTATCTCCAGCAGTTGTAGTATCAAGACATGAAATTGTTGCTTCCATTAATTCTGGGTCAATTGCATAAGTACTGCTTAAGCCAAGTGCACTTAAATCTACTGTTGCTGTAGCTACTTCAAATGCAGACATATCTGCGCCTTCAGCAGGAATTGTCTTTATTGTCAATACGTTATTATCATTGTAATCCATAGAGGGCTGTGATAATTTTGCTGTAATAGCTGCATCAAACTTCTTATAGAAGCGGTAGCTACATTTCTTTCCTTTATAATCTTTTGTCTTTTCATTAAATGCATCAAGCTTCTCTTTACCATCTACTGTATAGTAGTAATAGTAATCTCCTGTCTTGATATCAGTTAAGTCATAGTAAAATCTCTCGTTTGCAGCATCATAAGCCATTTTATTTTCTTTACCATTTATTGTAACGCTTACTTTATCTGCAATAGATTCCTGCGTATTCTTAGCAGCAACCATTTCATCATCTCTATAATAGAAATGAATCTGTCCATTCTCACCATCCAACACACATCCAATATTTGATGGAAGAACCTCTGTGATTCCCTCACCCTGTACAAATTTTGCTTTTACAACATTCTGATTTGCCGGTACACTTACATAATGGTCTCCACCATCTTTAACAGCCCATTCATTATCTGCTGTGCTTCTTCTCATACAGAAAGATAACATCATATCTGCTGTAGTATCTTTTACCGGAATCTTAGCTACCATCTTGCCGTTCATTTTCTGGAAGTTAACAGTAACCTTATCTCCAAATCCACTGTTCCATGTAAAGATATTCCAACCATCATAGTCACCGGCTGGTCTGTTATATTCTACCATTACATAACGCTCTCTTGGTTTAACAAGTTCCGGAATGCTTGTGTATGCTTCTTTGCTGTTTGAGGTAATGTAAAGAGTTACATTTTCATCTTTGGCTTTGTTGTCATATGAAATTTCTTCACTCTTCCATGACCATGTAGCACCATAGTTCTTTGGAATAATACGAATATTTTTATAATATGGAAGCTTTACTGTAGCTTTAAGCCATGTATTTTTATCGGATAACTGTTCTGTTCCAGAAAAATTATAAACAACTCCAGGAGCTCCGCCTTCCTGCCAAATCCACAGGGAACTTGCATCTGCTGCCATATGACTTGCATTGAAATCATGATAGTAAATAGTATAAGTATAAACTTTATCTACTACCGGAATGGTAATATCTTTTTTCACTCCGTTATAAGCTGCACGGATAGTTACATCTGTTCCTTTATATGAGGTTGGAACCTTAAGTGTTGTGCCACTTACTGTAATACCTTTTGAAACAGCAGTATAAGTTACATCTACACCTTCAGTCTTGCTTCCCTGGGTATCACCCGCATAATAGGTTCCTGTTGCCGGAAGTGCAATGTCTACTCCTTTTTCTACCTGTGCCGGTGTTTTCACATCCAATGTTTTAATATAACTAATGGTTACATCTGTCTTTTTATCAGCATCTGTCTTGTCCAGCTTCATGGTAATGTCTGCTGGTGCCTTAACCTCCAATTTAACATTTTCTTCACCTTTGGCTGGTGCCCATGCCTTACCCCAACCATTTAATGCCGCATCCTCAAGGATTTTATACTCATATGTATTTGCTGGTACATCCTTGATTGTAATGCTATACTCATTTTCGTTATTCTCTGATTTCACAAAATTTGGTGTTGCATCTGGCTTCCAATCTGTTCCAGGAAATGAACCTACAAGAAGGAAGGTTGTCTCAGTCTTTGGCAGATCAGGAACCGGTGTATTTCCTTCTACATCAAGGTAGTATTCAAAGCTTTTTCCACCATCTTTTGTAATATAGTAAACATCAGTAGGTGTATTCCCAGTATACTGTGTTAACTTTGCATCATTTGCAGGATTCTTTGTATTTTTAGTATTCTTAAAATCTAAAAACTGAAATCCTATTGCATCTGTTTTGACAGTAAGATAATAATCTTTGTCTCCCTTTGTATTTGTTGTTCCTTCACTGAAGAAATAACCTTTTGCTCCCCAGCCTGGAATTTCTTTTGATTCTCCATGGTTCGCATCATTGCTCACTTCAATGGAATTGTAGGTCCAAAACTGTACTGCTGGCTGTGTCCAATTCCAATTACTTGGCTTCATAAAGTGAATAGTTACATTCATCGGAGTTGAAGCTGCTTTTACCAAGTTTCCTCCGATTGACGGAATCATAGTCATAATCATCGCCAATACCAGTATCAAACTGAATACCTGACGGAATATGCCATGTTTCCTGTGAAAGCGTTCTTTTAACTTTCTCATATTTCCTCTCCTTTTCTTATTATGTTTGTACGAAAATTCCATTTCGCACGTTTTCGTACTTATATTATAATATTTTCGTTGGTTTTCGACTATTGGGATAAACAGAGAATTACTTTACAAAATTTTGGTAAATTTTACTATTTATTCATTTTTATGTAACATATGCGAAATTTTTTTAGTACTAAAGGTCCTAGATATAATAGATAATTTTTCATTTGAAATTTTGTGAATTATTTTTTAAGTCGTTTCTTATATATGACATGATTATATGGCATAATGGTGGAAGTCTCATATTATTTCACACAAAAAGAGCCTGCACATTTCTGTGCAAGCTCTTTTTTAAAACTAAAAGCTAAAAAATATATTTAATCTTTATATATTTAATCTTTAAATCAACTAGCCCCAGATAATTTCTTCCTTGGCGGCCTCCACATTTTCCTCGGAATGCTCCACTTCCTTTGAGAAGATTCTTGCCACCTCCATCTGATCCTCTATGGTGAAGCTGCCACCGTTTTTGTAGAAGCGAGTGGCATTCATATCCCTGACTATCATGGTAAACATGACGCTTAAATATGCATAAACCATGATATTTGAGTCATAGATGGCATTCATGATATATCTGAAGGTAAAGTATACAAGAAGCTGCTCAATATCGTTTTCACGGTAATCGCTGCTAGCCATGTACTCCTTCATGCGTTTTTCATAATCAGCCTCAGTGAGGACTGTCTGCATATCATCCTTGAAATCCTGCCATACCTGACGCAATAGTTCCATCTCATTGATGATACCGAAACGGATATCAAAATGCTCAAATGAAAAATCATTAAACGAAAGCCAGTCTATATGCTTTTCAACATCGTTTTGGCTCAGCTTCTTCTGGTACTCGTTTGCCCTGTCAAGGTACTCATCCACGCGCACTCCGATTGGCTTTGTCCTGTCCTGGAGTATGGCAATCAGCTCACGCTGCACCTCCTCAAAAAAGGCTGCCTCTTCCTCTGTGACTCCCTGGTCATCATCGCTGTCTCCAAAAAGCTCCTGCTCTACAAACTTAACAGGCTTTGTTTTGCTGAAAAATATACGGCAGACCTCCTCGCACGCAAGGCTCAGGCACTTCTGCTCCACGTTTCTGTACTCTATGCCAAACCTTGGAAAATCGGTGCACACCTCACTAAGCGATGCCTCACCAGCTGCTATGTACAAATCACACAGATTCTTGTCATTTAGCATAATGCAGCGCCCGCAATTGTTTGTGCGGATGCCGTGCCCGCCATCCTCCGTCTCATACATACCCTTTCTCAGACGCTCTCCGACCTCTCCCGGCAGTGTCTGATAATACTCATATGAATCCTCATCAATATCAATTTCCCAGCCCAGACAGCAGCTATCCTTGCAGTCTCCGGCTATACAGCTAAACTCTGAAAAATAATCAGGTACACGGACTATCATACTTCTCTCTCCTTCAGTAAATCTTCTTTTGTTGTATCACTGTGCTTATTTCTGAAGCGCGCCTCTATAGCCGCCCAGTCAGGGTCCTCATTTCCCTTGAAAAAGTTGTAGCCTATGTATCCGATGCACCACACAAGCCCTGCAAATGTCGTAGAAAATGCTATCTTTATGATACTCTTAAGCAAGAGTGGAAGTGTCAGCATATCATTGCCAAATGCTATGATAATCACATGAATAGGCTTAATCAGCATAAGATAGCCTCCCACATAAAGCGCCGCTAAAATTCCAAGCGCATAGCACAGTATTCCTAATAATTTGTTGCATTTTTTCTTCATTTCAAATCCTCTAATCATATTTTCGTAAATTCCAGTATAGACACTTTTCCTGTTGCTCTTGTCTTTTCCATGTCTATCACACGCTGGTTTGCAGAGCCCTTGAATTTGAGCGTGATATCCTTCTGTTCCTCTATAAACGGACCATCTACCAGGACATCTATCATAGATAAAAGCTCATCCGTATACTCTGTGTGCTTGCGTCCGTTTTCTAACAGTTCTTCGTACAGATAGCCTGTGTAAGCCCACACATCCTTATTGGGATAACGCTCCTTAACTCTTCTCATAAACGGCACAAGTGCCTCCTGATTCTCCTCCTCAAAAGGATCACCGCCTAAAAGGGTAATTCCCTGCACATAGGCAGGCTTAAGCGAGTCGAGTATCTTGTTTTGTATCTGTTCATCAAACGGCTCGCCATAGTCAAATTCCCATGTCTGCGGCTGAAAGCAGCCCTTACAATGATTCCTGCAGCCTGATACAAAAAGCACAGTGCGACACCCCAGTCCGTTTGCAATGTCACAATATTTTATTCCTGCATAGTTCATATATTTTCCTCGTGTCTTAAATTATAGTTCCATTTAAAAATTGCACTGCCTATTATTATAACATATCCTATCACACTTAGATAGTCCGGTATCTGTTGTAAAAAGACAAATCCCAGCAAGGCGGCAAAAATAACCTGCGAATAGTCGAACACCGATATCTCCTTTGCAGGTGCCTTGGTGTATGCCTTTGTGATTGAAAGCTGTCCGCCTGTAGCGGCAGCTCCTGCAAAAAGCAGCATGACAATCTGATATACACTCATAGGCTTTGCTCCGACAAACAGAAACGGAGCCGTCACTATACACGAAAATACCGAAAAGCACATGACTATCACAGGACCTCTCTCTCCCTGCTTACCAAGCTTTCGCACAAATGTATACGCTACACCTGCGCCAAAGCCTCCTATTACACCAATCATTGCGTTTAAAAACTGCACATTCATAGATGGCTTCACCACAAAAACAGCACCTATAAACGCCGTCACCACGCACAGCCACTCTGTCCTGTTAGCTTTCTCCTTAAGCACAAAATATGACATGATTATAGCAAAAAACGGTGACAATTTGTTTAAGATATTGGCATCTGCGATGGCCAGATGGTCAACTGCATAGAAATTGCATATAAGCCCTGTTGTTCCAAAGAGGCTTCGCAGAAAAAGTCCCTTCCAGCTATCTTTTTTTATTTTGAAGCCTTCATCACTTTTTGCAAGTAAGATAACAGCCGCTACCGCTGCTACCGCATTCCTGAAAAAAGCCTTCTGCATGGTCGGCAAATCTCCCGACATCCGCACAAAAAATGTCATCAGGGCAAAAAAGAACCCTGCCATTATGATATATATTATTCCTTGTTTCTTATCGTTCATACTAATAGTATAACGTAGTCTGTCAAGAGGGAAAGAATATAAGAAGTCAACCGTTTCACTCCGCAAAAAGGACCGCCCGGTGAGCGGTCCTTTTAAGATGAAAGGAAAAAAATATAAAAAGAAAATAGTTTTAATCAATGGTCTGTGTCAGCCCTTCACACTTCCCATGGCAACACCACCTACGATGTGCTTTGAAAGAATAAGGTAAACAACTATTACAGGAAGGATAGAGAATGTAATCATCATGTATACCTTTCCCATATCAAACTTTAAGAAGTCTGCACTTCTAAGCTGTGCTAACAGGATTGGAAGCGTCTTCTTATTGTTTTCGTGTAATATAAGTGCCGGAGTGAAGTAATTGTTCCAGCTGCTTACAAAGGAGAAAATTGCCTGTACTGCTATTGCCGGCTTCATCAATGGAAGCACTATATGATTAAATGTCCTAAACTCTCCGGAGCCGTCAATTCTGGCTGCCTCAATCAAAGACAACGGAAGCGAGCTCTCCATATATTGCTTCATGTAAAAATATGTGACCGGTGAAGCAATTGTCGGAACTATAAGTGGAATAAATGAATCCATCAGTCCCATGCCTGTTACCAATTTAACAAATCCAAGTGCTGTAACCTGTGTAGGAATCATCATAACCATCAGTATAAAGGTAGAGATGAATTTCTTGGCCTTGAACTCATATGCATGTATGGCATAAGCTGTCATTGTCGAAAAATATACACACAGTACTGCACTGCAGGCTGCTACAAAAAGGCTATTAAACATACCTCTTATGACCGGAAGTGTGTCATGTAAGAGTGAGTTCCAGTTGTCAAGCAGATGCGTACTGGGAATTGCAGTAAATCCTGCCTGAAGCTCTCCGTTTGACCTGGTTGCATTGATTATCATTACGTAAAACCAGAACAGACAGAAGAAAGAAATTATTACAAGCACGATATATGCTAATGCACGTCTGGCATGGATTCCCATACCTTTATTTTTTTTATTTACATTTGCTGCCATATCGACCTACTCCTTTCTCTTATCATCGTTGCCGCTGAGCTTGAATACCGCTATGCTAAGTATTGCCGTGATGATAAACAGTATGACTGACAGTGCACCGGACATTCCATAATCCTTACTGTACAGACGTTTGTTTAAGTACATGATAAGTGTCATGCTTGACCTGACCGGATTACCGGTTCCGTTTGTCAAAATCTGTGGTACATCAAAGAGCTGTAAGCCACCGATAAGTGATGTAATAATTACATATATCAGTATCGGCCTAAGGAGCGGAAGTGTTATCTTAAAGAACACCTGTGTGGATGTTGCTCCATCCACCTCTGCCGCCTCAAAAAGCGATGTATCGATTCCAAGCATACCTGCCATAAGCAGGATGGTTGTATTACCAAACCACATCAGACAGTTCATCAAAGCAATGAGTCCTCTTGTACTGCCCACATGTGACAGGAACTTGTATGGCTCTGAAATAAAACCTATCTGCATAAGCAGATTGTTTATCGGTCCCCCATCAGCAAACAATGTAAAGAATAACAGTGAAAATGCTGAAGCCATAATCAGATTCGGCAGATATATAACTGTTTTAAAAAATCTTGTTCCCTTGAGCTTTAAGCTGACATCCGAAAACCATGCTCCAAGGAGCAGTGATAAGAATATCTGCGGTATGAAGCACATGATCCAAAGAACCATTGTGTTCTTAAAATACTGCCAGATATCACCGGATGTGAACAATTTTTCATAATTTTCAAATCCAACAAAATTTGGTCCTATTTGTGTAAGACCTGACATATAATTTTCAAAAAAGCTGTTGTAAATTGTAGTGATTAACGGTACCAGCTGAAATACTACGTATACAACGATAAACGGAATCAGAAAGATATAGCCCCATTTGTTATATCTGACCGCTTTACCTCCACTCTTTTTCATAATACCTACCTCCCAACTGGTATTGTAGTCAATGGTGATGTAATGCTGTTAGCTGATTAGCTTTGATTTTAAAAAAATACCCCGCCTGCCTGCTAACGCAAGGCAGACAGGGTATTTATTATTTTATATTGTTAGTTGTATGGTCAATTCATAAACTATATTATTCTGTGATGTCAGGATATTTCTCGCGAACTGCCTTCTTGAAGGTCTCAACAGCCTCGTCCTTAGAGCAGTTTCCTTCGAAGTAATCCTTCATAGCCTTCTGGAACTCCTCGTTGCAGCCCTGGTCATATGCTGAAAGGTTGCTTAAGTCGAGAGTCTTAACACCGGCTATATACATTGGTAATGGATTCTGTCCGCCAAGTACTGTACTTGTGTAAGGCTTGTCGTCCTTGCCCATGATTGTTCCGTCTGCAAGACCATCCATAACTGTGCTGTTGTTTACGAAATCGTCATCCTTTACAACGATATCCTTCATGATATCATCGTCTGTTGTCATCTTGAGCATGATGTCCTTTACAAGGTCAGCATTGTCTGTTCCTTCTGCTGCACAGATCCATGTACCGCCCCAGAAGAAGCCCTGTGGTCCCTGAGCTGCACCCCAGCCGCCCTGGTTTCCGATAGAACCTGACTCATCTGCTGCCATTGAGAAGTTTACTAACCATGCAGGTCCAAAGTATGAGAATACTTTTCCTTCAGGATAAAAGCCCTTCTTCCAGTCATCTGACCAAAGATCTGCTGTTCCTGTCTCGCCTGCGTCTACAAGCTTCTTAGAATCATCAACCCACTTCATGATGTTGTCATCAATCTGGATTTTCTTGTCATCGCTGACCCATTTCTTTGAAACGTTGTTAGAGTATACACGGTATGTATCGTTTGCTGTAGATGTCATCTTGTAGCCTGCTGCTTTCATCTTCTCAGCTGTAGCATTGAAGGTATCCCAGTCAGATACTGACTTCTGAACCTCATCCGGATCATCTGTTCCAAGTACCTCTTTTGCTGCTGCTCTGTTGTAGAAGAGAACACCCGGGCAGCCCTGCCATGAAAGACCCTTCAGGTTGCCATCAGAATCAGTAACAACATCCTGTGTGTACTTGTACTGCTTAGAGATATCACTGTCTGTAATTCCCAGATCCTTGATTGACATTGTGTAATCAGAGTCTACATACTTTGGTGCGTAATCAGCCTCTACCAGGAAGAGATCAATCTTGTCATCTGCCGATGCATCAGCCTGCTTCAAAAGTGTCTCATCCAGGTTGTTCTGGTATGCATTGTTCTCATTAGGTGTAATGTTCCAGACTACATCGATATCTCCGATTTTGCCATGTGTTGCATCCACCTTCTTGTAATCAGAATAGTGGTCTGTGATACGGCTCTGGAATTCATCATTCCAGCAATAGATGTTGAGTGTCTTGCCATCGTTTGTCGCTTCTGTTTTTGTGCCGCCATTCTTATCAGACTTTCCTGTGTCGGATGTATCTCCGCTGCCACAGCCTGCCAGTAATGATGTTGCCATTGTTGCGCAAAGTAATGCGCTTACGAGCTTCTTTTTCATAGAAAATCCTCCTTCTCGCTTCAGGTTTAAACCTGTTAGTAAATGTTAGTAAAAAAGTAGTAAAATATATTAAATTCTGCCTACGGACTCCCCCTCCAGCAAAATTCCTTCAACAACAGCTCTCTCTACAAGTGCTGTTTTAGGCTTTTTAATGATGCTTATCAATCTGTCCGCTGCCTCCTTGCCTATCTTGTCAGTGTCCTGTCTGATAGTGGTAAGCTTCGGGCTTAGCATCTGTGAAACTCTTGTGCCATCGTATCCGGCTATTGATATATCCTCCGGAATCCTAAGACCTCTGTTTCTTATGACATTGATGCCTCCGATTGCCGCCGTGTCATCCGGATAGATGATACATGTAGGTTTGTCAGGTAAATCGAGTAAATATTCTGTCTGCTTTGCAACATCCTCTGTTTCCAGATACCTTGCTTCCCTGACATATTCCTCCGGAACATCTATTCCATGATTCTCAAGTGCCCTGTAATAAGCTGCCAGCCTGTCGCGTGTAACACTCGAAAAATCCTCTCCATGTATGTAAGCAATTTTCTTATGTCCCATACTTATAATGTAATCAAGCAAGTCTCCCATACACTTCACATTGTTGGAGCAGACTGCCGAACAACTGTAATGTATATAGTCAATCGTGACCACAGGTATGTCGCTGTTCATCAGCTCCTGCACCTCATTGTCCTGAAACCTGGCACATACGATTACGACTCCATCAAAATTTCTATACTTACAGTGCTCCAGGTATGATAATTTCTTGCCGACCGGACTGGTATTGATAAATGTAATATCATATCCAAGCATCTCAGCCTGTGCCTTGATTCCGTTTAGCACTCCGGCAAAATACTCATGTGTAAGTCCCATCTCAGCCTCATCGAAATACAGTACTCCGATGTTGTCCGACTCATTTGTCTTAAGAACTCTGGCTGCAGCATTAGGAAGATATCCCATTTCCTTAGCTATTTTCTTTATTCTGTTTTTGGTCTCAGCGCCAATATCCTTCTGATCATGTAATGCCTTGCTGACTGTCGCTGTCGAAACACCACATCTTTGTGCTATATCTTTCAGTGATACCATATCGTTTCCTCATTTCGAATTGATTGCTTAATCGTTTTCGTATCTTTACTATACCACAAGTTGTTGATTTTGCAACCCCTTAATTTACATTTTGAATATTTTTCACATTTTTAATCTCATAATATTGTGCATTATGTATAATCATATATTGTATTTTTAAACGTTTACGCTTTTCATCTTATTATATACATTCATTGTTGCTCAAGTAATATTATTTCATCATCATTTTTTACTATAATTATGCATCATCCTTTGTATATATGTCATAAAACCACTGTTTTTTGTTGTTTTGCGCTTGATTTTTTGATATTTCCAATATATACTTCTATATATAAGCTACTTAAACGTTTACGCATATTTTATAAAAAGGAGATTACATATATGAAATTTGGACACTTCGATGATCAAAACAAAGAGTACATCATCACCTCTCCAAGGACCCCGTTACCATGGATCAACTACCTAGGATGTGAAAATTTCTTTTCTCTGGTATCAAATACCTGCGGTGGCTACAGCTTCTATAAGGATGCAAAGCTCCTGCGCCTCACCAGATACCGCTACAACAACGTGCCGTACGACAGCAACGGACACTACTATTATATAAAGGATGGCGACACCATATGGAATCCCGGCTGGATGCCTTCCAAGACTGAGCTCGACTCATACGAATGCCGTCATGGCATGGGCTATTCTGTTTTCACAGGAGTAAAAAACGGCTTAATGGCACAGCTTACTGATTTCGTTCCTATGGGCTCTACCTGCGAGATCAATAAGCTCACCCTGAAAAACATATCTGATAAGAAGAAAGACTTTTCGGTTTTCTCATATGTAGAGTTTTGTCTGTGGAATGCCATGGATGACATGACCAACTTCCAGCGTAACTTCTCTACCGGAGAGGTTGAGATTCACGCCGGTGGCTCCCAGCTCTTCCACAAGACAGAATACAGAGAGCGCCGCAATCACTATGCTGTATATGCTGTAAATGCCTCTGTTGACGGATTTGACACGGACAGGGATTCATTCTTAGGGGCCTACGGCGAAAACAGCGCGCCTTCAGTTGTAATAAATGATCAGTCTAAGAACTCTGTTGCAAGCGGCTGGGCTCCTGTCGGCTCACATCACCTGAAGGTAGCTCTTGAGCCGGGCGAAGAAAAAACATATATATTTGTACTTGGATATGTAGAAAACCCTGTGAACGAAAAATGGGTCGGACGCGCTGAAGACGGAATCATAAACCGAGCGCCTGCCGATGCACTCCTTGCCAGATTTGACACCACCGAAAAAGCCGACGCTGCTTTAGCAGAGCTTAAGGCTTACTGGGATAAGCTGCTTGGCCACTTTACCATATCTTCATCGGAGGAAAAGCTCGATCGTATGGTAAATGTATGGCATCAGTATCAGTGCATGGTGACATTTAACATGAGCCGTTCTGCTTCTTATTTTGAATCAGGCATCGGACGAGGCATGGGCTTTAGGGATTCCTGTCAGGATCTGCTGGGCTTCGTGCATCTGATTCCTGACAGAGCAAGAGAGAGAATACTCGACATTGCAGCCACACAGTTTGAGGATGGCTCTGCTTATCATCAGTACCAGCCACTCACCAAAAAGGGCAATGCCGACATAGGCTCAGGCTTCAATGATGACCCTCTGTGGCTTATCGCTGCTGCCGCTGCATATATAAAGGAGACAGGTGACTACTCTATCCTCGACGAGTCAACACCATACGACAGCAATCCTTCAAAGGCAACTGACTTTATGGAGCATCTGCGCCGTTCGTTCAACTATACCATAAATCATCTCGGGCCTCACGGACTGCCACAGATAGGACGTGCTGACTGGAATGATTGTCTGAACCTAAACTGCTTCTCCGAGGAGCCTGGCGAGTCCTTCCAGACCTTCGGACCATCTGAAGGACCTAATGCCGAGTCTGTATTTATCGCCGGCATGTTTGTAAAGTACGGAAAAGACTATGTGGAAATCTGCAGACATAAGGGACTTTGCGACGAGGCTGATACAGCCCAAAAGGCTATTGAACAGATGGAAAAGACCGTCATGGATGCCGGCTGGGATGGCGAGTGGTATCTTCGTGCATACGACCACTACAAGCACAAGATTGGTTCCAAGGAATGTGAGGATGGAAAAATCTTTATTGAGCCACAGGGCTTTTGTGTTATCGCTGAAATCGGAAAGGATGAAGGGCTCTGCCTTAAGGCAATGCAGTCTGTTGAAAAATATCTTGATACTAAATATGGCATCGTGCTCTTGCAGCCGCCTTACCACAGATATCATGTGGAGCTTGGTGAAATCTCTTCTTATCCACCGGGATACAAGGAGAATGCCGGCATCTTCTGCCACAACAATCCTTGGATTTCTATAGCTGAGACTGTTATCGGCCGTGGAAACAGAGCATGGCAGGTATACACCCGAACCTGTCCTGCATACATTGAGGATATCAGCGAGATTCACCGCACCGAGCCTTATGTATACAGCCAGATGATTGCCGGAAAAGACGCGCCTAACTTTGGTGAAGCAAAGAACAGCTGGCTGACAGGTACTGCTGCATGGACCTTCCTCGATGTCTCACAGTACATCCTCGGTATACGTCCTGACTACGATGGTCTTATCATAGATCCTTGTATTCCTGACACTATGGACGGCTTTACAGCTAAGCGCAAGTTCCGTGGCAATACTTACCACATTACGGTCAGAAATCCTGCTCACGTACAAAAGGGTGTGACTAGGCTCATCGTGGATGGCGCTACTATTGATGGCAATATGATTCCGGCTACTGATGTGAAGGGTTGCGATATTATGGTTGAGGTCACTATGGGTTAGAGATACCAGACAGGCCTCTGTACTGCTTCAAATATGACCTTGAATACGAAAATGCCGCCGCAGAGCAAGCTCTACGGCGGCATTTAGACTGCTGGTGATGCTATTCCCATGTCTTTATTTCTTCTCTAAAGGATGCTGTTATGTAATTGAGACCTGCCACATATGTTCCTCGGTCTCTCCCATGTGAAACAGCTCCACAGTCTGTTCATCATGAGTATCATCAGGCTCATAGTTGCCAAGAAGATGTATGAGATACTTCTCCTGCTCATCTGCCGGCGAGACCTTATCAATGTGTTTTTGCAATTCCTCAAGAAGCTGCTTTGGCTCCATGTCGGCATCGACTGCGATTCCAAAGCACTTCTTCGCAAGACCTGCGGTATAATACAGCTCGTAGTTACTTACAAGCACTGATTTTTGGCGTAAGCATTTGAGTATAATGCTTTGTCTGGCTATTGATGTAATCATATTATTCCTTTCCGAGTTAGCTGGAATACCTCTAAGTCCAAGTTATTTCCATTATACCCTATTTGCTTTTTGTTTCAAGAGTATAACATGATATAGCTAAAGATAACTTAAGAGAGTCCTATGAAGTGGCAACAAATCCCGTCAGGAAATAATAAAGTGCTCCCAGTGCCTTTCCAATAGCCATAGAAATCACTATAATCCCAAGACCGGCGCGAAGCTTCATGCGCTTATATATAATAGGGAATGTGTGCAGTATTTCTGCAAGCGCCACCGCAATACACCCGACAAATATGCCGACACAAAGTCCATATATTGCAATAATTATATTCCCACAGATATTGCTTACAGGTACTTTGGGCATATTTGCAAAGTCCAGATTATATGCCGTATCTAGCACTGACGATATATTACCTGCCACCACACCACATATCATGACATTTTCTATAAGTATTATATTTTCTATCCTGCTACACCGAAGTATACGCGGCACCACTCCTATCACGAGCACAAATGCAAATACACCGGCTGACACCCCTGCCCCTGCTAAAAATGCTATTACTGACAAAAATATTTCACGCAATATATATTCAAACATCCTGCTTTTCCTTTACCTTGTCTATTATTGTGTTCCACGTATCTTTGTTATGCTTATCCATCTCCACCTGAATCGGTGTGACATCGTCGGATAGCTTACGTTTACCGATATGATTGAAAAACAGTATAATTCCGACTGCCAGACCAATACAGTAAAACACCTCAAGCACCGACACCTGTGGCTTGTCCACACCCATTATCTGCTTATAAAAATGCTCAAACACACCTGATATCGAAATATCATTATTGAAAGCCATGATTGTAAAAGCTGAACCAAAAAATATAAGTATACACACCGCTGCAACCTTTAGTGCTTCAAGAATCTTATTTTTGCTGTTGTCGTCATACTCTACAAGTACCTCCGGCTCACCGATACTTATAACCTGTGCATCATCATAGATTTCCGTGATTTGCTCTATTATTTTCATTACAGATATCACGCTCTTTTTACCGCGTATCTTATCCACGATCATTCCCTTTATCTGTCCCTCATAGCGTGAATATTTACAATACACACTTGCTATATCATTGATGCAGACCTGCCTGCGGTGAAGTGTTTTCTGCTGTTCTGCGCGTATATACACGAGAATTTTTTCTTTTGAGGTATCAGTATGCTCCGGCATTTTCATGCTCCCTTCGATTAATATTCATATGTATATAATTTCCATTTATTTTGATTTTATACATAAAATACACACATGTATTAAAATCAATATTTTTCGTGCGATATATTGTTTTTTTCGTGCAAACATCATAAAATAAATATAATTAATCTAAAGAGTGAGGTAACAAAGGTGAAATGTAAAGCGAGAGTCCCGTTTGTAACCCAAGAGTCTCTCTTTGTAAATGAAAATCTCATT
>ERZ834694.65-NODE-65-length-122627-cov-9.354926_pt1 | contig 122627 bp, 84 predicted proteins | sample MGYA00519691_ERZ834694 | MGnify/ENA primary metagenome ERZ834694 (study PRJEB31850, sample SAMEA3708758) | human gut metagenome | biome: human gut; feature: human-associated habitat; material: faeces | place: China | collected 2014 ... | reverse complement strand
CGTCCCTCGCGAAGCCGGAGACCTCGCCGGCGTCCGGGAAGTCGATCTCGGCGCGCTTGGAGACGTCCATGCCCAAGTGGTCGGCGTAGCGCATGAGGAACACGGCCACCTGCTCGCGGGTGACGGCCGACTCCCCCTGGAACTCCTTCGTGCCGTCGGGCATGTCGACGCCGGAGAGGATCCCCTCCTCGAGCGCCCACGCGGCCGCGTCGGCGTAGAAGGCGCTGTCCGGGACGTCGGGCAGCGACGCATCGGACGCGGCCTCGGGGTTGGACTCGAGGTTGTGGAGCATCGCCACGAACATGCCGCGGGAGGTCTTCCCGTAGCCCTGGAACTGCTTCGTGCCGTCGGGCATGTCCACGCCGTTGACGATGCCGCGCGCGGTCGCGAAGTCGACGACGTCGCCCGCGAACCAGTCGGTCTCCTTCACGTCGGGCATCTCCTTGGCGTTGTCGACCACCTTGATGGTGACATCTCCCGTAGCCTCGAAGACGACGTTGCCGTCGTCGTCCACGGCGCACTTGGGGATGACAGTCTCGTTGCCCTCGGCGTCCACCGCGAACACGACGACGCCGTAGTTCGGCTCGTCGCCCTCGTCCTTGGCGACCGGCACCGTCACCTGGACGGGCTTGTCGGCGGTGACGGAAGAGGGGGCCTTCACCTCGACCGCGGGGGCCTTGTCGACGTCCGACCCGGGCTCGGCGGCGGCGAGCGGCAGCTCCACCTTGCCGGACTCGGCGTCCTTCTTGGAGACGCTCACCTCGGTGGAGGTGACGTTGCCGTCCTTATCCTTCTTGACCACGGACTCGGTGCCGGTGGCGGTCTCGTGTGTGATGGTCTGCGAGCCGTCGGGCTTGGTCACGGTCGTGGTGGTGGAGCCGTCGGGGTTCTTCTCGACCTCGGTCTTGTCGGACGGGGTCGTGGTGCCGCCACCCGAGGGCGGGACGTACTCCTTCTCTACGCCATACTTGCCGTCACCAAGGTCAACTGGCCTGTATCCCTCCGCGCAATACTTCTCGTCAACCGGAACATTAAAAGTTCCGCCAGACACTTCAACTGTATTTATCTGGTCGTTTTCATCAGCGAAGGAGGCCAGTTCGCCCTTCACCTCGACGTTGCTACCGTCAAATATCTTGACTACGTTCCCGCCTTGCCTCCCGTAGGAAGAGAACAATATCGCCGACTGGGTCGACGCTCCCGTTGCCGAAGCAATGATGTTCGCATCCTTTACGGAAACATTAATGTCACCATCTTCGAAGACCACAGTTCCGAAGCTGTTTTGTCCCGCTGGATGGGGATTGACGCTTTCGAGCGTCGCTCCCCCAGAGACCTCCACTCTTGAGCCTTTGCTTCCCGCGGAACTATCTACGCCCTTGAAATAGAGCGCCGCATAGCCGTAAAGCCTGCTTTTTCCGTCAATCGTCATCTCCACGGGATTGAACGACATAAACGCGTAGCCAGCATCTCCAGTGGTTAGAGCCGATTCATTAGTTATGTGAATAGAAGTTAAATCAGGATGATTGCCCCCTATTACCAGCGCGCTGGTATTGCCCGTTCCCGTTTCTCGAATAACCGCCTTGTTAAACGTTACGTCAAGATATCCGCCCCTGGTATCAACGCAGCGCCCGCCATTAACCTTGTTGACAATCACGATATCCTTGAAGACCACCTTTTTGGTCTCTTCAGCGGAACCTCCGCCAGCAACCCTGATGCCCCTTGCAAACGCACCGCAATCGACTGTGAGCCCTGCGCCGTCGAGGGTAATCGCCTTATCGATATTGAGTCCGTACCGGCTATCATCCGCATACGCCGTAGATAGGGTGACGCCCTTAGTCAGCTTTACCGTCTGGCCATCTTGGGCGGCATCCACTGCGGCGGCAAGAGAGGGATAGCCCTCAATCACGTTACCGGAAGCATCAAGAATCTGAGCCTCGAGAACCGACTCATCGTCCATAGCGCCCGCTATGAGCGAGTCGGGCTGGACCGTTCCGTTTTGAGCCTGCCAATAATTGGAAACCCCGCCCGCGGTATTGAGGGCATTGGCCAGTTCCGTCCTGGTAAGCTCCTGCTTTGTGCCGGGATCCTTTCCATCGGCAGCAGCAAGGTAAATCTCGCCCCCTTGCCTGTAGTAGCAGCTCTGGTTCATTGAGCCGGTTGCCCCAGAGAACCAATAGCCGCTTTTGCCAATCTGGTACGTTGTTGCTCCGGCGGGGGCGTCGACGGCGCCATCGTTGTAGCACGCCTTTACGGAGCAGGAGCTATTGTTGCCAGCGTAAATACCAGCCGCAGTACCATCCGAATTACTAACGCTAATCTTGCCAGCGTTGTACCCGTTGGTAATGAAATCGCCAGAAGACTCGGAGCCTCCTATGATGCCGCCCGCAGCCTTTGCACCGGCAACCGCGCCCGTGTTTGCGCAGCCAGAAATCTGCGCACCGCCTGACGCTCCAGATCCAAGAACACCGCCGGCAAAGCCCGATTCCCCGATAGATGAAATGCTCGCATCATTGAAACAGCCCTCGACCTTAAGGCCAGCGTAGCCGGAGGCAACAACTCCACCAGAAACCGTGCTAGATTCAACTGATCCGTGATTCTTGTTGTTTTTCACAATCGGCCCAGCACCACCGCCTACAATGCCAGAAGCATATGCCGTGTCTTTGCCGCCAATTGCGCCATAGTTGAAGCAGTTCTCAATAACCACACCCCCGCCATCCGATGGCGCGGAAGTCCAGCCAACTATGCCGGCAGCCTTTGTGCCTCCCGTAACGGTCGCTTTGTTAACGCAGTTCTTGACCGAGCCCGTTGCGCCGTCGTAAGCACGGCCGATCACTCCGCCGGTGCCGTCCGCGCCGAAGATGCTTCCGGAGCGAATCTCAACAGAATCGATGTTGATTGCCCCGCCGCTCTGACCAACAAGGGCTCCAACAGAGTCGCCCGCTGAGGCATTAATGCTCACGTTCTCCAATGCAACATTTTTGATAGTTGCGCCCTTAACCACGCCAAAGAGCCCATAGGTTTGCTCACCGGCATATTGAGCAGAATAGCCATTGTTATTGAGACCCTTAATGACCACACCAGCGGTCGCGCCGCCGTCGAACGTGCCAGCAAAATAATGCGTATAGCTAGCCGCAGCACCCGGACGCGCCTGCTCACCAATAGGAACCCAGGCCTCGCCGGACAAATCAACGCTGGCGGCCAGCTTGACGTGCTTGCCAGCATAGCTGTCTCCAGCATTAACGGAATCGCGGAAAGCCTTGAACTGCTCAAGCGTACTCACAATATACGGGCTCTGCTCGGTTCCCTCGCCGCTAGCGAAAACCGCGTCCGAAGAACTGGCCGCATCGTTGGTCGATTCACCGGCAGAGGGAGCATCGCCCTCTTGATTGGCCAAAGCTCCATCGCCAGGCTGAACAATGGCAGTCTCCGCGATTGCAACGCTCGCGCCAGTCAGGGTCAACGCCGCGCACAAACCAGCGGTAACAACGGCCCTGGTCCTCATCTTGTTAACCATGGAACAACTCCGATCTTTCTCCGGCGCGCTCATTGCTTATTAGCCCGCCGCACTTATTTTTGAGCATACATTCCCCGTCAGGACCCTGTCAACGCATGTAGAAGGCCCCTCGGCAAGCGGCAAGACCTTGACTGAGAGGCGACAAAAAGGGCCGCAGCCCCCTTTCGGAAAGCCGCGGCCCATCTAGGTCCGTCTATGTCTGCGTCTTTGGACGAGAAGCGCTTGCTGAAACCCCGCAGGCGCCCTTCCGCCGCTTACACGTACATCAGGTTGATGAAGCGCATGAGGACGGTGGCGACCTCGGCGCGCGCGGCGCCGTCGGTGGGGTTCAGCTCGCCGGTCACGTCGTCGCCGGTGAACAGGCCCTCGGCGACCGCCCAGGACACGGCGTCCCTGGCGAAAGAGCTGACCTCTCCGGCGTCCGGGAAGTCGATCTCGGCGCGCTTCGAGACGTCCATGCCCAGGTGCTCGGCGTAGCGCATGAGGAACACCGCGACCTGCTCGCGGGTGACGTCGGCGTTACCCTGGAACTGCTTGGAGCCGTCGGGCATGTCGACGCCGGAGAGGATGCCCTCCTCGAGCGCCCACGCGGCGGCGTCGGCGTAGAAGGCGTTCTCGGGGACGTCCGCGAGGCTGCCCTCGGAGGCCGCCTCGGGGTTCAGCTCCAGGTTGTGGAGCATCGCCACGAACATGCCGCGGGAGGTCTTGCCGTATCCGTCGAAGACGCGGGAGCCGTCGGGGCGCTCGACGCCGTTCACGATGCCGCGGGCCGTGGCGAAGTCCACGACGTCCCCGGCGAACCAGTCGGAGTCGGTCACGTCGGGCATGTCCTTGGCGTTGTCCACGACCTTGATCGTCACGTCGCCGGTTGCCTCGAAGACGACGTTGCCGTCCTTATCGACCGAGCACTTGGGGATCACGGTCTCATTCCCATCGGCGTCCACAGCGAACACGACGATGCCGTAGCCGGGTTCGGAGTCGTCCTTGGCCACGGGCACCGTCACCTGAACGGGTGCCTTATCGGAGACGGATGCGGGAACCTTGACCTCGACGGCCTGTGCCTTATCGACGTCGGTTGCGGGCTCGGCATCGGCGAGCGGCAGCTCCACCTTGCCGGACTCGGCGTCCTTCTCGGAGACGGCGACCTCGGTGGAGGTGACGTTGCCGTCCTCGTCCTTCTTCACCACGGACTCGGTACCGGTCGCAGTCTCATGGGTGATGGTCTGCGAGCCGTCGGGCTTGGTCACCGTGGTGGTGGTGGAGCCGTCGGGGTTCTTCTCGACCTCGGTCTTGTCGGAGGGCGTCGGCGGCGTCACAGGTGGAACGTACACAGAAACGGTGAACGCACCATTGGAGCCAGACACCACATAACCATCCGCAACATACTTCTCCGGCGTGCTAGAGAATGTACCCCCCATTACGTCAAAGATTGCCTTTTCGTTGACGTTAAACAGAATCGAGGCGCGGGCGGGCTCAGAAATCGTATCCTTCGCGGTGAAAGTGCCGCCCTTGATAATCGTTGTGGATTCCGCGGTCAAAGCGATGCCTCTATTGTTATCGCCCTCCATGACCATTGAGAAGGAGCCGGAGATCTCGCCAATCTTACCGGCGTTATACAGCCCGGTGCGCCAATAATTCGCCGCTTCATCTTCGACGTTGTATACACCGCTTCCCAATGCTTTGAATTGGCCCCCGACCATCTTGTCGATTTCGCCATAATTAAGAATTACATTGTTTCCGCCCTGCCAATGGTTGACGGTATTATCCATCGTGAAGGTGCCGCCGGAAATGGACCCTATCTTTGACCCGGGCTCGTTCTTAATGATATTCGCCGCGTTGCGATACGTTCCACCCGTAATGCTGCCAATCTCCGCCTTGATGGGCTCGCCCCCGCCGTTGCGAATCAAGCTTCCGATTGCACCTAGATGTTCAACCGCACCATCGCCCGAATGGAAATCTCCGCCAGAGATCTTATTAATCTTACCCTGGTTCTCGATGAGGTAATAAGAGCCGTATATCCCCGCGGTATCAGTCTCCGCACTACGCTCAAATGTACCTGCAGAGATTTCCTCGACAACGCCCGTTGGCCCATTAAAGAGCGCAGCTTTGGATTTTGTTACGCAATCAACAATGCCCGATTTCTCGGCAGAGGAGTCACCGATTGAGAGGGTTCCGTTGTTAGTGATGGTATGGCCGTTATTGCTAGTGATCTTATGGCCTGCAAGATCGAAAGCTATATTCTTCTCAGCAGGAATCGTCACGCTTTCCACGACATCCTTGAGCAGGGAGACCTTAGTCTCAACCCCATCTTCTGCCGCCGCAATCGCATCCGCAAGCGTCTCATACTGATAACCGTCTACGCTTGCGACCATAGCAACGGTGTTCATTCCATAGCCATCAGTAGTATAGGTAGGGGTTGTCAGGCCATAATAATTGTTATATGCATTTACAAATACTGTCCCGTCGTCCTTAGTCTGAGACTCAACGCCCCAATCTACGGAGTCCGCAACTTCAAGCTTTGCATTGGAAAGACGAATCCCGTTGGTCTTAATGCTATCGTTTCCATTGTATCCGGCAATCGTGCCTGCAAAACATGCCTCGGGATCCGTACCATCCGCTTCAAGCACGGTGGTTGTGTCCGATATAGAGCACTTAGTGAATTCAGCGCTTCCACCCTGAGTAAAGCCGTGCAAGATGCCGACTTTTGTATAACCGCGGACCACCGAATTCTCAACGGAGACGTTTTCCATCACCAGCTTGCCACCATTATTGGCGACAGCAACGGCTATGACGCTCGAACCAGTAGACTTGTCATTCACATCCAGAGGGTTGATATCAACCTCGGCGTCGCTAAACATCAGGTTCTTAATAGTTAGATTACCGCGAGAGTCTCCAATAAAGCCGCAATAATAATTGCAGGATCCTCCATCCCCTGCAACACCGGAACCATTTGGGTTCAAAATGCCCTTGCTGGCTTTCATCCCCGAAATAGTGTGCCCCGCGCCATCAATCACAAGGGTGCGACCCGCCTCGACAACGATGGGTGTCCACTCCTCATTGAAAGTAATGTTGTCGCCCAGAACGATGGAAGTGACGCTGCTGTTCTCGAGCGCGCTGCGGAGATCGGACTGATTCGTTACGGTCACCGCGTTGCTATTTGACTCCGTAGCATCACCAGTCTGCGCGACGGGAATGCTTTCAGCCAGCGCCACACTCGCGCCCGTAAGGCTAAGCGCCGCGCACAAGCCCGCGGTAACTACAACTTTGGTCCTCATCTTATACGACATGGATCAGCTCCATTTCTCCCTTTGGCGCAAGCAACTTGCTATCGCACTACACACATTTTTGAGAATACCCCCCCCGCATGGCTTTGTCAATTGCTGTTCGCGAATTTAACTGCGGGTTTGTCATTAGCGGCGCATAGATTTCTTTCCATAACCGCCATCGTTTCAATCCGAATCTCGACACGCCCTCCCAACAAAAAACGACCGCCTTCCACGGTGGAAAGCGGCCTGAAAGCAAGCTCGATGCAATGTTGGCGGCGTCCGCGGCGCCGGTGGCAGCACTACGCCCGCTGCAGCGCTTGGGCTCCCAACGCGATGGCGCCAAGCACGCCTTGGTTGCCGTCGCAGGCGGGCGGAACAATGTAGGAGTCGATATCGTCCAACTCCGGCGTGGAGATGTAGCCGTTGTTGAGCTGGAGCACCTTGGCGCGCACGCGATCCATCAGCTTGGGGGCGTGATCCGGCACGCCGCCGCCCAGGATGATGCGCTGGGGCGACGCCACGTACAGGTAGTTGAGAATACCCTGGGCAATGTAGGTGCCTTCAAGCTCAAGAAAGCCCTCATCGTCCGCCATATCAGACGCGCGCTCAACGCCGTAGCGCTTCACCACGGCCGGACCGGCGGCAAGGCCCTCAAAGCAGCTGTCATGCGTGGGGCAGACGCACTCAAAGTCCTGGTCGCCAGCCGCGCGCGGCAAGGTGATGTGGCCGGCCTCCGGGTGCAGCATGCCATGGATCAGCTGGCCGCCCGCGTAGATGCCGGCGCCAATGCCCGTGCCCACGGTGATGTACATGGCCGAATCCAGCCCCTTGGCGGCGCCGTACATGACCTCGCCCAAACACGCTCCGTTAACGTCCGTGTCGTACCCGCAGGGCACGCCCAGGCCGCGGCTCATGGCACCCAAGAAGTCAAAGTTTCGCCAGGCCAGCTTGGGCGTTTGCAGTATATGGCCGTATGTGGACAAGGACGGGTTGACGCCCGTGGGGCCAAACGCGGCGATGCCCAGGGCAGCGATGCCCTTGTTAGCAAACCACTCGATCATGGCCGGCACGGTCTGCGCCGGATCCTGCGTGGGGATGCTCGTGCGCTCCGTTATGGTTCCATCGGCGTAACCGCAGGCCAGCACCATCTTGGTGCCTCCGGCCTCGATCGCGCCTATGAGCGGGCGGTCGGCAGCGGGCGCGGCCTGGTCGGCAGCGGGCTCGGAGCTCTGTCGGGTGGTTGGCTGGTTCATGGTTAGCCCCTTTAGCAAAGCGCAGCATCTAATTCTCGGATGGATACTCGTCCAAAAATACTCCATCAGCACGCAATTGAGCTCGCAGGGCGCTCGTATCCAAACTGTTTGCAGGCTCCTTATTTAGGGCAGCTTGCGCCGCAGCCGTACCCGCCGCTTGCCCCATCGCCATAACAATTGGCGTAACGCGAATCGCAGCACACGCCTCATGCGTAGCGCTTACGCATCGGCCGGCAACGATCAGATTTGAGACTTCGCGGGTCACCAGGCAGCGATACGGAACGGAATACCAGCTCCCGCTCTTGAGGAATCGATGATTCGTCTCCTCACCATCAGGCGAATGAACATCGATTGGATAGCCGCCCATGGCAATTGCATCTTCAAACATCGTGTTACTCAAAAGATCGTCAGCGGTCAACTTATACACACCTTCTATTTTTCTGCTCTCGCGGACGCCGATGTTGGGACCAGTCGACACAATATGACTCTCGGAAAAACCTGGGATGTGTTTCTTTAAGAAGGCGTATATCTCCCACGCCTGCCGCCTGCCCTCGACCTCCGCATAGGTAAGATCAATCGGGTCGACCGCAGAGCGATGTATGATTCGAGACATATTGACGATGTACTCGCCCAAGGTGTTGGTCTCGAAGCATAGAACCATATCGCGATCAATGCTCAGCTCTCCAGCACCGCGCGCCGCCTTGACTATGGAGTAGGCACCTTGGATACCGGAGCGTGGGATAATCCGCAGATCATCAAACGGAATAGACGGAAGCATGTCGCTACGATTGCTCTTAACGAAATCCATCAGCCTGTCTCGATCAACATTCCCCACTCGAAGGTTCATGGTCATTGGCTGTGCGAGATGATCAGACTCCCTTCCATAGCATGAAGGCACGCCTGCACTGGTTGCGACGTCGGCATCTGCGCTACAGTCAACCACCACTTTTGCCTGAACACGCATAAAGCCTTTTTTGCTCAACAAGCGTAGCGACGCAATCTCTCCGCCTTCGCATGAATCTGCTTCGCAATCAACGAACACGGTATGGTAAAGCAAGGTAACGCCAGCATCTAAAGCCATAGATTCAAGCACATACTTCATCCCTTCAGGATTGAATGGAGTAACGCTGCTTGCATATCCCACAAAATCTGCCATATGACCCGGCGAGGCACCCAGGGCACATAAACGTTGGACTATTTCCTCTGGAATGCCACGCACCACCTGCGTGTCTCCAGCATGATAAGTCATCTGAGGCCCAACGCCGGCCGCCGTAAGGGCTCCTCCCAAATAACCGTTTTGCTCAACCAACAGCACGGTTGCCCCGCTGCGCGCCGCGGCTATTGCCGCCACAGAGCCTGCAGGCCCACCGCCCACTACAACGACATCGTATTCGTTAACGACGCTCACGGGCAGGCCCCTCCTTGCAAGAAGATCTATTGTTCACCAAATCAAAATACGTACGTGCAAAAGCATGCGCGCCAATTTCTGACAAAGCATGAATTCCCGTGCGCCCCAGAGACAAACTCCCGATACGCAACATCGGAACTTGATAGATACGGCTTGTTAGGCCCAATCCATTACATTCGAGGTAGTGAAAGTACTCGTGACTAAGAATGAGATTGCAGGCGTTCTCATATTCAAGAGAGTTCTCCTCCGCCCAAAGACGAATAGACTTCTCATATAGAGTCACCCGGTTTTTCCCTGACAAATAATCACTGAAATACCGCTGCTTTCCCACCACGTAATCAACGTTCCGAGTCTCAACGCTCACACCACGGTCTTCAAAGATGCTTCGAAAATCATTGGATCCCATTGTTTTTTGATACTCGTCGCACGCCGCAAGCTCGCCTATGCTCCAAGCCTGCTCAACAATGCCCCTTCTCTCCTTTGGAGGTATTTTTACATAACATGGATCGGCCTTGAGCTCGCGCAATGCCAAGCTCTTGCCCGGAAATGGGAACTTTGATTTGGACATCTTATGCCTATTCGACTCGTTTTGTACCTACAAGAATCACTCGTTCATCCGCCCCGCAGCTTGATAGCTCTACCGAGCCCAAGCCCTCAATCTGCTCTGGTGTAGGCAACCCGGAAAGATCGATAATGCGTGTTCCGAGAACGATGTAAACATTCGGCAGGTTTGTGCCGCCGTCGTTGTAAATAGTCAGCTCATCGAGCAACCAAGAAAGCGATTTTTTCCATGTGGCCACCGTCTCCTCGCAAACCAGAGCGTTTGTCTTCTGGAGTCGAATAACACCTTCAGAATCAACAAGCCTAACTTGCGAGGTGCTCTTTTTCACCAAGCCAAACAGCCGCTTCTCCACGCGCTCGTGCCGCACGGCCATCATCTGCTCGGTTCTAGCAACAATGGACAGCTCGCTCACCGGAACGTTTAGATTATCGGCAACGATTGAGAGCCTCTCGTCTTCCGTCAGTCGCTTCTGAAGACGGTCTTTGCTGCGCATCTCCGTAGTGCCAACAGCAATTGCCCTTACAACATTTCTCTGCGTGTCAACTTCGACGCTAACCTCGATGGAATCCGGAGCGGCGCCAGAAGCGATCGCCTTTAACTCTGCTTCACGTCGCACGGCAATGATATCGTCCTGGGTTGGGTCAGAAACGCTACGCTCGACCATATCTCGAACCATAGCCAGCGCAACACCGATAGTGGAAATAACGGCACCGTTCTTAGCGATATGCTGAGAATGCCCCATGGTTTCCGCCAGGTGGGGAACCACACTTGCAGCTCCTCCGCCACCGCCGACAAAAACCGTCGTACGCGTGTCCATTTTATAGTCTTTCATAAGTTGAGAGGCCACACGTGCGTTCTTCTCGGCAGCGAAATCCAGTACCTTGCGCGCCGCTTCTTCCACCGTGCAGCCCATATTATCTGCCAAGGGCTTCCACGCCAACTTAGCAGCTTCTACATTTCCGTAAGCATAGTCTTCAGGACGAACGTAACCCGCGATATTTGCCGCGCCCGCCATAGTCAACGATACTCGGAGCCCCCCATCGCACTCGATGCAAGCGTATTCGGGGTCTCCCTCCATCGGCCTCACAGCTACCAAACGGGGATTCACTATCTTGCTCGGATCCGTATACACTTCGTAATCCAGATTGGCAATATGCGCACTGCGAGGACCGGTGCTCACCGCCTTACCGTTCTCGATTTGAACCATCGATCCGCCGCCGATTCCAACTGTGCGCACATCGAGACTGTTGAGGTACGTCTTATGGCCACCCACCTCAGCGTATTGAATCATCACCTTGCCGTCTTTAACACAAGAGATGTCTGTAGAGGTTCCACCAACCTCAAAAAACAGGCCGTCTGTCAGTTTCTCGTACATAAGGGCTCCTGCAACACCCGCTGCAGGTCCACTAAGAATTGTCAAAATAGGACGGCTGCGCACCTCATCAACAGTCATAACGCCGCCATCACAACGCATGACCATCAAGGGACTCTCAATATGGGCGCCCTTAATGCTCTCCTCAGTCATGTTTGCGGCTTCAAGCATCTTCGGCATAATGGAAGCATTGACAACCGCCGTACGCGTCCTGATTTTTAGTCCATACAACTTGGAAATATCGTTTGTTGCGGTTCCCGGCACCCCGCGACGGTGACAAGCTTCGACAACTTCGTTCTCGTTTGCAGGATCATCAACCGAAAAGGCCTCAGCGGCAACGAAGCTCGTGCAGCCATCTTTCTGTAAGGCATCAAGTGCGCTGTCAATTTGTGTACTCAAATCGGAGCCGTTTGTATCGGTATACTCGTTACCAGTGGGCAAGAATTTACCCTGAGCAAGCTCAATCTTGCCCATGTCCGTATCGCTCTTGCTCTTTGCCCCCTGAAGACCGCTGCCCAACGTGACTATTCCGACCTTGGCAACATCGCCCTCAAGCAAAGCATTGGTCGCCTGGGTGGTGCCGTGGGCAATAAATACAACATCTTCGGGCTTGATACTACACTCATCCATAACGCGATGAAGGGCTTGAACGATGCCGGCAGCAACTCCCTCCGCCGCTTTATGCGTTGTGGGCACCTTTACTGAGCCCACCAGCTCAAATGTCTCGTTGTCAATTGCAACCGCGTCTGTAAATGTGCCACCCACATCGATACCAATGCGAACCTTCATAACTCCTCCTAATTCACATTCCGATGACGAAGACTGTTTTTTCTTGCGCCGGCGACGGACATTATTCTCAAAGGCAATGCCCCTCGCCGGCGCGGCAGGAAACAACCCTGCCGCGCCCGCGGATTTACTTTGACGGAACGTTTTAACGACTAGTAGTACACAACAGCAGAGACGATGACACCAATGATGGAAATGGCCCACAGATACGGGAGGAGGCGCTTCGTGATCGAATTGACATCGACCTCGACAAAGTTGGCCGTCCAAACATTCTGGGTGTTTGTGGGGTCGCCGCATCCCTGGATGCGCTCAGCCGACAGGAATGCACCCATAACAGCAAGCGGATTAATGGTTCCAAGGCCGCTAATCAACGCAGCGATGCCACTACCAAGTCCAAACAAATTCATGGGACCGCGGTAAAGTGAAAGAGGAGCAAGCAGCGAGAAGAAAATAATGAAGCCGATCTTGCCAGACGGAATAATGGCCTCAAGGAACGGATTGAGCACCGCCGTCACCATCGGATGGCTAACCGCAAGGAACAGGATTCCGATGCCGACCATCAGGATAATCGCGGGGCCGCTGTCGGTGATTCCATCGTAGCAAGTCTTGACAAGCAGGTTCATAGATTTCTGGAAGCCCGTGGACGTCCAAACGAGAATCCAAATGATGCCCGCCATAAAAGCCGGGCAAACCGGACACTTGAAAACTGCAACCAAGATGATAGAGATCAACGGGGAGCACATCGCCATAGCGCCACGTACGCCACCGATCTGGGTACCACTCTTTGCAGGCTCAACCGGAGCAGAGAATGCGAACTTAACACCATTGCGCTTGAACTCAACAAAGATCAGGACAAGCGTGGCCACTGCCGTCGCCACAAGCATATAGGTCTCAAATCCCTTGATGACCTCAACATCAACCGAGAAAATCGATGCAAAAGTGTTCCAGTTGGCAATGTTAAACGTAAGACCCGTTGTAAATGCCATAAGGAAGATGCATGCGGCACTCATCGCGGGAACGCCAACGGACACCAAAATCGGCAGCACGATAGAGCCAACCATGATGATGGAGCCGAGACCGGAAAGGGTTGTAAACAGAACAGCGCATGCAACAGCCATAACAAGAGTGATGATCAAAGGGCGGTCGCCGCCAAGCTCGGCGCTCTTCTTAATGATTGTCTCGGTAACACCAGTCTTATTCATCAACTGGCCCAACCATGCGCCGAAGATAACAGCCATAATTGCGCTGCCCATTCGAACCGTGCCCGCTTCAAGCACAGATGCAAGCCAGCCTATCGCCACTCCATCTTCGTCTACCCCCACTGCAGGAACACCCGCAATGATGCAGATTACCACCGCCATAAGCGGAAGCGCTACCAAAGTCGGCAGCTTTTTGGTCATCATCAACGCAGCGATGATGACGAATGCCACGATAATCAGGGATCCCTGTACCATGCCATCCTCCTTTCTCTGCCTCACAAGAGGCAGGTTGACCCTTACGTTCCCACGAACACCGGCATGCTTGCGGAATGCAGCTGGTGAGCGTTACCACGTTTAGAGGGCAAGCCCAAACGGCCCGCTTAGATATTTATTTGGATCTTGGTTAATAATCTGAGCAGATAATCTGAACAAGCATCATTCTAAAAGAAGCGTTGCTCGTCGTATGTCGGCAGCGCACGTTTTGGATACATCGGAAGGAGCAAGCTGTCGTCCTCGCAACCACTCCAGCCACGGAGATTCCGGGCCAAAAACGGCTGTCAGTACATGTTCAATTCCTTGGACAAACCTGTCCGTCATAATTTCATCGGGGCCAAAAATCAACATGCGATCCAAGGAAAAAAGAGAACACAGGGACACAACCGCGCGCGATACGCAAGCAATTCGATCTTCTTCGCCAAGCGACAGCAAGAACTCGATGCATCCGCCCTCATACTCATCCGATTTGTCGCAATATGCCTCGCCACACACCATCGGCGTAATATCAGCCGTAGCACCACCCTTTAGCGATACGAGCGCATCGTCTGCCTTGACGCTAACGACAACTTCAGAACCAATAGAAATAACGGCGGCATTCGACACGTCCCGATCAGCTTCATCTAGAACCTGACTAATGGTATAGCCTTGCGAGTGCTCTTCCTTGATTGGAATCTTATACTGCGTGAACAGGGCATCTTTCAGAGAAATCGTTGCATCCTGAATACCGGTGGAATACATCACCATGCAATCTTCGGTACGAATGCCCTCTTGGTATAGCAGCCCCATGCCGAGCAAGTCACCCACCATGGAGGAGTTTTCAAGCGCGCGGTCCACGGCATTGCACACCGCCACGAGCAGCGCGTTGCCCTCGAGTGAATCGCGCGAAATGGTCTCAGAATGCACGGGTTCAAGCATGAGGTCGAAAAGCGTCAGAAGAACGCTGCGACGGCCAACCTCCAAGGTCGCAATCACTCCAAGATTGCGATTAACCGACAATTCCGTCCTGCTACGCCCTGCCGTAAGAGCCTTGTTACCCGTCTCAATAAGCAAGCCATCCTCTAGCAAACTTGATACAAGACCAGTCACTGTGCTCGGAGACAAGCCAGCAGCTTTAGATATCTCGATTCGAGACAAGGGGCCGTGATTGAGAACGACGTCGACAACCTTTCGCCGATTCGCTGTTTTGAGGTCCTTAAGGCGCATTCCCAATCACCCCTTACTACCTTTTTACGAAGTTCGAAATAAGCAAGTTAAGTATATCTCCACCAAGTTGAATTATAGGATCGCCCCTCCTATCAATCGGCCCAGCGGTTGTTTTACCTTCGCGAACGTTAACCAGTCGTTAATCCACCTGCAACTTTTTGCTTGGGCGATAGTCTGCCAAATCAACCTTCTCTTCCAGCGCGACAACGCAAGCGCGACCAGCCGCATCGCCCAAATCGATAAGCGTGGGCTGTATGCGTATGCTGGCTTGCACCAAAAACGTAGTCGAGATACAACGACCAATGGTCATCAGGTTCAATACGTAATCATTAACAAGGCATCGATACGGTATTTCGTAATACTCCCCCTTGTTGAACTTATCCATGTGGACAAGGCCGTCGGTAGCCGAATGGACATCGATGTACCAGTCTGCCCTTGCAACGGCGTCATCGAACCTCGCTCGACCGATATAGTCGTTTTCCGTAAGCGTGTATTTGCCCTTTATACGATAGGACTCTCTAACACCAAGAGCCGATGCAGACCGAATCAAATACGAATCCTCGAATCCCGGCATATACCGCTTTAAGAATCTTACGAGCCGATCAATCATCCTATGCGCTTCAGTCACTTCCACGGACCGCATCTTTGGATCGGTATTGTCCTTGAGCTCTGCAAGGTGCGGACAATTGAAGGACATGCAACCGGGTTGACCGGGAATCGAGAAGCACTGATAGTAAACGAGGTCCCGCTCTTTCAATACGCCGTCCTCTACGCCTTTTCGAAAAAGAGACTCGAGCTTAAAAGACTTCCCCGCAACCATAGCCGATTCCCAAAAAGGACCTTCGACCAAAGGAGAAAAATGGTCATCGATGCTCAGACAGTAATCGCGATACTTCTCGACATCAATGCCACCCATTTCGAATCTGAGTGAGGACATCTGGTCGTTTCCTTGATCATCACCGTGGTCAACGGGAACTCCAGACAGTCTTGAAAGCCATGCATCACCAGAAGCATCGACAAATTGCTCCGCCTCCACCGCCACGAAGCCACCCGATGTTAGGACTATGACCGCAATAATACGATTGCGGTCTACGATGCAATCAACAACCGTCGCATCGTAGAGAATCTCACCACCCGATTCCAGATACAGCTCTTCCAAAGCCCTGGATTTACTTTCAGGCGTCGACCAAACATACTCCGACATTTGTTTGCTGCGAGTAGGCACGCCATAAGATATCAAGCGCTTCTCTATTAAATGGAAATTCTCATCATGAGGGACAAACGACTCCATCATGGGGGTCACCAGGGCGCCAACAGCAGCTCCGCCAAGATATAGGCCCTTCTCAATAATTAAAGTGGAGTTACCCCCACGAGCACAGCTAATTCCCGCCGAAGAACCAGCAGTGCCACCACCAACAATGACGGTGTCATAGCGACCGTAGGACGAGACCTCTCGCCCAGCATAATTGTATGTTTGCATCTTAAGACCTTTCCTTTTATAGGATTAAGCCCATAGATGCATTCCGCAAGCCTCTCGATAATACACCAGCGATGGATGCAGCCCACTAAGAAAAACTGCGTCAGAATAAAGCCACCTTTTTTACTTGATGCCAGCTGCCTCTGTTAACACCCAACCGCCGGCAGATGCCAGACTAAAGTGCGACCACCGCAACGGTGTCATTCAACCTGCATGCAACCCCTGCAATAGGATGGTCGTTACCATGAACTAATTCTCCCGCACCCGGCGCCCCCGGCGTCCGGGCAAGCGTTATGGCCGGGATCGCCTGCGCGCCCCTTGCAGAAACACCGCGACGGCTACGCCTCAATATACACGGTTGCAAACTTGCAGTGACCCAGCGGCTTGAGCGTGACCTCGCAACCGTTGACCTCCACGTCACCAGATCGCTGCTCGCGCAGGTTGCACAGGTAGGCCTGCTTGACGGGTAACCCCCATCACGCTCTCTGCTGTTTTTGACCTCCAGTTGGACTTGGCGCTCTGCTGAAATCAGCCTTCGTTTGCATCGCGTTGCTATTTTCGAGCTCCAGTTGGACTTGGCGCTGCTACTTTTAGCCTTCAGTTGGACTTGCCCCACCCCGCACGAAGAGACGCCTCGGGGAAGCAGCTGGTAGATACCCCGGCGGATCCAAGGGCCTTCTTGCGCAACTCCAACTGAAGCTCATTTTTAGCAATCGAGTCAAACTGGACGCGATTTTTAGCAGAACTCCAAGTCCAACTGGAGGGCATTTTCAGCAATTGAAGTCCGCGCGGCGCGGGACGTGCCTGTTAACACCTAACCGCTGGCAGATGCCAGGCTAAAGTGCGGCTACCGCAACGGTATCATTCAACCTGTATGAAACCCCTGCAATAGGATGGTCGATACCATGAACAAACTCTCCCGCACCTGGCGCCCCGGCGCCCGGGCAAGCGTTATGGCCGGACTCGCCTGCACGTCCCTGGTGTGCTCGCTGGCCATACCGCCCGCCCTGGTCGCCATGGCGCAAACCATGTCGTCAACGTCTTCGCCGGCGTCTTCGCAGGCAGCAGCCGCGGACGCAGCAGGCCAAAGCACCACAGCGCCCAGCACGCCCGGCGTAGACGGCACCGCTGACAGCACTGGCAGCGACGCAACCTCCAGCAACTCCACGGGCAGCTCAGACTCCGACAACACCGCAGCCCCCGCGGATCCAACGGACCCCACCGCCCCAGGCACCGCCACGGACAGTACCACCGGCAGTACCGCGGGCAACGCAACCGCCCCCGCAACCCCGGATAACATCACAACCCAAGACACCCCCGCAGAAGACACCCCCGCAGAAGAGACCCCCGCGCCGGACAACGACCGCGCCGCCCTGGACGCCCTCGCCGCCCAGCACGCCGCAGCCGTGGCCGACGGCACCTACGCCATCGCGTCCTCCGCATCGCAAGCAGCCAACCAGCGCGGTGTGCTCGACGTGCAGGGAGCATCCGCGGCAGGCGGCGCGACCATCCAGCTCTACGCCAGCAACGGTACGGGAGCCCAGCGCTGGCGCGTCACGCACGACGACGCCGGCTACGTCACCTTCATCAACGTCGCGTCCGGCCTGGCGCTCGACGTGCAGTGGGGCAACTCCGCCGCGGGCACCCCGGTGCAGCAGTACGCCCCCAACGGCAGCTGGTCGCAAAAGTGGATCGTGATTTCTTTGGACGAGGAATCCGGTAGCGGCTCCACCGCCACCGCATTCCCAACGCGCTGCATCATTGTCTCCGCCCTGGCGCCCAACATCGCGCTGGACCTGCGCGGAGGCTCAATCGCAAGTACCACCCCGGTGCAGATTTGGGACTCCAACCACAGCGCGGCGCAAACCTTCACCTTTATCGATGCCTCGCCCGCAGCACCCGCCGCGGTGGAAGACGGCACCCTACCCCAGGGCTGGTTCAGCCTCAAGCCGCAGTGCGCCCCCACAAGCGGCGTGGACATCTACAACGCGTCGCGCAACAACAACGCCAACGCGCAGCTGTGGGGCGCCAACGGCACCTTTGCCCAGCTGTTCACCTTTAAGTACTGCAACGGCTACTGCCTCATAGTCAACGCCGCCAGCGGCAAGGCTCTCGACGTCGAGATGGCAGACGTTGTTCCCGGCACCAACGTGCAGCAGTACCAGGCAAGCGAAGTCAACCCCGCACAGCTGTGGGCGCCCGTAGCCAATGCGGACGGCAGCTACACCTTTATCAATAAGGCCACGGGGCTGGCGCTCAACATCGATGGCGCGGCATCCTACAACGGCGCCAACGTCAACGCCTACACCCCCAACGGCAGCGCGGCCCAGCGCTTCACCCTTGCCAAGCAGACCAACCTTTTGGCAGAGGGCGTCTACACCCTGGGCGCAAGCGCGGCCGCCAACAGCGTGCTCGAGGTCTCGGGCGCAAGCCAGGCGGCCGGAGCCTCCGTGCAGGCCTACGCATCCAACGGCACCCTGGCCCAGCGCTGGCGCATCGCGCTTGTTCCGGGAGCAGAGAACACCTACACCATCCAGAACCTGGGGTCGGCCAAGTTCCTTACCGCGGACTCCGCCAGCACGGTGAGCCAGCGCGCCGCGTCGGGCGCCACTGCGGGCGCAGCGACGGGCACCAACGCCGCAGCAGGCGCAACCGCCGCAAACCCCGCCCAACAGTGGACCCCCGTCATCACCGCGCACGGCATCGCGTTCGAGTCCGTCGCCCACCCCGGCCGCGTGCTCGACCTCACTGCAGGAAGCACCGCCAACGGCACCCGCCTGCAGCTGTGGCAGGCAAACAACAGCCCCGCGCAGGCCTTCGCGCTCGCGTCCACCACGGACACCCTGCCAAACGGCACCTACACCCTTACCGTCGCTAACACCAACCTGGCCATCGACGTTGCAAACGCATCCTATGCCAGCGGCGCCAACGTGCAGGTATTCCAGTCCAACAACTCCGGCGCGCAGAAGTGGAACGTCACCCATAACGCAGACGGAACCTACACCATAGTCAACGCCGCCAGCGGCAAGGCGCTCGACGTCGCGGGCGGCTCGGCGTACTCCGGCGCCAACGTGCAGCAGTACCAGCCCAACGGCAGCGCCGCCCAGCGCTGGAACATCACGTTCGATGCCGGCGGCTACAAGATCGCCAGCGCGGCGGGCACGGGCGGCGCCTACGTGCTCGACGTCTCCGGCGGCATCACCTCCAACGGAAGCGCCGCAAACGGCGGAAACCTGCAGGTGTACCAGTCCAACAACTCCGCTGCCCAGCGCTTTACCCTGCAGCCCACCACCTACGTGCCGCCCATGCCCCCAACGCAGCTGTCCATGTACACGCGAGCGCAGGGACGCTTTAGCGCCACCAACCGCCTCATCATGGTGGACACCACCAACTGCCGCGTCGGCATCTTCTCCGGCGGCATGGGCTACTGGAACATGGACGCCTACTGGACCTGCAGCACCGGCAAGCCCAGCACGCCCACCGTCATCGGCGAGTTCACCGTCACCGGCAAGGGCTATTCCTTTGGCGAGAACCACGGCTATAGCTGCTATTACTACACCCAGTTCTACGGCGACTACCTTATCCACTCCATCCAGTACTACGCCAACAGCTTCCGCGTTATGGACGGCCGCCTGGGCGTCCACGTCTCCAACGGATGCGTCCGCATGAGCATCGACCAGGCCAAATGGATCTACGACAACATTCCCTACGGCACCAAGGTGGTCACGTACCGGTAGCGCGATTACGCGCCGGCAACGCGATCATCCGCGGCCCCGCCGCATCCGCCCAGCGCCATCCGCCTAGTACCAGCCGCGCAACGCGCGCCCAAAGCAAAGAGAGGGCGGCCCCGTTCAACTAGGGGTTGCCCTCTTTTTTGGACGAGGAACGGCTGAAAAGATCCGCCCCACTCACCCCGATGCGCAGAAGTGAAGATTAATTGCATCGATATTGGGTTTTGTCAAGTAGACATAGGGCTCACGAGAAAGAAATCCCAGCTAGCGGCTTTCCCACCGCAGCGGTATACAAAAGCACTTCTTAAAAACGATGCAATTAACCTCAAGAACTGCGCAGCGCACCCAAAAAGAGAGGACGCCCGCCGTCAGTCGGAGCGTCCCACATGCATCTCTACAGGCATCTTTGGTCAACAGTGACCGATATCTCACGGGCGAGGATCCGTTCGCAGATCCTCGCCCTATCCATTACATCAGTCGCAGCTGCCCCAAAAGCACCGCAACGGCTTCCCACGCACAATCGCTAACACGCAGAGCACTAGCTCATGTAGCGCATCAGCACCGTGACCAGCTCGGCGCGCACGGAGCCGTCAACGGGATTGAGCTCGCCAGTGGTGTCGTCGCCCAGAAGCAGGCCCTCGGAGACGGCCCAGGACAGCGCGTCGACCGCCCAGTCGCTCGCGGAGCCGGTGTCCGGGAACTCGAGGTCGCCGCGGCCGGCGACGTCCTTGCCCTGGAACTTAGCGAAGCGCATAAGAATGACCGCGAGCTGCTCGCGAGTCACGGGATCATCAGGACCAAAGTAGGTGCCGTCGCCGTAGCCCTCGACAATGCCGTTCTCGGCGGCCCATGCGACGGCGCGGCCGTACCAGGCGGAGTCGGAGACGTCGGCGAACCCGGAACCGGAGTAACTATCAGCGTCAACGCCCGCTATGCGCGCGAGCACCACCACGACCTGCGCGCGAGTGGCTCCGCCGTAGGGGCGGATGGTCCCGTCGTCGTCAAAGCCCATGAGGTAGCCGTTCTCGATTGCCCAGTCCATGGGGTCGTGGTACCACTCGTCGGCGTCGAAGTCCGGGAACTTATGAGAGATGCAGAGGTCGCCGCCGTCGCAGCCAAACACCGCCGAAATCTCGACGTCGCCGCCCGGCATGGTGAACGTAAAGGTGCCGTCTTCGTTCTCGGTCAGCTCGATGGCCTTGCCGGGACCGTCGGTCGCCTTGAGCTCGCGGAGCTCCTGCCCGGCCTCTGGAACAACGGTCAGCGCAACTTTGTCGCCCTTCTCTGCGGACGAGGGCTTGGCCGTGATCTTACCACCCTCTACCGCGGGGACTTCTACGTCGTATTCAGGAATGATGATAATCGGGGGCGACGGAGGAGCGTACTTGGTGAAGGCGTAGGTGTTCCCGCTACGATCCAACTCGTATCCGCTGCCAGCGATAATAGAGTAGGAGCTTCCGGTAATCCCCTCCTCATCAATGGTGAAGGAGATTTCCTTCGAAACCGTTACCTTCTCATCATTCGCTTTGAGCAGCTTGATGGTCTGCCCGTTCGCGACCTTTTCCACTGCGGTCGAAAGCTTGTCGTAAATCACCGTCGCGCCGTCAACCATAATCGATGCCGCCTGGGAATCCGCTCCCCCAACAGTGATGGAACCATCTTCTCCAACTACGGGCTTAGAGCCCTCCGGCAAACTCTCGTCGAGCCCGGAAGGAACCTTTTCAAGCTTGTTTCCATCATTCAGCGTTACATCAATTCCCGCGGTCGCTTCACTTTGATCGTTCTTGATAATATGGTCTACTGCCAGCGTAGAATCCTCAACAACCAGCGTGGTTCCATTCTTGGTATAACTTGAAGTAAGCGACGGGGCTTCAACAGTCGCACCCTTAATCGAATTAGAAGATTCGCTAAACGAATAAACAATGCAGTCATCGCTCTTAAGAATTACCTCTGAACCCTCAGCTGCCTCCACTTTCGCATACCGGGTCTGCAAAGCGGGACCGCCAGCCTCAATAGAACCGTCGGTTATGTCAACGGGCCTAAACGCGGAATAAATTCCCGTGTCAGCTGATGCAACCGTACCCCCGGTGATGGCAACGAATCCGTCACCTTGTTTCCGCTGGTTCGAATAGATAGCGGCCTTCGATCCACCAACTCCGGCAGACTCAATCAATCCGCCAGTCATGGTGAACTTCGAATTGGTATTGAGGTAAATGGCCGATGCATGAGCCGAATTGTTGACAATCGACCCGTCGGAAAAAACCAAGCTAGCATTGCTGTTCACCATAACAGTACTATCGCTGCCCGCCTCATCAACAATGCCGCCGCCAAGAATGGATCCGTCGGCGCTGCTATTCAAAAACAGAGCATGCGACCCAGACGCGAGATTCTTCACCGTTCCACCGCGAAGCACGAAGGAACCGGCAGAGTAAATCATTTCATTCGAGCTACCAGCGCCCGTGGTATTGACTATCATGCCACCGCCAGCGGAGTCCTCAATAATTAGCCGTCCGTTAACCTGGATATACAGGTTTGCATTACCCTCAAGCGTTATCGTATGGCCGTTAAGGTCAAGCGTTAGAACCTTAGAGGGCTCCTCGGGCTTTGAAGACGCCCATGTGCCAATCGTATGCTGGCTAGAAAGCACAACGCTGTTCATCAACTTGTACGTTCCGGTTTTCGGTAAAGACGTCTCGCTGGTCCACTCGCTGTATACCGCCTCGTCGTCAACAACAGGGGTATCGACGCCGCTGTCGGCGTCTTCCGAAACACCCCCATCAACAATATCGGCCCACATAGGAGCCGGCGCGCCAAGCGAAAGCACGCCAACAACCAACAGTGCCCATAGCGTCCTACATAACCGCATCGTCGTTCTCCTCTCCTATCAAAGCCGGAGACCGGATTGCGCCTCCGGACCAATTACCCTAAACGTATCATCTGGTACCACAATTTCAATACCATTCGCGCGAGAGGACCTCCAGCACAGGCAGACGGCACGCCCCGCAACCAAATCAATCCCATACGCCAAATCCCCCACGCCCACAGGAACCGCCCACACCAAATAACAGAGCCCCTACACATCCGTATCGCTCTTTTTTGGACGATAAGCCCTCGAAGTGAGACCCCCTCGCGCCGCAATCAGCCCTTCCAAGCAAACGCGACCCAAAGATCAGCAGGTCAGAAACACCATAAAAAGCCGCTACCTGCACTCGTCTCGATAACTGGCGATTATCTGTTCCTTTGGAAGGAGAAGACGTATGACAGCTTGCGTCAACAAGAAGAGCAAGAGGGTAGCCGCGGTCGTCACCGCCTCCCTCGTGGGCGCGCTCTCCATCGGCGCCCCCGCGGTCGCGCTCGCCGCGAACGCTAACATCGACATGCTCGTCGCCGACGAGGCCCAGGACATTGCCCAGGGCAAGGTCACTGCCTACACCGATCAGGACAAGGACGCGATGGAGGGCACCGAGTTCGTCGTCAACGGCAAGGCTCAGTACATCGTTCCCACCCAGCTGACCACCAAGACCGGCAAGGTCATCGACATCAAGGACGGCAACCTCTCCGTCAAGTACGTCAAGGTCGATGCTAGCTCTAAAAAATGGATCACCGTCGAGGGCGAGAAGGTTTTCGTCAGCGATGTGAACGCCAGCGACATCAAGGATGCAGGCACCTACTTCGTCTGCGTAGGAAAGACTGAGGTTGGCGCAAACATCGATACCGATTACAGCCACTTCAAGTTCACCATCGTCAACAAGTCCCTCGAGGGCGCCAAGGTCATCGATGGCAAGGACGTCGACGATGTCACCATCGAGTTCACCGGCGACCTGCAGAAGTTCGGCGGGGACCTGAACGTCCTGCTCGGCGATAAGGTCCTTGACTCCGTTGCAGACTACAGCGCGAAGGTATTCAAGAAGGGCGCGACCAGCTCCGAGGCTCCCCGGTACGCGGGCGAGTACGTCGTCCGCCTCACCGGCAAGGGCGATTTCGAGGGCTCCGTCGTCGAAGTCCCCTTCACCATCAACGCCATCGACCTCTCCAAGGCAGAGATCGTCCTGAACCAGGTCTCCGGCAAGCTCGGCGCCGCGCTCCCCACGGGCGTCGCGAGCGTCGACGGCGGTACCTCCAGCGTCGTCCTCGGCAACCTCAGCCTTGAGTTCGTCTCCGCCTCCAACGGCCTGCAGACGCCCGATTCCACCAAGAAGGGCGCCTACACCTACAAGGTGAGCGTTAAGAGCGACGCGACCGACAACGTGAAGTCCAGCATCGTCAACGCCGGCGAGGTCGTGGTCTCCCGTTACGAGAAGGACGCGACCATCTCCTATGACGGCAAGATCATTCCGTCCACCGGCCTCGACCTGAGCGCCCAGGATCTCAACACCCCGAAGGTGTTCGACCTCACCAAGGTCTCCGTCAAGGGCGGCAATGCCGATCTCAAGTACACCGTCTCCTACACCAACGGCAAGGGCGAGGCAGTGAGCGCCGAGGACACCAAGCTTCCCGGCAAGTACACCGCCACCATCACCGTGCAGGACGATACCTGCACCTACGGCGGCAGCGCGACCGTCACGTTCCGCGTGAAGGCCACCATCATCGATGTCAAGGACGTCTACATCTCCTACAAGGGCAAGGTTGTCGACAGCACCGTTGCCGACATCTACAGCGGAGAGGACCTGCTGAAGAACGTCAGCGTCAAGGCCTTCGACGTGAACGGCAACGAGGTTCCCTCCAGCGAGTACGTTGTCAAGGTCGTTAACACTGAGTCTGGCAAGACGGTGGACGAGGTCGTCAACAAGGGCAACTACAAGATCTCCGTCGAGACCAAGAAGGGCTCGATGTACAAGGTCGACGGCGCTGCCAACTTCGTGATTCTCACCGTGGACCCCGTGACCATCGCCTCCACAGGCTCTAACGCCGATATCATGCTCTCCGGCCAGGATAAGCTCGCCAACGGCTCCAAGGTATACAGTTTCACCGGCAAGGAGATCATCCCGACCTTCGAGTACGACCTCAAAACCGGCGAGTACGCAGCTGATGAGGACTGGAAGGCCCTTCCCGCCTCTTCCTACAGGCTCACCTTCAAGAAGGACGGCAAGACCGTCGACTCCATGGTCGAGGCCGGCATCTACACCGTCATCCTGACCGACAGCAGCAAGGACGATAACTACGTTGTCGACCATACCTTCAACAACGTGGAGGTTCACGCCTACGTCTCCTTCGGTGACGTGAAGGCCGGCGAGTGGTATGCCAAGCCCGTTTACCAGGCTAAGGTGCTCGGCTACGTCAACGGCCTGCGCAACGCAGATTTGTTCGCCCCGACTAAGACCATCACCCGCGGCGACGTCGCCTGCATCCTGTTCAACATGGCCGGCGGCGACGACATCTACGAGGGCAGCAAGAACGAGCTCGGCGGGTTCGACACCGGCTTCAACGACGTCAATCCTAACATGTACTACGCTAAGGCCATCCAGTGGGCCGAGTCCATTGACGTAGTCAACGGCTACGGCGACGGCTCCTTCGCTCCCGACAAGCTCGTCTCCCGCGAGGAGTTCGCCTGCATGCTCGCCAACTTCTCCAAGGCGATGCACGACTTCGAGGCTGCCGACTCCAGCGTCCTCGACGCCTTCGACGATGCTAACGAGGTCGACTCCTGGGCCAAGGAATCCGTGGCATGGGCGGTCGCAAACAAGATCATGGGCAACAGCGGTGAGATCAACGCTGACGACAGCATCCTCCGCGCGGAGGTCGCTGCCATGGCGGTCAACTACATGCCCGGCATGTTCGCTTAAGATCTAGGGCATTAGATCGTTCTCAACGAAGGCTCTCCCGCTCTATGCGGGAGGGCTTTCAGATGGGTTCCAACAGAGAGTCCATCTGAAAGCCTTATCGAAATATGCAAGCTGTCGAAAAAGGCTCGATACGCCGGAGCCCCCGCGATTGCGGGGGCTCCGGCGTATCACTTAATAAGCGACGCTGAAATTGAGCTGTCTAACGGCATGCTTTCGAGATGGTGATAGGTTGATCTTCCATCCTTCAATTCTTTTTCTGAGTGACTATAGCCGCTATCTTCCGAATGAGAGAAGGAATATTCAGATGCGCGAAGGGCCCCGGAACAGTCCGGGGCCCTTCGCGCATCGAGCCTTGTGCGACAGCTTGCATTTGCCTTAAGGCTTGCGGGGAGGCTCTTCCATTCAAGAGCCCTCCCGCAAGCCCTCCCATAGAAGGGAGGGCTCGAGCAGTGTGCGGTAAAAGCTTTTTACGCTTCAAACATTACTTACTTGGTGCGATCGGGACGCGCCAGGAGATCATCGGGCTGGTAGTTCACGGCCATCGAGGCGACCTCTGCGCGGGTGATGTTGCCGGTGCCGTTGATGAAGCCGCCGTTGCCCATGACCTTGTTGGCCTTGGCCCAAGCGACGTTCTCCTTCGCCCATGCGGAGAAGTCCGTGGCGGAGCCCAGGACCTCGTCGGCGTCCACCGCCTCGTAGTCGCCCTTGGACTTGGCGAAGTTGGCCAGCAGGGAGGCGAACTCCTCGCGGGTGATCTTGTCGTAGGGGCGGAACTGGCCGTTGGAGCCGTTGGCGACGCCTGCAGCCTTGGCCCAGGCGAGCGCCTTGCCGAAGTACTGCTTGCCGTCCACGTCGTTGAAGCCGGTCACGTAGCCCTTGTCCTCGCTGTAGGAGAACTCGTCGTCCTTAACGGTGACATCGCCGCCCGCCATGTTGAAGGTGATGCAGATGGCATCGGCGCGGGTGATCTCGGCGTTCGGGGCGAACAGGTTGGTGCCGGAGATGCCGTTGATGTAGTACTGCTTCCAGGCCTGCTCGACGGGCACGGAGTACCACTCGGCGGAGTCGACGTCGGTGAAGTGGCCGAACTCCTTGATCTCGAACTTGAAGGACAGCTTGTTGTTGAAGTTGTAATTCTTGGCAGCCGCATCCGTCGCGACGATGGTGACGGTGTACTCGCCGGCATCGACCGCTTCCTTGACGACCTTGTTGGAGCTGTCCTTGATGTTGAGGACGGAGTACAGGGAGGAATCGAGATCGGTGTAGGTGTACTTGCCATTCTCGACGGTCTCGTACTTCAGAGCGGGAATTTGGACGGCCTTGCCCGTGTAGGCGACGTAGAACGTGTTACTCGGGACGTCCAAGCTGCCGGTCTTGGAATCAGCGGGCTTCTCGGTTGCCACGGTGACCGGAGCGATGTTGCTGAAGGTCACCTGGTCGACGGTGAGGGTGAAGGTGTCGACCGTGTCGGGGTTGCTGCCGAAGGTGAAGGTGATCGGCTTGACGGTTACGGTGTACTCACCATGGTCGACGGCCTCGGTGACGACCTTGCCGTCGCACTTGACCTCGAGGGTGTAGTCCTTGTCCTGCTCGTAGGTCTTGCCGTTGGCCTTGATGGCGACGGTGAGGTCCTCGAGGTGGTCGGTGCCGTCGTAGGTGACGCTGTCGGCGGAGCCGGCAAGCTCGCCGTTGAGGTAGAAGGCGACGTTCTCGCCCGCCACGACCTCATCGCCCTTGACGGAGATGGAGACCTCGGAGAAGGTCTTGCCGGTAAGCTTGCCGTCCTCGAAGTTCTCGAAGGGGACGACGCGGACGACCATCTTGAAGGTGTCGGAGGTGCCGGCCTTGGCGATGTCCTCGGCGGTTACGGCGTTGCCGTTCTTATCCTTGAACGAGACCTCGATCTGATCGCCGGAGAAGGAGGACTTGTCCTTGGCGACCGCGACCTTGGAGGCGTCGAACTTCTCGCCCTTGGTCAGGTCGATCTCGATGCCGTTGGTGGCGTCCTTGCCGTTGTAGGTCACCTTGTACCCGGCGTCGACCTCCTGGTCGAGGACGTAGAAGGAGACAGTGCCGGAGCCCTCGACGAAGTTCTGTAGCCCCTCGGCGGCGGAGATGGTCACGGTGTACTTGCCAGACGCGACGCCGGTCTGACCGAAGAAGCTGGTAAGAGCGACGGGCTTTCCGTTGGCGTCCTTAACGCCGGTAACCGCCAGGTTGCCGGTTACGCTGAGGCCGGTCGCCTTCTTCAGGAAGGATGCCTGATCCTCGATGGCAGAGGTCTTTACCACGTCACCGTAGGACAGGGCGGCCTTGGCGACGTCGTACTTGGCGACAGTGAACTTGATGGTAGCGAGGACGGTTCCGTCGTTGTCCAGAAGCTGGGCGGTGTACACGCCGGCGCGGTTAACGGTCGCCTCGGAGCCGTCTTCCTTGTACGTTTTAACGGAGGCGTAGTCCTTGCCCTGCTCAAGCTTGGTGCCATCCGCCTTGGCAAAGCCGACGACGAGATCCTCGCCAGTAAAGGCAAACTCCTTGTCGGAGGCATCGGTGCCCTCGAACGCGTAGGCATCCTTCATGATATCCTGGGCGTCGGCGACCTTGAAGACGAACTTGTCGGTGGCCTCGCCGTTGAACTTGGTGCCCTTGACGACCTCGACGTAGTAGGTGCCCTCGGCGACCGTGGACTTGTTGAAGCACTCGGAGGGCAGCTTCACGGAACCGCTGGAGCCGTTCACCTTGTCCATGTCGGTCGTCGCGACGAGGGTGCTCTTATCGCTGCTGTAGTAGTTGAGGGTCCAAGAGGAAAGGTCGACCTGGCTGGTATCGCCGTTCACGTTGCTGATCTCGGTGGGGACCATGTACTTGCCCTTGGCCAGCACGAGCCTGGTGAGGTCGCCGGAGAGCTGTGCACCGGTGCCGTCGGTCGCCTTGGTGACCTTGGCGGAGGTGTTCCAGTCCACCGCGAGCATGTCGATGTTAGCGTTCGCGGCGAGCGCGACCGCGGGGGCGCCGATGGAGAGCGCGCCCACGAGGGAGGCGGTGACGACCGCGGCTACCCTCTTGCTCTTCTTGTTGACGCAAGCTGTCATACGTCTTCTCCTTCCAAAGGAACAGATAATCGCCAGTTAGGCGGGAAGGGGAAGAAGGGGAGATTTGCAAGGCGATAGGCGGGCCGGGCCGCGGACGAATGGCGGATGGGCCGCGGTTCCGTGCTACCGTTAACGTCACCGTTAACACCACGTGGTGTTAACGCCTGACCTGCCAAAACACCACCGTCGACGTCAAGATGACGTTAACGGTGGTGCTAACATGGGCCTGCCGGCGGGCCCTTCGCCCAACCGGCCCTTCCCCAAGATCGACCCGCTCCGCTAAGGGAGGAAGCCGCGGATGTACATCAAGGACGGAATCGCGTACGCCGGGGAGGCGACCCCCGAGCTCGAGGTCGCGTCTGCCCGCTACGTTGGGAACCTCCAGATGGCCGTGACCTTCTCGAACGGAGAGGAGCGCCTCCTCGACGCCACGGAGCTCTCGGACATGCCCGCGCTCGCTCCCCTCATGGACGAGAAGGTGCTGGAGGACTTCTCCATCGACCACGGCGTCCTCACGTGGTTGGGCGGCGAGATAGACATCGCCCCCGAGGCCGCATACCTAAGGAGCTTCGAGTACCCCCGCCCGGCGTGACGACGGCGCATCGGCAATAAGAAGGGCCCGACGCATCGGGCCCTCCCAGGCGTCGGCCGAAGCCTTTCGCCGCAATTATGAAAATGATATCACCCTGCTGGCATATCCGCCAGCGTTTTTCTCGGCCGGGAGAACGCCGGCGGGCGGCTCCTAGTACCCGGACGGCCACAGTCTGTCCGCATCGGGCTCGAAGCCGCGAATGAGCTGCGTCTTCCCGCATATCCCGGCGACGGACCGGACGAAGAGGTCCGCATCGGTCCGAGGGGAGTCGGATCCGGTCCTCACGTTGTGCACGCGGACCCTTTCGGCGTTCTCGAGCGCGCGCACGAGGTTCTCCGTGGCGTCGCCCAGCTCCGGATGCTTGCTCTTCACGCCGTAACCGGGAATGAACTCGCCCAAGCGCTTCACCATGTCCTTCGCTTCCAGCTCCCCGCCGGTCGTGTAGACGTAGTGCAGAAGGAGCCAGTACTCGAAGCACGGGTCGGAGAAGGCGATGCTGATGCCCGCCTGTCGCGCCGCGACTGCCGTCTCCTTGATCTTAGGGTGGGGATGCCTGGGCCCCTCGGTGTCGCTCAGTATCCACCACTGGTCGACGAGCGGCTCCTGACCCCTCTTGGCAGCCCTCTTGTTATCGGCCCTCAGCTCCTTCGCGCGTTTGAGCAGCGTCGCCGGGTCCACGGCGGGCACGTCCTCGAGCACGATGGCGCCGCCGGCTATGCCCAGCCTGCCCGCGAGCTGCCTCACGTACTCCGGTTCCGTGACCCTTCCCTCGGTCAGCACGGCGACGACGCCCCCGGGCTTCTTGCTTGCCGGCCTCCTCTTAAGGTTGCCGCCCCTGGCCATCTCACTTGCCTCCGCACACGCGAGCGAAGCACTCCGGCACCACGGGCACGGCGCCGTACCTGCCGGCGAGGTAGCCCTGCTCGAGCGCCTCGCCCTTCCTGGGCTCGTAGTCGGTCAGCGGGTACAGGCGCGTCGCGCCCCCGTCCTTCTCGGCGAACCACACCTGGTCCCTCCTCAAGATCCCGCGCGACAGCAGGTACGAGTTGTGGGCGGTGAAGAGCAGCTGGGCGCCGTTGGGGTTTGCCTCGCGGCTCTGGAAGCACCTCACCAGCGCGGACACCAGTATGGGGTGCAGCGAGGCGTCGATCTCGTCGACCACCAGGACGGAGCCGGCATCGAGGGCCGCAGCGACGTAGCCGCTCAGGTCGAAGACCCTGACGGTGCCGTCTGATTCCTCGGAGAGCTTGAGGTCCGCCGCGCCGGTGGGCGAGGAGTGACGGAAGTAGACGCTCTTCACCTCGGCTGGGAGAGGGGCGTCGGACCCCAAGGCGGCGGCGACGGCTGCCGCGTCGTCGGGCGAAAGCCTGCGGCGCCTCACCTCGACGCCCTCGATGCCCAGGTCCGCCTCCTTCACCATGTCCACAATGAAGCGCCTCTCGGCATCGCCGCCCGCGGCGCCGTCCACGATCTCGCCGGAGAAGGGTATGTTCTCGGAGCCGCGCGGGCTTCTGTCGAGGCAGACCAGCCGGTCGCGGAACCACTCGTAGGGCTTGCGGAACTCCTCGCCGCTCCTGCCGCCAGCCACGTTGGCGAGTAGGGGCAGCAGCAGGGCGCCGTCCGCGAGTATCTCGAGCGCCGCCTTTGGGACCGTCACGGAGGAGCCGGACCTGACGGATCCGCACTCGCGGTGGAACCACAGCTGCGCCCTCCCGCGCGGGTACGCCTCGAGGCGCTCCTCGACCACGCGCGAGGAGTCGTAGGAGACCTCGTACTCGTAGCGCACACCCCCGTGCTCGAAGGATGCGGAGAGGCGCGTGGGCATCCCGGCACGGGCGGGGTCGAGCGCGAACGGGCGGTGGGGCAGGCGATCCTGGGGAAGGTGGCCGTGCACGGCGAGCGCGCGCAGCGTGGATATTGCGGAGAACAGGGTGGACTTCCCCGCCGCGTTGGGACCGAACAGGGCGATCGCGCTGAGGAACGACGTCCCGGCGAGGCCGGGGACGGCGCGGTCTATCAGCGGGCCGTCCGCGTCCGCAATCCCAGCGGCGGAAAAGAGGACCTCCTGGTAGTCGCGTATCGAGCCGTAGTTCTCGGCCCCGAACCTCAGCAGCATGGCGCCTCCATTCCAGATGACGGTGTTTATCGAGCATTATAGGACGATTATCGCGGGACGTCCGTGATAATCAATCCCAAGAAGGCGATTTGCTCTATTTCCAGTCTTTAAGGCTCCCGCCATGGGGCGATGAGGGCGCGGAGCCCCCGCTTTGGCTCAGTCGCGCAGCCCTGCGCGCCTCGACCCCGGCGAGCACCTCGTCGAGCCCAACCGTGCCCAGCCCGCCCGCCAGCTCCCTGCTTTCGGTCTCGCGGATGGCCTCGGCGTGCGAGCGCGCGGGCGCCGGGCCCGCCCCCGCGGCCTGGCCGCACCGCCTTCCATGGGACTCGCGATCGGTGGCGAATCCGTCCCTTGTGATTTCGGATGCCATGGGACCTCCTCTTCTCAGACGTTTTCTTCCGTCAACGATACACCTATCCCACCGCACGCCCCTCCTTCCCCTTCCCGCCTAACTGGCGATTATCTGTTCCTTTGGAAGGAGAAGACGTATGACAGCTTGCGTCAACAAGAAGAGCAAGAGGGTAGCCGCGGTCGTCACCGCCTCCCTCGTGGGCGCGCTCTCCATCGGCGCCCCCGCGGTCGCGCTCGCGACCGGCAGCGACATCAGCATGCAGAGCGTCGGCGCTCTGGGCGGCGGCACCCTGACCGCAGCCCAGGACGGCCAGTACGGCGACATCGAGGACCTCAAGGGCACCATCAAGCTCGAGGCCGGCTCCGGCAAGTTCGTCGTCCCCACCGAGGTGACCGACGTCGTGGGCAACAAGCTCGACGTCACGGACACCGACGCCTACACCGTCGAGTACGAGCGCTATACCGATACCAAGACCTGGCCGGTTAATCCTGGCGAAGGGAAGACCTACGCCGACTTCTTCGCCACCGCAGGGAAGACCAACGCCGGCTTCACCTACAGGGTCATCATCACCAACAAGCAGGACACCTCCGACAAAAAGGAGATCAGCTTCAAGTACGTCGACTCCTCCGAGGCGACCAAGCTGACCGCCGTCGAGGACAACGACGCCGACGACACCACCTTCACCTACAACGGCAAGCCCCAGAAGGTAACCTTCGTCGACCAGAACGGCGATGAGTTCCCGACCAGCGAAGGCGAAGTTCTTTTCTACGACACTGTTGGCAACAAGGTTGACGGTAATGGTAAAACTGCTCCGACCAAGGCGGGCAGCTACGTTGCAACCGTCACCAAGGGCGGAAAGACCTATAACGTCCCGTTCGCCGTCGAGAAGCTCGACCTCTCCAAGGCGTTCATCAGCGTCGCCGACGTGAAGACCACTGAGGCGCCGGATTCTACCGCCGCTCTGCTCAAGCTGGTCAACATCGCCGGCGTGGCAACCGATGACAAGGCTGAGGATGGCATCGATACCAAGGCTGGCGACTTCGTCGTCGTCTCCAAGTTCTCCAACCCCAACGGCGGCAGCAACGTGACGAAGACCGCCGGCAAGTACGAGTTCGAGCTCGCCGCCAAGCCCACTGATAAGGGCGAGGAGAACCCCAACATCACCGGCACCGCCAAGGTGAACTACTGGGTGATCGACGGGACCGTCGAGGGTTTCGCGGCGCGCTACGGCTCCGCAAGCTCCGCCTCAATCAACCTCTCCGACGGCGAGTCCTTCGACGCGTCCAAGATCAACCTTTATAAAGAGGCCACGTACGACGTCATCAAGGGCGACAAGCTCGAGATCACCTACGTCAACGGGGACGGCGAGAAGGTTGACGCCTCCGAGCTCGCCAAGGCTGGCGACTATACCGCGAGCATCCGCGTCGTGCCGTTCCAGAACGACAAGGATCAGTGGATCGGCGGCAACTTCAGCCTCACTATCAAGGTGAGCAAGACCGGTCTCAACGCGGACAACGTCCTTTCCTTCGTCTACGACGGCAAGGTCGTCTCCGGTAACCTCGGAGTCGTCTACTCCGGCGAGGATTTCCTGAAGGAGATCTCCACCACGTTCAAGGACTCCGAGGGCAACGTCCTCGAGGCCGGCAAGGACTACAAGGTGAAGGTCACCAACGACAAGACGAAGAAGGAAGTCGAGTCCATCGTGGACGCCGGCGACTACATCGTCACCGTCGAGGGCATCAACTACACCGTCTCCGGCGTCAACACCCTGGGCGTCAGCGTCGCCGAGAAGAACTTCGGCGACCTCAAGGACTACAAGGAGAACGCTGACAAGGCCAAGGACGAGTCCCTCGCCTACACCGGCGCGAAGATCGACGTCCCCGCCCTGCTCGCCCAGAAGCTCAAGGCCGACAACGCCACCGGCGTGGTCGACGAGGACAAGAATCCCGTTTACGCCGAGGTTCCCGCCGCCCTGTACAAGGTCACCAACATCAAGTACAGTGCAGACGGCACCTCCTTCAAGACCGTCGACTCCATCAAGGAGGCCGGCTCCTACACCGTCACCGTCAAGCTGACCGATGATGCTGACAAGAACTACCAGATGAAGGACAACACCTTCACCGTCGACGTCACCAAGAAGAAGTCCTTCACCGACGTTGACCCGACCGAGTGGTACGCCGCTCCGATCTACAAGGCGCAGGCTCTCCAGTACGTCAACGGCCTCTCCGGAACGACCCTGTTCGCTCCGACCGCCGACATCACCCGCGCCGACGCGGTCTGCATCCTGTTCAACATGGCATCCGGCAAGATCGGTGCCGACATCGATTATGGATACAGCGAGCTCAAAGGCTACGTGACCGGCTTCAACGACGTTGACGGTAAGGCGTACTTCGCCAAGGCGATCGCGTGGGCGAACGCTGTGGACGTCGCCAACGGCTCCAACGGCTCCTTCCGCCCCTACGACAAGATCACCCGCGAGGAGTTCGCCAGCCTGCTGGCCAACTTCGCCAAGGTGAAGGGCGACTATGCCGCGGTCGACGCGGACGAGGTGTTGGGTTCCGCTACCGACTACTCCGCGTGGGCCAAGGAGAACGTCGCCTGGGCCAAGGCCAACGGTATCATGGGCAACAACGGCGCCGCTATCGACGGCACGGGCAACATCACCCGCGCCCAAGTCGCGGCCATGGCCGTCAACTACCAGCCCGAGAAGCTTCCTGCCGTCTCCGAGAAGTAGCGGTAATAACCGTTTGTACGGCGTAAAACTCTAGGACCGGATTCGCCCGCTCCCCTCGGGGAGCGGGCTTGCGGGAGGGCCCTGCGGTCCAGGGTCTCCCCGCAAGCCTTAAGGCAAATGCAAGCTGTCGCACAAGGCTCGATGCGCCGAGGGCCCCTGCGGATTTCCGCGGGGGCCCTCGGCGTTTTGTTCGATTTCCAATTCGATAGATAGCAGAAAGGGCCCCTCTCGGGACCCCTCCTGCTTCGAGCCTTGTGCGACAGCTTGCTAACGTGCTTAAGGCTTGCCGGGGGGTTCCGGGACGGGAGCCCTCCGGCAAGCCCTCCCCGGAGGGGAGGACATTGCAATTGGTTGGAAAAACGCTGTTAGGCCTTGTAGTTGACAACCATGGCAGCGGTCTCAGCGCGCGTGATGTCGTTGAAGGCGTTCACGAAGCCGGCGTTGCCCATGATCTCGTTCTCGACGGCCCATGCGACGGAGCCCTTGGCCCACTCGGAGACGGCGGAGCCGTCGGACATGGAGGAGAGGACCTTGTCGGCGTCCTCGACAGTAACGTCGGCCTGGTCGACCTTCTTGGCGTAGTTGGCCAGCATGCAGGCGAGCTCCTCGCGGGTGACGGGGGCGTCGGGGCGGAAGGTGCCGTCGCCGTAGCCATTGACCACGCCGGCCTGCTTCGCCCAGGCGATCGCCTCGCCGTAGTAGGCCTTGCCGTCGACGTCGTCGAAGGACTTCCAGCCGAAGACCTCGTTGAAGGAACCGTCGGTCTCGTTCATGTCCGCGCCGGCCATGTTGAACAGGACGCATGCGACCTGGCCGCGGGTGATCTGGTCATGAGCGCCGAAAAGGACGCCGTCGGCGTAGCCGTTCATCCAGCCGTTGGCCTGGGCGTCGAAGACCACGTCGAAGAACCAGTCGCCGGGCTTGACGTCGTTGAAGACGAGCTTGTCCTTGTTGACGACGATGAACTCTACCGTGGTGGTGTAGTCGTCGTTTGCGAACTCGAAGTTCTTGGCGAGCTCCTTGTTGCCGGTCAGGGTGACGCGGCGCTTGCCCTCGTCCTTCAGGCGGTTCGGGTAGTATACCTCGACCCACTCCTGCTTGTCCTCGTCGAAGATCTCCATCTTCAGGTGCTTGTTGAACTCGACCTTTGCTACGGTGCCGAGGGACTCGACGCCCTCGCTGTCGTTGGCCTCGTCCTTGGAGTCGGAGACCGCTACATGGGTGTCGTAGCCGACGAGCTGGGCGTAGGTGAGGTCGTTGGCATGGGTCGCGACGTAAGGCGCGCCGTACCAGGAGTCGCCGCCGATGACGTACAGCTTGGAGAGGTCGACCTTGTTGACGGTGATGGGGATCTCGGTGGTGCCGCTGAGGACGAGGATGTCGCTCTCGATCTTGAGGGTGTAGGTGCCTGCGTCGGTGATCTTGTTGACCTTCTTGCCGTCGGCGTTGTAGAAGTTGAAGCTGAGGTCCTTGCTGAGGTCGGTGTTGTCGTCGTTGAATGCCTTGACGGTGAACTCGGAGGCGAGGATGTCATTACCGTCGTAGGTCTTCTCGACCGAGGTGACCGCCTTGCCGTTGTAGTAGACGAAGACGTTGGCGTCGGCGTTCACCGCGTCCTTGACGACCTGGACGGTGAAGGTCTTGGAGCCGCCTACCTGGAAGTTGTTGCCCGCGGGATCGACGGTGACGGTGACCTCCCACTTGCCGAGCGCGAGCTCGCCGCTGGAAACGGTAGAGCCCTTGCGGGTGGCCTTGACGGAGAAGGCGGCCTTCTTGTCGCCGTTGAGCGCCTTGACCTTGCCGAGGTCGAAGGACTCGCCCTTGGCCTTGTTCACAACATAGGAGTCCTGCAGGGCCTTGCCGTCGTACTCGAAGTCGGCGTAAGCGGCGACCTTGTTGACGGTGATAGTATCGGCAAGCTTAAAGTCGATGTTGACGTTCAGGGGGTCGACGACGTTGAATTTGTAGGCGCCGGGCTTCTGGAAGAGCTGCTGGTCGCCGGTGTTCTCCTTGGAGAACTCGAGCTTGACGAGGGACGGGTCGAGCTCGGCGTAGCCCTCGGCGTCCTTGCTGCCGACGTAGATCAGGTCGGCGTGGGAGGGAGCGGACTCGGAGGCGATGACGTCGTTGACGACGACCTGGGAGACCTGGCTCAGCGCGAACTTGTTGACCTTGATCTCGACCTGCTTGGTCTGGCCCTTGTACTGGCCGAGACCGGTAACGTAGGCGACGTAGTCGCCGGCGTCCTTGATGGCCACGCCGGGGGCGGACTCGACGTTGTCGGTGCCCTTCTTCAGGATCTTGACGGTGTAGTCCTCGCCCTCGGTGAATGCGACACGGTCAGCGAAGCCGACGTGGAGCTCGGAGCCGGTGTATACGAGGGTGTCGTCTTCGACCTGCTTCTCCATGGTGGAGTCGGCGTCGAACCAGGTGACGTTCTTGAGGGAGGCGGCCTTCACCGTGAGCTTTGCGGTTGCGACGGCGCCCTTGTAATCGCCCTTGAGGTCCTCGACGGAGACCACGTAGCTGCCGGGCTCGACGATCTCGTCGACCGCCTTGCCGTCAGCGGTGGCGAAGGTGATCTTGTAGGCGTCCTTGTCGGTGACGGGGATGGGGGTGTCAACGCCGAGGGGCTTCACGGACTCAGCGGTAACGTCGACGGGGGTACCGTCGGCGTTGGCCTTGATGACCCAGCTGCCGTCCTTCTCCTGCTTGACGGCGGTGCCGGCGGCGTTGCTGCCAGAAAGTTTAACATCGCCGCGGGAGAAAGCGTTCTCCTCGGGGGCGACGAGCATGTCGATGCTGGTGGTGCCGGTCGCGAGCGCGACCGCGGGGGCGCCGATGGAGAGCGCGCCCACGAGGGAGGCGGTGACGACCGCGGCTACCCTCTTGCTCTTCTTGTTGACGCAAGCTGTCATACGTCTTCTCCTTCCAAAGGAACAGATAATCGCCAGTTAGGCGGGAAGGGGAAGGAGGGATGAGGCGGAGAGCGGGGCCGCTCGAAGGCGGCCCCGCTCTCGTGGATCAACTTGCTTCAATGAGCATTGGAAAGGGACCCTATAGTCCGCCCCGGGTAGACCAGACGGGATGCAGGGAATAATAGTCTTTCATAGACTCTTTCGCGATGACGGTCCTGCATCGGTCGCCGTCGGAGCAGCCCTTCCTCGCGTGTATCCATGGGTCCTCGGCGTGGGTCATCTGGGAAAGCTGGTTTCCGGAAAGGGTGGACAGGAATCCGCAGGCGCCGTCGACAGCCGCCGCGGTGTCGGGCCCAAGCGGGTCGTCCTTTCCACCAGCACATCCGAGATCCCCCGGGTGAACGAGAAACCTGCCTTTATGCAGTGCGTAGAGCGCGGGCGATACCGGGCCGTTCGCCCACGCCTCGAAATCTTCGTCGAACAACGGCATCCCGTTGACGACCAGGGCGCGGGCCTGAGAATAGAATGCTAGTTTCTGCAATTTCATGGTGGTCATCGTGCCGTATTTTTCTAGAATGTAGTCTGCGACGTCAACGATTGAGCACATGGAAATCCCTCCCCTCGGAAATGCTGAACTGATTTCTAAGCGAGAACAGCGATGGACGATCTCACCCCTTCAAATATAGCCAACGCGCCCGTGACGCGAAAGACCGCCAACAAAATATCGAAACACCTGATAGACCCTAACGACGATAGGTTCTCCGAAGCCCTTGGGATCGCCCATAGGTGGAGGAGGCAGCACGCTCTCCCGACGGAAGAGTGCTTCAGGTCGCTGCTCAGTGCCACCGAGGCGATCGGGGCCCCGTCCCTCTCGTTCCGGCTGAAGCGCATGGAATCGATCGTCGGCAAAATCAAAAGGCCCGGCAAGCACTACCAGCTCGGAACCATGGATGATATAGGAGGGTGCCGCGTTATCGTCGACGATATGCCGCAGCTTGAGGAGGCCGTGCGGGCCATTCGGTCGACGCTGAGGCTCAAAAACGGCGAAGGTGCGATGAAAGACTACACGCGCAGGCCGCGGGAGAGCGGGTACAGGTCGTGCCACCTGGTCACGATGAACCGCGGCGATGACCGCGATTACCGCGTTGAGGTCCAAGTTAGGACTAAGCTGCAGCATCTGTGGGCGACCGCGATAGAGGCGGTCGGGTCTGTTTACGGAATCGATCTTAAAACCGAGAAGGCCCCCGAAGAGTACTGCGATCCGCTGGAAGGGGATCTGAGGGCGTTCTTCGCCTCGCTGGCGGACGTCTTTGCCATCGAGGAGGGGTGTCCTCCATCCGTGCCCGGCACCACGATGGAGGCCGCCCTGGCAAAGACGAGAGGCTCCGCCATCTTAGGGAGGGCCCTCTCCGACCTGTCAAACGTCAAGGACGGGGTGTTCGTCGAGAGCCCTTCCCCGGACTCCAATTCACCCGGCCTGTACCTCATGGAGTTCAGGCGCGGAATCCAGTACCTGTCGATTTCGAGGTACGACAGGGACGGAATCGACGACGCCTTCGAGAAGTACGATCGAAGTGATGTCGAAGCGCGTCTTCCATTTACGGAGGATGACCGCGAGGAGAGCGACACCGTCCTGGCGTATGCCAGGAGCGAAGAGGAGCTGGCGCTCGTGTACCCGAACTATTCGGCAAAGGTGGAGCCCCTCCTTCAGGAACTCGGAAAGAGACTATAGCCGAAGACCTCGCTCGCTTCTATGAACCCCGTGACAAGCTGAGGCAAGGCCCGAAGACGGGGCGAACGATGGCTTAGGGGCTGTTTGCGCGGCAGGATCGCCTCGACGCCGCGGAGCCGCTTTGGAAGAGACGGGCATCTTGCTCGTTCCCACCGATATGGCCAAGGCACTTTCAAACACGAGCGAGATGGCGCTCCGTATCCACAGGAGCCTGAAGCGCCCCTTGCGCCCGCTCCTTGTGGCATCGATGCAAGGTGCGCTTGAATCATTTCGTGTCACTTTTCGGAGTGCGGAAGTGACACGAAACCATGAAAAGGCGCTGAAAACGGGGTCCCGTCGGGCTTTCATGTCACTTTTAGCGCGCGCAAGGTTGCATGAGCGCCTTCGCGGAGGGGCCGGAGGTGGCGCCCGCGCTGAGAGTCGATGCGGGCGCGCGGCACGGCGGCTCGCATCGAACTACGCCTTGAACGACAACGCGACAGTTTGAACGACACCGCGACAGCTTGGGCGACAGAACGTCAAGCAGCGCGACATCTTGATGACCTGGACGACAAGCCGGGCGAAAAAGCGCCATCTTGAACGACGGCGGGGATTCTCGGACGGCGGGAAGGGCGCCGCCGCGCGTCCTCATCCCTCGTCCGCCACCACCACCTCGCGTATCCGCGGCAGGTAGTCGGCGGGATCGATGTAGAGGCCCTCCAGTATTGGGACCAGGTCTATGTACTCCTCGACGGGCTCAGGGCCGTGCGCGTACTCGGCGTCGACAACCAGGTAGCCGCGGTCCCACTCCTTCACCCTTAAGTACCGCAGCAGCGAGTAGGGCGCGCTGAAGCGTATGGCGAGCCCACCGCCCGCGAAAACGGTGTAGCCGCCCTCGCAGCCGATGGCCGCCCTTCCGTCCCCCGTCGCCTTTCCATCGTCCATTGTCATCCTCCTTGTGGATGCCCGTTGGGCCTTAAGCGAACCCAATGCTGACAGGCGCGCGCCGCTCGCTGCGCCCGCATGATCTTGCAGCCTACCGCCGCCCCTTGCGCTCCGGCCGCTGGGGGACGGCGCGCCCGGGCCTGGCCGCCGCGGTGTCGTGCCCGCGCGTGACGCCGGCGCGCTCGAAGAGCGTGAACATGTCGAGGACCTCGTCCGCGCAGAATATGTTGCTCTTGCGGTTGCGCGCGTTCTGCACCAGAACGCCGGCCTCCACCAGCGCGGCGATGGCGTTTCGAGCCGCCTCGCGGCTGCGGGCGGTGAGGCGTGCGGCGGACTGTATGCTCACCACGGGGGTGCCGGGCAGCACGGCGAGAAGCAGCTCGGCGGCCGATCCCGCGCGCGGGCGGACCCTGTCCTCCCAGGACGCCCTGAGCTCCGCCACGCGCTCCTCGAACGAGGCCGCCAGCGCGCACGCGTCGGCGCACGCCCCGCACCAGTACGCCACGTAGCGGTCCTGCGCGCGCCTGAGCCCGTCCGGGTCCTCGCAGCGCATCGACGTGAGCGCCTCGATGTACGTCCCGCGGTCCGAGGCCACCGCCATCGAGATTGGGGGTACCGCCCCGCCCACCAGCCCGCCGGAGCGCAGCACCATCAGCGCGAGCGCGCGGCCCGTGCGGCCGTTGCCGTCCGCGAAGGGATGGACGGTCTCGAACTGCGCGTGGGCGATCGCGGCTCTTGCCACCGCGGGCAGCGGGGATGAGTTGCAGAAGCGGACGAGGTCGTCGAGCAGGCGCGGCACGTCCTCCGGCGCGGGCGGCACGTAGGCGGCGCCGACGGGGTCGAGGGCGGAGCCGCCTATCCAGTTCTGCTCGGTCCTCACGATGCCGCCCATCCCCTCGAGCGGCCCTCCTTTGAGGAGGTCGGCGTCTATCCGCTGGAGCGTCTCGAGCGTCACGGGGTCGCCCGGGCCCACCGAGAAGACGTGGTCGTGCATGGCGCGGATGTTGGCGAGCACCGCCGCCTCGGTGGAGTCCAGGCGGGCCCGCACGCCCATCTCCGCCAGCGCCTCGTGCTCCATGAGGCGCTTGGCGCTCACGGACAGGCCCTCGATGCGCGAGGACGCCACCGCCTCCGAGCGCATGAGCAGGCGCGCGAGCGGCTCGGTGTCGGTGAGCACTACGCCCTGCTCCTGGAACCGCACCAGCGACTCGGTGGCGCGCGCGATGGCGCCCGCGGTCTCGCCGGAGAACTCGAACTCCCAGCCCGATAGCTCGTCGGGTGTATAGGGCGAGTACGGCCCGCTCGGCCGCCCGTAGTTGGTCGAGTCCCAGAACCTCTTCTCGTACGTCCCCATGGCGCCCCCTATAGCATCCTTGAAACCTTGTCGTCGTGTTCCATATCGGCAAGGTTAGCATAGCAACGTTGCGGATATGTTCGCGAACGGCAAGGTTGTCGGACCGGCGAAAGCTTTCTTTCTCCTGAGTCCGCGTCCCGCAGGCCCCTCTCCTTCGCCTTGCCGCCTAACTGGCGATTATCTGTTCCTTTGGAAGGAGAAAGACGTATGACAGCTTGCGTCAACAAGAAGAGCAAGAGGGTAGCCGCGGTCGTCACCGCCTCCCTCGTGGGCGCGCTCTCCATCGGCGCCCCCGCGGTCGCGCTCGCGACCGGCACCACCAACATCGAGACCCTTTCCGCCAGCGAGGAGTCCGCGTTCTCTCGCGGCACCGTCGAGCTCGATACCAACAAAACCGGTCTGACGCTCGATAGCACCAACGGCGTCTACAACGTCACCGCGAACGAGGCCGGCCAGGCGCTGAACGTCAAGGCGACCCACGTCACGCCCCTGGGCGCCTCCGAGATCACGCTCGCCGGTGACGACGACTACACCGTCTCCTTCTACAAGGCCGACGACAAGTTCAACAAGACCGGCGACGAGATCGCCAACATCTCCGAGCCCGGCAAGTACGTCGTCGTGGTCAAGGCCGTCGGCGGCACCTACAAGGGCGGAGAGGCCGTCGCCAAGGTCAACGTCAAGGGCGCCAGCCTCAACGGCATCGATTACTACGAGGTCGACGCGAGCGACCCCTACGCCGTCAGCGATAAGACCATCACCTACACCGGCGGCAAGCTCAACATCGGCTTCCAGGTCAAAGGCGCCTACCTCGTCGAGGGCCAGGACTACTCCGTGAAGATCCTCAAGGCCGGCACCGACAACGTCGCCACCGCCCCCGGCGTCGACGTCGTCGAGTACGGCAGCTACGTCGGCTACGTGACCGGCCTCGGCCAGTACGCCGGCGAGAGCGAAGAGGTTCCCTTCACCGTCGCTCGCTTCGACTGGAGCAACGCGAAGTTCGACGCCATCCAGGTGCTTGGTTCCGACTCCGCCCCAACCCACCCCGTGAAGGTATACACCGGCACCGTCGGCACCGCTGCCTACGTCGAACTCGACCCCTCTCTCGTGACGCTCTCCTTCAGCCGCTACAGCGATGGGAGCACTCAGCTGTTCGACAAGGCCGGCACCTACACCTTCGGCGCCACGGTCGACACCTCCAACAAGAGCATCAAGAAGAGCACGGACGGCGACGGCAAGGCCGTTGTCAAGAACGTCACCGTCTACAAGTGCACCGCCGCCGCGACGCTCACCTACGACGGCGAGGCAATCGCCGACTCCTACACCGTCGACCTGAGCAAGAAGCAGTCCTTCAGCACCGACGACATCAAGGTCCTCAACGGCACCAAGGAGATCGCATCCACCGGCTATACGGTTTCCGTCACCACCGCAGCCACCGGCTCTGCTGACAAGACCTCCGAACTCGAGAGCGGCGTGCCCGGCACCTACACCGTCACCGTCTCCGTTAAGCCCGGCGACACCGCCGTCAACTACGCGGTTGGCGGAACCAAGACCTTCACCGTCAAGGTCGTCAGGGGCACCGTCGACGCGGACGTCAACGTCTACGTCTACCTCAAGAGCTCCGGCAAGGTCATCACCTCCTTCTCCAAGGAGTACGACGGCGCCGCTGTCTCCGTTGATTCCTCCAGCCCCACTTTCGAGGTCAGGGCCTTCGACGCCGACAACAATCCGATCTCTAACGCCGACCTCTCGATGACGCTCTGCGACAAGGATGGCAACGTCCTGCCCAGCAAGTCCGTTACCGATGCTGGCTCCTACATCCTGAAGATCACGAGCGGAAGCTACAACCTCACCGGCACGACCGAGCTTCCCGTGACCATCTCCAAGGTCGACCTGTCTGCCATCAAGGTCGGCAAGCTCGAGACCAAGGCCGGCGGCTCCTACCTCCCACTCAAGACCACCGATTACCTGTGGAAGGAGCTCGACCTCCGCTACAACACCGGCGTTGCCGACAGCGATGGCAACGACACCGCTACCGACGACGAGGGCTGGGATGTCCTCCCCGCCTCCTTCCTCGACGACACCTACCTGAAGGCCGAGAAGTGGGACGCTGACAAGCAAACATGGGTCAAGACCTCTTACCCGACCCGCATCAACTCCGAGGGCAAGTTCCGCATCACCCTTGCCGGCACCAAGGAGCAGTCCAAGAACTACACGTTCGCCAACTCCGACTGCACCACCACCGTCGAGTTCAAGTGCGTCGACAAGGACAAGCTGATCTTCGACGACGTCAACGCCGAGGAGTGGTACGTCGACCCGATCGCCGAAGCCAAGGCAGCGTGCTACATGTCCGGCTACAACGGCAAGCTCGTCTTCGGCCCCACCAACAGCATCACCCGCGGCGAGGTCGCCTGCGTGCTGTTCAACATGGCCGGCGGCTCCAAGCTCGATGTTGACGAGGGCTGGTACAACGAGGCCATCGGCTGGAAGTCCTTCGACGACGTCAACGGCAAGGAGTTCTACGGCAAGGCCATCGCATGGGCCAAGAACGCCGGCGTCGTCAACGGCTACGGCGACGGCACCTTCCGCCCCGACGAGAGCGTGACCCGCGAGGAGTTCGCCTGCATGCTCGCAAACTTCGCCGCCCTCAAGGGCGATGACGTCGAGGGGGCCGATACCGACCTGAGTGGCTTCGGCGACTCCGCCAGCGTCTCCGACTGGGCACTCGACGCCGTTGAGTGGGCCGTCGAGAACGGCGTCATGGGCAACGGCGGCTTCCTGGCCCCCGCTAACTCCATCTCCCGCGCCGAGACCGCGGCCATGGCCGTCAACTACATGCCCTTCTGGAAGTAGGGACCGGCAAAAATCGAGACGTGGTTCCATTAACGCCAAAGTTGCGTTCACGGTAATCTGAGTCTCGAAGATGCGGTCAAACACGTTGATCCCGAGCCCTCCCTTCAACGGGAGGGCTTGCGGGGGGGGGCTCACCCCATATGAACTCCCCCGCAAGCCTTAAGGCAAATGCAAGCTGTCGCTCAAGGCTCGATGCGCCGAGGGCCCCCGCAGGAATGCGGGGGCCCTCGGCGTTTATGTAGGCGATGCTTCGTATGGGGTTGAAGAGGGCTTTATAAGCATAGCGGCGAACTCATTCATCACTGCATTACGCAAGCAAACAATTCCACCTCCTGGCTATGGTAACGTCCAACAGGGCCGTCCTCTCCGTTCATAAACAGGATCCTTGCACGCCGTGCACCAGGGGAGTTGCACCGCGCGCTTCAGGACGTGGCCTTCGCCGATATATCACCGCAACAACGAAATAATAGATTGAAAGCCACTTCGATAACGCGAAGGGCCCCCGGAGTGTACCGGGGGCCCTTCGCGCATCGAGCCTTGAGCGACAGCTTGCATTTGCCTTAAGGCTTGCGGGGAGGCTCCCTGCTCGGGAGCCCTCCCGCAAGCCCGCTCCCCGAAGGGAGCGGGCGCATGCTACCTAATGGACGGAAGCGTCAAGCGGCTGCTTAGAGCTTCTCGGGCTGGTAGTTGACGGCCATGGCGGCTACCTGGGCGCGGGTGATGTTGCCCGTGCCGTCGATGGCGGAGCCGTTGTTGCCCATGATGCCGTTAGCCTTGGCCCAGGCGATGTTGGCCTTGGCCCAGGCGGTGTAGTCCGTGGCGGAGCCCAGGACCGCGTCGGCGTCGACGGCGACGTAGTCGCCCTTCACCTTGGCGAAGTTGGCGAGCAGGCTCGCGAACTCCTCGCGGGTGATCTTGTCGTAGGGGCGGAACTGGCCGTTGGAGCCGTTGGCGACGCCCGCCGCCTTTGCCCAGGCGAGTGCCTTGGCGAAGTAGGCGTGGCCGTCGACGTCGCTGAAGCCGGTCACGTAGCCGGTGTCCTCGGTGAAGCCGAACTCGCCATCGGCGTTAAGCTTGCCGCCCGCCATGTTGTAAAGGACGCACACCGCGTCGGCGCGGGTGATGTCGGCGTTCGGGGAGAACAGGCCGGTGTTGCCGACGCCGTTGACGTAATTGTTCATCTTGGCGGTCTCGAGCGGGGAAGCGTACCATGCCGGGGACTCGACGTCCAGGAAGGGCTTGTACTTCTGGACCATGAACGTGAACTCGGCGTCCTTGAGCTCGTAGTTCTTGGATGCCTTGTCGGTCAGGGCGATCTTCACCGTGTAGGTGCCGGCTTCCTTGGCCGCCTTGACGGCCTTGCCGTCGCTGTTCTTGACCGAGACGACGTTGTACATGTCGGAGGCGAGCTCGGCGTAGACGACCTTGCCGTCCTCCTTCTTCACGGTGCCGTCGGCGTTGAGGACGGGGTACTGGACGGCCGGGGTGGCGACGTCCTCGCCGGTGTAGGCGACGGCGTCGTTGACGTAGGACGTCTCAGAACCGTTGTACAGGAAGTCCTTCAGGCCGTCGGTGGCGGTTGCGATCTTCGCCTTGTCGATGGTCAGAGTGAAGTCCTTGTCGCCGTCGAGCTTGAAGGTGAGGGGCTTCACGGTGACGGTGTAGGTGTCGTGGTCCACCGCCTCGGTGACGGTCTTCTTATCGGACTTGGTCACCTCGAGGGTGTAGTCCTTGCCCTCCTCGTAGGTCTTGCCGTCCTGCTTGATGACGACGGAGAGGCGCTTCAGCTGGTCGGTGCCGTCGTAGGTGACAGACTTGGAGTCGCCGGAGAGCTCGCCGTCGAAGTAGAAAGCGAGACCCTCGTTGGACTGAACCTCAGCACCCTGGATGTTGATGTTGATGGACTTGGTGCCGCCGGTCCACGCACCGGTTGCGAAGTCCTGAACGGGCTTGATTCGGAAGGTGGCAGTGTACTTGCCGGCGTTGGCGAGAGCGGAGGCGTCGACGACCTTCTTGTTCACCGTGTCGTAGTAGGTGACCTCGACGGCATCGCCGGAGTAGACGACGTCGTCGCTGCCAACGAGCGCAAGCTTGGAGGCATCGAAGCTCTCACCGTCCACGAGAGCGAATGTGAGCTCGGTGACGTCCTTCTTGCTGCCATACTTGAAGGAACCGGTGTTCTCATCGGCGACGACGTTGTTGAGGATGCTGAACTTCACCGTAGCGGAACCGGTGACGTTGGTGCCATACGTCTGGTCCGCGGGAATCTTGTCGGCGAACTCGACGGTGTACTCGCCGGCGCCGCCGTTGATTGCCGCTGCGCCGGAGGGGTTGGTCACCTTGGTGACGACGAGGTCAGCGGTGGCGTTAGGCAGGGTCGCGCCGTTGATCTCGATCGCCTTCAGCAGATCATCGGTCGAGGCGAATGCGCCCTTCTTGTCCTTGACGACGATGCTCGCCTCGGAGAGGTCGAGGGTTTCGATGGTGAAGGGGACGTTGTAGGACTTTCCGTCCTTAGTGAGGGTTGCGATGTAGCTTCCCGCCTGGGAGAGGTCGGCGGTGCCGCCGGTCGCGGTCGTGAAGGACTTGCTGACGCCGTCCATAACGAGGTCGTAGCCCTCGGAATCGACGAACTTGATGTCGCCGGTCTGATCCTTGCCGGTGTACACGAGCTGGCCCTTGACCTTGGCGCCCTCGAGGGCGTTCTCGGAGACGACCTTGAACTTGAAGGATGCCGTCTTGCCATCCAGGGTGACCCTCACCTCGAACCAGCTGACATGGCCCTTCTGAGCGAAATAGGTATCGGGATCGGCGATCTTATCGCCGTTGGTCTTGAAGTACTCGACCTTCGCGTCGGTGAGGTCAGTGGTGGCGAAATCGTTTGCCGCCTCGGCGGGGACGAGGTACTTACCGGAACCCTCGACGAACGCCTGCTTGGACAGGTCGCCGGAAAGGACATTGCCCTTGCCGTCGGTCGCCTTGGTGAGCTTTGCACCAGAGGTCCAGTCGACGGCCAGCATATCGATGCTGGCATCGGTGGTCGCGAGCGCGACCGCGGGGGCGCCGATGGAGAGCGCGCCCACGAGGGAGGCGGTGACGACCGCGGCTACCCTCTTGCTCTTCTTGTTGACGCAAGCTGTCATACGTCTTCTCCTTCCAAAGGAACAGATAATCGCCAGTTATCGAGCATCATGCGTTTCTCTACTTCGATCTCTGGGCCGACTCCCAAATAATCGCCGTAAAAAATAGGCACGATGCCGCACCGGTGTGATTATTCTTAACACCTAAATTTTGTTTGTCTACTATTTTCTTTTTACGTGGTAACGATTGTTCACATCTAGCACTCACAATAGGCCCTGCGGGCCGAGTACATCGCTGCTTGCGGTTTATAGCTGGAACTATGTACTGCTGTATATATATTGTGGTGCTTCCAGTGATTCCATACTATAACGCTTCAAGTTAACTTCTGTGAAGTGGGTATGTTTTAAATTTTTAGCAACCCCTTTTGGCGCGCACAGCGTAAAGGTATTGATTCCTCACGTTTTAGGTTGGTTTTTCCCTGCTTACGCCACAGATAGCCACTGCATTGCGGCTCTTCTCGCCCCCTTCCCTACTTCCCCCTACCCTTTAATCCCCTTGCTTGCAGATGTTCCCTACATGATGTGTCCATACGTATATAAGGGCCGCACGCCTTTGCGTACGACCCCTTGGTACGATCCCTTAATTGGTTACTATGCGATCATTTCCGTTGGCGGCTGCAAGGTGTTTTCTCCGCTCAATACATCTCGCGGATTATGCTGCTCCATAATGGTGCGCAATTTGGCGGAGGAAACATGCGTATATCGCTCGGTTGTCTTAACAGAGCTGTGACCTAGCAGCTGCTGTATGTAGCGAATGTCTACGTCTTGTTCTAGCAGCGTTGTTGCAAACGTGTGACGGAACATATGGGGCGTTATATGAGCCTCTACCCCCACCTCGCGCGCACGCTTGAGTATTATCTTGCGCACCGCTTGGTCTGATATACGCTCTTTTGATCTATTGAGAAAGAGGGCCCGGCACGCCTCTGAGTTTATGTTGACGCCGGCCAAGGGCTTTCTCACCGAAAGGTAGTCGCTGAGCGCCACCACGGTATGGATAGACCCCAGCATAACGATTCGCTCTTTTGAACCCTTGCCAAAGATTCGTACCTGCCTGGCCGATAGGTCGATGCTATCCATATTGAGCGCACAGAGCTCTGACACGCGTATGCCCGTGGCAATCAGCAGCTCCAGCACCGCTTGGTCGCGCAGCTCTAACAGCTCGCCCGTGGACGTGTTTGCCGGAGTTCCCGTGAGGTCCGGCTCTAACATGCGACGCAGCTCACGCGGACCTATGGTGCGGGGCAGCAGCAGGGGCTGGCGTATATTGATGTCCAGATCATCGAAGGGGCTGGCGCTCATAAAGCCCTCGCGACGCATCCAAGTAGACCATGCGCGCAGCGAGGCCAGCTTTCTGCGCACCGTGCTGGCAGCGTGCAGACCGTTGAGGTAGACCATATAGTCGCGCATGGACAAGCGGCTAAAGGGCTTTGTCCCCTCATCCAAACAGATGAGGAACTGCTCTATATCGCAGCTATATGCCTTCACGGTCTTCTTGTCTAGACGGCGCTCGCCGCGGCACCTTACCAGATAGAGCGCAACCGCGTCCGTGAGTACCTCGTACAGCACGCGGTCCGTGTCGCTGGGCGGATGCATAAGGCAGGCACGGTCCACCTCGCCCATCTCTTGTACGGCCCGCATCGCGCGTTCGGCTTCATCAAACATGGCACCCTCCTTGCGTGGTTTCCGGCAATGTGCACCCTGTGCGCACATTTTTCACAGGTACATGATGCCCAAGAAGGAGTAAGCCGGTATCTCACTTGGCGATGCCGGAGCGCAACGGTGGCCTGCACGCTGGCGTATTCGACCCGTTGCAGGCAAAAGGGCGCCGCACCTGAACGCGACACCCCTTGATGCAAGCCGTCTTGACTGGTTTTAGGTTATTCGCGCAAAAGGCCAAGCTGATCGCGCGCGTTGTTGTAGCAGATGTCCCGGATAATGGATCCCAGATACTCCTCGTCCTCCGGCAAGCGGCCCTGGTCGACCCACTCCCCCACCACCTGGCACAGCACGCGACGGAAGTACTCGTAACCCTTGTTCTGGTAGATCTCCCGCGGCACCAGGTGGCAGTGGTAGTCGATGATGGGCATGTCTTCCGCGTAGCCGTGGTAGAGCCTTCGCGCCCACGCACTGGCGAGCAGGAAGTCATCGTTTAGCAGCATGCGCTATTCGCCCGCCCTCTGAGCGGTCTGGCCGTCTGCCTGGCCGTCTGCCTGGTCGGCAACCTGGCAGCCCGACTTCTCCAGAGCCTCCCACACGCCGTTGATGTAGGCGATGCCCAGCGCACGGTCGTACAGGCCGTAACCAGGACGACCCGTCTCGCCCCAGATCATGCGGCCATGGTCCGGGCGCATGTAGCCGGTGAAGCCGTTGTCATGCAGGGCGCGCATCATCTTGACCATGTCCAGAGAGCCACACTCGCTGGGGTGCGGAGCCTCGTAGAAGTCCTTGTTGCCGGGCTCCTCCGGGCTGATGTACTTGATGTTGCGCATGTGCACAAAGTGAATGCGGCCGCGGCGGGTGAACTCGGCCAGAATGGAGTAGATGTCGTTGCCGGGCTCCTCCGCGATGGATCCGCAGCACAGGGTGATGCCGTTGCAGGGGCTGTCCACGGCATTGCAGAGCCAGTCCAGGTCCTCGCGGTTCTTGATGATGCGCGGCAGGCCGAACATGGAGTACGGCGGGTCGTCCGGATGGATGGCCATCTTGACGCCGCACTCCTCGCAGGTGGGGATGATGGCCTTAAGGAAGTAGACCAGGTTCTCGCGGAGCCTGTCCTCGTCCACGTCCTTGTAGGCGTCCAGAAGGGCGCGCACCTGGGACAGGCGCTCGGGCTCCCAGCCGGGCAGGGTGAACCCGGCCGAACCGTCGGCCACGGTGTCGATGATCTGCTGTGGATCGTCCGGGATGTTCTTGCGGACAAACGCCAGGGTGGACGAGCCGTCCGGCAGCTTGTAGTCCAGGTCGCTCTTGACCCAGTCGAACACGGGCATGAAGTTGTAGCAGATGACCTCGACGCCCTCCGCGGCCAGGTTGCGGATGGTCTCTTTGTACGCCTCTATGTGCCGGTCGCGAAGCGGCGTGCCTATCTTGATGTCATCCGAGACGTTAACGCTCTCGATGACCTTGAGGGTGAGGCCCTCGTCCTCGATCATCTGGCGCAGCTGGTGGATGCGCTCGCGCGGCCAGACCTCGCCGGCAGGGATATCGAACAGCGTGCCCACGATGCCGCGGCAGCCGGGGATCTGGCGAATCTGCTGCAGGGTGATCTTTTCTTCATTAGGTCCGTACCAGCGGAAGGTGAGTTCCATGTTGGGGCTCCTTGTCTTTTGGCGGCAGATGGCCGCGCGGGTATAAGGCGGGCGCGCGAATCTCTGGGAACCGCGCGCAGGACGGGCGTGGCTTTGAGCCGCAGAGCTTATGCCATGCGCTCCGCGAGCACGCGGACGACGGCGCGGGGGCCGGCGTTGAGCTCGCAGAAGTCTTGTTCGATCTTTTTGCCCAAGCCCGCCTGATACAGGTCGCAGTCGAAGATCTCCGTGTTGGAGAGGATGGGCTCTACCGCGGCATGCACGGCGGCGGCGTCCGTGACGCCGAGCGCGACGCCGCCCCGGGCGAGCAGGTCCTGCAACTGCTCGAGCATGGGGTCCGGGCTGGGGGTAAACGCAGCGCCCTCATCGTCCACAGCCAGCAGATAGCGCAGCCATCCGGCGATTACCAGCGGTATGCACTCGAGCTTGCCGGCGTCGAGACCCGCCGCCGCGTACGCGTTGATGGTGTGGCCGTAGCGGATGGGCATCTTTTGCGAGGTGTCCTGCGCGATGCGCTGCGGGGCGTCCGGCAGCGCGGGGTTGGGCAGGCGATGGGTGATGAGCGTATCGATGAAGTCCTTGGGCTCGATAACGCCGGGGTTAACGACCATGGGCATGCCCTCGTCATAGCCAAGGCGCTCCACCAGGCGGCGCAGATGCGGGTTGGCCATCTCGTCCGCGATCTTGGTGTAGCCCAGCAGGCAGCCGAAGACCGCCAGCGCGGTGTGCAGCGGGTTGAGGCATGCGGTGACCTTCATGGTGTCCGCGCGGTCCACGGTCTCGCGATCGGTGAGGATGACGCCGCCGGCCTCCAGCTTGGGGCGGCCGTTGGGGAAGCTGTCCTCCACCACCAGGTAGCAGGTGCGCTCCGTATTGGCGAAGCCGGCGAAGCTCACGCCGCTACCCGTGGGGATGAGCTGCAGATCATCCCAACCCTGCGCCTTGAGGGCCTCTTCCGTCGCGGGGGCGGGGTTTGGGGTGATGCGGTCGATCATGGACCAGGGGAAGCTCACGCGGTCCTTGTCCATAAGGTAGTCGACGTAGCCCTACTGCACCTTACCTGCAGCCAGCCAACCTTGGGCGACCGTGAGCACGGCGTCGCGGAAGCGGCGGCCGTTTTGGGAGAAGTTGTCCGTGGACACCAGCGCGATGGGAGCGGCGCCGGCGTTGTAGCGCGCCAGCAGCAGCGCCGCGACGATGCCCATGGTGCTCGAAGCGCCCGCGGGGCCGTCCGCGATCTCCTTAGCCACGTAGGGGAAGAGCTCGCCCGCGGCGTTGCGCAGGGCGTATCCCTTCTCAGTGATGGTGAAGGTGGCCATCTGCAGCTCCGGGCTCTCGAAGTAGCGCACGAGCTGCTGATAGTCTTCCGCGCGCTGGGGATTGCCAAACAGGGCGCCGGCGGTACAAGAGAGGATGCGCTGGTCAAGGGTGCCGTCCTCGTCCATAATCACCTGCAAGATATCGCAGTTGTAGGGGCGGTAGACCTGGTCCACGGTAAAGGGCTGGAAGGTCTCGACCACCACCACGCCGCGGTCCATGCCGCCCGCATCGATGACGTCTTGCGCCACCTGCGCGTGGAAGGCGCGGTAGAGATTGCCGCCGCCAAAGTGGATCCAGCGGGGCTGCTCGATGCCGGCCTGTCGCGTTGCCTCCACGTTTGCCCGGGGCAGGCGCACGCCCATGGCCGCCAGCTGCTGCGCGCTATCTTGCCAATGCTTGAGTGATGCCATTGCTTCTCCTATCGTCCCGATGCCGATGTCCCGCGCGAGGCCCGCGCTTACGCTGAGTTCGCTTTCTGTATTAACTAATATATTAGCTTGCCTGCCATGCGCAAGATACACATTATACCTGCACGTTTCGCGACTCTCCATAGGGTGTCTTTTGGCGTTTCGCCGCATTGTGTTGATATCTGGTATATGAGTTGTACAGATGCACTGAACTGTTGGATACGCAGGTAGAAAGCATTTTCTACCTGCTAGAATGTGCGTTATAGCATCATTATCATGCCGGGATGGCCCCGCCCACCCCGGCAAACCCCGTCGAAAGAGCGATTGTGGCAGACCTTAAGCACGACGGCAGCAGCTTTCAGGCGGTTGCCTACGACAAAATCCGCGAAGACATCATCTTCTGCAAGCTGGCCCCCGGGCAGAAGCTCTCCGCCCGGCTATTGGAGGAGACGCTTGGCCTGGGGCGCACCCCGGTGCGCGAGGCCCTGGTGCGCCTGGGACAGGAGGGCCTGGTCTTCACTGTTCCGCAATCTGGCACCTACGTCTCGAAGATCGACCTGCAGACCGCCGAAAACGCCCGCTACGTGCGCGAGCACCTTGAGCGCAGCGTTGCCGTGGAATGCTGCGCGCGCATTGACCAAGCCGGGCGCGACGTGCTGGAAGCGCTCCTTGACGAGCAGGCGCTGGCCGTGCGCGACCACGACTCGCGCTCCTTCTTCACCCTGGACAACACGTTCCACAAGGCCCTGTTCAATATCGCCGGCCGCACCGAGATCTGGCGATGGATCGACTCCTGCAACGCCGACCTGCAGCGCTTTCGCTGGCTGCGCACCCAGGTAGAGAACCTTGATTGGAGCGCGATCATGGACCAGCACGCCGCGCTATACCGCGCCATCGCCTCCGGCGACACGGACGAGGTCGGCTATCTCACCGTGGCGCACCTGCACCTTATGAGCGCTGAGCAGGGCAGCGTGCTGGCAGCGTTTCCGGAGTACTTCGCGTAAGGATGCGCGGTGAGACCGCAGCAGGGGCAGGGCCGCGGCGGGGCACAGGGTGGGACATGGGACTCGCGGCGGAGCGCGCCTCCCGTGCTGAAATCGCGGTCCAGTTGGTGTTGGACGCTATTTTCGGCCTTCAGTTGGACTTGGCGATACTGAAATCGACCTCCAGTTGGGCTTGGCCCCGGCGGAGGGCGGGCGGCCTTTGGGAAAAGCGCAGGTAGATGGCGCGTTGCGCCATACGGGCCTGCGGCGCAACTCCAACTGAAGGTCGATTTCAGCAATCCAGTCGAAATGGAGGTCGATTTCAGCGGACCCCAACTCCAACTGGAGGCCGAAAATAGAAGACGCGCCCAGCGCGGGACGATTGTCTGCGGAAAACAATCGCGACGCAACCAAATGCGACACCGCGAACGCCGGCGCGAATAGACAGCGAAGCGCGGCCGCCCAGATGTTCCAGACGACCGCGCCGTTAATCAATATCTCGCTCCGGCAAACCAGCTACAAATCTGCGCGATGCGGGATGAGGGGCGAACGGGAGAACGAACGCATCGGCAGGGCTAGCGTTCCAGGGCTAGTACCCCATGGCCTGCAAGCCAAACATCACCGCGGTGAGCACGGTGATGAGGATGATGGTGCCCCAGGTAAGGACGTTCCACACGCGGCCGTTGCGGTACTTGCCCATGATGTGCTTGTCCTGGGCGATAAAGACCAGAAACACCAGCAAGATGGGCAGCAACACGCCGTTGATGACCTGCGCGCTCATCATGATTTGGAACAAGTCCACACCGGGCATGATGACCAGCAGCGCGGAGGCCACGATGATCGCCGTGATGAGGCCGCGGTAGATGGGGGCTTCCTCCCAGTTGCGGTCCGCGCCGCGCTCCCAGCCAAATGCCTCGCAGATAGCGCTGGAGGTGACGCCTGGCAGCACGCAGGCGGCCAGGAAGCTGGCGGCGACCAGGCCGGAGGCGAACAGGATGGTGGAGAACTCGCCGGCGATGGGCTCGAGCGCAAGGGCGGCGTCCGCGGCGTCTGCCACCTCGATGCCGGCGGGGTGCAGCACGGCGCCGGTGGTGACGATGATGAACCAAGCGACGGCGCAGGCGATGATGGAGCCGGTGGCGGTGTCGATGCGCTGCAGGACAATGCCGTCTTCCCTGATGTTCTTATCGACCACGTTGTTTTGCGCCAAGAAGATCATCCACGGAGCGATGGTGGTACCAATGGTCGCCACCAGCAGCGACACGTAGCGCGGGTCGCTGGCGATATGCGGGGTCACCGTGGCGACGGCCACCTCGCCCCAGTTGGGGCCCGCCAAGAACGCCGCGACGATGTAGGTAACAAAGACGCAGCTGACCAACAGCAAGATCTTCTCGATACGGCGAAAGCTACCCGACATGGTGAGCATCCACACCAGCAGCGCCACCAGCGGCACGGAGACGGTCTTGGGCACGCCGAAGAGCGCAAGGCCGGACGCAATGCCCGCGAACTCGGAGATGGTGACGGCGGTGTTGGCGATAAGCAGCGCCATCATGGCGAAGGCGCTCTTGCGAACGCCGTACTTTTCGCGGATGAGCGACGCGAAGCCCTTGCCCGTAACGCAGCCGCAGCGCGCGGCGGTCTCCTGCACCACGATGAGCAGCAGCGCCATGACGGGCAGCATCCACAGGGTGCCGTATCCGTAGCTGGCGCCGGCGCTGGAATAGGTGGCGATGCCGCCGGCGTCGTTGCCGGAGAGCGCCGCCAACAGGCCGGGGCCCATGGCTCCCAGCACCGCGGCGACAGTGAGTTTTTGCTTGGTTTCTTGTTGCATGCCTTACAACCCTTAGGTACTACACTTAGGTACTACAGCTTGGTATACGCTGCTTATAAGTTACCGACGAGGCGTTACAGAAGCGGAATGGAGCCAACCACCGTGTAGGCCAGCGCCGCCAGCAGCACGGCGGCGAAGGTGAGCGAGGTACCCGAGGCGACGTTGTCGCGCTCCTCGCCCCGCACCAGCACGGCGAAGTAGATCACCGCGGACGCGTAGGTCGCCGCGATGACGGCCGCCGCGCCTTGGAAGCACGCCAAGAAGGTGGGCACCACCCAGGGCTGGGCCGCGGCGAAGATGGTGGTGGCCATAAGCTCGCCGCACAGGTAGACCACGGCGGCCAGCACGACGCCGATGAAGGTGGACTTGATAAAGAAACCCAGATACGGCTTGGCCTCGTCCTCGCGCTCGTCGTACTCAAGGAAGCTGTTCTTCACAAAAGCGGTCATGCGCATGGCCGCGAGCAGCACCACCGGCATGATGGCGATGGGCATAAGGGTCGACAGGCCCTGGGCGGTGATGGCCTGCGCGGTGCCTTGCGGCTCGACCGCGATGGCGCCGATGGCGCACGCTGCGATGGCCCACACCACGATCCAGTACTGGCGCTGGGCGAACCAGGTGAAGGTGTGCACCGACTCGCCCGAACCACTCTCGCCCGAGCTGAGGCCGGCAATCTGCAGGTCCTCCTGGTGCTCCTCAGCGATAACGTCCATGGCGTCGTCAAAGGTAACGATGCCCAGGATGTGGCGGTTCTCATCGCAAACGGGAATCGCGACCAGGTCGTACTTGGTCATCTCCTGGGTGACCTGCTCCTGGTCAAGATCCGGGGCGACCCAGACCACGTCCTTGTAGGCGAGGTCGCGCAGGCGGGTTTCGCGCTCGGCGACAATAAGGGTGCGCAGCGACAACACGCCCGTGAGCACGCCCGCGGGGTCGGTGGTGTAGACGTAGTAGACGCTCTCGAAATCCTCGTCCAGCTTGCGGATCGCATCGATGGCGTCGCCCACGGTAGCCGTGGAGGGCAGGGCGACGAACTCCGAGGTCATGATACGGCCGGCCGTGTCCTCTTCGAAGCCCAGCAGCTTGCGGATCGCCTTCTCCTCCTTGACGCCCATGAGGCGCAGGAGCTTCTCGGCCTTCTCGTAATCGAGTTCCTCGATAAGGGCGGCGGCGTCGTCCGGGTCCATCATGGCGAGCATGGACGATGCGTCGCGGTCGGACAGGCCCTCGAGCATCTCGGTCATGAGCTCGTCGTCATCCAGCTCTGTGATGGCCTCGGCCGCCTGAGCGGTATCCAGTTGCGCGAAGACCTGGCTGCGTAGGCGCGGATCCAGCTGCTCGATGATGTCCGCGATGTCCGCCGGGTGAAGCTCGCCCAGCGTCTTGTGCGATACGGAGAGCTTGATCTGCTGGGTGGAGCGCTCGAGCAGGTCCATGTAGGACCATGCGATGATGTCCTCAGCCAGGGGCTTGCCTACCGCCTTGCACACGGCGGCGGCGGCGCGCTCGACCATGGGGTGCACGGCGCGAAGCAGGCCGCGGGCGCCCACGTCCGCGCCCAGCAGGCGCAGCTGGTTCTCGCCCGAGCTTGAAAGCTTGATGTCGTTTACGCGCACAACCTTGAGGCCCTGCGTATCGACGATCTGCTTGTTGAGGATGTCGCGCGCCAGCAGGACCTCATCCGGCTGAAGGTAGGAAAAACGGATGTCCGTGGCGGGAACAGCCAGGCGCACCGCGTCGTTATCGACGCTCTCGACGTACTTGCGCCAGCTGATCATAAAGGGCGTTTTGCCCGGGCCCTGGAACGCCAGGGACGTGACGTGCGGAAAGACCTCGCCGGTGGCGATGCCCATATCATTTACAACACCGATCTTCTCGCCAGTCGAATCGATGACGGGAATGCCGAGCATCTCGGACAGATAGTTCATACTGCTCCTTCGCTCACTCGCTCTTATATGTATAGGGGTACGCGACCCCGGAGCGACGGCAAAGGACGCACCCAGGGTCAGCAGCTACTGTGTGGTCGGGGTTTGGATTTCACCATTGGCCTTTCTCTTGACCCTGTGTACAGATACATGCGCTTGCGCGGGTTGCCCGAGCGGCGCATCAGTAACAAAAAAGACGGCTGCAGCACAAATGTCCGCAACCGCCCCTTACTATAGCATCCCCTTTAGCGGGAAGGCTGATTTTTTATACAGTCATGACAGCTTGCTGACACTTTCGATACGCAGTGGAGTGGCTTCTTGTGCCGAACTTCGCCGCGACGGTGGGGTTTTGCCGCGCTATCGAGGCGCTTGTAAAGGCGCTCCCGTTTGGGATGGTCAATGAGAGCCACGAGACGGGCGCCTTGATTTTATGCACCCGGAAATGACGGTGGCTGGAGCACCGATTAATCCCTGTCCGGCGACAGCTGATGCGTAATCTTTGGCGTGGAGCGTTTCTCCAACGGGCTTTCGCGCCCCTTCAGGGCAATTGCTTCACTTTGAAACTCCAAGTTCGTTGCCTAAGGACCCTTATGAGGCCGTGCTTTACCCGCCTCGTGGCCCCCATTGACCACCTCAAGCGGGGACGGTTTTTGACCTCTCAAATTGCGTGGATAACCCTCTGCGTTTTCGCAGGTAATTGAAGAGGCGGTTGCATACCATCGATAGCCGCGGGTGGCATGCGGACCTGGCAGCCTAAAGATACACGTGGCGCAAGAACTCTAGCGCCTCTTCAAGCTTAATCCGCCGTCGTCGATTTGTCTCACCGGACACGTACCTTACGAAGTCGGCGAGGAATTCCTCGGCATCAGTTCGCAATCGCCCCTGCAGATCCAGCCTTGCGCTTGCGCTTAACAGTCCGCTAAGTTCAACAACATCGGCCCGATGCTTTCTAAGCACCTTTTCCGAAATATGAACTCCCTCGCCATGAAGTCGATTGTTATCAATGTGCGCTCGCATCTTTAGAGGAATGATATGAAGCGGCGACAATGTTGGCACACCCTCGATAAGCTCTACATTCTCTCTTATGAAGTCGTAGTAGCCATCGTCTAAGATAATCGCGGACAAACTTGAAACAACATCGTCAAATGGCAGTGGCGCCACATGAGAAGACTCGTCTTCCAAAACGAAATCTGGATGTCGGGAAAAGAGTTCTATCTCACCTGGATACGTCCCCACATTTGGACTGCCATCAGGAAGCGAGAACCTATAGTAGGTGCATCCACCTTCTCGCCGCTTTCCAGCGTTATATCCACCCTCACGGATGAGCTTCCACATCGCTTTCCCAAATGACAACTGCTTTCCGTCTGTGATTACCACCACATCAAGATCTTTTGTCGCTCGGAAGGCAGCACCCGCCTCATCAAAGAGAATGCTGCAAGCACCTCCGCCAATGAGGACATAATTGTCCTCATTGCCCACCATCGCCTCTTTGAACTTCTCAAGCCCCGCAACTACCGGCATGCTTCCTCCCTAAGCTGTGAAACGGCATCGAGCAGGCGAACATCATCTTGTCCTTCGCCCCTCATCTCCGCATACAGCCCAATCGCATCAAGCATTTTGAATTCGCGTGAAGCTACAGAGGCCTCGCTTGCACCATCAATCCCGTATGACCATTCCTCCACGATGATGTCAGGGGCTTCAAACCAGTTCGCTTCTATCCAGTCTTCCCCTGTTTCCGTCATAACCGCCGCGATATCCTTTCGATAAAGCGCCAGTCGCAAAATCCCTGTATCATGTGCCAGGTCGGAGTAATACGGAAGTGCACTCTCCCCGCAGAGCAGCGCGCCGTTGCGTTTCAGCGGATTCAGAGCCCCTCTCCCTTTTAGGAGCTTCCTTCCTCTTACCGGAGATACAAAGTATGGCTCGAACTCCGCCAGAAGCTCGTCTTTTGACATGCCGGGATTTCTCACAATTCGCTTTCGCCACTCGGTTGAAATGGAAGATGGAAGAATCGCCTCAATTTCTGCCAGGCAATTCGTTATGGTCGACCTACTTAGCCCCATGGTTTCGGCAAGTTCTCCAGCGGACATGCCGTCCCATCTTCCCGTTATTACATTGAGAACAATCCTTTGGGCATGAGGGGACAAAGGCTTTGTCGCCCTACCCTGCGGAACAGGAGATGCTGCAACCCCCAGAAAAGGCAGGAACACATTACCGTCGTCCCTGATGTAGGCGACTCCTTCACAAGAAAGCGCTTTCATCATGTTGCCGTCAAGGTACGGCGAATAGATTGCAACATGGCGAGAATCGACCTTTGAAACCGCCCTTACAAGAGAACGAACCGTAAGCAACGTGGGGCGGGCGCATGCGATCGCAACAATAAACTCCTGGCTATCGCCCAATCTTACAGCCCTTAGGCTAAACGATTCTGAAAGGCGCTTTGGAACAGCCGCCGCGACCTCCTCGGGCAAAAACACCAGCGGCAAAGAAAACAGATGGCTTGGCATGTGCTCCATGGCCCACTCCCCCTCTGGCTCGTTCATGTCATTTTGTACTCATTTTAGTATTTACTGTAATGAAAGTAAAATGAGGTAACGGAGGCACAGAAAGGCAAAAACAAGTACCGCCCGTTGACGCAACCTGTCAACGGGCGGCACTAACGACTCTCTTTTGCGGAACTTCCCTTCGACTTTCCCGCTCCTTGGCCAAAGGGGTTTTGCGCTACACCTGCGGCAGCTGCGCATCCTTTGGCATGGTCACGGTGCCTTCGACCACCTCTTTGGGGAACTGCTCATCATGGCTTAGCAACTCGCTCACGGTAACCAACTCATAGCCTGCGGCCTTAAGACCGTCGATGATGCCGGGAAGGGCCTCAACGTCTTGCTGTCGGTTTCCACCGCCGTCATGCATGAGGACAATGGCGCCGTTAAAGGCGTTGTTGAGCACCGCGGCCTTGATGGCGTCCGCGCCCGGGCGCTTCCAGTCCAGCGTATCGATGTTCCACAAGACGTTGCAGCTGATGATGTCGCCCGCACGGCCCCACTCCGTCGACGTGAAGGCGCCGTACGGAGCGCGGATCATCTGGGGGCGCACCCCCGCCGCGCTCTCCAGCGCATCCGCCGCGGAGGAAATCTCTGCCCGCAGCGCGTTTGCATCAAGGTTGGGCAGGTACTGGTGCGCATTGGTATGGCTTGCCAGCTCATGCCCATCCTCGACCAGCTGCTTTGCGTACTTGCCGTAGTTAGCCTCCTGCGAGCCAAGGTTATAGAAGGTCGCCTTGGCGCCCTTGTCTTTGAGGATCTTCAAGATGTCCGGCGTGTAGCCGCTGGGGCCGTCGTCAAAGGTAAGGGCGATGTACTTGCCGCCCGCCGGTTTGACGTTGCGCGACGCGACCACCATGTCCTGAGCGGGACCCACAACTTCCTTGTCCACTTCCTCGCCCGACTCATCGCCCACGGTCACAACCTTTTTGCCGGCGCGCCCCCATTGCGAGACAAACTGGACCGCGCCGCCGGACTCCATCTGCACGGCCGGAGCCAGGGGCACGGTCTTCTCCGTGGAGCCCTCCGTTACGTCCGTGCCGTCAGACACCACGAAGCTGGAGCCGTCCACCACGTTGACGCCCTCCATGTCCTGGGGCGTTTTTTGGTTGCCGTCCAGTGCGACCGAGTAGCGCGTGCCGCCATCCTCGGAAATCACGTTGCCGCCTATGGACAGCTTGCGGCCGGCCTTGGCGCCAAAGTAATCGTTGTCGCGAATGAACTCCGCCGCGGAGGTTCCCACGCGCACCTGCACGTCCCTACCGTTCACCTGTACGTTAAGCGGGCGAAGCATAGTCCAATAGCAGCTAAAAAGAGCCACGCCCAGCATGGCGAGGCCAAGGACCGCAGCGATTATGGCGGTCTTGCCGGATGCCGCGCCCTCCCCTGCCGCGTGGCCCGACGCCGCACCAGCAGCATTGGCAGCGGCGCGCCGGCGCGTGGTCGCGGGGCGCGGCGGCGTCACATGCGGGGGCTGCGCGGCCCGCTGATGCGCGGCCGGACGCGGAGCCTGCTGCGCCTGATGTGGCTTGTACTGTTGATGTTGCTGATGGGGAGCCGGCCTAAAATGCGGATGCTGGCTGGTAGTTCCTGGCTTGTTCTGCTGTCCCTGTTCCACGATGATCGCCTCTCGATGGAGCCGTGCGTTTGAGTTTCATTTCGCATTCATCTTGACCCATTGCGCGGACACAATGGGCCTCAGGGGTGATTATGACTAAAGAGTCAAGTTGTTGCGTAACCAATGTCATTTTGCGCGGATGCAGTCGGCAGACGGCGGCAGGCAGGCGGTCGCGCGCCTAGGACATTCACCCAAGGTATGGACTCAGGGCACGCACTCGACCCGCGGTGGGGTGCCCGCATTGCCTTCCGCACCGCAACGATAGCCTGCTCGCCGCTACTCGCTGTCACCGCCATCGGCGGCAATCTGCGGCAGCACGGCGTCCTTGGGCATGTTCACCTTGGTAAGGCTCTTAAGCTCCTCGGCCAAATCCTCGTCCGTTTTAATGAGATCGCTCAGCGATAGCAGCTCATAGCCCGCGGCCTGCAGCTGGTCGATGATCAGCGGCAGCGCCTCGACCGTTTGGGCAGACGTGGACGCGTTGTCAGTCAGCAGCACGATGTTGCCGTTGGAGACGGAGCCCACCACCGTGTCCGCCACGGCCTGCGCGCCGGGCAGCGTCCAGTCGCCGGAATCGATGTTCCATGTCACCACCACGCTCACCAGGTCCATGGCCTGGGCCCAATTCTCCTGGGTAAAGGATCCATAGGGCGGGCGCAGCAGCGCGGTCGATGTATCCGACGCCTTGGAGATGGCATCGAAGCCGCGGCTGATCTGGCTGCGCAGGCCATCGCCCGTAAGAGTAGAGAGGTCCGTGTCTCTGTAGGTGTTGGATCCAATATCAAACCCGGCCTGCGCGATCGCCTTAACCGCGTCCGGGTACTTTTTAACCATGTCGCCAGAGAGGAAGAACGTGGCGCCCACGCCCTTTTCCTGCAGGATCTTAACGATCTGCTGGGTGTTCTCGCTGGGTCCCTCGTCAAATGTGAGCGCGACGCACTTCTTGCCCTTGGCATCCGGGGATACGGAGCGGCACGCCACCTCGCAGTTCACCACTTCCTGCACCACGCCCTTGTCCGCCGTGATGCCGGACTGCTTGCCCACCCAGACCTCGCTGCGACCGGGTACGCCCCAAGTCTTGACGTACTTGATGGCACCGCGGCCCTCTACGGTCAGCGCGGGCGCGATCTCCGTAGCCTGCACATCGTGCTCTTCATAGAGGTCGCGGCCGTTATCGACCTCTACCTTGTCACCCGGCTGCAGCTTGGTCTGCTCCAGGTCATTTGCGCTGACACGCTTGCCGTTGAGCTTGACCGACACGCGCTCGCCGCCCTCTTTTTTAAGCACGGAATCGTCCACCGCCAGCAAATTGCCCGGCGTGGGCTCAAGCTGCTGATCTTCTATAAGCTGCTCTATGGACGAGTTGATGCGCGCTTTGGCGTCCGCACCGTTGAGCGTGATGTCGACCTCGCGGTTGGCGTACCAGATGATGCTGGCCACAAAGAACAAAAACGCGCAGCCCACCGCGATGAACGCGTACGGCTTGCGCGAGTTGTTGGTGCCCATACCGCGCCCGCCTCGGCCGCCGCGCCTGCCAAACCCTTGCGAATGGTTGAGGTACTGCACCCCCGGCTTGCGCTGCTGGCGACGGCGGCCGCCCGGCAAAAAGTCTGTGTTGTTGCGCCGATAATGCGGCTTCTTTTTGGTGGAGTAGGAGATGGTGTAGTTAAGCAATGGTGTTCCCTATTCCGTCCCGCGGCCGCACGCGGCCCCGTGATTATTACGTGCCGGCGCCTACTTGCCGGTACTCGGCTTCTTCTTGGCGCCCGTTTTAGAGCTGGATTTTGAGCCCGTGTCCGTACCGGCCGCTTTTTTGAACTCGCTAGCAAACGCGGAGAACATGCCGCCCGCGCGACCCAGCTGCTTGCCCACGGCGCGCGCTCCGGATCCGGACGATGCCTTCTTGGCTGGCTTGGCAGACGCAGCGCCAGCCTTGGCACCCGTCTTGGCGCCGGTCTTGGCGCTCGCCGCGGAGCTCGCAGACGCCTTCTTGGCCGGGGTCCCCGCCGCCTTCTTGTATTCGGACGAGAACTCCTTGAACGCGCCCGCGGTCTTGCCGATCTGACGACCCAGGGCATGGCTGCCCTTCTCGACCGCTTCCGAGCCTTTCTCGTCCAAAACCTTAGCGCCTTTTTTGACGCCCTCGCTTGCCTTGACCGAAGCCTCTGCGGCCTTGGCCGCCGCGCCGCCGGAAAACTCCAGCTGCGAAGCCTCGTCCTTAACCACCATAGCACCCTTGGCGTAACCCACCAGGTAGCTGGCGGGCATCTCAAGGTAGCCGATCAGCGCGCTGGAAGCTCCGCTGGGCGTGAGCTTGAACATGTCGACCGCGCCGGTGCGGTAGTTGAACGAGGCGTCCGCGCAGTAGCCCAGCTTGGTGCCGGACTTGGTCTGCACGTCCATACCGGTCCAGATGATGCAGGCGTCCAGGTCGACGCCCAAGCGCTTTGCCGCCGCAGCGTCAAAGGACTCGCAAACGTCTGCGACCAGCAGGTCGCCGCCATCGTCCACCGCGAACGCATCAAGGGCGACAAAGCGGTCGGGCTGCTTGATCATGCCGGCGATATCCGGCTGCTTGACCATGAAGCCGACGATCCGCTGCCCGTTGGGCGTGAACACCGGAAGGTGGACCTTGCCAAGATATTTTGAGCTAGTTGGGCGCCCATCCTTCTTGTCCTGCTTGCCCTTGGGCTTTGCAAGCCAAACGCGGACGCCCTGAAGGGTTCCTACCAGCATTTACGCCTCTGCAGGAGCCTCAGCTGCCGGAGCCACGCCCGCGGCGGTCTCGACCACAACATCGGCGGCGGGGGTGACGTTGCCGCCGGCGATTGCCTCGTTGAGGGACTCGCGGAGCTGATCCATGCGCTCGCGGGCAAGGTCAACCTTGGCGCGCAGCTCGTCGGTCTTGGCGTCCATCATGGGGCCAAAGTCCGTGGCGGCGGCACGAGCCTGGTAGACGCCCTGCTCATACATGTCGCGCGCGGAATCCCACGCGTCGTTAGCCATATCCGCTGCCATGGCGCGCGTCTCCGCACCGGAGCGCGGGGCGACCAGGATGCCGATGATCGTACCGGCGGCGGCGCCAAAGACGGCACCTGCTACAAATCCAAGACCTTTACCCATGTTAGGTTCCCTCCCAAGAGTCGAGCGGTATGCACAAATATGTGTTGGTACGCAATTCGCGTAGTTAATCGTCCATTATACCCGCTTGCCGTTGTCTTCACCCATGCGGACGTTATTGGGTTGCGGGGGCGGGACGCGGCGTGGGGTGGGTGGGACCGTGCGGCGGCATTTTTCACCAGAGTCATGTCATCATGCTGCCTTCATGCGTATTTGCCGTAAATGAAACAAGTAATGCGACTGCGAAGGGTACAATCAAATCGGTACCAGCGAAGCCCGTTTGTAGTTAACAGGGGACGGGCGGCGCAAGGTATTATTGGTTAGAGGGGCCGGTTGCCGCGGCCCCTTCTTTATGCGCAAACGGAAAACGGCTAGCGATCGCGAGCTGCTGCGGACATCCGCCCGCCGCCGCACGCAACCGCCAGCCGCGTTATTCTGCTATTGGACCGCCGCTGCCGCAGATACTGCCGCCATCCCGCTGACGACTGCCTCGGCCAGCGAAACTACTGCTGCTGCTCGCCGCCCTGCCACATGTCCTCGGCGGCTCCTCCAAACAACACCTCGCTGCCCAGCTCGTTCACAGCGGCGCGGGCGCCCTCGGTGTCGACCACGGCGGACTCCGCCGCATACGGCAGCTCGTCGCCCACGTACTGCGCGCCCTCATCTGCCTGGGGCGTAAACTCCTCCGGCTCCTCGCCGCGCAGGCGAAGCATAAGGTTGCGCAGGGCGACCACGGTGCCCGGAAAGTCCGGGGCCACCTGATCCGGATGCAAGAACGCCCACTGCATCATAAACGTTGCAGAAGACAGGGCGCCCACGGTAAGGGCATCGTCCACGCAAGAGAGCTCGATATCGAACAGGCGCGGGTCATCCGGATTGGGCTTAGTGCGTCCGCTTACCACGTCGCCGGCAAGGCCCGTCTCGTTCAGAATCTCAACCGTAAGGTGCTCCAGCAGATGGGCCACCTCGGTGTCGCTCATGCAATCCTGAAAATGCTCGCCCGCATCGCCCAGACAGGTGTGCATGGCGATAGCCGGAGCCAGATAGTACACGCGGGCGGTCGCCTCGATGTCCTCAGACGTGCGAACGGGCATGCCCGGGTTTACCAGCACGCGCGCGGTAAGCTTGTCCGCGCCCACCGTGATCTTCATGATGTTGAACAGGTCTGCCATGCTCTTTTTCCGTTTCTACTCGTCCTCGTGCTTATCCTGCTTGGAGCGCAGAACGTATTTGATGGGCGTGGAGGCTTTCTCGGGTTTATCGCCCTTGGCGGCGCCCTTCTTGTCAGCCCTCTTGTCCTTCTCCTCGTCCTGCAGCTCCTCCGGCTTGGGTTCCGGCGCCGGAGCGATAACGCGAATCAGCGAGATGCGCTGGCCGCGCATGGACTGCACTTTGAACTTGTACCCATCGACCTCAAAGACCTCACCGATATCCGGCACGGAATCACACAGATCCAAAATCCAACCGGCGACGGTCTCGTAGTCGTCGCTCTCCTCGATGGGCCAGCCCAGCTCCTCCGCGTCATCGCAAGAGAAGCGGCCGTCCACCAGCCACTCGCGGCGGGACAGGCGCGTGAGGTACTTGTTATCCGGGTCAAACTCGTCCTCGATCTCGCCCACGATCTCCTCGACGATATCCTCGACCGTGATGATGCCGGCGGTGCCGCCGTACTCGTCCACAACAACCACAATCTGGTCATGGGCGGTCTGCATCTCGGAAAGCAGGGGCAGGATGTCCTTGGTGTCCGGAACAAAGGTCGCGTCGCGCAGGTGCTCGCGGACGGGCTCGTCGCCCTTGCCGTCCAGGGCCAGGCCAATAAGATCCTTGATGTGGGCGATGCCGGCGATGTCGTCCGGGTCGTCCTTGTAGACGGGCATGCGGCTAAAGCCGGTCTGGCGCATGAGGGTCAGCACGTCGGCGATGGTGCGGTCGTCTTCCACCATGGTGACGTCGACGCGGGGCACCATGACCTCGCGGGCCACGGCGTCGCCCAGGTCCATAACCTCGTGGATGATGCGCTTCTCCTCGTCCAACAGCGTGTCCTGCTCGTTGATCATGTACTTGATCTCTTCCTCGGACACGTTCTGACGGTCGTCGCCGCTCTTGATGCGCATAAGGCGGGCCAAGCCGTTAGCGGAAGCCTGGGTGAACCACACCAGGGGACGGGCGATCTTTTGGAACACGGTCAGGGGCTGGGCCACGCGCTTCGCCATGCCCTCGGCGTCTGCCAGGGCGATGCGCTTGGGCACCAGCTCGCCCACCACAATGGACAGGTAGGAGACCGCCAGCGTGATCAACACGGGCGAAAGGCCGCGCGCAACCATGCTGAGCGGCTCGATGCCAAAGCTGCACAGCCAGTCTGCCAGCGGGTCGGACAGGTTGGTAGACGCCACCGCGGACGATGCGAAGCCCACCAGCGTGATAGCCACCTGGATGGTCGCCAGGAAGTTACCCGAGTCAGCCGCAAGCTCGCTGGCGCGCCTGGCGCGGCGGTCGCCCTCTTCCGCCTCATGGTCCAGCACGGCGCGCTTGGCCGTGGTGAGCGCCATCTCCGACATGGAGAAGAAGCCGTTGACTACGGTAAGGACGATGGTGGTGAGAATACTGATGGTTATGTCCATGGGGACGAGTTAAACCTCCAAAAGAGCGGTTGCAAACAAGGGGTGCGCCGGGCGCTGACCGCGCGGGGCGCGCATCGAAACGAGAACGGACACGGGGCGCCGAGGCCCGTCACCAGTTGCGCGGCGGCGCGGCCGAGGCGAAACGTAACGGCAGAGTCGCTAGATAACGAAGAGAATCACCGCCATAAAATGAAGCACGCTTCCCGCCAGCACCCACAGGTGCCATACGCTATGCATGTAGCGGATGCGTTTGGCCACGTAGAACGCAGTACCCGCGGTATAGCACAGGCCGCCGGCGAGCAGCAGGCCAATGCCAATGGGGTTGAGCGCGTGCAGCAGCTGCGGCAAGCGGAACACCACTAACCACCCCATGATGAGGTAGATGAGGATGGTGACCCATTTGGGCTGGCGTTCGCGGCCAATGAGCTCGAACAGGATGCCGGCGATGGCGAGGGCCCATATCGCCACAAACATGGGGAAGCCGCCGTAATCCGCCAGCGTCACCAGCAAAAACGGCGTGTAGCTGCCGGCGATGAGCAGGTAGATGCCGCTGTGGTCGAACACGCGGAACACCAGCTTGGCTCCGCGCGCGGGGATTGCGTGGTACAGGGTGGAGAACAGGTACTCCAAGATGATGGTGATGCCGTAGACAATGCCCGCCGCCATCGAAGCGGAGTGCGCGGGCGCCACCGCCGCCTTGACTATCAGCAGCACCAGCGCGGCGATACCCAACAGCACGCCTACGCCGTGCGTGACGGAGTTGAAGATCTCCTCGCCCACGGTGTAGTGCGGAATGCCGTCATGCGCCTTCGCTTTCTCGAGCTCGCGAGCCGCGGCGGTCTTGGCTGCCTTGGATGCGGCTTTTGCGGCGGCTGCCATGGCGGCGTCGCGCACGTCTTGGGACACGCCCTGGTCGCGGGCGGCATTAAGCAGGTCGCGAGTGTCTGCGAGGACGTCTGGGGCAGCGGTGTCGCTGCAGGCGGCATCGCCGCAGGAGACGCTGTCAAGCTCATTGGCGTTGCCAGTAGCGGCGAGCTGCGAGGAGCCCTCGTCCAAAGACGCACCGTTTTCGCTGGTATTCAGTTCATCAATGCAGGGGTCTGCACAGCCATCGCTGCAGGCCGGACCCGCCGCTGCGGACCCGGATGATGATACGGGGGACGCCGCGGTATTTGCCCGCGGCTTGGGACTGTCACTCGAATCTGGCATGTGAGCTGTGATTCCTCCAAAAATCGTTTTTGCATACTATAGCAGAACTGCCTAAAAAGGCAGAATGATGCACCGTTTCTGCGTCCATTTGGGCGCGTTCTTTCCCTGCCGTTTACCCTGGCGCTTACAGCGAGCCCGGGGGCGCTTTGCTTTAAAGCTTGAAAAACTAAATGGAGCTTGAAAAGCTAAATATAGCTTGAACTTCTAAAACACAGCAATATTCCCAACAAAGGATGGTCACCATGCCCGCAGGTAGTGCCTCTCAACCTGACCTAAGATCCCAATACATTTCCCGCAACCCCCTTACGCCCATCTTTGGCCAGGTACCGCCATATTTTGCGGGACGTGAGAACATCATTGATGACATGATTCTTGCGTTTGATCATCCACATAACAATCCTGATCGCTGCTCGCTCTTTGTGGGCGCTCGAGGCACGGGCAAAACGGCCCTGCTCACGTTTCTTTCCCACCGGGCAGAAGAACGCGGGTGAATCTGCGTCAACACAACCGCTCAGCCCGGCATGCTGCAAGAAATCCTAAAGGACTCCGTTGAAGCGTCTTCCCACCTTATAAACCTTGATGAGAACGCGCCGCTTTATAACCGCCTACCAGCACCTTGTTAGAGAGGAGCAGCCCATCGCGCTCTTGATGGCGGGGCATCCCCACAAAATCGACGGGCTGCTTTCGGGCGATTCCACCTCATTTTTGCGCCGCGCTGCCCGCCATAATTTGGGAATGGTTCCACGCTACGACATTATCGAGGCCTTCAACCTCACCCTGCAGGACGCACGTCGCGATATCGAGCCCGACGCGATTGAGGAAGCCGCGGACATTATTGGGGGCTTTCCCTTCATGCTGCAGCTGCTGGGGTATCGAACGTGGAATATGGCATTTGGACATGATGTCCTCACCGTTGACGACGTTCGCCGCGGAGCCCTGGTTGCCCAAAGCGAACTTGCCTCGCGCGTTTTTGATGCAACGGTCTGCGAGCTTTCGCATGCCGATGTGGAGTTTCTTAAGGCCATGGCGCAGGACGATGGCCCAAGCCGTCAGGCGGATGTGGCCAAGCGGTTGCGCAAGTCATCCGGCCATGTCTCGTCCTATAAAAAGCGCCTTATGGACGCCGGGGTTATTGAGTCTCCCATGCGCGGCGTGCTGCGGTTTTCCTTACCGTGCTTTCGCAAGTACATCCTTGTTGGAGCGTTTGGAGACAAGTAGGCGGCAACGCGCGGCGTCGATTGCGACCGCAATGGATTGCCGATCGAAATGCTACTCAAACTTCTCTGTAACACGTGTTACAGAGAAGTTTGGCCGCGCTTGACGCCAAGTGAAATGCCAGCTTCCGCAACTTCGATGATTGACATGCGCTTTTGTACGCCTCGGCATCCAGAGCAAAGCTCGGCGCCGAAGCGTACATCCGTGACAGCGCGCATGTACGCCGGGGCACCGAGCGTTTATCTGGGTGCCGCTACGTACACATGCGGCAGCTTATCTGTACGCGTGGGCACCCAATATCAAACCGGATGCCCACGCGTGCAAAAGAAGACAAGAAGGTGTACGTTGCGGCACCTAAATTGCAGGCGGAGGCCCTTTCGGACAAACAGCCGGCCCACCTTCTCTTGGCAGCAAAAAGAGCGAGCGCCGGTTAAGACGCCCGCCCTTGAAAGATTTATAAACACGTCGCCGCTGCGCGGGAGGGCACGTGGCTACTTGACCTCGATCAGCTCATACTTGCTGGTACCAAGGCCAATCTTCTCACCATGCTCGATCATGGAGCGCCAGTTGGTGTCCGGATGCGTCATGTTGAAGTGGTCGTGCTGGCAACGCTCGGGCACGCCGCCGGCGGCCTCGAGCTTGTCGCGCATCTCCGTAAGCTCGGTGTCGGGCATAGCGGGCATCTGCAGCGCCATGTCGATGCAGGCCTGGTCGATCGCGACGGGGTCGAAACTTGCGAACATGCCCATATCCGGCACGATGGGCGTATCGTTTTCGGGATGGCAATCGCAGTTGGGGCTTACGTCCATAGCCAGCGAAATGTGGAACTGCGGGCGATCCTGAACGATGGCCTGCGTGTACTCGGCGATCTTGTAGTTGAGCACGTCGACCGCAGCATCGTAACCCGGCTTGACGGCGTCCTGGTTGCACGCGCCCACGCAGCGGCCGCAACCCAGGCAGCGGTCGTGATCGATGCGGGCGACGGGCGTCTCGACAACCTTACCGTTCTTAAGCGTGCGCTCGCGAGTGGTGGGGAAGCTCACGGCGCCATGCGCGCAGATACGCTCGCAGGCATGGCAACCGATGCACTTGTCCTCGTCCACATTGGGCTTGCCGGCCGCGTGCTGCTCCATCTTGCCGGCGCGGCTGCCGCCGCCCATGCCAAGGTTTTTCATGCAGCCGCCAAAGCCCGCCTGCTCATGGCCCTTGAAGTGGGTGAGCGAGATAACGATGTCGGCATCCATGAGGGCGTGGCCAATCTTGGCCTCCCGCACGTACTCGCCGTTTTTGACCGGGACCAGGGCCTCGTCCGTGCCCTTGAGGCCGTCGGCGATGATGACGTGGCAGCCGGTGGCATACGGGGTGAAGCCGTTTTGGTACGCGCAATCGATATGCTCAAGCGCGTTTTTGCGGCTGCCTACGTAAAGCGTGTTGCAGTCCGTGAGGAAGGGCTTGCCGCCCAGCTCCTTGACCACGTCTACCACGGCGCGCGCGTAATTGGGGCGCAGGAAGGACAGGTTGCCCAGCTCGCCAAAGTGGATCTTGATGGCAACGAACTTGTTCTCGAAGTCGATCTGCTCTATGCCGGCGCGCTTGATGAGGCGCTTGAGCTTGTCCAGCTGGCTCTCGCGACCGTGCGTGCGCAGGTTGGTGAAGTAAACCTTAGCAGGAGCGTCGACGTTGGTTGCGGCGTCAGTTGCGGTGGCATTGGCCATGAGGCCCTCCCTTTCACACAGGCATTCAATGGTGTATCTAGATTGTACGACTTGAAGTCCGCTCTAGCGCAAATGCTGCGGTGGGGTTTTGGGAGCCCCGCGCGATGCTGGTGGCGCGGCCGAGCCTTCAAAGAACCTTTTGTTGGCGTCAAATGCAGTCGCGCTCGATCGGGATGGTCAATGAGGGCCACGAGGCGGGTACGCCGCGGCTTATACATCGGCCAAGGCAGGCCGAACGGCTTTATGCGAGCCCTCAGCGCGGCCTTCGCGACTTCATTTTGTGGACACTCGTTAGCTAACCAACATTTTTTGGCCCGCTGGATCGCTGCGCGGGTGGGAAAATCGCCCACTACGACGCTACTTGGGCGCCAAAGAAGGTGCTTTGGGAGCCGCCCAGCCATTTCGAAAACGGGCCTTTACCCGCCTCGTGGCCCTCATTGACCATCCCGAACGGGCTCGGTTTTTCGAACCCCAAAACGCGTGTATAAAGTTATCTAAAAACCGCAGGTCGCAGAAAAAGAGGATGGTTCAACGTGAAACCATCCCCTTCGATAGCTCTTACGCGCGAGCAAAGCGCACGGCAGCAGCCCGCCGATCCAAGCCAAAGCGCGCCGACAGGCTACTCCGCTGCGTCGCCCGCTGCGGCGGTGCCATCGCTCACGGCAGCGGCGGCCTCCGCCTCGGCTTTCTTCTTGGCCTCCTTGGCAGCGCGGGCAGCAGCCACGCGGGCTTCCTGCTCGGGCGTCAACTTCACCTTGGGCCGCGCAGGCGCGCCCGTGCCTTTTTCTGCCTTGATGGCCCTCTCGCCATCGGCTGCCTTTGCGGCACCCTTGGCGGGAACAGGCGCCTCGTCCATTTCCTTATGCATCACAATCGCCTCGACATGCGCGGACGCCTCAGGCGGGGTCAGGCCCATGGATAGAGAATCGCGCGGGCATTCTCTAATGCAGTAGCCGCATTGGATGCAGCGGTACGGGTTGATGGTCCACGTGCCCTCTTTACGGTTCACCGCCAACGCCTGAACCGGGCAAGCGCGCGTGCACAAACCGCACAGGATGCACTCGTCTATATCGTTCACCACGTGTCCGCGCATAGCGGAATACGGCTCGCGCTTCTCGAACGGATACTGAACGGTCGCAGGCTTGCTAAACAGCGAGCGCAGCGTCATCTTTCCCAGTTTGAATCCACCCACGTCGTCCTACCTTTCCGTGCAGCTGATGCAGGGGTCGATGGTCAGAATGATCATGGGCACGTCGGCCACGTCCACGCCCTGCAGCGCGCGCACCATACCGCCCAGGTTCTGCGACGTGGGCGTGCGCAGGCGGAAACGCTCCAGGTACTTGGTGCCGTTGCCGGCAACGTAGTAGAACGCCTCGCCGCGCGGCTGCTCGATCAGCACGTGCGCGCGGGTTCCCTCGCCGGGCTTCACCTTGGCAAGCGGCGCCTCGCCAATGCCATCGTGCGGGATCTTGGCCACCAGCTCCTTGATGATCTCGATGGACTGGAAAACCTCCTCGCAACGGACCTTGCAACGCGCGTAGCAATCGCCCTCGGTGGCGATGATGGGCTCAAAGTGTTCCAGGTCGCCGTAGGCGCCAAACCCGGTGGTGCGCATATCGTGCTCGATGCCGGAACCCTTGGCGAACGGACCCACCATAGACAGGTCCAGCGCGTCCTCAAAGCTGATATGGCCAACGCCGCACAAACGGCTGCGCACCGAATCGTCGTGCAGCATGGTGTTGACCACCTCGCGGTACTCGACCTTAAGCTCGTCCAGTTTCTCGCACACGCGGCGAAGCAGCGCGTCGTCGATATCGTGCGACATGCCTCCCACCATGCAGATGGAAAGGATGATGCGGCCGCCGCACGTCTCCTGGAAAATATCCAAGATGGTCTCGCGCAGGCGCCAGCAATGGCTGAACAAGCTCTCAAAGCCAAAGCCGTCCGCCAGCAGGCCCAGCCACAGCAGATGGGAGTGGATGCGCGATAGCTCCTGCAAAATGCCACGCAGGTACTCCGCGCGGCGCGGGATCTCTATGCCAAGCAACTTCTCCGTGGCGCTGGCGTAGCCGTAGCCGTGGCCAAAGCTGCAGATGCCGCACACGCGCTCGGCAACGTAGATGAACTGGTTGTAGTCTCGCTTCTCAACCAGCTTCTCAAGTCCGCGGTGCACAAAACCAATCTGGGGAATCGCCTCTACCACGTGCTCGTCCTCGACCACCAGGTCAAGATGCACGGGCTCGGGCAGCACGGGGTGCTGGGGGCCAAAGGGCAAAATGGTACGTGTCGCCATGCTTACTCCCCCTCCTTCTTATTGTCTTTGGACGAGGAATCTGCGGGCGCGGCCTTAACGCCCTTGGCAGCCAACGCGGCGCGAATCTTCGCGGCTTTCTCGGGATCCATAGCGGCGAGCTTTGCCTCCATCTTCGCGACACGGTCCTCGGGCGATGCCGGGGCGGCGGCGCGCTCGGCGGCGCGCGGCTCGCCAGAGGCCGCAACAGGCACGGTGGCGTTCACGGCGGCGACTGCAGCGGCATCCGCTTGGGCCGCGGACGTGTTCAGCGCGCGCTCGGCGCTCGCGGCCTCGGCGGCCTCGCGGGCGGCAGCGGCGGCCTTGGCGGCCTTGGCTTCCTGTGCCGCCTTGAGTTTGGCAGCCTTCTCGCGGGCGGCGCGCTGCTCGGGCGAGATGATGGTCATGGGCGACTCCGCGGCCAAGTTAAAGAAGTGCCCGCCAAAGTCAAGCTTCATGTTGATGAAGCGCACGCCGTACAGGCCATGCGTCTCATTCTCGTACGAGAAAGCGGCGAAGTACATCTCCTGGATCGACGGCACCTTGTCGCCCGGCTTCAGCGGCACCACCAAGTTGAGCGCGTTCTCCATGGTCTCGTCGTAGAAGGTGTAGAGCAGGTCGATGTTATCCTGCGAATCCTTCTCGGCGCACATCTGCACAAAGCGAATGCCGTCGTGCTTGAGCGTCTGCACGCGCGTCAGCAGGTCAGACAGCGGCGTCTCCACAAACGTAGTGGTATACATCTACACTCCCCTACTCTTTCGCACCGGACGCGGCGGCGTCGGCGCACGCATCTGCCGCGGCGTCGGACCCGTTGGCGGGAAGCCCCTGGCGCATGCGCTCGGCCTTCTCGTCCAGAATCTTCACGCCCTGCAGCACCGCGTCGATGATGGTCTCCGGGCGCACGGCGCAACCCGGGGCGTACACGTCCACGGGAATCGCCTTGTCCACGCCGCCCAGCACGTTGTAGCACTCGCGGAACACGCCGCCGGTGCAGGCGCACGCTCCGCACGCCACAACCACCTTGGGCTCGAGCATCTGCTCGTAGATGTGCTTGACCACGTTGATGTTCTGATGGTTCACGGACCCGGTCACCAAGAAGATGTCCGCGTGCTTGGGATTACCGGTGTTGATGATGCCAAAGCGCTCGATGTCATAGAGCGGCGTCAGCGAATCGAGCACCTCGATGTCGCAGCCGTTGCAGCTCGACCCGTCGTAATGGATCAGCCATGGCGATTTGGATGAGTAGCCCATAGTTGGCACCTCCTTTTAGATGTCTTCTTAGATAAACGGGGTGATAAGGACGTAGAACAGGTTGACCACGCCCATAACAAGCGCCACCAGCCAAGCGGACTTAAGGCACGCCTGCCACTTGACGCGAGCGAAGTTGTTGTCGATCCACACCTCGAAGAACCAGGTGAGCGCCACCACGGCAACCGCGAGAGCGATGGAGACCGGAGAGTTCCAGATGAAGAACATGCCCACCCACATGAGGAACAGGATGCTCTCGCACCAGTGCAGGACCTCGATCTTGGCCAGGGTGCGGCCGCTCATCTCCGTAGTAATGCCCTTGACCAGCTCCTGGTGAGCATGATGGCTATAGGACAGGTCGAACGGCGACTTGCGAAGCTTGATGGTAAGGATGAACAGCAGGCCTATAAAGATGGGCACCAGCGAGAGGATGATGGGCGCGTCCAGGCGCGTAAGCTGCGCGGTATCGAACGACTGCGTGGCGGTAAAGAAGCCCACCGTCATGATGAGCAGCATGGGCTCGTAGCTCATGACCTGCAGGCACTCACGGTCGGCGCCGGTGTCCGCATAGGGGGAACGCGCGGAGTACGCGGCGATGATGACAAAGAGCGTGGCGAGCGTTACCAGGAACACGCACATAAGCAGGTTGGAGCCGCTGATGAACATGCCGCCGGCGATGGCGCAGAAGATGAGCGCGCAGGTGATGTACGCCTCATCGATGGCGTTGACGCTGGCCTGCTCCTTTTGCAGCAGCTTGCGAACATCGTAGTAGGGCTGCAGCAGACGCGGGCCCACACGGCCCTGCATGCGCGCCGACACCTTGCGGTCAAGGCCATCCAGCAGGCAGCCGGCAACGGGCGCCGCCACGGCGAAGACCACAATGCCCAGCAGGATGCCCGGCAGCCCCGGCCCCACCAGCTGCACGGTGCGCTCCACAAAGAACGCTCCGCCAGCCAGGAAGGAGACATCGAAGATAAAGCATGCGGCAAAGCTCATGAGCATCAAGGCGGCGGTGATCACGGTGCCGGCGGGCGACAACTTGTCCTCGCCAAAGATATCCGTCATGTACCAGTTACGCTTGGACGAGGTCATGGTGCGGCCCATGGAGCCGTGGTACTGGCGACCGTCCGGATCCGTGCACGTGCCGCCCAGGTACACGGCGATGCGCTTCTTCTTGCTGTCGCGGCCCCACGGGGTGAGCAGGACGATGGCGATAAACAGGACGATAGCGACCATGATGACCAGATTGTCCACGTCGATCAGGCGCGGCACCATCTGGAAGACCTCTTGCAGGTAGGGCCCAATCACGTATTGGGAGATCACCGGCAGCAGCAAACAGCAGCCAATGAGCAGGGCGGAGATGGTACCCACGGCAAACCACTCGGTGCGGTGCACGCCGCCCTCGGCGTTCTCAGCCCTCTGCGGCACGCCGGCCAGCTTGCCCAGCCACTTTGCCCAGAAGAAGAACGTGGCGGCAGAGCCAAACGCCAGGAAGATCAAGAAGATGACGTTGCCGGTCTCCGCAAAGGAAACCAGCGTCGCCCACTTGGAGATGAGCATGCCAAACGGCGCGACGAACATACCCATGATGCCCAACATCATCAGGCGGGTAAGGCGCGGCAGGCGGGCGAAGAGCCCGTCCATGTCCTCGATGTTGCGGCTGCCGATGCGATGCTCGACCGTGCCCACGCACAGGAACAGCAGCGACTTGGACACGGTATGGAAGATGATGAGGAAGATGGCCGCCCACACGGCCTCGGAGGTGCCCACGCCCGCGCACGCGGAGATAAGGCCCAGGTTGGCGATGGTGGAGTACGCCAGCACGCGCTTAGCGTTGCTCTGCGAGATGGCCATGAAGCTGCATAGCACAAAGGTGATGCCGCCCACGCCCACCACCATAAAGGACGCCACGGGATAGATAAGGTACAGCGGAGCCAGCTTGACCAACAGGAACACGCCCGCCTTGACCATGGTGGACGAGTGCAGAAGCGCGCTGGTGGGAGTGGGCGCGACCATGGCGCCCAGCAGCCACTTGTGGAACGGCATCTGCGCCGCCTTGGTGAGGCCGGCGACGGAAAGAAGCATCAGCGGGATAATCATCGTCCACGAATCCGCGCTCTGTGCGATGGCGGGCATGGCGTTGATGGACAGCGGCACGTGGATGGTGTGCAGGTAGATCACGGCGATGTGGAACGCCAGGCCGCCCACCATGTTGAGGTTGATCTGCAGCAGGGCGTTCTTCTTGGCCTCGGGCGTTTGCGTGTAGCCGATCATAAGGAACGAGCAGACCGTGGTGATCTCCCAGCCGGCGAGGATCCAGTCCATGTTGTCGGAGAGGACGATGACGAACATCGCGGATAGGAAGAGGAACATGAGCGCCAGGAACTTGTTGCGGCGATCCTGCGGCTCGCGGCCCTCGCGCGCTGCGGCCGCGTCCTCATGATGTTGGAAATCCTTCATGTAGCCCAGGGCGTAAACGCAGATGACGCTGCCCACGATGCCGACGATGAGCACCATGATGACCGACAGGTTGTCGATATACATGGGGGCCGCGAATGCGTCCTCCGGCGCCATCGCCAAAGACCCGCACCAGATGGAAGCGACCATCTGCACCGCGCCGATCGCCATGGCGAACGGGTTGCGCCAACGAACCGCGTACACCAGCACCACCGCGCAAAGCAACAGATCGATGGCGACCGCCACGTAGTTGCCCGCGAGCGACAAGCCCGGTGACATCACGAAAAACTGCGGGTTGTTCATATAGAGCACGCCCGTTGCGATAGCCGCAAGCGCCGTCGCGCCCGCGCCCGCGATCGCAACCGGATCGCGTTGGCTGTCCTGCTTGAGGAACAGCATGAGTGCCGCGACCACCAGCGGGATCGCGATCAATACGCCAAGCAAAGCCATAGGGACCCCTCAATCACCCGGTCTTTGAGCCATATCGATTTATGGTACACCTGTGGAGGGGTATCATTTGCCTATCTTTGCGCTTGGGTAACAGTTTTTCGCCAAGCGGTAGCGCCCCCCGGGGCATGCCCCCGCGTGCGCGCTTCGCGGAGCACGGCGGGGGGCGGGGCCGCGGCGGCGCGAAAGGGGTTCATTTTCTTGAAAACGCCATTTGGACGCTTTTTTCTAAGATTTGCCACTGAAAAAACGTCCAAATGGCGTTCTCATCAAATGGAGACCCAAGACGGGCCGGCAAGAGGGCTGAGACGATCGGGTCGAATTTCTACTTATGCGTTGAGCTTTTGTCCAGGGAATCGGTAGCGGTATCCGATGGATCGCCCCGTCCGAACAGCCAGCCGGTAAACATCCCCACGAATCCAACGATGGGGCCGAGAAGCCATATCGCGAGCATGATCTCGAACAGTGACGAGAGAACAAAGAGGATAACGTTGCCCATAAGCAGACAATACGCCGCGTACATGAAGTAGACCGCCACGCAGACGCGCCCCAAGGTGGAGCTCTTCCACAGACGCTTGAGATACCGCACCCCCATATGCAACGCAAACGCGAGAACAAAGCCCATGAGACCAACGAGCAGCGAGCCGCCCAGGACCTCGAGCGCGCCGCATTGCTCCCACAGCGATGGCGCAGCGTTTCCGTAGTCGTCAACCCGCGGGCGGACGCTGGTCCACAGCGCAAAGATGGTTCCCGCCACACCAAAGGCTATGTCGATGAAGAGGGCGATCTTTGCACCGCCGCGCAGGAATCTGCCAAACAAGCGCTCAAACTTATACCTGATTCCCATGGCGACCCTCCGATAACTAGGCGCTATACGCATCTCCTATCCTGGGTTTTCGCAAAGCGGGCGATCCGGGTCAACGGCAGCAGGACGGTTTTTCGGCCGCTGGAAATATCCTGACAGCGCGCTGACCGCCAGCTGGCAAGCGGCTAACAGGACGCGCGGTCGCTCGCAGGCAAACGGTGGACGAAGGCTTCCCTTGCCGCAGGCATGGCGCGCGGTCGCCGCGGCATTTGAGCAAGCGGCATAAAAAAACGCGCCGGTCCGTACTCGAACCGACGCGTAGCGACAAGACTTTGGATAAGGACCTTTAGCCTGCCATCAGGGACGACACGCGCTAGGCGCGGGCATCCTCGATGATCTTCTTGACAGTGGCCTGCAGCTCGGCAAGGTTCTCCTCGCTGGGGATCCACTGCTGGGTGACAACCGGCACGGGCAGGTTGAACTTAGCCTTCTCAAGCTCCTCGTACACCTGCTTGGGACCAAGCGGGGCCCAACCATAGGAGCCAAATGCCAGACCGATGCGCTGGTCGTTCTTGGGCGACAGGCCGCGCATGTAGGTGAGGAAGCTGGCGACGGTGGGCAGCATGTTGGAATTGAGGGTAGGCGAGCCAACGGCAACGTAGCGAGCATCGCACAGATCGGTCATGATATCGGAGATATGGGAGGCCTTGACGTCGATCAGCTTGGCAGAGATGCCCTCGGCGATGAAGGAGTCGCAGATCTCGCGAGCCATCATCTCGGTGGAGTGCCACATGGAGTCAAAGACCACCACGGCCTTCTCCTCGGTCTGGTACGTGGTCCAAGCCTCGTACTTCTCCAGAATCTTGTCGATGTGGGAGCGCCAGATGCAGCCGTGGCTGGGGGCGATCATCTTGAGCTCGAGGCCCTTGACCGCCTCGAGCGCCTTGTGCGCCTGCATGCCATACGGCCACACGATGTTGGCGTAGTACTTCTTGGCCTGCTTCATGATCTCGCACAGGTCGTTCTCGTCATCAAAGCGCTTGGTGGTGGCGTAGTGCTGGCCAAAGGCGTCGTTGGAGAACAGAATCTGGTCGACGTCGGAATAGGTGACCATGTTGTCCGGCCAGTGGACCATGGGGGTGGTCACAAAGGTGAGGGTGCGCTCGCCGATGTTCAAGGTATCGCCGCTCTTGACGGGCGTTGCCTCGATGCCAAAGTGGGCCTTAACCTCGTTGACGCCGGCGCCGGCGCTAGCGTAGATCTGCGCGTTGGGGGCGATCTTGTGAATCACGGGCAGAGAGCCGGAGTGGTCCATCTCGACATGGTTGGTGATGACCACGTCGATCTTGGAGGGGTCGACAACCTGGGAGATGCGCTGGACCAGCTCGTTGGAGAAGGTCGCCTTGCAGGTGTCGATCAGCGTGATCTTCTCATCCATGATCAGATACGCGTTGTAAGTGATGCCGGCCTCGGTGGTGTAGCCGTGGAACAGGCGCTCGTTCCAGTCGATGCCGCCGACCCACCAGACCTTGGGCGAAATCTCGATCGCATTCAGCATGTCGTTTCCTCTCTCATGCCTAAACTCAAGCCTAAACTCATGCCTTGGGGCAAAGGGCGCGCACGGGCGGCCCAAGCCGTTTGAACTGCACACATAATAGCACGTTGATATGGACGCGCTGATGGCTCCTCCATATGCTACTTACGCCATATCCATTTACCATGAATGCGGACGAGAAAGGGGCGGACCCACCAGGGCCCACCCCATCGCGTTGCGAAAACATCTAACGGGACGGCAACGCCATCCAAGCGGAGCGCGACCGGACCGTCCGCCCTGAAACCTAGCGACCCTGCGCGCGAGAGTGCTCGTAGAACTCGACCAGGCGCTTCTGCACGTCATAGGGCACCTGCTCGTAGCCGGCGGGCTCCATGGTGAAGTCGCCGGTGCCGCGGGTGAGTGAGCGCAGACGGGTTGCGTAGTCAACCAGCTCGGCGTAGGGCACGGTGGCATTGACCACGGTGTCGCCCTGCTTGTTGGTGTCCATACCGGTCACGCGGCCGCGGGAGGCGGATACGTCGCCCATCACGGCGCCGGCGTAGCTCTCCGGAATGGTGACCGTGATGTCCATCATGGGCTCAAGGATCACGGGGTCGGCGTCGGCGCAGGCCTTCTTGAGACCGATGCGCGCGGCGGTGCGGAACGCCATCTCGTTGGAGTCGACGGGGTGATAGGAGCCGTCGTAGCAGGCGACACGAATGCCCGTGAGCGGGTAGCCGGCGATGATGCCGTCCTTCATGGTCTCCTGGACGCCGCGATCGACCGCGGGGATCAGCGAGCGCGGAATGCGTCCGCCCACAACCTCGTCCACAAACTCATAGTCGGTACCATCGACGAGCGGCTCGACGCGCAGGTAGCAATCGCCAAACTGGCCGGCGCCGCCGGTCTGCTTCTTGTGGCGACCCTGGGCGCTGGCGACGCGGCGGATGGTCTCGCGATACGGGATGCGGATGGGGACGATGTGGGCCTCGACCTTGGTGCGCTCCTCCAGGCGATTGAGCAGGACGGAAACCTGGGCCTCGCCCACGGCGGAGATGATGGTCTGACCGGTCTCCTCATCGCGGTCGATGCTCATGGTGGGATCGGCGTCGCAAGCCTTCTCGATAAACGTGAAGAGCTTCTCCTCGTCCCCGCGGTTCTCCGCCTCGATGGCGATGCGGTACTGGGAGTTGGGGAACTTGAAGGCGGCGGCCTCCACCTTACCGGAGACGGACAGCGTATCGCCGGTCTCCGCGTTCATCTTGGGGACGACGACGATATCGCCCGCGTAGGCGTGACCGACCTCGGTCATCTCGCGGCCGCACATAACGTAGAGGTGCGACATGCGATCGCCCTTGCGGGTGCGGGCGTTGACCAGCTCCATGCCGGGCTCGATGGTGCCGGTGAGGACCTTGATAAAGGACAGTCGGCCCTGGCCGGGGTCGTTCAAGGTCTTGAAGACAAAGACGACGGGGCGCTCGTCCTCAGAGGAGATCTTGAGCTTGTCGCCGTCGATAAGGGGCATCTCGCCGTAGTCGGTGGGCGCGGGGAAGTACGACGCGATGTCATCCATAAGGGAGTTGACGCCCTGCTCCTTGATGCAGCTGCCGGCAAAGACCGGGACGAAGATGCGCTCGGCGATCGCCTTGGAGAGCAGTCCCTCGACCTCGTCCTGGGTCAGGGCCTCGCCCTCAAGGTACTTCTCCATCAGCTCGTCATCGGCCTCGGCGACCAGCTCGCACAGGGTCTCGTGCGCGGCCTCGGCCTGGGCGCGGTACTCCTCCGGAATCTCGGACTCGGTCTGCTTGGTGCCCTCGCACTGGCGGGCCTTCATGCGGACCAGGTCGATAATGCCGTGGAAGTCATCGCCCACGCCCCAAGGCAGGGTGACGGCGCCAAGACGCATGCCAAAGCGCTCGCGCAGGAGCTCCATGCACGCCTCGTAATCGGCGTTTTCCTTGTCGACGCGATTCACAAAGACGGCGCGCGCCAGGCGAAGGTCCTCGGCCGCGTACCAAAGCTTGACGGTAGTGGGCTGCGGGCCGGCGGCGGCGTCGACCACAAACAGGGCGCTTTCAGAAACGCTCATGGCCGCATAGGCGTCGCCGATGAAGTCGGGGTAGCAGGGGGCGTCCAAAACGTTGATGCGGACGTCTTTCCAGTCGATCGGCGCGATAGCGGTCGAGATTGAGAACTCGCGCTTGACCTCTTCAGCGTCGTAATCGAGGGTAGGCTTGGTGCCTGCGTGGCCGCCCAGACGGGCGGTCTTGCCAGAAAGGTGAAGCATGGCCTCCGCGAGCGAGGTCTTGCCCACCCCGCCTTGGCCTACGAGCACCACGTTCCTCACGTTGTCGGTCTTGGGCGCGCCCATAATAACCTCCCTTTCGCCCCGCGCGGCCGCACAAGTGCCCGCGCCAGAGCTGGTCGCGAACGTGCGTGGACGCGGGTGATGGGCGGCTCATGCGCGAAGCCAGGGTCGATTGGGTCTTTAGGGGCACCGGGTTGCCGTCCCCAAGCTCTCCGCGCACGGACGGCGCGTGGGCGGGTCGCCCTGCCGTACCGCGCGGAGCGGGTAAACGCGGATGTAAAGGCACCGCGCTGCCAAAAAGCCCAAAAGCCAAGGCCTCGAACGTGCGCCGCTTAACGCCGCGAGCGCACCGTCCTTTTGTCCTATGTGCCCCAGCCTACCCTTATGAGGGCGAGCGCAACCCGTACTTTCGCCAAGCGGTGCGCAGGACGGGCTCTGACGGAAAGCCCTAAGCGCCTTTCGCTAGACATGTATCTGCTGGGTAACCTTCAGCCAGGCTCATTTTGATGAAAAAGTAGGTGCTCTTTTCATCAATGAAGAGAGCGGGAGCGCCCTTGGTCGCCATCCCCCAGCTCGCGGACCAGGCTCAACAGCCTGCTTACCCATAGCATGTCGCGCGCTCCAGGGATCGCCCGCGCGCGCCGCATACTGGACCAAATAATGCGTTAGTGCGATGCGGCCGGTGTGCCAAATAATCGCTTAGTGCGGAGGTTGGGACAAATAGTCGCTTAGTGCGGTTCAAATCGTGTCAAATAATGCCTTAGTGCGGTCCGGGCGAGAGATAGCAAGGGTACCTTATGAATAGGGCGTCCGCATCGCCCAAGCTAGAAGGATCGGGCGATGCTGCTCGATGTATAAGGCAGGTCCGTCAGACCGCCTTCAATCCGCACTAACGCGCTATTTGACCAAAGCTCCGCACTAACGCACTTTTTGACATTCCGCCTTCCCGCACTAAGACGTTAGCACCTCTCCTCTCGCGCCGCTTTCAATCAGCTCGCACCTTGGTCATGAGGCGTATAACTCGCTCCGGTCAGCACACCCAGCACTGCACGCCGGGCAGCACCGTCATCCCCAGCGAGCGCTGCAAGGCAAACGAGGGCTCGTTCCCCAGCACCACCTGCCCCTGGGGCACGCGGCCCGCGGCGAGCATGCGCGCAATCGCCGCGCCCTCCAACTCGCGGGCGTAACCGCGCCGGCGATACCGCGCGAGAACCTCGAGCATACCTATGGTCCCCTCATCATGCTCGCCGATAAAGCCCACCAGGTCACCGGCGGCGTCGAAGCCCCCGTACACCCAGCCGTCCGCCAAGTGCCGCAGAATATCCTCTCTTGGCAGGCCGTCGTACTGGGCGGCGACCGTATCCAGCCACTCCACGCCCAAGCGCTCGATGCGAAGCGACCCCCGCACGGAAGGAGGCTCCGCGCCCTCGTATACGCACACCCGGTAGCGCGTGACCGATTCCTCCGCATAGCCGCACGCGACCGCATGGTCGGCGTCCGCAAAAAGCACCACAGAATCGCCCAGCTCACGGGCCGCGCCAGCAAGCACGCGCCGTGCGGCGGCATCATCCACCGCGGCGTGCAGATAGTTTTGGGACGAGGGCAGGTAGAGCAACACGCCGTCCGCGGACACATGGTCCACGCGCGCACGGCCAAGCCGCAGCGACTCCGTCATGGACACCACCTCGCGCGGGTCCGTCCACGCGGCCAGCCGCTCAAGCGCCTCGCGCACCGCAGGCGCTGCGGGCATCCCGTTCTCGTCGCCCACGCAGCACTCCGGCGAGCCGGCATCCACCCTACTCATCGCCTGCAACGCCCTCGCCCTCTCCGGGCAACGCCACCTCGGTCATAAGATCGCTCATCATCTTGAGCAGATCGCTTAGGCCGTCGAGCTGGTCGGGCGTGAGCCGCTCGCGCAGGCGGCCCATGACCGTGCGCATGTAGTCGCTGCTGATGTTGTAGTAGTCCAGGTATTTCTGGGTGGGCATAAGGTGGTACTCGCGACCGTCCTCCTCGGACTGGACCTTTTCCACATACCCTTTGCGCACCAAGCTTGCGATCTTGTACGCCGCGTTGGACGAGGACACGCGCATGAAGTCGGCGAACTCCTTCACCGTGGGCGAACCCAGCGCATAGATCGCCTCCATGGCGAACGCCTCCACTGTGGTAAGGCTCGCCTCGCGATTTTGAAACCGCGCGAACGTCTCTTGGTAAAAGTGCAGCTTAAACTTTGAGTACACCACGGCGCACCGCTTCTCCAACTCGTTTTCTGCCATGATGCGCAACCTCGTTTCCGCTTCAACAACTCCCATCGCTTGCAAGGTTTCCGCAGGCGCCGGCCATACTTGCGCCATCGCGCGCTACTCCGGCACGGGGCCAAGCGCCAGCGCAAGCTCAACGGTGGCAGCCACCTCGTCGTCCACGCAGGCGACACCCTCCACAAAGGCGAAGTCGCCGCGTACGCGCACGATACGGCTCTCAAGCGTAAGCACGTCGCCGGGGGTGACCTGGCGGCGGAAGCGCGCCTTGTTTACCGAGCCCAGAAAACCAATGCGACCGCTGTTCTGCGGAAGCGAGAGCATCGCCACGGCCGCAACCTGTGCAAGCGCCTCAATTATAAGCACGCCCGGCATTACGTGGTACTGCGGAAAATGCCCCATGAACGCGGGGTCGGCTACGCTGACGCACTTGATGCCGCGCGCCCACTCGCCCTCCTCCCCATCCACGATGCGGTCGACCATGGCAAGGGGAAACCGATGCGGCAAAACGTTGGCGATCTGGTTGGAATCGAGTCTGAGCATTTTAGCCCTCCCATTTCTTAAACAGCAGGCAGGCGTTGTGGCCGCCAAAGCCCAGCGAGTTGGACAGCGCGTAGCGCACCGGCATGCGGCGCGCGCCCTCCGTCACGTAATCAAGGTCGCAGGCGGGATCTGCCTCGCGATAGTTGATGGTGGGCGGCACCGCGCCGTTGCGCAGGACCTGGGCGCACAGCACGGCCTCCACCGCGCCCGCGGCTCCCAGCAGGTGCCCGGTCATGGATTTGGTGGAGCTCACTGCTATCTCGTAGGCACGCGGACCAAAAACCGTCTTGATGGCAGCGGTCTCGCAGCTATCGTTGAGCGAGGTGGAGGTGCCGTGCGCGTTGATGTAATCAACTTGATCGGGGGTCACGCCGGCATCGTCCAAAGCCTGCGCCATGGCGCGCGCACCGCCCTCGCCCTGTGGAGCGGGCGAGGTGATGTGATGGGCGTCGCAGGTCGCGCCGTAGCCCGCAACCTCCGCGATGATTCCGACGCCGCGCGCCCGGGCGTGCTCCAGCTCCTCCAGCACCAGCATGCGGCAAGAGCATGGAGCGACACCACGCACGCACGCGGCAACGCGCCCTTTGCTATGCTTAATAAACGCACGTCATACCAGTACCAGGGGCATATTCCCCTTGCAAACACATGAAAGCCGAGGGCACCCATGCCATCCACCAAGCACCCGCACAACGGATCCGGTGCGCGCCACGCATCACGCAAGCCCGCGGATGGTCGCGCACGCGGGCGAGGCGGCAACTCCAAGCGCCGCCCCGGCAATCATGCCGCGCAAAAGAACTCCACGCCGTACCCACAATCCGATGGCCCCTGCCCGCTCATGCGCGCGTGCGGAGGCTGCGAGTGGCTGGGCCTTCCCTACCGCAAGCAACTCGCCCGCAAGCAGACCGCTATGCAGGAGCTGTTCCAGCCCGTCCTCGATTCCAGCCGCAGCGATGTTCGCGAGCTGGAACCCATCTTTGGCATGGGCGGACGAGCGGGGGACGGCAAGATCGCGTCGCCGCGCGCGTTCCGGTACAAAGCGGCAACGCCCTTCGCACCCGGCGAGCACGGCGAGGTGCGCTGCGGCTTCTTCGCCCGCGGAACGCATCGCATCATCGAGGTTCCCAACTGCATAGTCGAGGCGCCGGGCGCCAGAGAGATCCTCAACGGCGTTGCCCGTATAGCCCAAGAGCTCGGCATTCCGGCATATGACGAGGACAGTCACCAGGGCATCTTGCGCTACGCGGTGTTGCGGCTGGGCTGGAAGACAGACCAGGGCGTACTCACGCTGGTTACCAGCCGCCGCGATGTGGCGCATTTGGACGAGTTGGCGCTTCGCGCGATGCGGCTCGATCCGCGCATCACCTGCGTAGCGCAAAACATAAACCCGCGCGTCACCAACGCCATCCTGGGCGGCGAGACGCGCGTGATAGCGGGCTCCCCGAGCATGCGGGACAAGCTGCTGGGATGCACCTTCGAGATCTCCCCCACCGCGTTTTACCAGACAAACCCACAGCAGACAGAGCTGCTCTATAAGCTGGCCATCGATGGCATGGCGCTAACAGAGGGCGATGTCCTCATGGACGCCTATTGCGGCAGCGGAACCATAGGATTGTGCGCCGCGGCGGACGCTCGCGAGCGCGGCGCGTCCATCTCCCTGCTGGGCGTTGAACGCAACGCCGCCGGCATCATCGATGCGAAGGCAAACGCCGAGCTCAACGGTCTGGCCAACTCGTGCGAGTTCATCGCCAAAGACGCCACGGAGTTCATGCTGGAAGCCGCGCGGGAGGGGCGTCGCATCGACGTGCTCTCCATCGACCCGCCCAGAGCCGGCTCGACGCCGGAGTTCCTCGACGCAGCCATAAGCCTCGCCCCCCGGCGCATCACGTACATAAGCTGCAACCCTCAAACGCAATGCCGCGACCTGCAGCACCTTATGCAGGGCAGCTATCACTTGGAGCGCCTGTCGCTTGTCGACATGTTCCCGCATACGACGCACGTGGAAACGGTGGCGGTGCTGAGACGCGAGTAATAAAGCCCGCCGGCCGTCTGCGGTAAAGCTATTCGATTATGTAGGTCGCGACGATCTATCGGCTACCGACCTCGCTGAGGCAACTTTACCAGTCGACCGTTTGCATCCACGCCATGTAGACGCTGGGATAGTGTCCCAGCAGAAGCGTCGTTGGATCGAGCCTGAGCGCGCAGGTTCCCGCCAGCGTGGCGACGCCCACCGGCGTCATAAGCGCATCCGCCGTGGGGATGGAGCGTCCCAGCTCTTCAACAAGATCATCCATAACGGTCTCTACATGCGGATCATATGTGCTCTTGTCGCCCGTCAGCTTTGTGAACGCACTCCGCATGGCGGCGTGGCGCTCCTCAAACCCTTCCTCGTCCACAGATGGAAGCCAGATGTCGACGCCATAGCGCTGGTAACCCCAGGCCTCCAAGGGCAACTTGGTGACGGGATCGGCGGGGTTCAAGATGTTGAAGATGTTGGCGTAGCGCAGAGCCGAATTGCTGGCGCTAACCGTGGTTCTAGGTGACGCGAAGGTATAGGCATAGATATTGTCCCCCTCGCCCGCCGAGAATCCGGCAGCTGCCGCGCCGCTTGCGGACTCCTGCTGGTCATCGAGCATGGCGGCGAGCACGCCTGCCGCCGCGCCGCCGCGACTGTGACCGCACAGAAGGATCGATACCTTATGGCCGCGCGCATACGCCTCGCGGCGCCACAACTCGAGCTCGTCCGCAATCTCCATCGCAGCGGCAAGGTAGCCGCTGTGGTCGCCTTCGCGCTCTGCCGCGAGCGATGCTGCCGCGCTTGAAGCCTGAGCGTCAGTGAGGTTGAAGTTTCTGAGCCACTCAGAACCATAGCTGCCGCGTATCGCCACGGCGATAAGCTCGCGCTCGTTACCGTCGCCATCCATGACCTGCTTGCGAGCAAGCGTGTAGGCGATGCCGTCCGACTGCTGGGTCACCACGTCGAGCAGCTCGTCCACCACCTGGCTGCGATATCTGTACGACTCGGTTGACACTTCAAAGAACCCCAGCTCATGAAGGGCGTTTTCCATGTAGGGCAGATTGTTGTCCGCGTCTTGGTAGTAGGCGGATTCCGAGTACGCCAGCGTCGAGAGCGTCAACGCCGCGCGCGCCAGCTCATGGTTGTATTGGGCGGGATCGTTAAAGAACCAGGAATCGTCCCACAGCAGATCTCCGGTCACCTCTGTGTCGCGATCCGTAGTGCCCGTTGCGCCAAAGCACGTTAACGCGATCTGCTTGGTGAAGCGCCCGGACGCCGGAACGCCGTCTGCATAGACGGTCTCAAGCGCCGACGGAGAATCGATCGCACCCTCGCCCCGGGTCTCTTGCACATGGCGATACATGAGCATGAACGCGAAAGCCGATACGCCCACGGCGAGCATGAGCAACGCCACCAACGGAAGCCGGCGCAAACCGGCTCGCACCGCCGCGAGCGCCGTGTGGTGTTCTGCCATGTTCGCCTCCCCTCGCGCACATGCGCAGGCGCAACAACGCCGGCGCCGCATCAGCGCAATCTTACCTGCAGGCTTCTTGTCCTACCGTTAGTGCTGAGGATATCAAGCGGTCATGGAGCGAGCGTGGGCAGACGCTTACATTTTCATAAGGTTTCGCAGTGCAAGGCGGCTTGCGGGGGCGAGGCGTGCTGGCGGCGTGCGTGGGAGCGGCGTGCGGGAAGGCAGATGGGAAGGCGGCCCGGAGGACGGGCGTGTCAAAAAATGAGTTAGTGCGGTTCGAAGAGGGACCGATGAGGTTTCCTTATTCACCAGACAGTATCACCCGGGCCTTCTATCTGGGGTGATATAAAAGTCTTATTCATAAGGTACCCTTGCTATATATCTTCGTTTCCGCACTAACGCATTATTTGTCACGCTGGGGTCCGCACTAAGCGATTATTTGTCCTAAGCCCCGCACTAACTCAATATTTGTCCCAGCTGGATTCCGCACTAACGCGTTTTTTTGACGCTCGCCCTCCTTCCGCCTCAAGGGAAGAAACGCAGAGCGAAACGCAGGGCGGCCGCGCCACACCGCGACCGCTCGCTTGCAAACCGTATGGCTAGTTTGGAAATAGTGCGGCTACACGCCCGCGGCGATCTGCTCGGCGGTAAGCTCGGCGCCCTCTACGTAGTAGACGTGCTCGCCGGCGCAGCGCTTGCAGTACACATGGCCATCCTTCTCGACGCCGCGGCCGTCATGCACGCGCTCGCCGCACGTCTCGCAGATCTGGGTTTTGCGGGGCTTGCCCGGCAGGTCGTACTCCATGAAGTCGGGCAGCTCGACCTCGTGCACGTGAAACAGCTCGGCATCGCTGAACTGGTTGAAAAACGCAACCACGTCCTCGCCCTTAGGGCAGCGGGGAACGTCTTGGCGCTGGGAGATGCGAATGGCCTTGCCGCTGGCGATATCGTAGAAGCTCGCCGACATGATGCCGTAGTCATACCACTTGAGGCGGCGCTTGCCCAGATGGCAGTGAGCGACGGACACCACGGCGTCTGCCAGGCAGCGATCGCACTCCACAAATGCGATAAGGTCGCGATACGTGTCCGCATCCTCGATATGGAAGTACTCCAGCGCAAGGCGGGCCATGCGGGTGCCAATCATCTGGCCTCCGCACAGATGACCGTGAAAGGCTACGGCGCGGTCAAGGTCTTCTTGCAGGGTTCGCTTGAGCATTTGGACGAGTCCTTTCGCAAACGGTAGCAGGGGCGGCGTCGGCTGCGGTTGCAGTCAATCGCTTGCAACCGGCATGGCGACGCTGACCACCTGCTGCTAAAACACTTGTTAAACCCCTTGATAATACGCGAGCGCCGCTGGGGGCGAAACCCTCTTTATTCTCGTCCAAACATTAATCGAGCAGGGCGCGCAGGTCGCAGACACCTGCGAGGGCCATCTGCTCGAGCAGGGATTCGGCACTGCGGTTCACAATGAGCTCCTGCGGAAAGCCAATCTCCTCCAACATGGCGGGCGCTTGGGAGAAGCGGCCGATATCGGAAGAGACGTGCGCATCGGTCGAAACCGTGATGCCAACGCCTAGCTCCGCGCAGCGTCGGGCGATGTCGCGGCAGGACTGGGTGATCTTGCCGGACCGATCAACCTCTAGGCTGTGCTCGTTGATCTCGATCAGCTTATGGGAATCGCGCGCGGCGGTAAGCACGGTATCCAAGTCAAACGGCACGCCCGCCCGGCCCACGTGCCCCAACACAAACACCTTGGGCTGCGCCAACACGTTGAGATACATCTGCGTGGCCTGCTCTATGGTTGCGCCCTTGGCAAACGCGCGGCTGTGCACGCTGGCGACAATGTAATCCAACCCGTCCGTCACGCGTTTAAAGAGGTTGGCCGTAGGCTCGCCCTTGGTATCGGCGATGCTGTGGTAGCACGGGATATCCATTCCAAACAGATACCCGTCAAGCGACACGATGTCAGCCTCTGCACCGCGGAGCAGCACCACGCCATCCTTTTCACGCGGCCAGACGTCCACGTTGAGAAAATACTGGAAGTTGCGGATATCCTGCTGGGTGAAAAGCATGTCGCTAAAGTGATCGGCAGACCCCAGCACCTGCAGGCCCGCATCGCGCGCGGCTGCCAGGTTTTCCATAATGGTCGAGTACGCATGGCGCGAAAACAACGTATGGGTATGGATGTCGCACGTTATCTGGTAGGGCATTCTTCCTCCTTCTTCACCCTTGATACCTTATCTCATAGTCAGCACATGCTCAAAGCAGATGCAGCCCCAAAGCCAAGCGGCGGCCAAGCACAAATAAGCGCGGGAACCTCGATTCAAGATCTCCCGCGCTTTACTGCGCTACCGCAGGCATGCGGTCTATTTGTATGTATCCGCCAGGGCCTTCCATGCGGGCAGGGAGCGCTCGATGGTCTCATGGCTCACGCAGTAGCCAATGCGAATCCAGCCCGGAACGCCAAAGCTGTTAGACGGAACGGGCAGCAGCTCAAACGTGCGCGCACGCTCGCAGAAGGCCTCCGCGTCGTCCTCGAGCGCGCGAACCCACAAGTAGAACGCGCCGTCCGGCTCAACGTAGGTGTAGCCGTACTCGGTAAGCGCGCGGGTGAGGGTCTCGCGGTTGCGCGCATAGGCCTCAACGTCCACCGGCTCGTCCACGCAGCCCGTCACAACGCGCTGGAACAGGGCCGGCGCGCAAACAAAGCCAAGGCAGCGGGCGGCGCCGGCGACAGCGGGCATAATCTGATCCGCCAGCGGCATGGTGTCTGGCACCAAGATCCAGCCAACGCGCTCGCCCGGCAACGAGAGCGACTTGGAGTAGGAATAGCACACCACCGTATGCTCGTAGATGGACGGAACCCAGGGAACCTCCGCGCCGTACACCACCTCGCGGTAGGGCTCGTCCGAAATCAAAAAGATAGGCTGCTCGCGCGCGCCGTTGGCCTGGGATAGCACCATGGCGAGCGCCTCCAGGTTCTCACGGGTGTAGACGGCGCCGGTGGGGTTGTTGGGCGAGTCGATAATGACCGCCGCGGTATTGGGGGTAATCGCGTCGCGCACGGCCGCCACGTCAATCTGGAAGGTCTCCTGATCCGCCAGGACCTCGCGGCAGACGGCGCCGGCGTTTTCAATCCACACGCGGTACTCGGGAAAGAACGGGGCGATTACGATGACCTCCTCGCCCGGATTCACAAGAGCGTGAAGCGAGCAGGAAACAGACGCCGCAGCGCCCACGGTCATAAAGACGTCCTTAGCCGCATACGTGGTGCCAAAGCGGCGGTTGAGCGATGCCGCAACGGCCGCGCGCGTGGCGGGCAGGCCGGGGGCAGGCGTGTAACCGTGAAGCTGCTCGCTGGTAAGCTGAGCCAAAGAGCGCTCAATGGAATCGCGCACGGCGGCAGGCGCTGGCACGGACGGGTTGCCCAGGCTGAAGTCAAATACGTTCTGGGCGCCAATCTGCTCTTTGCGCTCGCAAGCATAGGTAAAGATCTCGCGGATCACCGAGCTTTCGGCGCCGCGCTGGTACATGGTCTGGTTGATCATGATTCCCCCTTTCGCATACGGGAAAAATCATACTTGTTTGCGATCGCGCGATCGGCGAACTCTCGGAATGAAACGCGCTGCTAACGAGTTGCTGTCGCGCGTCTTAACGTAGGCGAATCCAATGACGGCGAACACCAGCGCGCCAATAAGGTTGACAATAAGATCCGCCATAGAGTCATGAATGCCAATGTCCAGGTAGCCGCCGGGAATCTGGATAACCTCGCCGGAAGCCAGCGTAATCTGAGTTGAGACGATATCGCGCACCGGTATGGTGACGTTGGAGTTGGTAGGGTCGAGCCACACCGTGTTGATGGTCTGTACCAGCGTGTCCTTCTGCATGTCCACGCCAATGAAGGAGTCAGCCAGATACTCAAAGATCTCCCAGCACGCGCCAATGCACATAGAGAACGCCGCTGCGGATACGGCCATATATAGGGGCGTCAATTTGATTTTGGACGAGTCGCTGCGATTGAGAATATCGAACAACGCAAAGCCAATACCCGCGCACAGGAATCCCCACGTGGTGTGCAGGATGGTATCCCAAAACGGAATGCGAATGTAGAACGCGTCGATCTCGCCCAGAATCTCCGCCGCAAAGATGAACAGCAAGATGATCGACTCAAGCAGGTCGGTCAGCTCTATATCAAGCGTATGCTCGATCAGCGACGGCACCAGCAATAGCACCAGGGTAAGCACGCACAGCATCATGTGCTCGTAGTGACCCAAAAACGCCGAGCGAACCAGCGTGACAAGCACCAGCGCGCGCAACACAAAATACAGCACAAAGACCACGGGCTGCTCCGCGCGCTTACGGCGCATGGTCTCCTTGGCACGTGAGATAAATCCAGCCATTCGGCCCCTTCCCTTCAGTACAAGCGCCCCACCACAGAGACGCCCTCAATATAGCAAAAGCGGGCCCGCACCTGCGAACCCGCTCTGATTGCCCCGCATAGGGGGAGGCATTGTTTTTTCGCCGCTACGCGCGATCCGTCTTTTCAGCGTCATCGGCCGCATCGTCATCGGCAGCATCCCCTACGGCACGCTCGCTCTGGTCGCGAGCCTCCTCGGCCTCATGCTCAAGCTCGGCCGCAACAGCCGCCTCCGCGAAAGCCGCAGCGTCCGCCGCGATCTCCTCGTCGCTCTGACGGGGGCGGCGGCGGGGCGCGGGCTTACCGGCAGCCCGGGCGTTACGCTCCTCCTTGGCGGCCTTGATGTCTCCCTCGCGCTCAAGGTAGGCATCCCACTCGTTATCAAGCAGGGCCGTCGCGGCATCGCCCTCGACCGTCTCGCGCTCAAGCAGCACCTGGGCCATCAGGTCCAGCTGGTCGCGGCGGGCGGCAAGGATCTTCTCCGCTCGCTCATGGGCCTCGCGCATGATGCGCTGGACCTCGACGTCGATGCGGCGGGCCGTCTCCTCGGAGTAATCCTGGTGGTCGGCGTAGTCACGACCCAGGAACACCTGATGCTGGGCCTCGCCAAAGACCATGGTGCCAAGCTCCGTGCTCATGCCCAAGCGGGTGACCATTTCGCGGGCCATCTTGGTGGCGCGCTCAAGATCGTTGCTCGCGCCGGAGGTGATGTCGTCGCACATCAGCTCCTCGGCCACGCGACCGCCCAAGAAGACCGCAAGCTCGTCAAGCATTTCGTTCTTGGTCTTCAAGAAGTGGTCCTCGCTAGGAAGCTGCAGCGTGTAGCCAAGCGCCTGACCGCGGCTGATGATCGAGATCTTGTGCACGGGATCGGCGTTGTCCAGCACGTGACCAACAAGGGCGTGACCGCTCTCGTGATAGGCGATGGTGGTGCGCTCCTTCTGGCTCATCACGCGCGCCTTGCGCTCCGGACCGGCGATGACGCGCTCCATCGACTCTTCAATCTCGTCCATAGAAACCAGCGAACGGCGGCGGCGTGCCGCAAGCAGCGCGGCCTCGTTCAGCAGGTTTGCCAAGTCGGCGCCGGTAAAGCCCACGGTAAGCTGGGCGAGCTTATCAAAGCGCACGTCCTCGTCCAGCGGCTTGTTCTCCGCATGGACGCGCAGAATCTGCTCGCGGCCCTTAACGTCGGGGCGGTCCACGGTGATCTGGCGATCGAAGCGTCCGGGACGCAGCAGGGCGGGGTCAAGGATGTCGGGGCGGTTGGTGGCGGCGATCAAGATGACCGACTCGGTCTCCTCAAAGCCGTCCATCTCAACCAGCAGCTGGTTCAGCGTTTGCTCGCGCTCGTCATGACCGCCGCCCAAACCAGCGCCGCGCTGGCGACCGACGGCGTCGATCTCATCGATAAAGATAATCGAGGGTGACTGCGCCTTGGCCTCGGCAAACAGGTCGCGCACGCGGCTTGCACCCACGCCCACGAACATTTCGACAAAGTCCGAGCCGGAAATGCTAAAGAACGGTACGCCCGCCTCGCCGGCAACCGCTTTGGCAAGCAGCGTCTTACCGGTACCCGGAGGGCCAACCAGCAGCACGCCGCGCGGAATCTTGGCGCCCAACTTGCGGAAGCGCTCCGGCTCGCTCAGGAAGTCGCGGATCTCCTCAAGCTCCTCGACCGCCTCATCGATGCCCGCAACGTCCTTGAACTTTACCTTGGGCCGCGTGGCCTCGTTGGTCTTGGCGTTGGTCTTACCAAACTGCATCGCCTTGTTGTTGGCGCCCATCATCTGCCTCATGAAGTAGAACATAAGGAAGACCAGGACCACCGTGGGAAGCAGGCCCAGCAGCGTGTTCATAAGCGCATCCGGGTCGTGCGTGTCAACCACATACGTGGTCTCCGGGTGCTTGGCCATAAGCTCGGCCAAAGAATCCGATCCAACGTATGTGGACGAGAACTCCTTGAGCTTATCCTTATCGCCAACCTCTTTTTCAGAGGTCCAATAGGTACCGTTCACCGTGCCGTCAACCACCGTATACGTGGCGCTCGCCACGCGGTCGTCCTTCACGGCGCTTACAAAGTCGCTGGTAGCGAGCTCGCTCGGCTTACCGCCTCCACCCATGGCGTTGCCCATGTTGAAGAACACGTAGGCAAGCAGGGCGCACATCAGCAGCATATACAGCCAATTGGTACGCGACGGGCCGCGCCCCGGGCGCTTGGGGCCGCCTGAACCTGCGCCGCCGGGCTTCTCGCCAAGGAACATGCGGTCAAAGCGACCCATCAAATCATCGTCCTTGGAAAGACCCTGGTTGGGGGCCTTTTCCCGCTGGCCGCCCTGCTGCAGCGCGGGGTTGGTCTTGTTGTCCTCGTCCCTCTTTGAGCCGTTGCCCTCGGCAAGGAGGGCAACGGAAGAAGCGGCGATGTAGTTGTGTTTGAACGACATCCTAGGCGTAAACCTCCGGCTTGAGCACGCCCACATAGGGAAGGTTGCGATAGCGCTCGGCAAAGTCGAGACCGTAACCCACAACAAACTCGTCGGGGCAGTGCGTTCCTACATACTTGGGATCAATCGCCGTGGTGCGGCCCTCAACGTCCTTCCACAGGAAGGTAGCGACCTCAAGGGAAGCGGGGTGGCGACTGGAAAGGTTCTTCATGAGGTACTTGAGCGTAAGGCCGGAGTCCAAGATATCCTCGACGATCAGGACGTCGCGTCCCTTGATGTCGATATCCAGATCCTTGACGATGCGCACGATACCCGAGGACTTGGCACCGTCGCCATAGCTGGAAACGGCCATGAAGTCGATGGCGAGCGGGCAGTCGATGGCGCGCATCAAATCGCCCATGAAAACCACGGCGCCGCGCAGAACCGCGATGAGAACCAGGTCCTTGCCCTCGTAATCCTTGCTGATCTGAGCGCCCATGCGCTTGACCATATCAGCGATGTCCTCTTTGCTGAACAGGACCCTATCGACATCCGGATGCATTGCTTCCATGACAACCCTTTCTTTGGTAGCTGCGCGTGCTTACCGCGTACCCACTTTGGCGGGCGCCCGAACACGGGGGCGCCGTGGTTACGCGAATAGTTCATTTTACCAGCATAGTCCTCTTTTGCACCCCTCAGTGCGGCGCAATGGCGTCTTTTGAAACCATATAACGCAAACCCCGCGCTACACCACCCGGCGCATCTCAAGCTTGATCGCGAAGCGCGTAGCAGGCGTGCACTTAAAACGCTCGTCCAAACGAACGCCCGCGACCCACACGATCGTGCCCGCCGGGGCTGTTCTGACCACGGGTACCAAGGAGCGCTCAGCCACTGGAATACGCGCCGCGCCCAAGATATCCGATACCTTTTTGGTGCGTCCATGCATTCCCAGCGGACACATGATGTCGCCCGGAACAGCGGAATCAACCCAAAGCCTGGGGCCTCGTCCGTCCGCCGTATTTCTGGACGATGCCTTATCGCAGCACGCCATCTCCAAATCGCGCGCCGCATAACCCAAGGACTCGGCATCAAGAAGCACCGCGCACCGGCAAGAGCCGCCATCTATATCGCGCGCCATAGAGAGTGGGTCCTCGCCGGAGAGAACGCGCACCAAAGACGCCTCCAGGATGCTCTCGTTCGCAGCGGGAATCGTGCCGGGCACGTGCAGCCACGTGGCGACCAGCTCCTCGCGCGCAGATGCGGTCCTAAACGAGAGCGCGCCAAATTCCATGCGAGCATCGATGCCGCCCGGCAACGTAAGCGACCCCTCGCCCGCGCCCACGCGAGCGAGAACGCTCTCGACGTGGCGCATCTCCAACCGCACCTCTGGATCGACCATCTTGACGGCAAGACGCACCATGCGGCGGGCGATCGCGATCTCGCTGGCGGCAACCCTGCGCGCATCCAGCACCACGAGCCCGTCTTGCTGCCTACGCACGCAGGACCTAAAAGCCTGGGACGCCAACTGGGACATGAACGCATCCTCGTCCCCTAAAATGTCGCACGCGGCGCCCACCGTCTTTTCAAGATTCCCGTTGCGCTGGGCGGCCACCGGAACCACCTTATGGCGAATGAAATTTCGCAGATACGACGTATCGCTGTTCGACTCGTCCTCGCGCCATGGCTGACCGGCCACCTGGAGGTAATGGACCAAATCCGCATGCGTCATATCGATAAGGGGGCGGACGATGATGTTGCGGCGGCGCGGAATGCTGGAGAGGCCCGCCGGGCCCGACCCCTTGATCGCGTTCATAAAGAAGGTCTCCGTGCGGTCGCTCGCTGTATGCGCTGTCAGAATCCTTGCAGCCGAGCGAGGCGTCCCGGCCTCTCGGGACAGATCGCGTACGTAGCGGCGGGCGGCGGCGTAGCGCACCTCGCGGGCGGCAGCCTCTAAGTTTTGCCCATCGAGCTGGGTGAATGTTGCATGCTCCACGCAAAGAGGAAGGCCATAGCGCGCGCAAAGGTCACGCACAAACGCCTCGTCCCCATCCGACGCGTCGCCGCGCAGATGATGGTTGACGTGCAGCACATGCAGGCGCTCCCGCGCGATGCGAGCTCGGCCGCGGCCATCTGCCACATCCAGTTTCGATGTGCAGGCCATAAGCAACAGCGCAGTTGAGTCCGCACCGCCTGATACCATGAGCACCACGGGAGCATTGAGCTCCTCGGCGCCAACAGAGGCAAGCGGCGCCCCTTGCGGGCGATGCGACAGATAATGTTGTGCGACCGTGGGCATACATCCTCCTCCTTGAATCCAGTTGTCATTGTATCCATTGGGAGCCATATGGAACCGCTCGAAACAATCAACGCAGGTGCAAGCACCCTTAAGCAAAACGCCAATGGCTGCAGCGGCGGCGCACCCGCACGGCTGCACCTGCACATCCTGGGAAGCGGCTCCAAAGGCAACTGCGCCCTTATTGAGGGGCCGCAGGGCCTCATCATGATCGATAACGGCTTTTCCCGCCGTGAAGCGCTGGGCCGCATGCACCAACTGGGACTCAGCGAGCGCAACGTCTGCGCCCTCATCATCACGCATGAGCACAGCGACCATGTTAAGGGCGTGGGTGTGTGGACTCGCGCCTTTTCCACTCCGGTCTTCGCCGCGCGCGGCACCATGGCGGCACGGGCCAGCCTTAAGGATATCGACGCGGAAGAATTCGATCCCGGCGACGAGCTTATTATCGCGGGCGTCCGCGTGCAGACTTTTTCGACCTCGCACGACGTTACCAACCCATGCGGTATGGCGTTTTCCCTGGATAGCGTCAACGATCGCTCCGCAGGAAACAGCGTTGGAATCACCGCGGCCGATTCCATTGGCTTTGTTACCGACACCGGCGTGTTGGGCCAGGACGCCATCTCACTACTGCACGGATCGCGCATCCTTGCGCTTGAAAGCAACCACGACGTATCCATGCTGCGATGCGGTCCCTACCCGCGCCAGCTGCAGGACCGCATCCTTTCTGACTACGGCCACCTCTCGAACGAGCAGGCCGCCGATGTCGCGACAAAGCTGATTAATGAAAACACGCAGTCGCTGGTAGCCATGCATATTTCCCAGGAGAACAACCGCCCCAGCCTGGCCGTCCGCACTCTAGCCCATGCGGTCGGGGCACAGCTTGATAACGAGCTTGGTTCTTCCGCCACCCTTGAGCGAGACCGCGGCGAGTGCCTACACGTCCGCGCAGCCGGGCAAAACCGGCCCTTTTCCCTGCTGTAGGAGCGATAACGAAGCTCGCCGGAAGGCCTTATAAGGTCGTACCCATTTGGAATGGCAATTGAAACGCTTCAGGCGGGGATCAATTTCTTTATACATTGCCATATCAAACGCTATTGGCCAAAATGCTCCGCACATCGTGCTCGCGCGCTCAGTCTAGCGGGAAACAATTGTTAGATAGATTACATATTCGCATTTACCGTCCCGTTGAATGCGCGCCAATTGACCCCCAAAGTCCCTCCTCGGGCATGCAGACGGCCTCTCGGCTATCAATTCCCCTCCAAACGCCCGCTTCCGGAAGCCTCTTTACCCACCTCGTGGCACTCATTGACCACGACGACTCGAGACGGTTTTTTCGGGCGCTATTCTCGTGAATACACCAATAGAGAAAGCCCAGCTTTCTAGAAAATGAAATGTATAACGCCTCTCGCCATAAAAATGGGGAGGCAACCCACCCGGGCCACCTCCCCATTAGGCGTATCTCGCAACCGCGAATACCACACGCGCGGCAATACGCTAATCGATCGCCACCTTGGTGACGTTCTTCTTCTCTACAAACTTGGGCACGCCAACCGTCAGCACGCCATCAGCGTAGCGAGCGGTCAAGCCCTCGCATGCAGCATCCTTCAGATACACGCCGCGCGTAGCGGAATAGGACACAAACTCCTTCTGCAGGAAGTTCTTATCCTTGTCCTCTTCCCTCTCCTCGACGTTGACGGAAATGGAGAGACGGCCCTCGTTGAGCTCGACATCAATGTCATCTTTGCTGACGCCAGTGAGGTACGCCTTCACCTCATAAGCATCGCCCTTGTCCTCGACGTCGATGGGAAACGCCTTGGACGCCAGCGGCGAGCTCGCGATATCCATCATGTCATCGAACGCGTCAAAGAGCGAAGCGGGGACAACGGGACGAACACCAAAAACAGAACGATACGGAACCATGCTAGCCATACCTGGTCACTCCTTAGTAATGCCACGTCCCACCTGTGGGGACGCTGGACTTCGTTGACGCTGTTGTTATTCCCGCGCCAGCAAAGCTTAAACTCATCAAGAAAGATTTTTTAAGCGTCACATAGTCATCAAATCTAAGTGTGTATGACTAAGGTTTAAGCTACTACCGATTTGGCGCCCCCATCAAACGATGCGGGGCTGCTGTGGAGAGCGTCGTCCGCTCGCTACCGCAGCGCCACGGGATGACCGAACAGCGTACAATCTATCTATTCGTAATCGACTGAAGGAACACATGGTCGAACAGGATAGAGCGCAGATGAGCCGGAGCGCAGAAAAACCCGGCACGACCACGGCGGCCAACGTGCCCATGAGGCGCGATGCCGCCCCCTCCCCCAACGCATTCCGCGCAGAGGCACCGCGCGGCAGCCGCCGTCATATGGGCGTCGCCTCTTCCGATCCGCAATACCTCCCGCTCACTCCCCAAGAGCAAGCTCGCGAACGCGCCATGGCGCGCGAGCACCAGCGCTCCCAAAATGCAGGCCAGCAGCCCGATGCTCACAACGCCGCCCCTCGCCCCGCCCACCCCATGCAGACCATCCAGCCCGGAACTCACCGCAGCTTGCAGCATTCGGCGCGCTATCTCTCCACCCCAAAGCCCGGCAAGACCATCTTCAAGTCTCGCTATGAGAAGCAGCACCGCCATGCCAAAGCCGTCTTGCTAGCCGTGCTGCTCCTCGCAGCCATTCTCGGCCTTGTCTGGTTCTTTTTCCTGCGCTAAATCGCGTATGCTAGCCACAACTCCATAACGCCCGCCATCAAGGAGGCCCCATCATGGCGCAAGACGCCCACCTCTACATCTATGCCGATAACGCGGCGACCACACCGCTCTCACCCGTCGCCCTCGATGCCATGATGCCCTACCTTACCAGCGAGTTTGGCAATCCCAGTGGCATTCATCGCGTTGCGAGCACAGCAGCTCGCGCACTGGCGGACGCACGCGAGCACATGGCGGCACTGCTGGGCGCGGCGCACCCAGAGGAGATGTACTTCACCAGCGGCGGCTCGGAGTCTGACAACTGGATCCTACGCGGAGCGGTCCGGCGATTCCGCGACATAAACGGCTCGAACGTGACGCCTCGCGTGATCACAAGCTCCATCGAACACCACGCCATCCTTCATTGCTGCGAGGCGCTCGAGCGCGAGGGCGTGGACGTTACCTATCTACCCGTTGATGCATGCGGACGAGTTCAGCCCGCAGATCTTGAACAAGCCCTCGCCCACAATGAAAACGCAGCGGGCATGGATTCCGGCGCGACCGCGCTTGTCTCCATCATGCTCGCCAACAACGAGGTAGGCACCCTCGAACCCATCGCCGACCTCGCCCGCATGGCTCACGTGCATGGCGTGCCCTTCCATACCGACGCGGTCCAGGCCGTGGGCCACGTACCCGTTAACGTTGCGGAGCTCGCCGTCGATGCGCTCTCCCTTTCTGCCCACAAGTTCCACGGCCCCCGCGGTGTTGGCGCCCTCTACCTGCGAGAGGGCTTCTCCATCCCGCCGCTCATCGCCGGCGGGGCGCAAGAACGCGGCGAGCGCGCGGGCACGGAGAACCTAGCGGGCATCGTGGGGATGGTGGCCGCGCTGCAGCAGCAGGTGGACTCACTCGACCATGTGGACGATGGTCCTTCGCAGCGCATCGCCTCTATGAGAGACGAGCTCATCGACCATATATGCGCCTCCTGCACAGACGTTCATCCCACCGGCGACCCCGACCGCAGGCTCCCCTCTATCGCATCATTCACCTGCGAGGGCGTTGACGGCGAGTTGTTGGTAGTCCTTCTCGACCGCGCAGGCGTCGCCGCCGCAACCGGGTCCGCGTGCTCAACCGGATCGACCGCCCCCTCGCATGTCCTCACCGCCATGGGCATCGACCCCCTGCGGGCAAAGGGTGCGCTGCGCCTTTCGCTTGCGGATGACATCACGCGCGAAGACCTCGACCTTCTTAAAGACCGTGTTCCCGCGGCGATCGAACGCGCGCGCCTCATGAGCGGCATCACGGGTGCCTGCGCGCGCCATTAGGCATCTACCTGCCAGCATCTCAAGCCTACGCACAAAAGAGGGGTCCACCATCGCTGATGGACCCCTCTCGATCATCGCGTTACATCGCGCCAGCTAGCATCCGCAAACGCGGCACCTGCAACCGCGCTGCGGCAACCCAAGCTAGGACAACAGCTTGCGGCCGTCTTCCTCAATAGCGGCGATCAGCGCATCGGCAGCAGCGGCATCCTCGCCCTTTGCGAAGATATACAGCTTGATCTTGGGCTCGGTGCCGGACGGGCGGACAATCGCCTTGTTACCGCCCTCCAGGTCAAACTCGATGACGTCCGCCGCGGGCAAGCCGTTTACGCACGTAGCGTAATCAACAACGGCCTCGACCTTGGAACCGGCGATCTCGGCCGGAGCCTCGTCGCGCAGGGACTTCATGATGCCGGCCATCTTGGCGGCGCCATCGGCGCCGGGATAGCTCAGCGAAACGGTCTTGTTGTGATAGTAGCCGTGCTTCTCGTACAGATCGCGCATGGCCTCGACCAGATTCTTTCCCTGCAGCTTGTAGTACTGGGCCATCTGGCAAATCAGCATGGAGGCGTTGACGGCATCCTTGTCGCGCACGTGGTCGCCGGACAGGTAGCCGTAGCTCTCCTCAAAGCCAAAGATGAAGCGGTCCACTTCGCCGGCGTCGGAGAGGCCGGTAATGATGTCGCCAATGTACTTAAAGCCAGTCAGGCAGCGGCGCAGCTCAAAGCCGTACTCGGCAGCCAAGGCGTCGACCATAGCGGAGGAGACGATAGTGGTGACGGCAACCTTGTTGGAAAGGTCCTCGCCGCGCTCGGCACGCATCTTGCAGATGTAGTCAAGCAGCAGCACGCCCATCTCGTTGCCGGTCAGCAGCGTATAGTCATCGCCATCGGCGCAGGCAACGCCCACGCGGTCGGCGTCCGGATCGGTCGCCAGCAACAGATCGGGCTTGACCTCCTGGCAAAGGTCGATGCCTTTCTGCATGGCTTCGCGAATCTCCGGGTTGGGATACGGGCAGGTGGGGAAGTCGCCGTCGGGGTCGCGCTGCTCGGGAACAACGGTGATGTCCGTTATGCCCACCTTGTTCAAAACGGTGGTAACGGGAATCAAGCCGGTGCCGTTGAGCGGGGTGTAGACCAGCTTTAACGGGGCGTTGGCGATCTGCTCATCGGTAAGGTTGTTCACGGACTTATCGGCGACGGCGTCATAGTAAGCATCCAGCACCTCGTCGTCGATCCACTTGACCAAACCCTGCTCAACAGCGGCGTCGAAGTCCATGGTCTTGATGTCCTTAAACGGATCGCACGCATTCATAGCCGCAGAGATGGCATCGGCGGCCTCGCTGGTGATCTGGCAGCCATCAGGGCCGTAGGCTTTGTAACCGTTGTAGGGCGCTGGGTTATGGCTCGCGGTCATGCAGATGCCGCCGGAGCACTTAAGATAACGGGTGGCCCAGGACAGGGTGGGTACCGGGGAGATCTTGGGATATACGTAGGATGTCACGCCGTTCGCAGCAAGAATCGCGGCGGTAGTCTTAACAAACAGCTCGCCCTTGTTGCGGCTATCACGCGCGATAGCAACCGTGGGGTTCTCAAACGTCTTGTTTAGATAATCGGCAAAACCCTGGGTGGCGCGGCCGACCGTGTAGATATTCATGCGGTTGGTGCCGGCGCCAATGGTGCCGCGCAGGCCAGCGGTACCAAAAGCCAGGTCCTGGAAGAACGCGTCGGTAATGGCGTCCTCGTCCCCTGCCTCCTGCATTGCCTTGAGCTCCGCCAGAAGCTCTTCATCCGTAACGTTTGCAAGCCACGTATTCAAAAGCTCGTGCACATCTACCATGGTTGCAGCCTTTCCCTTGTACTCCCAATTGATATGACGCGCCGCCATATTGGCGGTTGCTAGGTAGACGAATATTCTTTTGGACGAGAATTACGCCTACCTTTTTGCATCATACGGCAATTGCCCGTAGGTGATAGGGAAATATTGGCAGGCGTTCGCGTTTGAGCGGTGAAGCGGCAAAGCCCTTGCACGGGGTTAACTCGCTGTAAACAGAAATGGCCCCGCGCAATGCGGAGCCATATCTTTTCCGTTCCAATGGATGGTGGGCCGTCAGGGGTTCGAACCCTGGGCCTTGGGATTAAAAGTCCCCTGCTCTACCAACTGAGCTAACGGCCCGCAGAGGCATTGTAACACGGTTGGGGGCAACTTGGTTTATCAACACATTCCCCATTTACCATGTGAGGCGCCCTTGCGTGGTCCGCCACCGCCTAGCGACTACTCCCAAGCCCACTGACCGTTAACAAATATGGGAACTTCGGTGCCGTCTTCGCAGATGCCGGTGATATCCATATCATCGGTGCCGATCATGAAGTCCACGTGGGTGGCGGAGGTGTTGACGCCGGCGTCGCGCAGCTCGTCAGAAGACATCTCATAGCCGCCCTCGTAGCACTCGGGGAAACCAACGCCCAACGCCAGGTGGCAGCTTGCGTTTTCATCGTACAGCGTATCGTAGAACAAGATCTCGCTCTCGCGGATGGGCGTGTTCTTGGAAATAAGCGCCACCTCGCCCAAGCGGCGGGCGCCCTCGTCCGTATCAAGAATGCTCGCCAGCGTATCCTTGCCAATAGCGGCATCAAAGTCGACTACGCGACCGTTCTCAAAACGCAGCCAGAAGCGGTCGATCTTGTTGCCGTGACGCACCAGGGGCAGCGCGGAGTACACCACGCCGTTCACCTGGTCGCAATGGGGAGAGGTGAAGACTTCCTCCGTAGGGATGTTGGGGAAGAACGGATGGCCCTCGGGCGTCTCGCACTTTCCTCCCGCCCACAAATGACCGGCGGGCAATCCAACGGTAAGATCGGTTCCATTGTCGGAGCGGTAATGAAGCGCCTTGAACCGACGCTCATTTAGTAGACGAAGGTTCTTCTCAAAGGTAGCGTCATGCAGCTCCCAATCGCTCTCGGGATCCTCTCCGTCAGCACGGGCGACAGAGAGAATCGCGCACCACAAGCGATAGATCGCCACCTCGTCCGCAACACCGGGAAACACGGTACGGGCCCACGCCGCCACCGGGGCTCCGGCGATGCACCAGGGATTGATATTGAAGTCCAAGCCGTGGCGGAAAGAGCTGCACTGGGTGTTGCGTGCCTTGCTCGCGGCGGCGGGCTTAGCGGGGTCGATACCCTTGAGCGCCTCAGGATCGGCTCCTTCGACAAAAATAAAGCAGGCGCCGTCCTCTGCCAGCGAATTAAGCTGGAGCTTCTGCCATTCGGGAACATTCTCAAACCAAGCGGTCTCAACGTTCTCATATGTCAGACGGGAAACCTCGTCATCGCCCCAGATCACCGTCACGTGGCCAGCGCCCGCGGCGTACGCGCGCTTGGCCAGCAAGCGGGCAAACTCCGCGCATTCAACGGGACTTTGCACAACCACTTCTTGACCGGGCTTTACGTTAACGCCCTTGCGCACAACCAGGTTTGCATAGCGCTCGATCGCCGGCGCGAGCTTCTGCATGCCCATACGAGCGTCTTCGCAGGTGTACTCAAGCAGAGACATAGACGGTTCCTTTCCTTCGCGCGCAATCCATGCAAAGCGCGCGGCACGTCAAAAAAACGGGCACGCCCCAAGCCGGTGGCGTGCCCGTCTTATCATCACTACCAAACAGCGGACTTGAGTTATACCCTCTTTTGTCCGCCGCGTTACATCGCAGCAATGGTGCGATTACTTGCCCTTGCGAGCCTTGCGCTCCGCGTCCTTTGCCATGGCGCGCTCAATAACATCGTTGAGCTTGGCCTCGCTCATGCCCTCAGCGGTAGCGCGGGCCTGGTTGCGAATAGGACGGATACGAACCATGTCATAGATAAAACCACCGATGATGCACACGTACGCCATCGCAATCGCAGCAAACTCGATCTTCTGGTACATACCGCCGCTATCCTCGCCGTATACCATGAGAAGCGCCCAGCCAATAAGGATGAACACCAGACCAAGGGCCATCACGATCCAAAACTTGGTGCGACGCGGCTTGTACTCGGGATCCTCTTTCATCAGCACGTTGGACGCACTGTAGATAAGATCTTCCTGGCGACGGAGCTCTGCCTTGCGGGCCTTCTTCTCCTCGCGAGACAAACCAGAGAGGTCCTCGCCGCGCTCAAGCTGCTTGCGCTTGTCCTTGGCGCTCGCCGGAACCACGCGGACGGAAGCCGCGGCGGCGCGGGCGGGCTTGGCGGAACCTGCCGACTTGCGGGTCATACCGCTGCCAGCGTGCTCCTGGTTACGCTTGTTCATGGGACTACGGGTGCTCACTTACGCTTGCTCCTTCATGGATTCGAACTTCTCGCCGGTGATGATCTCATATGCCTCGCGGTAACGGGCGGACGTTCCCTCGATAACCTCTGCGGGCAGATGCGGCGCATCGCCGGTCATGTCCCAGTTGGCCTTCAGCCAATTGCGGACATACTGCTTATCATAGCTGGGCTGGACCTTGCCCTCTTCATAGGTGTCGGCAGGCCAAAAGCGGCTGGAATCCGGGGTGAGGCACTCGTCGATCAGGGTCACCTTACCGTCGATGATGCCAAACTCAAACTTGGTGTCCGCGATGATGATGCCACGGGTTGCGGCATACTCGGCGGCAGCCGTGTAGATCTTCAGCGACAGGTCACGCAGCTGGCTCGCGATGTCCTCGCCCACAAGCTCAACGCAGCGCTCATAGGAGATATTCTCATCATGGTCGCCAATAGCAGCCTTGGTGGAAGGAGTGAACAGCGGCTCGGGCAGCTTGGAAGCCTCGACCAGGCCCTCGGGCAGCTTGATGCCGCACACGGTGCCGTCCTCGTCATAGGTCTTCTTGCCAGAACCGGTCAGGTACCCGCGGACGATGCACTCGACCATAATGGGCTCGGCCTTCTTGACCAGCATGGAACGGCCCGCCAGGTAGTCGGCGTACTCGGCATACTCCGCAGGGAAATCTGCCGTGTCGATGGAAACCAGGTGATTGGGAACGATGTCCGCAAACTTCTTGAACCAGAACTCGGAGATACGGTTCAGGATCTCGCCCTTGAACGGAATCTCGTCCGGAAGGATGTAGTCAAACGCGGAGATGCGGTCGGTTGCAACCATCAACAGGTTGTCGCCGGTATCGTAGATATCGCGAACCTTGCCGCGGGAATCGGGACGACGCTCCATTGTCGACACAGAGATCAGCTCCTTTATATATGTTGCCACGTAACGCTGCCGCGGCCCCAGCCCGTGCGGGCTGGCCCTTCGCAGCTAATCCACTATTGTAGTTGATGCGCTATCACCTGTGTGCTCGCGCGGCAGATGAATCGTAAAAGTTGTACCCTTTCCAAGTTCGGACTCCACGGAGATGAATCCATGGTGGCGCTCGACAATCTGCTTGGTGACCGCCAAGCCTACGCCCAGGCCCCCGGCTTCGCGCGCGCGGCTGGCGTCTGCGCGCCAGAAGCGGCCGAAGATACGCGACAGGTCCTCTTTTGCAATGCCGATGCCGGTGTCCGAAACCGAAATCATCACGTGACGGCGATCTGCGCGCACCGTCACCACTACCCAACCGTCCTCCGGCGTGTAGCGCATGGCGTTACTCATAATGTTGATGACGGCCTGCGTGATCATGTCGGAATCCACCTCTATGGTCACCTGCTTGCCAGCGGTCTCATCCGCAAAGCGCAGGTGCAGGTCGCGCTCGTGGAACAGCGGATGCTGCACGTCCACAATGTTGCGCACTAGGTTAGAGATATCCACGGGCCGCAGGTTCATGGGGGCCGTACGGTTCTCCATACGCGACAGGTCCAGCATCTGCTGCACCAGGCGAGACAGGCGGCGGGTTTCGGACGCCACGGTCTCAAGGTGCTCGTCATCGGTAGGCAGAACGCCGTCCTGCATGGCCTCGACCGTAGCGAGCATCGACATCAAGGGCGTGCGCAGCTCGTGGGCGACGTCGCTGGTTAGGCGCCGCTCATGCTTAAGGTCCTTCTCAAGCGAGGTCGCCATCTCATCAAACGTCTCGCCCAACTGGTCGATCTCATCGTCCCCGCGCATGTTGGTGCGGGCGGACAGGTCGCCGTCGCGAATCTGCTTTGCCGTCGACGTGATGCGGCGAATGGGATTGGTAAGCATGCTGGATACAAAGAAGCCAATAAGCAGGGCGATGGCGATAGCGATAAACGACGCCAAGCCCATGGCGTTAAACGTCTTCTCCCTAAACGCCGCATCCGCCTTGGTAAGCAAGGCGTCGCTGCCCAGGACCCACAGGCGCACGGTACCGATCTTGACGCCATCGCCGGTAACCACGGGTTCGGACACCGCGCCCTCTTGATCGGTGGGAGCGGTTGAAACCAAACTATGCGGTTTTTCGGACGATGACCCCGCGTTTGCGGAAACCTGTTGCGCATTCGCCGCGGAAGCGTCGGCAGCGCTCGCGTCGCCCTGAGCGGAAGCCTGGTTCTGGGCGGCGGCCTGCGCCTGCTCTGCGGCCTCGCGCTCTTGCTCGCGCTTTATCTCGGCCGCCAGCGAAGCCGCGGGCCAGGTGTCGTCATACACCACGTTTCCAGCAGCGTCCACCACCTGCATGCCGATATCGTCTGAAACAAGATTGGACTCGGCGATCGACGCCAAGTCACCGGTAAACCATCCGCCGCTCTCCTCGTATACAGCGGCGATTTTCTGCGCGGTTATCTGAGCGATCTCAACAACGTTAGCGCGCGTGTAGTCCGAAAACGCGCCACCCCACACCACGGTGACAACGCACACCAACACAAGCACCGTCATGAACGACGTCAGCGCAAAAGACAGGGCCATGCGCATACCGTAGCTCATCACGGTGCGAGAATCGGAACGAGGCGTGTTCCAGCTTGCGCGGGAACCCGCCTCGTCGGACTGTTTATGTTTTTGATCGAGGACGAGTCGAGCCGGCAGCATTACTTCGCGCCGTCTTGCTTATCGTCCGCGGGCTTGGCCGGAGCCTCGAAGCGGTAGCCCACACCGTGTACCGTGTAGAGCCACTTGGGGTGCTTGGGGTCATCACCCAGCTTGGCGCGCAGGTTCTTCACGTGGCTATCGATGGTGCGCTCGTAGCCCTCAAAATCGTAACCCAGTACCTTCTCGACCAGCTCCATACGGTTGTACACACGCCCGGGATGGCGCGCCAGGGTGGTCAGCAGCTTAAACTCGGAAGCGGTGAGGTCGACCTCTTTGCCATCGACCAAAATCTTGTGGCCGGAGATGTCGATAACCAGATCTCCAAAGTCCAGAACCTCGACCTGCGGCTCATCTGCCAAATGGGTACGGCGGAACAGCGCGCGGACGCGGGCAACAAGCTCGCGGGGAGAGAACGGCTTGATCAGGTAATCGTCCGCACCAAGCTCCAGGCCGATAATGCGGTCCTCGACCTCGCCCTTGGCGGTCAGCATGATGATGGGCACGTCCGAGGTATCGCGAATGGCACGGCACACGCGCTCGCCAGAAAGCTTGGGAAGCATGAGATCGAGAACAATGAGGTCAAACTGATGCTTTTCAAATTCCTCAACGGCAGATTGGCCGTCACCTACGCCAACAACCCAATATCCCTCGCGCTCGAGGTAGGCCGCAACGGCATCGCGAATCGCCTTCTCGTCTTCAACGAGCAGAATTTTCCTTGCGTCCGAAGCCATATTGAGGCCTCCTTATCTCATAAGATGCGAACCCTACACATTTTATCGTAGAGAGCGGCGCACGGGTTGCCCGGTTGCACATCGCATCGCCAAGCGGCCTTTTGCGCGTTGCGGCGCCAAAGCCCCTGCCGACTGTTTCAATATGCGCTCCAAAAACCCATGAAGCGTCTCTAGCGTATTATTATGCCCAACTTTACCAGTTGCGTATCAGTCGCGCATAACATGAGGGGGCATTCTGCGTTGTATAGGATTCGATTGGCAAGCCGTAAAGACGCTGCAGCCGTTCTTGATTTGTACGCGCCCTATGTGACCTCGACCACCGTGAGCTTTGAGGTCGAGCCCCCTTCCGTGGACGAATATGCCGATCGCATTCAGTCCGCCCTTGATCGCTACACGTTCTTGGTATTGGAGCGCATGGACAATGAGGACGAGGAGGGCCTGGGCACCGCAGGCGAAGCGGCGCCAGCCGGAGCAGACATTGTTGGGTTCGCCTCGTACGGACCCTTTGGCCACCGCGTGGCATACCAATGGTCGACAGAAATATCCATCTACCTTAAGCAGGGTCTCACCGGAAACGGACTGGGCGCCCATTTGCTAGACGCCCTCGAGAAGATTATGGCGAGCGCGGGCATCACCAATAGCGAGTCTTGCATTTGCAGCGAAAACACCGGGTCAATTGAGTTCCACCGCCGCCACGGCTACCGAACCTGCGCCGAATTTACCGATTGCGCATCTAAATTTGGACGATGGCTGGGCATACAGTGGCTCGAAAAGCACCTGGCCCCGCATCCCGCAAACCCCCAGCCGCCCCATGCGCCCGCACCCCAAGACTGCGAGCGCATCCTTGCCGCGGTCAACGCGCGCCTGGCGAGCAAGAGCTAATTCCATCTAGATCGCAAACAGGCGCGCCGTCACGCTCTGGGGTATGCCCTGGGTGTCGCGCACCGTTGAGTACACCAAAAACTGCGTGGTATGACCCTCGCTCGCCGGGTAATCGCCAAAGCTCAGGGAATGGTCCGGACTCGAGATCGCGTCATACGTGTTCTCAGCCGTATCGACAATGTAGTGTGCGGACTGTGTCTTGATGTAGAAGCGATTTCCGTTAAACGACGTCCACGCGGCGGGCTCGCGGCTAAAGTAAACGTACGGCTCGCCTTCTCGTCCAATATAGGTGCCCATGTTGCCCAAGCTGCCACCGTAGTTGTAGCTTGCCTCAATAGAGAAGACAAACTGCTCGCCCGTGTACACCGCATCAAACGGCCTGATAGAGGCGGGCAGCACCAGCTGGTCCATTTGCTTATGCTTGTCATCGTCCAATTCTATGGCCGTCATTCCGTAATACGTGCCCTCTTCATTGAGCACGCGCGGAACAATGGTGAGTATGTTGTCGGAAACGCGCGGGTGCGTGGCGAACCTACCAATGGACTCCCAGATCTCCGAGCCCTCCTTATCCCCCACGTGCCACCGCAGGCAATGGGAGGCGGACGATGATTTTGAACCGGACGCCAAGGGCATCTTTTGCCAAATCACGGAATCGCCCGTAACCGTAAACATGGGAGGCTCCCAGTCCGCGTTACCGGAATCGAGCTCTGCAGGCTCCCCGGTCAGCGTGCCCTCGGAGAAGCCCTGGCCGTACAGCTTCCAGTCGCGCGTGTTGTAGTCGATCTCTACCCATGCAAACGCCGAGCTACCGCAGCGCACATCAAAAAAGGTGTAAAGCCTACCGTTGATTGCGTCCTCTCGGACCGTGGTGAGCGCTCCGGATGCCAGCGAAAGAACACCCAGGGTATTGGGATGCAGGGCGCTTTCCGGCGTGAGCATTGCCGCGGCCCAAGAGCCCTCGCAGTGGAACAGCACGGTTCCCAAGGGTAGGGACCATGTTTGGGCAGCGGCAAGGCCAAAGTCTTGCGCCTTGTAATCATCCAAAACAGAGACGATCGACTCGTCATCGATCTCCTGGGGCTCGCCCGTAGACTTTTTCTTATCCTCATCGCCACCGCAGGCAGAAAGGCCCGTTGCGGCGGCGACCGCGCCCGCGGCGGCTACGCTACCCAATGCAAAACGCCTGCGGCTAAACCCCTTATACTCCCCGTTGAGCAGGCCCATGGACCTACGCCTCCGCAGCGGCTTCGCGCAGCGCCAGGGTCAGCTGGTCCGCGCAGGACGTGGAACGAGGTCCGCAGGTATTGCCCTGCAGCAGCTCGACAACCCTGTTAACCGGCATGCCGGCGACAAGCTTGCCGATAGCCTTAAGGTTGCCGTTGCAACCGCCAACAAAAGACACGCTCTCAACAACCTTGCCGTCATCAGAAAGATCAACGTGAATGGAGCGAGCGCAGACGCCGCGCGGCGTGAAGTCATGGGAAATCATGATGGTCTCCTTGTAAAGGTATTCCAATTTGTTTTGCCTATTATCCCCGCTCGCGCGCCCAAAGGCGAACCTTCTTAAGCAGAGTACACATATATATAAGAGTTAGAAATAAGAAATGGACCTGGCAGCGAATGCTGTGGACGAGGATGCGGCCAAGGTTATCGTCCACGCCCTTTCCATCCAACCATGCGCAACCCATAGCAAAAGAGGCCCCCGGCGGCGCCGGAGACCTCTTTGCAAGCAAGTTTGCTATGCGCGCAAGCGCGAACTACTTGGAGCTGCTGGCCTCGAAGGTGAAGGGGGTTGCCCAACCCTCGGGGACGGCGCCGGTCTTGCCGTTGCCCAGATCCTGGACAACCCAGCCCTCGGGCACGCCGCCCTCGCCTTCCCAAGCGCCAACCTGGTGGCAGGAAGCGCAGGTGAAGACGGACTGATCATGCATGAGGTGGCAGGAGTTGCACTGCTGCACGCCATGGTAATCGCTATGCGGGTCAAAGCTGAAGTCCTTGGTGGAGGACTCGGTAGCGCCCGGCATCACGCCAGCGCCCAGGTGGCAACCGCTCTGCAGGCAGAAGTCGTTCGAGAAGGTGACCTTGTCGAACGGCTGGGTGTAGTCGCCGGACAGCTGGATCTGGACCTCGTGCACCATCTGGGGCAGGGTTGCCTCATGACAGCCCAGGCACTGGTTGTTGGTAGCAGCGCGGTGCTTGTAAGCCAGGGTGGTGGTGTCCTGGGTGTAGGTCTGGTAGTACTTGCCCATGGTGCTGTGGCAGATAACGTCGCAGCACTCAGGCGTTGCATGCCAGGCCCAACCGGCAACGCCGATGACGGTCACAACGACCACAGCGGCGATAATGATCGGGAGGCGCTTACCCTTCCAATCAAACTTCTTCTTAGGAGTTGCCTCGGGCGTACCCTCGGTGCTCTCCTTGATCTCGTCAGCCATTGTTTTCTCCTCTCGAGACCACTAGGCGTTCGCGGGGTTATCGCCGCAGTACTTCTTCAGCAGGCCGTCGTACTTGCGCGTACGCTCGTCATAGGCGACTCCGCCGTCGACCAGCAGGCCAAGCTCCTCAAGATCCTTGGACTCCTGCTCAAGACCCAGGTCTGCCAGGCACTGCTTAGTGGGGCAGCCCAGCTCCTCGTCCCAACCAAAGCGCTTGTAGAACATGGTGAGGGACTTCTTCCAGTCCTCTCGATCCATCTTGTCGGTACCAGCGGTGAAGGGCTTGATGTCGGGATCCTTGGTGAAGACCCACTCGGTGATGACGTCATGGATGTTGCGCATGTCGTTGCAGCCCATCTTGCCGTCCTTGTCCTTCATGCCGCGGACGGTGTTGACGCGCTGGAGGGTCATGATACGCTCGCCGGCCTTGTACAGGTCGTCGATGGTGACCTCCTGGCCGGTGACGGCGGTGTAGAACTGGGCCTCGAGGTCCAGGTCGCCGCGGTAGCTGCGCTCCTTAGCGGGAGCCATGGCCATGGGCCACACCCAGTTGCACAGCGTCAGGGAGTCATGCAGGACGTCGGTGACGATGCTCCACCAAGCGAACTCGACCTTGTGCTCGTTGATGGGGGTGTAGTTCTTGTCCGGATCCATGGCGTCCTCGCCGCCGAACATCTCCTTTGCCATTTCCTTCTTGAGCTCGATGGGAAGACCGCAGCCCTGGAGGTTAACGGCGGAGTGGATCATGTCATCGCGGTTGAAGACCATGTTGTACAGGCCGCCAACCTGGGCGAAGCACTCGATGGCGTGGTGAACCGGCCAGCCGCGGTAGTTGATCAGCGCGGAGGTCTTGTTCTCGAACCAGTCGGGACGGTTCCAGTGATCCTTATCAGCCCAAACGTACGGACCGTGACCAAGCCAGGAAATGGGCTTGTTCTTGGTGTCGTTGGATGCGATATCGAGGAGGATCTTGATGAACGACGTGGGATCGCCGGACATGATGCCCTCGAAGTTGTACTCAGCCATCTGCTCGGGAGTGCAGTGCTCGGCGAGGATGCCCTCCTTGTAGGTCCAGGCAAGGTCGCGATAGAGCTGAGCATAGTTGCACCACAGGCCAAGGTCGTCGACCGTGACGGAGATCAGCTGGTTGTAGAAGACGGACAGGTCGGTGAGCGTCTTGTTCTCGCCCTCCTGGATGCCCGGAACCTGCATGATGGGCTGCATGTACGCGGAGAACGGGAAGTTGGGAACGCAGGTGTTGCCCGAGGACTCGTAGCCGGTGGCTTCCTGAACCTGGGGGACCTTCACCTGGGCGTAGCAACGCACAGGGCAGCCGTGGCAGCCGGCCATCTTTACGGTGTACTTCTCAGCTGCGGGGCCAAGGTCCTTGGTGGACTTCATGCAGCGATAACCCATGGTGTTGGGCTCGAAGGGCTTGGGCTCGCCGGTCTCGATGGGGCCGCCCTCGGCAGCTGCCCAGTAGAGACCCTTCTTGGCGGTCCAACGAGAACCCTTGTCGTAGTACTCGGCCCAGGACTGCTGGGTGGAGGGGACGACATGGTTGTTGTTAGAGCCAAGGACCTGGGCGATCATGTAGTCGGACAGGTCGGCAACCATCTGCGGGTCGGCAACGTTAACGGCCTTGGTGCCCTTGACGACGACTGCCTTGACCTTCTTGGAGCCCAAAACGGCGCCCAGGCCAGCGCCCGCGGAGTGGGAGCGGCTGTTCATGACGCACGCGTAAGGGAGCAGATTCTCGCCCGCAGGGCCGATGGCGGCGACGCAGCACTCAAGGCCGTGCTTCTTGCACAGGGCCTCGGTGGTCTCGCGAGTACCCTTGCCCCAGAGAGCGGAGGCATCCTCGATGCTGATCTTGTCATCGTTAATGAAGATGTAGACCGGGGTATCGGCCTTGCCCTCGATAATCAGGCCGTCGTGGCCGGAGTACTTGAGCATGGCGCCCAGCTGACCGCCGCAGTGGCAGTCGACAACCAGGTGATCCTGGGTAAAGGTGGACAGAGTAGCCCACGTAGAACGACCGGCCAGGGGAACGCCGGCACCGGTGAGGGGGCCAACAGCGAGAACGGCCTTGTTCTCCTCGTCCATCCAGTCGACACCTGCGGGGACCTCGTCGTACATGATCTTGTTAGCAAAGCCCATGCCGCCGATGTAGTCCTTCTGCATCTCGACATCGGACTCTTCGGTGATAGCACCGCTCGTAAGGTTGACGCGGGCGATCCAGCCAGCCCAACCGTAAGAGGTATCAGCCATTTACTTCTCCTATCCTTAACCGATCTTGCCGCCGGCGACGAAGTCCTGCTTCTCGGAGACGAGCGGCCAGGGGTTCTCCTGCTTGGTCGGGCCGGAGGAGTGGCTCACGTCCTCCCACTCGATAAGCTCGATCGCGCCGTTGGGGCACTGCTCGGCGCAGCGGCCGCACGCGATGCACTTAGAGGACTTGCCGGTGACGGTGTTCACCACGGGCATGTGATAGGGGCACGCGGCGACGCAGGTGCCGCAACCAACGCACTTCTCGGCGTCAACGTAGCGGATGCCGTTGTCGTCAGTGAGGATGGCGCCCTGCGGGCATGCGGTCTGGCACAGGGCCGTCTTGCACATGTGGCAGGCGCGGACGTTCCACTCGCAAGAGTAGTAGATACCGTCGCCGGACCCAAGCTCCTTACCAAACTGGTAGCCGTCGTGCACGTGGATGCGGGCGGCTGCGGGCTGGGACACGCCATCGTTCTGAAGCGTGCAGCTCATCTCGCAGCGCTGGCAGCCGGTGCAACGGGCGCGGTTTACCTTGAGCACGTGGGACGGGGTCGCATAGTAGTCGACCTTACCCTTCGAGCTCGTGGGAGCCGCTGCGGCGGTGTCCGGCAGAAGACCCAGGGCCACCATGCTCGCGACGAACGCGCCAGAAACCTTCACAAACCCGCGACGGGTGAAGAAGGAGTCGAGGCGATCCGCGCCGGAGCCAACCTGCTCCAAAGCGGTGTTCTCTTTCATAGTTCCCTCCCCTTACTGCATTACGCGATACGCCCAAGGGACGGCGCATCGCACCTTTACTTTGGCGGGACCGTTGGTGATACAGTCTCCGCCGTTAGTATGCATTGTGGGTCAAGGCGCGATCTTCGACTCACCTTGTTATGGGTATCTTTGAAAAATAGTCCGCGATTGGCCTAAAACCTTGTCACCTGTTATAGGGTACACGCTGTACCTGCGGGTTTACATTTGATAACCAGTGGCGTTGAACCACTGCAAACGCTTTATTTTGCTAGAGTTTCTATATTCCCCATTGTATTTATAGGTTGGTTTTCTCGTCCACTATATTCATATGGGAACGCTCTTCATAACGTTTTGCTTGTGTTGCAAACAAACCTTGTGGCAGCGAGGCGCCAATCGATGCACAATAGACTGGTTCAACAGTCACTCAAGAAACGCGACACCCACGGAGGTCGTCCATGCTATCCGAACGCCTACTTTCCAAAACCGTTGGCATAGGAGCCCGTCAGCTCTTCCGCTCTAAGGGCGAGTGCGCCCGCACGCTGCCCGCGCCGGAGGCGGGGCACGAGTACCTGCTCTACGTTCACATCCCATTCTGCGACGTGCTGTGCCCGTATTGCTCCTTCACACGCTTCCCCTTCCGCGAGGAGGCGGCGCGCCGCTACTTCGAAGCGCTGAGGCGCGAGCTCAAGATGATCCATGACCTTGGCTATCGACCGCCCAGCGCCTACATTGGCGGCGGCACGCCTACCATTATGATGGACGAGCTCGAGCGCACCATCGATTACATGCGCGAGCTGTTCCCCACCATTAAAGAGGTTTCCAGCGAAACCAATCCGCCGCACCTTGACCGCGAGCGCCTTAAGCGACTGAGCAATATGGTCCAGCGATTCTCCGTTGGCGTGCAGAGCTTTGACAACACCTTGCTCAAGCGCATGGACCGCTACAACAAGTACGGCAGCGCCGAGGAGATTGTCGAGCGTATCCAAAGCGTTCACGACATGTTCGACACCTTCAATGTGGACATGATCTTCAACTTCCCGGGCCAGACCCCCGAGATGGTCTCGCGCGATATCGACGTGTTCCGCACCACCGGCGCCAACCAGATCACCTACTATCCGCTGATGGCATCGCCGGGGTCCGAGAAGCTCATGCAGACTTGCTTCCACGGACAGGTCGATTACAACCTGGAAAAGGATCTGTACAACACGCTGTTTGACAAGATGACCGCACCGGTTGAGAAGGGCGGCGTGGGCTTCTACGCTACGGACGTCTACACCTTCGCCAAGGACCGCGACGCCATGATCGACGAGTACGTGGTCGATTACGGCGAGTACGTGGCGGCAGGCTGCGGCGGCTACTCCTTCTTGGGCGATGACATCTACACCAACGACTCCTCGCTGGATGGATACTGCCGCCGTATCGAAGAGGGAACCATGAGCGTTGCCTCCCATATCTCCATGGGCCATGCCAACGGCAAGCGCTATCGCATGGGTCGCGAGCTGTTCGGCCTGCGCCTGGACAACCGCGCTTGGAGGCGCGACTTTGGCAAGTACATTCAGTACGACATGCCCATCGAATACGGCTACCTAGCCGTCAACGGCGCCTTTGATAAGAATAATGCGGACGAGCTGACCCTTACCCGCAAGGGCCGCTACCTTGTCTTGGTTATGATGCGCCAGATCTTTATTGGCATGAATACGGAACGCGATCGCCTGCGCACCTTGCTGCCCGAGTGCGAGCGCAAGATGTTCGCCGACTCCGCCGCAAAGCAGATCGCGGCGGCGAAGGCTGCCGACGAAGCGGCGGGCGCGGACCAATAAGCGGCCGTCAGCCTACAGGGCAGCCCATTCTAGGTGACTAAAAAACGGAGGCGGACAAGCGCGGTCTGCCTCCGTTTTTGTTTCTTTACGCTCCGTGCGTGCCGTATTCGGCAATATAGTCCAGAATCTCTTGGCGAGAATGCAGGTCCGTCTTGTCGTAGATGCGCTTGATATGCGTATGCACCGTGTTGGGCGACAACTTAAGCTCCTCGCTTACGCGCGCTTGGGTGTGACCCAGGGCGTAGAGCGTGAGCACCTCTACCTCGCGGCCCGTAAGGCCAAAGGTCTGAGCCATCTCCATGACCGACGTCGCAATGTGCACGCTGGGCTTTTGGTTCACCATGGGGGCCTGGGCCTGCGGGGAGATGGCAAGCACGCCCATCAGGGGGATGCGGCGCACGTCCGCCTCTGTAATGGGACCCTCGGCGCGGCTGCTCTCCGTTTGCTCGGACGGCGCTGCCAGCAACTTGGTAAACACCACCTGCGTGGCCACCAGCACAAAAAAGCTCATGATCGATATGATGACCGGCGCGTTGCTGGGCATCACGCGAGTGATAGCCGTATCGAATTTCATACCGGCGACGGCCAGCATATTGCTCGCCACCCACGCCGCAGATGCGTAATAGAACGAATCTCGCCAGCCAAAGCTAATGAACGCAATGGTCAAGTACCAGATAAACGCGTTGAGCACCATCGAGGCCGCCATGACAAACGAGGCGCCGATGCTGATGGTCTTGGGCCAGATCGCAAAAAAGATGGCGCCCAGCGCGATGAGGATCTCCATAACAACCCAAATGCTGGTGGTCAGCGCGCGCATGCGCGACTTAAGGCCGTTTCGCACCCACAGGGCGGCGACCACCCATACAAAGATCATGATGAGAAAGCGCGGCACCGTGCTCATGTAGATAGGGTCGCCAGCGGGAAATCCTCGTCCCATGCCAATGGGGATGGAGATGAACCATATGCCCACGGCGGCCACCACAAGAAAGCTGCGGTTAGAAAAGCGATTCTCGTCCGTACCAAAATACGATTCGGATACAGCGGGAAACGAGTCGCTGGGCGCGTCCATGGTGCGCGAGATCTTGATGGCGATCATTTGGGCCGCCGTAAACAGGGCGCCCACGGCATACCACACAAGCTCGCTGGAGAAGCTCAGCATAAACGTAGCGGTCTCGGAAAGGGCCAAAGCGGCAAACACTACAACCACCGCGGCCTGGGCGGAAACCCCGCGCAGCTTTCGCAACCAATAAAACTCAAGGTAGGTGCTGCCCACGGTGATTCCAACGCCCAGCAGCAGAACCATCCAGGGCAAGGGCGCCGTACCAAGCACATCGAGCACCGCAGACGCCAGCGAGCACGCGCCAGCGAGCACCGCCGCACCGGACGTGGTGGACGAGATAAAACGCTTATCAAAGCGCTTGACCACCAACGTCGACAAAAAGAGCAGCGAGATTATCACAGCGGAGATAAACATGGTGAAGCCGGAGAACGTAGAGGTGCCCGTGGTGGCGTGCGCAACCTGAATGCAGATATTAACCACGGTCGAGCTCAGCGCAAGGCCGAATATCGAAGGTAGCAGCACCTTGTAGGCATCAAAGCCCAATGGCGGCATAACCGTCTGGTCCGCTTTTTCCTGCGACACGCTCTCTCCCCTTTTTGTTCCTTTGGAGCCGTTGGCGCGACTACGCTTCTACGCTGCCATAACGTTTGCTCCAAAACCATCTCTGGCGATGGTTTAGTATACCTTGTACTACACTGGTTTGCATGGACCTAACAACATATGAGCCACACATTGAAAGGCGCGCAATGACCGACACTACCGATCAGCAGCCAACAATTCCACCCGCCGCGCTGGAAAGCGACACCTCGCCCGCCGAGAATGCGGAAAAAGACACCCCCCAGCTCACGGATGAGCAGCGGGCGGAAATTCACCAGCACAACGCCCTTGTTCGCGCATGGGATAAAGCCCTTACCGACATGCGACAGCGCTCTTATGAGGGCAAGCTCACCACACCCGCGCGCTGGAAGCGCCTTGCCATCGCCCCGCAGGAGATGGATGCCGCGGCGTTCGAGGCGGGCCTTATGGACTACATCGAGAGCAACCCCCATGCCGATGATTCCCCCGCTATCGGCCACATGGAGGCTCCCAAGCCCTTGGACGTGCTGCTAGAAGGACAGGATGTGGACGAGGACACGCCTCTGCCCAATCCGGACGTGTCCGATGTGGTGCTTCTCTACGGCAAGAAATCCGTCTACCTCTATTCCAAGCCGCTTCTCTCTAGCAGCTTTGCCCACGCACTGTTCATCACCACGGAAAACGACGACTTCTCGACGTTTATCGACGTAGTGCGCACCGAGTCGCGCGTGTACCCCCGCCCTGTATCCATCCTTGACTTCATGAACCCACCCTACCTGTGGTCTATCGAGAAAACCCGCAGCCTTTTTGAGAGCATTGGGGACGAGGAGGCTTTTGCAGACATCCATTCTTGCAAGACCAGCTTGGATGAGACCTTCTTCTACTCCACCAGATTCCTCAGCGACGCCCAAGGCAAGGCCCTGGCGGAATTCTATGGCGTTGAGAAGGGCCGCAACCCCTAAAGACCGGGCGCGCGGCGATTACTTGCCCAGCCCACCTTATCCACACCGCTCTTACCGCCTGAGCTTGCCGTAACGTCTCGCGTACCGCAACGCCTACGCACCACCCACCCGGAAGGAATACCATGGCCAAACAGCGCCTTACCCAAGACACCCCGTTCCTGCGCACGCCGGACATGTACCAAATTGAGAACGACGCCCCCATCACCGAGTACGCCGACGCCACCCTTGACCTTATTGCGGATGCTGCCAACTGCGGTATCCCCGATGGCGCCAACGCCTTTTGCAGCGTGGGCAAGGAGAAGCGCGGCACGGTTCAAATGCAGCTCTTCGCCCGCATTGATCCGGATACCGAGACTTTTGAAGAGGTGGGCTTTCGCAGCCACGGATGCCTAGCCGCCATTGGCTGCGCGGCCCTGCTGGCAAACAAGCTGCCCGGTAAAACCTTTGAGCAAGCGCTCGCCATCACCAAGGAAGAACTTGATGAGGAGCTGGGAGGGCTTCCCAAGAGCCGCATCTACACGCTGGTATTTGGCATCGAGGCGGTTCGCGCGCTCATTGGCGACTACTGCCTGCGCATCAAGGGCTACTCCCTGGCGCAGCTTACCCAGGAGATTCCCTGCGATTATATGTGCGTCAACTGCCTGCTCACGGAAAACTGCTCCCTGCGCGACGAGCGCGTTGACCAAGAGATGCGCGAGCTGGGCGAAATCGAGTAGCGCAAGGGTTGCCAACACCCCGTCACGCTACAATGGATGTATCTGACCTGCGCGGCGCGCGCCGCTTGTACAGAAGGAGTCGCCGGTGATCGACCGCTACACTCGCCCCGAAATGGGACACATCTTCTCCCTTGAGAACAAGTACGCCATCTGGCAGGAGATCGAAGTGCTCGCCTGCGAGGCCCACGCCGAGATGGGCAAGATTGGCATCACGCGCGAAGAGGCCGCGTGGATTCGCGAGCACGCCAAGTTCAGCAAAGAAGAGGTTGACGCCATCGAGGCCGTCACCAACCATGACGTCATCGCATTCCTCACCAATATGGGCGAGTATATCGACGCCGAGGTGCCCGAGGGCGAGCCCAAGCCAAGCCGCTGGGTGCACTACGGCATGACCAGCTCCGATCTGGGCGACACCGCCCTGTGCTATCAGCTGGTCCAGGCTACCGATATCATTATCGAAGACGTTCGCAAGCTGGGCGAGATCTGCCGCCGCCGCGCCTTTGAAGAGCGCGAGACCCTGTGCGTTGGCCGCACCCACGGCATCCACGCCGAGCCCATGACCTTTGGCATGAAGTTTGGCAGCTGGGCATGGGAGCTCAAGCGCGACCTGGATCGCCTGCTCGATGCACGCAAGAACGTCGCCTTCGGTGCGATCTCCGGTGCGGTGGGCACGTACAGCTCCATCGACCCGTTTGTTGAGGAGTACGTCTGCGAGCGCCTGGGCCTGGCCCACGACCCGCTGTCCACCCAGGTCATCTCGCGCGACCACCACGCCTATCTGGCCGGCGTTCTGGCAACCACCGCTGCAACCTGCGACCGTATCGCCACGGAAATTCGCAACCTGCAGAAGACCGATACCCTTGAGGCCGAAGAGCCGTTCAAGAAGGGTCAAAAGGGCAGCTCTGCCATGCCCCACAAGCGCAACCCCATCACCCTGGAGAAGGTCTGCGGCCTGTCTCGCGTGGTGAAGGCGAACGCCCAGGTCGCCTTTGACAACGTCGCCCTGTGGCACGAGCGCGACATCTCGCACAGCTCCGCCGAGCGCGTGGCCCAGGCAGACAGCTTTATCGCCCTTGACCACATGCTCAACTGCCTTATCCGCATCGTCGACGGACTCATCCTGTACCCCGCGCGCATGCAGGCGAACCTCAACCTCACCCGCGGCCTCATCTTCTCTTCCAAGGTCCTGCTGGCCCTGGTCGACACCGGCATCACCCGCGAGGACGCCTACAAGATCGTCCAGCGCAACTCCATGGCGGTCTGGGACGATGTCCACGCCGCGGTCGACGGCCCCAACCTGCGCGAGCGCCTGGAAGCAGACCCCGAATGCACTGTTTCTTCCGAGAAGCTGGATGAGATTTTCGATCCCTGGGATTTCCTCACCCGCATCGACGTGGTGTTCAAGCGCTTGGAAACGCTCTCCTTTGAGGAGTAAAGCCTCCCTTATATGCATCTGCCAAGGCCTCGGGGCACATCCCGGGGCCTTTTTAATATGAGTTGAACATTGTCAAGTGGCAAAACGTCCCCGCCCCCGGGGA